>Ga0207684_10003513_pt1 | contig 15292 bp, 14 predicted proteins | sample KBSK5501metaG_FD_184342 | JGI IMG/M metagenome (GOLD analysis project Ga0207684, IMG submission 184342) | Corn, switchgrass and miscanthus rhizosphere microbial communities from Kellogg Biological Station, Michigan, USA - KBS K5-50-1 metaG... | ecosystem: Host-associated > Plants > Roots >...
TGTGCAGAGTTCGTGGGCAATCGGCTACGCGCTCGCGGCCCTGGTGGCAGGAACTGTATTGCACTATGCGAACTGGCGAATAGTTTTCTTCGTCGGAATCCTGCCGGCGCTGGTCATTTTGTGGATCCGCAAGGACGTGCCGGAGTCGGAAATGTGGCTGGAGCGTCATCGGGCGGGTAAACGATCATCGAGTGCAATTGCCCAGGATGGGTCCAAACACGCCAGCTTCGCGCGCATCTTCCAGCCGCCGTTTGCGAAGTTTACGTTCGCGCTACTGTTCGTGAATTTTTTTGGCATGTTTGCGTGGTGGGGACTGTTCACATGGATGCCGCCATATCTTTCGCTCCCCGTGGAACAAGGCGGACGCGGGTTCGGCGTCATGGGCACAACAACTCTGATGGTAGTGCTGAATTTGTTTGGAATGTTTCCGGGATACGCCAGCTTCGGATGGGTGGCGGATTATCTTGGACGGCGCAAGTCCTTCCTGATCTATACATTCATGGCATCCCTTCTGGTAGCACTTTATGCCACGGTGCGGCAGCCTTGGTTATTGCTGGTGGTGGGAACGGTGGTCGCTTTCTTCGGGACAGGATTTTTTTCTGGCTCTGGCATCATCGCCAGCGAGATTTTTCCCACCCAGGTTCGAGCCCGCGCTTTGGGTTTTACCTATAACGGAGCCCGCGCTATGAGTTCGATTGCGCCCTTTGTGATCGGAGGGGTGGGAGAGACGAAAGGTTTAAGCTGGGCGTTCTATCTTTGCGCGGTATCGTTCTTGCTGGCCACGGTGGTGGCAACGCAGTTACCGGAGACTAAGGGAAAACAACTGGACTAGTTGGAGGACGGGTTTTTCAGAACTCGATGCCTACTCGATTGGTTCTACCGCTGGCGATGATTCACGAGACTTCCGATCCGGCAACTGCACCACGATGATCGCCGCCAGTACAATCACGATTCCTATCATTTGTGTTGGCCGGAGAATCTCGCCCAGCACTAATGCCGCGATCACGATCGAGAACACCGGTTCCAGGCAACTGACCACAACCGCGCGTGTGGGTTCCAGATGCTGCAATCCCGCGAAGTAAAACGAAAATGGCCCCAGCACTGAGATTAGCGAAAATCCCAGGAGGAACAGCCACTGTCCGCCGGAATAGTGCGCGGCCACTATCTTCCACGGTGGATTCACCACAATCCAGAAGAGCGATGCGCTGAGCGTGGTGTAGAGCAGGACCGTCCACCGATCGTAGCGGGCGAGGATGCTGTGTCCGCCAATGTTGTAAAACGCAAAAGAGAATGCCGCGAGCAGCGCTGCCATCACGCCCAGCGGATCCAGTCGGAACGTTCCCGGTCCCAGGACGCCGATCACCATGGCGATTCCCGCCACTGCCAGTCCTACAGCGGATACGCGTTGCAGGGTCGGCCTTTGCAATCTGCGTGCAACCGAATAGAGCAAAACCCAGATCGGCGCCGTGTATTGCAGGATGATGGCGGTGGCCACATTCGTTCTCTGGATTGCGAGATAGTAAAAGAAATTGGACGCGGCCACGCCCAGAGTTCCCAACAGAAAAATTCTGCCCACATCGGCCCGAGGCAATCGCAGTTGCCGCCACTCGCGATACAAACCCAGCACTGGCAAAAAAATGAGAAAAGAAAATGTGGTCCGGCTCTGCGAAAGAATTAGAGGATCGATGGGCCGCAGTGCCTCGCCGCCTGGAAGCAAGCGTCCGGTGAAGGCAGCGCGCCCCAAGGTAGCTGCGACTCCCCATAAGAATGCGGCGGTGGCAATGTAAAGATATCCGCGGACGGGAGAGGGGGACTTACGAAGTACGATTGTCGATTGACGAATTCTAACCTTCCTAGTCAGTTACATACTCGATTTCGAAGGTGATTTTAGCTGTCTTCTTCAGCATTGCCGATACTGAGCAGTACTTTTCTTCCGAGAGCTTGACCGCGTCTTCGACGGCTTTATGGGAAACATTTCCGCCGACGCGATAGATCAAGCGAATGTCAGTATAGACCGATGGTGGGTTGGCAGCCCTCTCGGCAGTGGCGCGTACTTCCAGGCTGCTGAACGGTTCGCGCTTCTTACGGAGAATACTGGCGACGTCGTAGCCGGTGCACCCGCAGAGTCCAATCAGGACTAATTCCATAGGACTGTTGCCGGTCTTCTTGTCACCATCCACGACGATAGCGTGGCCGGAAGTGGCGACGGCGTTGAAGCGGTGGTTGTCGAGGAGGGTGGCGCGGGCTTCAGTCATAGGACACCAACTTACGAATTACGATGGACGATTTTCGATTTTAAATCCTCGCTTCACAGTGAGCTGGGAAGCGGAGAAGCAACCAGTTGGTTTGCCTCGGAAATGATGTCACCCAAGAGCTCACCACGAACAAGGCCGGCTTCCGTCAGCATTTCCAGCCAAAAGACAGTTTCGTCCGCCTCTTCGACGACAATTCCAATTTTCGCCAGGAATTCGGGGCGGGAACGTCCGCGGCACGCCGCACGATAATTTGCCGCCACCGAAGTCCCAGAGCGAAGCAGTTGATATCCGATTACCCGCGGTTCCGGACACCGAGGCAACGCGCGGCTCACCTTAATAATCCGCAGGACAAACTTTTTAGTCCGAGTCTTCAATTCGTCAGTTCTGCTTGTCATCGACTACGTCGACTTCGAGAGAAATCGACAATCGTCAATGGTACTTCGTAAATTGCTTCCTGGCTGTGACTCCCATCACCGCCGATTGTCCGTACTCGGCTCGGGATGAATCAGCACGCGAAACAACTCCGGCGCTTCTTGCTTGAAGCGGATTTCGAGATCGGTGGAAATGTCGTGGACGCGCGACAGCGGAAGTTCATCGGACATGGTGCAGTGGCAAGAGACGTATAAACGGCCGCGCACGCGTTTGATCTGGACGTCGTGCATGTCCAGGATTTCCGGGAACTCAGAGGCAATCTCTTTCAGACGTTTTTCCAGCCGAGCATCGCGCAGGATCTCGTCGCCGGTTTCGATGGTGGCGGGTTCGCTTTCGATGTGGGTGAGGATGGAAGAAATTTCCGGCACATCGCTGCGGATCTCGGATTCGAGCAGAGTGACGCGGTCATGAGCTTCCTTCAAGCTCAGGTGCTCGTCCAGTTCAAGGTGTTGCTCAACGTGGAGATGGCCATGCAGGTTCTGCACACTGACATCATGTACGTTGAAATTTTGGCGCGTCGCCACGGCACGAACCTTGTCAAAAATATTTTCCGTGTTCATTGCCCGTGGGATCGAGTGCACGATTACGTCGGCATCCGGGAGAACATTGTGAACGGCCACGGTGACTGCGTCGGCGACCTGCTCGGAGCGCTGGAAAGTCACGTTGCGCGCCAGTCCGATGGAAAGATCGGCAAAGTAGCGATTGCCGGCGCGGCGAATCCGCACCCGATCCACCTCGAGCAGTCCATCCACTTTCGAAACCGCGGAAATAATCCGGTTGCGCACGCCGGCAGGAGCGGCGTCGAGAAGGGCGTCGATGGTTCTACGGGCTAACCTCCAGCTCACGGAGACAACCACTCCGGCAACGAAGAGAGCGGCAATCGGATCGGAATCGCGCAACCAGTCGATATTGAATTTTCGTCCCAACATCACCAGCAGCAAGCCAAGGACGACGACGCCGCTCGACCAGATGTCCGTCGAGAAGTGAAGTGCATCGGCCTCCAAAGCCTGACTGTCATACTTCGCGGCAATCCTGCCCAGAGCGCGGGAGCGCCAGAAGTCTACGCCCATGGAAAAGAACATCACGGCGAAGGCGGCGATGCTGGGTTCGATCTCCACATGGAGAAAGAACAGACGCTCGATGGCTTCGTACACGATCCAAATGCAAGTCAGCAGTAGCAGGCCGGTCTCGATGAAAGCGGAGAAATTTTCTACCTTGCCATGTCCGTATTGATGGTCGGCATCGGCAGGCTTGTCGGATACACGGACTGAGAGCAACGTAATGATGGCGGCAATTAGATCGAGCGCAGAGTGGGCTGCCTCGGAGAGGATTCCAAGGCTACCGGTGGTAACGCCTACCACCACTTTGAGAACAGTAATGGCCATCGCCGCCAGCACGGAGTGGCCCGCGACCGCACGCTTTTCCTGGCGCATGGAGCCTGGACTGTAGACGGCCGTAGTTCCCGACATATTGCCATTATCTCTGTCGGATGGTTGGCAGCCAAGTTCGTTTCGTGGGGCAGCCTTTCCTTCCTCCACATCTCACAGCGTGGCCCAAGTTGTGGGCCACTCTGTGCTAGGATTTCTTTACATCTTTAAACTTACCTGGAGGAATCATCTCTATGCTTTGTCGTGGTGTGACATGTCTGCTGCTTGGCGCGCTGGCTTGGGGACAAGCGGCAAACTCAACATCTCCTCCGCCAGCAGCACCAGCCCAAAACCCGGCGGCTCAATCCAATCCGCAGCCGGCCGCGCCGCCTTCCGACACCAAGGCGCCCGAGGCGGCGAATATTCCCCCGGACGGCGCGGTTATCACGATTCAGGGTCTCTGCGACAATCCTCCCGCGGACAAGACCAAAGCCTCCGACTGTAAGACGGTGATCACGCGCGCGGAATTCGAAAAACTAGTGGATGCGCTCGCCCCGAATATGGCTCCGCCCGCTCGACGGCAGCTCGCCACTCGCTACGCCATGGGATTAGTGATGGCCCACGAAGCCCACAAAATGGGACTCGATCAGGGACCGCGCTTCGAAGAACTGCTTCGGGTCGCGCGGGTTCAAATAGCCACGCAGCAACTGGGGCATGCATTGCAGGAGAAGGCTACCCAGGTTCCCGATAAAGATATTGAGGATTACTATCGCAACAATAGCGCGGCTTACGACGAAGCCAGCCTGGAACGAATTTTAATTCCTAAGACCAGACAAACGCCCACTCCCGCCACCAAAGTGAAACTGAGCGAAGCCGAAACCAAGAAGCGTGAACAAGACGGCGAAGCAGCGATGAAAGCTAAAGCTGAAGCCCTGCGCGCGCGTGCAGCAGCAGGTGAATCGTTCGGCAAGTTGCAGGACGAGGCTTACCTGTTTGCCGGCCTGAAGACGAAACCTCCAAACCCCGCTTTGGGTAAGGTTCGGCGCAGCAATCTCCCTCCTAGCCACATCGCGGTCATGGACCTCAAGCCGGGCGTGGTTTCCGCCCTGATTTCTGACCCTAGTGGTTTTTACATTTACAAGATGGGGGAAAAGGGCACGGTCCCGCTAAGCCAAGTGCGCGAGGAAATTCGAGGCACGCTGCAAGCCAAACGCATGCAGGATTCCATGCAAACTCTTCAGCAGTCTGCCACGCCTGAGTTGAATGAGAAATATTTTGGGGCAAGTTCCGGATCGCCGCTGGTACCGGGAGGCGTACACCCACAATCGCCATCCGAACCAAACTGATGGCTGATTCCAACCCCACTGTCGTCATCACTGGCGTGGCCGGCAATTTGGGGCTGCGTCTTCTGCCGCAATTGACGGAATTCGAAGTCATTGGGGTGGACATACAGCACCCCAAGACCAATCTTCCCTTGCGCTTCGTGCAAATGGATCTGGGGCAGGAGGAATCCTGTCGCGAGTTGTTTCTGCTGCTGCGTGAATCCGGCGCCACGGCGGTGATTCATCTGGCGTTTGTGCTGGACCCGGCGCGCACCGGAGTGCTCGATCTTGATCGCATGTGGCACATCAATGTAGCGGGAACCGCGAGGGTGATGGAAGCCATCACAGAGGCGAACCGTCGCGATGCTGTTGTGTCGAAGTTTATTTTTCCCAGCAGCGTTTCCGTGTATGGTCCGGGTCTGCCTAACCCGGTTGGCGAAGAATATCCGCTGGGCGCTCACACTCTTCCTTACGCAATTCATAAAATGGAGTGCGACAAAGTGGTGCAGCAGCGGGCACCGTCGCTGCGAGGATGCAGTGCGTATATGCTGCGTCCCCACATTTTTGCCGGGGCCACGGTGGACAATTACATGGTCGGAGCCTTTCGCGGCACACCCAATGGAAGATCCAACCGCGCAACTAAAATGCGATCGCATGGCAAGCGGCTTCCTTGCATGCTGCCTCTGGGAAAATCCTATCTGGAAAAGCGAATACAATTCGTGCACGTCGACGATGTGGCGCGCCTGATGGCCTACATTCTGCGAAGAACAGAACCTGAATCGCAACGCCTCACCGTCTTGAACGTTGCCGGACGCGGCGAGTCTCTCAGCTTCGGACGGTGTATCGAGATGGCAGATGCAAAACTTTTGCGTGTCCCAGGAAAATGGGCCTTCCGATTAATTCTGAAGTCGCTATGGAAGTTGGGGATTTCCGCGATTCCACCCCAGGCAGCGCCCTACATGACCGGGGAGTACACCATGAATACGGATCGGCTGCAGAAGTTTCTGGGTCAGGACTATGAGAATGTGATTCGCTTCACCATCGAAGAAGCGCTGGCCGATTGTTTCAAGTCGGATGCGCCGGCCGCAGCCCAGCGCTCCGCCGCGGGATAATTACCTTTTCCCTCGAAACAATCCTGCAATGCCGAAGCTATACGGCGTCCACGATACATCTCTGAAGCCTGCACGGCGCATGCGCTCCAGCATTTCCTCCGGCTCAGGAAATCGCTCCACGGACGCGGGCAGATACGCGTATGGGCCTTTCACGCCGGAGATCAGAGTGCCAAGCGCGGGTAGCAGGTGCTGGAAATAGACACGGTAGAGCATTCCGATTACGCCGCGCGGCTCGCCGAAGTCCAGGAGTCCGCATTCGCGCCCGTCGCGCAGCACTCGCAGGATCTCGCTCAGGCCGGCATCGTAGTCCGCTAGATTTCGGAAACCGAAAGCGCTGGTGACCAGGTCGAAATGCGAGGCAGGAAACGGCAGAGTCAGGGCATCCGCCTCGACCCAATGCAGCGACGGTGATTTCTTGGCGGCCCGCTCCAGCATGGCATGGGAAAAATCCGCTCCCAGGATTTTGGACGTCGCGGCTTTTCGGCGAAGGGCGAGCGTCATGTCGCCGGTACCACAACACAGATCAAGCACCCGGGCATCCGGCTGCGCAAGGATTTGAGCAAAGCTGCGGGCTGTTCGTCGCCACCACCACCGATCCACGTTGAACGAGAGCACATGATTCAGCAGATCGTAGCGGGGCGCAATCGACGTGAACATCTCACGGACGGCATGTGCTGCCGACTGTGGATCACGGGAGCCTGCAGGAGCAGCGCCGATGACCGGGGACGTCCCCGCCGGCTTTTTCGCGGAACTGTTGGGCGGATTAGAAACGGTTATCACGAATGAGCACCACTGTTTCAGGAGTTTCGCGACAACTGGCGCAACTCGTTCAGCGCTTGGATTACGGCATCCTCAGGCACGTTGTTCACGATCTCGACTTTGCCGATTTTCTGTGGCAGGACGAAGTGCACCGCTCCGTCGCGAGTTTTTTTGTCTGCTTGCAGACGTTGGACAATATTACGGCTGCGAACTTCAACTCTTGGCAGCGAACCTAGACTCATAACCGCGTCAATGATCTGACTGGCCGCGGCTTGATCTATTTTGTTCATTACGGCCGCGATCCGGGTGGCAGCAATCATCCCCCAGGCAACAGCTTCTCCATGCAGAAACTGGCGATAACTGGTTTCGGTTTCGAGCGCGTGTCCGATGGTATGTCCGAAATTGAGCACGCGACGCAGACCACCCTCGCGCTCGTCGGAGGAAACGACCTCAGCTTTGAGTTTCACGGATTCGGCGATCATCCATTCCAGGCTGGCAACATCCGTGCGCAATTTTTTGATTTGAAGGTTCCGCAAGCGGTGAAAAAGCTCGGGATTGCCGATCACTCCGCACTTCAGAGACTCGAATAAGCCGGCGCGAAATTCACGCTCTGGCAAAGTGCGGAGGACGGCTGGATCAATCAATACAACCCGCGGGTGATGGAAGGTTCCCAGCAGATTCTTCCCTACCCGGAGATTGACCCCGGTCTTGCCCCCGATTGAGGCGTCCACCTGCGCCAGCACTGTGGTGGGGATTTGCACCAGATCCACACCGCGCATGTACAACGATGCCAGCAACCCGCCGACGTCCCCGACCACGCCGCCGCCGAAGGCTATGACGACGGCTTCTCGATCCGCGCCCATGCGCGACAACTTCTCAGACAAATCCTCTACGGTAGCGAGCTTCTTATACGGCTCGCCGTCTTTCATCTCCAGAAGTTTCGCGGCGAATCCGGCGGCAGTGAGAGAGGCCATCAGCGTTCTGCCCCACTTCCGTCGCACGGGAGGTACGGTAACCACGAAGAGCCGCTTGCGCTGCCCAAGAATTTCCCGCAGATGCGCGCCGCTGCGTTGCAGCAGGCCACTTTCAATGATCGCCTGATAAGAGCGGGGTGGCACGGAGATAGTCACTCGGATCACGGCTTTGTCATCATAACTTAACCCAATAACGTACCCGCAGCAGCTATCTGTCTATGCGTGGTAACATTTTTGTAAATGAAGTGTGCTCCAGCCGAAACCGATTTCCTCGTCATTGGCGCCGGCGTAGCCGGACTGCGTGCAGCAATTGAATTGGCTGCGGCGGGCCGCGTCGTTGTGCTGGCCAAACGGGAACTCAAAGACTCCGCGACCCAGTTGGCGCAGGGAGGAATTGCGGCCGCGCTCAGCGACGAAGACGAGATCGGCCTTCATCTCCAGGACACACTCAACGCCGGCGATGGGCTGTGCAACCCCGATGCCGCCAAAGTGTTGGTGGAAGAAGGTCCGGAGCGCATCGAGGAGTTGATTCAGTGGGGCACGGAATTCGACCGCGAAGGCACCAAGTTGGCTTTTACTCGTGAGGGCGCGCACAGCCGTAACCGCATCCTGCACGCGCAAGGAGATTCCACGGGACGCGAAATCCTGCGCGCTTTGTACGCCAAAACAAAAACCCTCAAGAATATTTCGGTATGTGAGTTCGAATTTTCCACTGATCTTCGAATGAAAGAGGGGCGGGTGAGCGGCATTTATCTGATCAGCGACAAGGGCGAACATCAGCAGATGGCCGCTTCCGCTGTGCTGCTCGCCACAGGTGGGCTGGGACAACTTTATCGCAATACCACCAATCCGGCCGTGGCCACGGGCGACGGACTCGCCATGGCATTTCGCGCCGGTGCGGAAGTCAGCGATATGGAGTTCATCCAGTTTCATCCGACGGCGCTTTATTTGAAGACCGCGCCGCGCTTTCTGCTTTCGGAAGCGTTGCGAGGGGAAGGCGCCTATCTACGAAATATCGAGCTGACCCGTTTCATGACCAAGTATCACCCCATGGGCGAGCTGGCTCCGCGTGACGTTGTTGCCAGAGCAATTGTTCACGAGCTCGAAGTCAGCAAATCTAAAGATCCGATCGTCTATCTTGATCTCACGCATCTGAACGAGAAGCACGTGAAGACGCGCTTTCCGCGCATCTACGCAACCTGCATGCAGTACAACATCGACATCACCATGGACCTGATTCCTATCCGCCCCGCGGCACACTACTCGATGGGAGGAGTGCGCACGGATCTCGAGGGGCGCGCCACGCTGCCGGGGCTGTATGCCGCGGGCGAGGCCGCCGCCACCGGCGTCCACGGAGCCAATCGCTTAGCCAGTAATTCCCTGCTCGAGGGACTGGTATTCGGAGAGAGAGCAGGAAAGAGCATGCGGCAGGAGCTGCGGCCGTCGAAGCCGGCGAAAGCCGAGCCACCACGGGCTAAATATTCAAACGGTCCGGTGGATGTCGGGAAAGAGGAAATCGTCGGTGAGATCAAAGATCTGATGTGGCAGGACGCAGGCATCGTGCGGACCGGGAAGGGCTTGAAGAAAGCCATCCAGCAGCTGGAAAAACTTGGTACACGGGTAGCTCATCCACAAACCAGGCGGGCTTACGAAGCGCAAAACCTGCATGCGGTGGCATTGCTGGTAGCGCGGTCTGCGCTGGCACGCGAAGAAAGTCGTGGAGCTCATTACCGCACCGACTTCCCTGCTCACAATGACGCGAAGTTCCTGAAGCACTCGGTCGTGAAGGGCGATTCGGTCAGGTTTGTCTAAAAGTACGAAGTACGATTTTCGATTTTACGAATTGAAAACCTTAGGCCTTGGCCTCCCTCGGGCGCACCATTGACGCCACCACTGAAATAATGAGAATGCCGGCGACGATGCCTAAGGCGAGTTCCGTCGGAATTTGGTAGTAGTGAGAAACCAGCATCTTCCCACCGACAAAAATCAGGACCAGCGAAAGCCCGTAGTGCAGGTAGTGAAAAAGTTCCATCATGCCGGCCAGGGCGAAGTACATGGATCGCAATCCAAGAATGGCAAAGACATTTGAGGTGTAGACGATGAAGGCGTCCAGCGTGATGGCCAGGATGGCGGGAATGGAATCGACAGCGAACAGCACGTCGGTGGTCTCCACCACCAAAAGCACGATGAACAGCGGCGTGGCATACAGGCCCGGACGTCGCACAAAAAACTTCGCTTCCTCATAATCCTTGGTCACGGGAATCCAGCGGCGGAAAAGGCGTAGCAGCGGGTTCTTCTCGGGATGGATTTCTGCGTTTTCCTGGCGGAACAATTTGATTCCGCTGTACACCAGCAGTGCGCCAAAAATGTAAATGATCCAGTGGAACTGTCGAATCAGTCCGACTCCCGCCAGAATGAAAACCGCGCGCATGATCAGGGCGCCCAGAATCCCCCAGAACAGAACTTTGTGCTGGTGGACCGTGGGTACCTGGAAATAGCGGAAGATGAGAAGGAAGACAAAAAGATTATCGACACTAAGGGAAAGCTCAATCACATACCCGGTGACGAACTCCAGCGCGGGACCGCGCCCGTGCCAAAAGTAAACAATAACCGTGAACATGGCCGCTAGCGCGATCCACATGGCGCTCCACAGCAGCGCTTCACGAAATTTCACCACGTGGGTACGACGGTGGAACACTCCCAGGTCGAGGACCAGCATCACCAGGACGAAAAGGTTAAACAGGATCCAGAAAAGCAGTTGGTTCAAGGAAGCCCCAGGGGCGGATTAGAAATCAAAATCCGGAAAAGAGCAAAAGCGAAGTGAGCAGCAAACTTAGCCTTCGCTTCTGAAATCGGAAATTGGAAATCTGACTACATCTTATCCAACAACCGCACCGTCTCCATCAGCACTCTGCCTACGATCTCCAAACTCTGGGGACTAAGCTTATCCAGGGTGTCCTGCGGAGTGTGGTGGAAAACATTGTTGTAGCCATAATCAAGGTCAATCAAATCGGCACTGGGCACGCCCATGTGCACGAAAGGTAGGTGATCGTCTTCCACGGGGATGGAGCGGCCAAAAAAATGGGACTGGTAACCCAGTCTGGTGGCGGCTTGGAGGACCACGTTTTCGAGCCAGGGGGTGGAGTTCATGTCCTGCTCGATGTTGAGGTCGGCATCGCCGATCATGTCGGTTAGTAGAAACGCTTTGATCTTTTTGAGTGTGCCGTCTTTTTGCCACTTCTCTGCCAGGTGGCGCGTGCCGTACAGGCTGTCGGTCGCGGACCATTGTTTTACGGCTTCTTCGCCGTCCGTCCAGAGCAGGCACACACTGTAGCCATCACGTTTTTTGCCGCGTAGCTGGTTGGCCAGTTCGAGCAGGATCGCCGTGGAGGAGCCGCCGTCATTGGCGCCGACGTAGCCGGTATTTCGCAATGGATAGTTGGTATCGTAATGCCCGGCGATCACGATGATGCCGTCCCGTGTGCCGGGAAATTTGGCGACGATATTACGGACAGGAAATTTGCCCTCGGGAGTTTCGGCGATGAAGGCGTCGTCTTCCACGGGGACACCTTTCAAGTGGGAGGTGATGTAGGTTTCGAGTTTTTTGTGGTTAGGGCTTCCGATGGGACGGGGGCCGAAGGCCACCACGTCGCGGACGTATTGCATGGCGCGCGAGGAGTTGATCGAAGGTTTGGGGGCGGGGTCGTCGGAATTCATCGTGGCGGGAAGCAGGGTTGAGGATACGGTTTGGGGCGTGTCAGGGGATTTTTGGCGGGCACAGGCAATCCAGGCGAACGAAAGGGCGAGACATGTAGCCAGCATTCGAGCGGCGCATGGTCCGGCGAGAATTTGGAGATGGGGAGTTTGCTTGCGCCCCTTCGGGGCTTGCATCGTTCCCGGGACCGACCCACGGCTTGCGCCGTGGGCTGCATTCTGTCGCCGCTCCGCGGCTGTGGCTGGATCATGTACTGCAATTCTGGCCGCGACGTAACTCATGCCTAGATCAATGCCCCTTTCGTGCCTGGCGGGCGCGGCGCTGAGCGGGGTGGACCATCCAGGCGACGCCGATGCTCAAGATGTACAGCCCGACCATGGGGGCGGCGAATAGACACATATTCAGAATATCGGTGGTGGGGGTCAAAATGGCGGCGATGATGAAAATCACAAGAATCGAATAGCGGACGTTATGCCACATCCATCTTGGGCTTACGATGCCCATCATGGATAAAAAAAACACCAGGATCGGCATTTCGAAAATCACGCCCATTCCCAGCATGATGGTTAAAAACAGATCGGTATATTCGCCGATGGTGATCATCGGTTGGAACTGCTTGCCGTAATCGATCAGGAAGTTGAGCGCCGCGGGATAGACCATCTTGTAGGCGAACAGTCCTCCTCCCAGGAACAGGAACACGGTCGAGAACATGAACGGCAGCACGTAGCGTTTTTCGTTTCGGTAAAGCCCAGGGGAGATAAAAAGCCACACCTGGTAGAGCACGAAGGGAGAAGTCACGAACAAACCAGCAAGAAATGCGACCTTCAAGTAAAGGTTGAAGGGTTCGGTGGGATTCAGATAGACCAGCTTCTCGGCCATTCCATTGCGCTGGAGTGCGTCCATCACGGGGCGCTGCACGTAACGGAAGATGAACTCGTGATAGTTCCAGCAGGCGAAGAATCCAACCGTGACCGCAATCAGCGAATAGATGATCCGCTTGCGCAGCTCCTCGAGGTGCTCGAGGAAGCTCATGGCGGGCATGGGATCCTGAAGTGAATCTGCAGGAGGCAATTCGGCGGTGTCAGACATCTTGGGCCTTGGCCACGGAATGCTGTTCAATGGAGTGCGGTTCGGGATCAGGAACAGGTTCCGGCGCAGTGCTGGCCGCGGTTATGGCGCCTGCCGGCGGCTCGGCAGGTGGAAGGATCTGATGATCCTCGACGTCAAGGTTTGAGATCTCGGATTCAATCTGTGTCTTGAATTCATTCGAGGCCCGTTTAAATTCGTTGAGCGCCTTGCCGATCTGGCGTCCAATCTCCGGCAACTTCTTGGGCCCGAAGATGATCAAGGCCAGCAGGAAGATGAAGATCATCTCTGGAAAACCGAGGTTCATGAATTCCATAATACTGCCGGAACAGATTGCCATCAATGCGAGGGGTGAGATCACATAGCATTTTGGGGGTTGAGATGGGAATCCAAAGCGTCTTTATTCGCGATGACGCATCCAAATGAAGGAGCGCGACCTCCGGCCAGGCGATTGCCTACATGGTTACTTCTGGAGTGCGAAAGCCCGATTTTGGCCCAAGGTTGACATGCTATACTTCGCTCAGAATGCGGTTTCTGGGGATTTGCCATGCCCGGACCGAAGGAAACCATGATGGCTCGTAGTTCTCGTCAAACTCTCTTTGTTGTTGTTTTATTTCTAACGGTTTGCGGCTTTCTGGGCGTTTTATTCGCACAAAGAAGCCCGGCCGTCGCGCCTGGGAGCGACTCCGATGTTCGCGAAAGCTTGAAGCAGTTCACCGAAGTTTACAGCGTAGTGGAGCAAAACTACGCCGAGCCGGTGAATGCCGACAAAGCTATCTACAACGGCGCGATTCCGGGGATGCTGCACGTGCTCGATCCGCATTCGAATTTCTTTGATCCCAAGGCCTATGCCCTGTTGCGCGAAGACCAGCGGGGTAAGTACTACGGCGTCGGCATGACGGTGGGTCCGCGCAATAACAAAGTGATTGTCATTGCACCATTTGTGGGAACACCCGCCTATCGCGCCGGCATTCGTCCGGGCGACATTATTGTGGCGGTAGATGGCAAACCCACCGACAACATGAGTACGGGTGATGTTGCTGATCTCTTGAAAGGTCCCAAGGGGACTACGGTCCATATCAGCATTCAGCGCGAAGGCGCGGAGAAGCCGCTTGAGTTCGCTGTGGTCCGTGATGAAATACCCCGTTACAGCGTCGACCTGCATTTCCTGGTTCGCCCCGGCATCGGTTATATGCACGTTGCGCAGTTCAATGAGACCACCGAACATGAAGTCGCTCAGGCGCTCGACGAGATGGGAGATTTGAAGGGATTGATCCTTGACCTGCGTCAGAATCCTGGTGGACTGCTCAGCGAAGGCGTTGGTGTAGCGGACAAATTCCTTCATAAGGGTGCGCTGATTGTTTCGCACCATGGGCGTTCGTCACCGGAAAAGCGATACGTGGCTACCCACGGCAACGGAGGGAAAGAATATCCTCTCGTGGTGTTGGTAAACCGGGGTACGGCGTCAGCGGCTGAAATCGTAGCCGGCGCGATTCAGGACCACGACCGTGGGCTGATTGCTGGAGAAACCACGTTCGGCAAGGGGTTAGTGCAGACCGTCTATCCCCTGGTGGAGAACACCGGACTGGCGCTGACTACAGCGAAGTATTACACCCCTAGCGGGCGGCTGATCCAGCGCGATTACTCAAACGTATCGCTTTATGACTATTACTACAATCGCGAGGGCGAAGAAAATAACGGCAGCCACGAAATAAAGCTGACCGACAGTGGTCGCACCGTATACGGTGGCGGTGGCATCTCGCCCGATGTGAAGATTGCGGCGGTGAAGAGCAATCGCTTCCAGGATTCACTTTTGCAGCATTATGCGTTCTTCAATTTCGCCAAGCACTACGTCATTACGCATCATCCCACCAGCAAATTCGAGGTCGATGATGTAGTGTTGCAGGAGTTCCGCAAGTTCCTGGACGAAGAGAAGATTCCCTATACTGAATCTGATTTGGTAGAGAACAATGATTGGGTTCGCTCCAGCATTCGCAGCGAGATCTTTGTCGACGCTTTCGGCCAGGAAGAAGGCTTGAAGGTGCGGGCCGAGAGCGATCCGCAAGTCATCAAGGCGTTGGACCTTTTACCTCAGGCCAAAGCACTGGCTGACAATGCTCGGCGGGTGGTTGCGGAACGCAGTGGGGTTCACGCCCTGAGCCGGTAATTAGACAATAGGCTGGATTAGGGGGCCCAAGGAATTGGGCCCTTTTTATTTTTCCTGCAAGTCCTCCCCGCTGAATAATCCACTTTCTGCACATTGACTTGAC
>Ga0207684_10003514_pt1 | contig 15286 bp, 13 predicted proteins | sample KBSK5501metaG_FD_184342 | JGI IMG/M metagenome (GOLD analysis project Ga0207684, IMG submission 184342) | Corn, switchgrass and miscanthus rhizosphere microbial communities from Kellogg Biological Station, Michigan, USA - KBS K5-50-1 metaG... | ecosystem: Host-associated > Plants > Roots >...
CTTTCAGTTAATGCAACGCCTCGGCAGCGTTGAAGACGCGGAAATGTTTCGGACCTTCAACATGGGCATCGGGATGGTGATTGTCTGCGCAGAAGAAAACGCGTCACGCATCAAGACTCACCTTGAGTCCACTGGCGGTGCTTGTTATCAGATTGGCCGCGTCATTCGCGGTGCTGGCGAAGTTGCGATTACTTAGTTCCAATTTCTTAAAAGGAAGGGAAATCCGAAATGGATCAGTGGCTGGCAGATTTCAAAGAGACGGTTGACTCGGCCGCGCCCCGTCTGTTGCAAATCACCGAAGCGCAAAGCGAACAGCCGCGGGCCGAAGACCATTGGTCTTCAAAACAGATTATTGGCCACCTGATCGACTCGGCCGCGAACAATCACGCGCGATTCGTGCTGGGCCAGATCAAAGACGATTTGGTCTTTTCCGGCTATGATCAGAATGGTTGGGTGCAGATTCAGCATTATCAGGACGCCTCCTGGCCGCAGCTAGTCGAGCTATGGCGAGCATACAATCTCCATCTGCTGCACGTGATGTCGTGGACCGCCTCGGACAAGTTGCACCACCGTTGCACCCAGCACAGCCTGCAAACTATCGCCTTTGAAACCGTGAACGAATCTGAACCGGCGACGCTCGAGTATCTGATGAAGGATTACGTCGTTCATCTGAAGCATCACCTCGGTCAGATTCTTGGCGAAACGGCCAGTTAGATCGACTCTCGTAGATCGAAATGACTGAGCCCGCTCGAATTGGCATTCTGATTTCCGGTCGCGGGTCAAACATGGTCGCGCTGGCAGATGCGGTGCGCGACGGCCGCATCCCTAACGCCGAGATCTCAGTTGTCATCAGCGACCAGCCTGATGCCCGCGGATTGGTGAAAGCAAGAGATCGCAGCATTGAAACTCTGGTCATCGAACGTAGCGGCCGCAGCCGTGAAGAACATGATCGCGAAATCGTGGCGGCATTGCGGAACCGGCAAGTCGATCTGGTTTGCCTCGCTGGTTACATGCGAGTTCTCTCCGGCGAATTTCTCAAGGCCTTTCCCCGCCGCATTCTGAATATACACCCGAGTCTGTTGCCTTCTTTTCCCGGACTCGAGGCACAAAAGCAGGCCCTCGAGCACGGCGCTAAAGTAAGCGGCTGCACAGTTCATTTTGTCGACGAGACATTGGATGGTGGGCCGGTTATAGTGCAGCGTGTAGTGCCCGTCCTGGATGACGACACTGTTGAGAGTTTGTCAGTGCGCATCCTGGCGGAAGAGCACCACCTTTATCCCGAGGCTGTTGCCATGGTGCTGAGTAATAATCTTCAGGAGTAAGATAGGCCAATGTCCGCAGCCATCACCAGCGACGAAACCCTGGTTATCGAAACGCCTGAGCGCGTGCCGCTGCATTTTGCTCTGGCCTCGATTGGGAATCGCTTTATCGCCTGCGCCATAGATCATGCGATCCAGATTTTTACGCTGATCGTGATCGTCATTATCTTTCTGTTCGTCGCTGATGTAGCGGATTTGAGCAACAAGGTCACAAGTGCTCCTAAATGGGTCATCGCCCTGCTCATTATTTTCGTCTTCTTGTTGATGTCCGGATACTTCGCGATCTTTGAATGGTTATGGCGCGGTCAAACACCGGGCAAGCGCTGGATGAAGCTGCGCGTGATTCGGGAAGACGGGCGGCCCATCAGTTTTTTTGAAGCGGTGGTGCGAAACCTCCTGCGCGAGTTCGACATCATGCCGTTTCCGTTCTATTCCATTGGATTGGTTTCCGTGTTTGCCACTGATCGCGATCAGCGGGTCGGCGATCTGGTTGCCGGCACGGTGGTCGTGCGCGAGCGGGAAGCGGAAGCGCCGGCCTTTGCCGAAGTTTTTGCCTCCCCGGTTTCCGACCCGGCCTTACGCCGTTCATTCAAACCTGTCACCTTTACCGCGGACCTCAACGGTTTGAACGAACAGGAAATTTCCGTGGTCGAGAGTTTTCTGCGGCGGCGTTGGGACTTAAAGGATTACCCGCGGCAGTGGATGGCCTGGCGCGTAGCCATGCCGATTCTTTTCAAGCTGCGACCGCAATACGATCTGGCAACTTTCACTTACGAAGGCTTTCTCGAAGAGCTGTTGCATCGTTATCGCGAGAAGCATCGGTTTACGGATTGAACTTTGGAGTGCGCCGGCAGAGCAGAGCGGCGACGGCGCTTTTGTTCCCTGGTTCTCAATAAGACATCGCTCTCGAATTGAACGATGAATCCAAAGCGGCGTCGCGCCTCCGCTTGCCACCGCATTCCAAATTGACCTCGCCCCGGCTGTTGCTAGCCTTCTTCGTTTCTGACACCGCTGGAATTTTCAACCGTAGAAAGGCAATTAAGTAAATGGCTCAGGACGTCTTTATTCTTGGTGGCAAGGCACGCCGATGGGCGAGTATGTCGGCGCGATGAAAGATATTTCCGCAATTGATCTCGGCGCAATTGCGGCGCGGGGGGCGTTGGAAACAACCGGCGTGGCTCCCGATGAAATCGATCACACGGTCATCGGCAATGCGCTGCAAACTTCGGGAGATGCGATTTACGGCGCGCGGCATGTGGCCCTAAAGGCGGGAATTCCATTTGACCGTCCGGCGCTGACAGTTAATCGACTGTGCGGCAGCGGTATTCAAGCGATTGTTTCCGGCGCGCAGATGATTCAACTTGGCGAAGCCCAGACTTGTCTGGTGGGTGGCATGGAGTCGATGTCGCAGGCGCCGCACGTGATTCGCGGCGCGCGCTCGGGATTCGCTCTGGGCCAGGGCAAGCTGGAAGACAGTCTGATGGTGGCCCTCCTGGACACTTACTGCAACACGCCGATGGCCGGCACGGCTGAGAATTTGGCGCGCAAGTTCGAAATCCCGCGTGACGATCAGGATAAATATGCGCTGCGTTCGCAGCAGGCGGCGAAGCGCGCGCTGGACGCCGGCTTCTTTGCCGAAGAGATCGTGCCGGTCGAAGTGAAGAACAGAAAAGGCACCGTGTTGTTCGAACAGGACGATCATCTGCGCCCTGATACCACGCTGGCAGGACTGGCGAAACTGAGACCGGCGTTCAGCAAGGACGGATTCGTGACCGCTGGAAATGCTTCGGGCATCGTGGACGGCGCGGCCGCGCTCGTGATCGCCGGCGAAGAGTTTGTAAAGGCGAAAAACCTTGAACCAATCGGGCGCATCATTAGTTGGGCTTACGCCGGCGTCGAGCCTGAACTCATGGGCATAGGCCCGGTGCCGGCCGCTCGTAAGGCGCTGGAAAAAGCCGGCCTGAAACTCTCTGATATGGATCTGGTTGAAGTCAACGAAGCTTTTGCGGCTCAGTACCTCGCCGTCGAGCAGGAACTCGGTCTCGATCGCGAAAATACCAACGTCAACGGTGGCGCTATTGCGCTGGGCCATCCGTTGGGCGCCACTGGAACTCGTTTGGTTCTGACTCTGCTTCATGAGATACGACGTCGGGGCGGGCGCTATGGATTGGCGACGGCATGCATTGGCGGTGGGCAAGGCATCGCGATCATCTGTGAACGAGTTTAGGCCGTCTCAGTAGTCACGGGGTCGGGGGTCAGTTGTCGTCAGCGAGTTCCGCGACTGACCACCACCAACTGACCACTGACAATTCTGATTTTCATAGAAAATCCAAATTCTCGTCCATCGTCTCGCGGCTGGAAGTAAAGCCGCAGGAATAACTGTCAGCAAACAGCTTCATTACGGGTTTTGAAATCGCTCTACTCAGTGAGGCACAATTCTTGCGAAAACTATTATCGCCCGCAAATCTATGTCTTTCATTCGAGTTTATTGGCTCAAGAAGTCACAAAGATTTAACCCAGTTCTTAAAGGTTTTATGCTTGCGCGGTTACCTCTCATCATGATAGAAACTGCCTTCTGCAATTGTTTGCAGTCATTCCTTCGGAACAAGCAGTCCAAAACGTTCTCGGAAGTCTCAGTTAACTCTGCGCCCGAATGCTCGCGCGCAAAATGGTCACAATGTTACTAATTCTCTAAGGAGTTCTCCTGTTATGCATAAATTTCTACGCTTCTGTTTTGCCTCGCTGGTCGTCCTTGCGCTGTGCGCGCTCAGCACGCTGGCACAGTCAACTACGACCGGGGCGATAAACGGCACCGTCATTAATCCGAACAAAGAGGTCGTGGCGGGTGCAACTGTCACTGCCAAGAATAACGGAACGAACAAAGAAGCCACGGCGACGACCGACGATAACGGTGGCTTCAAGGTCGTCAATCTGGACCCCGGTACCTACACAGTAACTGTAAATGCCTCAGGGTTTGCGCCTTTCACGAACGGAAACATCGCTGTCGAGGTCGGCCGTTCTACTCCCCTCGAGGTTGGACTGTCCCTTCAGGGCGTGACCGGAACGGTCCAGGTGACCGCCGAAGCTCCGGTGATTAACACCACGCAGCAGGACTTTGCGACCAATATCGACCAGACGTCGATCAACGAATTGCCGATCAACGGTCGGCGCGCTTCTGATTTTGTGCGTTTGACCCCGGGCGTGGCGCCCGACGGGGACTTCGGCATCAACAGCGTTCGCGGCATGTCGGGGCTGCTGAATAACAATACGCTTGACGGCACCGACAACAATAACTCTTTCTTTTCGGAGGAGCGTGGACGCACGCGCATCCAGTACGTAGTCAGTCAAGCGGCGGTGCGCGAGTTCCAGATCAATACTTCGAATTACTCGGCCGAGTATGGACGCGCGGCGGGTGGCGCTATTAATACCGTGACCAAGAGCGGCACGAATGATTTTCACGGCCAAGCGTTCTACTACCTGCGGAATAACTTCGTGTTGGGTGCGCGGAACCCGTCGGCCCTGTTGCCAAGCCCTGCGGGTCCTGTGGCAACCAAACCTAAGGACTTTCGCGAGCAGTTTGGCGGCGCAATCGGCGGCCCAATCGTCAAAGAAAAAGCGTTCTTCTACTTTACCTACGACCAACAGAAGCGTTTCTTCCCAGGCGTCGCGACACCATCAAATCCGACAGTCTTTACAATTAGTGCGGCGCAGCAGGCGACGCTTACCGCGCGCGGCGTAACGAACGCCCAGCGAGATGCGGGACTTGCCTTCTTGCAGAGTTTAACTGGCGTGGTCCCACGGGAGCAGAATCAGCGGATCATCTTCCCGAGGGTCGATTGGAACATTAACCAGAAGAACACTCTCACAGGGACTTACAACTACGTGCGCGCCAGGGCGCCGAATGGTTTTGAGACGCCACTGATCCGCAACATCGGGCGCGCCAGTTTTGGCAACGATTTTGTTAATATTGATTCGTTTACCGCGCGCTTCGCCTCGACTTTCTCTTCGAATCTCCTTAACGAGTTCCGCACTAACATAGGTCGAGAATTCGCGAGGGCTTTCCTAGGTGCATTAACCCCAGGCGAACAGACCGAAGTGGCCCGCGCGACAACCCTCGCGTTTCCCGGCGCGCTGCCGCAGATCAACTTCGGCGGCGGGTTCCAGTTCGGCTATCGCACATTCTTCGACCGCCGAAAGTTCCCCGATGAGCGGCGCGTTCAATTTTCAGACACGATGACCGTCACTCGTGGGAATCACACGATTAAGTTTGGCGGCGACTACAAGCATGATAAGGACGATATTGATAACCTCTTCACCGGCACGGGCTCGTATAGTTACAGCAACATCGTCGACTACCTCAGCGATTTCGCTAACCCCTCGGGCAAGCGCTGGAACACCTATACTCAGGCTTTTGGGTTAGCCGCGTATACGCTGCGAACTCCCGATTACGCTTTCTTTGTACAGGACGACTGGCGCTATTCCAAGAACCTGACGGTCAACCTGGGAATGAGGTGGGATTATCAAAGCTTCGACAAACCCCAATTTCCCAATACTGGCGGCGTTGTTCTTGCAGCGAGTCAAACCCGCTACACTCAGGCGCAGGCGGATGCAATCATCGCAGAGACTAGGAGGTTCCCGAAGGACAAGAACAACTGGGGGCCGCGCGTAGGTTTCGCTTGGGACGTCACGGGGAATGGTAAGACCAGCGTGCGCGCTGGCTACGGCGTCTACTATGGACGCGTTCCGAATACATTCATTGCGAGCGGTTTAGTCAATTCAGGAGCTCTTGGCTCGCAGATCGTAATTCCAACGTTTTCGGCCAGTACCGTGCTCAAGGACGCTAATGGCAATACCGTTCCGACTCCGACTTATCCCAACGCTCTTTCGGTAATCCCCGTACGAAATATCGGCATCAATTTGCTTAACTCGCGGTTGAGTAACCCGCTGATTCACGAGGCTGATATCACGCTGGAGAGAGAGATTGCTCCGAATACCGTTGTCTCCTTCTCTTACCTGATGAGCCAAGGCAGAGAGTTGCCTCAGTTCGTTGACTTGAATCTGCCGATTCCGGTTTCGTCGCGCAAGTACACGGTAATCGGCGGTGCCTTTGACGGGCGGTCGTTTTCCACGCCATTCATAACTGGCGCGCGCCCAATCGCCAGCGTCGGCGCTTTCGGCGTCGGCCAGATACTCGAAACAAGCAGCACGTCCAGGTCCAAGTACAACGCGCTGGTGCTCCAGGCGAATCGGCGCTTAACAAAGGGCTTGCAGTTCCAGACCAACTACACGTATTCACACGCGACTGACGCCGGGCAGCGCTCCTCAACCTTCTCGCCAAGTTCCCCGACAGTTCTAAATGGCTTTGACTCGGGTTCTGATGTAGGGAAATCCGATCTGGACATCCCGCATCGCTTCGTGGCCAGCGCGGTCTGGCAGCCCGAAAAGACATTCGACTTTGCCAAGTCCGGTGCAGGGAAGGCGATCTTTAGTGGCTTCCAGATCGCGCCCATCGTCACCATTTCCTCCGGCAGAACGGTAACGGAATTTATCAGCGGTGGGTCTGGCAACGTTGGTGGAACGGCGAACGGTCTGCTCGGTTCTGGCGGTCCTACCCGCGCGTTTTTCATCCCGCGTAACAGTTTCCGCCGGCCAAAGACAGCAACGATTGACTTGCGCCTTTCAAAGCGTTTCAAGTTCAACGAAAAGATGAACCTTGAGCTTGTGGGAGAGGGCTTCAATCTTTTCAATCGGGCAAACGTGACCCAGCTCGAAAACACGCTCTACATCTTCAACAACGCGGCCAGCACGCTGACCTTAAACACTGGCCAGACCGGGATCACGCCTTTCCTCGGAACGACTGAGGTCAATAACACGACGGTCTATGGCCCGCGTCAGGTACAGTTCGCCGCTCGCTTCAATTTCTAACGAAACGTGTAGCGTAAACGCTTCGGGTGAGCTTCAAGGAGAAGCTCACCCGATTTCTTTTTAAGGGTCATCGATTCTCCGAGCACATTATCAAATCAGGCGATCACCATGTGAAGTGATGGAATCTTGACGAAAATGGCAGCCCCGACTCTGTCGATTATGCAACGCTGCCTGTGCGATGATGAGGGCAACCTCTATTGCATTCCGTAATCCAATCAGTCCGTCATCCAGTTTCGTGGTTCGATAGAACGTTTCAATCTCGCTCCACAGATGTCTGAGTTCCCGAATTGCGCGCGAGAGTCGATCTGCATTGCGCACCAGGCCAACGTAATGCCACATGATGTTCTGAATGGTTTGCATATCACCCTGGATCAATGCGGGATCGGCATCCGCAGTCAGCCCACTCTCGTCCCACGGCGGTACGCTTTCAACTTTCACATTCGCTATTGAGTCTTTGTCTTTCAACGATTGCGCGATTGATTGTGCTGCGCGATTTCCCCACACCAAGCCCTCCAATAGCGAGGTCGATGCCAATCGGTTTGCACCGTGGACGCCCGTGCAACTGATCTCTCCAACCGCATACAGATTTTCAATGTTGGTTCTTCCCCAGTCGTCGACCAACACGCCGCCGCAGAAGTAGTGCGCTGCCGGCACCACCGGAATCGGTTCGTTGGTGATATCTATGCCGGCCTTGAGACATTGCTTATAAATATTCGGGAAGCGCTCGCGAATACTCTGCGGGGGCATTCGAGAAGCGATATCAAGCAGTATGTATGAGTAACTATTTCTTTCCATCTCATGGTGAATCGCGCGCGCGGCAACATCGCGGGGAGCAAGGTCTCCCCATTCCAGTGAATACTCCGCCATAAAGGGCCGCCCGTCAGGAGTGATCAAGACTCCGCCTTCACCGCGAACGGCTTCGCTGATTAAGAACCCTTCGGCGCCCGGCACAGCCAGAGCGGTCGGATGAAACTGAACGTATTCGGCATTGGCGATTCGCGCGCCGGCACGATTGGCCATCGCCAGTCCGTCACCGCGGGCGCCTGCCGGATTAGTGGTGTTCCGATAGATGCGTCCCAGACCGCCAGTCGCGAGCACAGTTGCCGGGGCAAGATAACGATGAACAGTTCGCTCGTTTCGATCGAACATGTAGGCTCCATGACAGGTGATGGCCTGGTAGTTGGCAAGTGGATCGCGAGAATGATGCGGGAACGTAATCAGGTCGACTGCGGTCATGTCCGACTCGATGGTAACGTTAGGACAATCATGCAAAGCCGCGATTAGTCCGTCCATGATCGCTTGGCCTGTCGCATCACCTACGTGGAGGATTCGGCGGCGGGAATGAGCGGCCTCCTTCGTAAGTAGTGGCTGTCCGTTCTCACCGCGATCAAAAGCCACGTGCGCAATCTCTTCGAGTATCTGGTGCAGTAACGGCGGCCCTTCTTCAGCGAGAATGCGGACAGCCTTCGGAGAGCTGACACCTGCCCCTGCCTCGATGATATCAGCCAGAAGCATCTCAGGGTTGTCGTCCACACCACGACCAACGATACCGCCCTGAGCATATAATGTGTTCGATTCGTGCGGATCGGGCGCGCGCGTGACAACTGTAATGAGACGGCGAGGGTTGCGCGCAAGTCTCAACGCTGTCGTTGCGCCGGCTATGCCGCAACCGATGATTAAGACATCGCTTCTGTTCAAGGGATTTCTTCCTTCATACCACGTCAGCCGATGGCTATCATTCTTTCGACCGATCTCGCGGCCCGTCTCAAAATATCTTCAGGGATCTCAATGACATACTGATTCTTCCTGAGGGATTCGAGCGTATCTTCAAGCGTGATCTGATTCATGTGAGGGCATCTGACACTGCAAAGGCGGAGCATTTCCTTGTCAGGATTCGCGGCCGCGATGTTATCGCCCATAGCACACTCCGTAAGCAGAAGGTAGTGAGAGGACGAGGTGTTTTCTACGTGCCTGATCATAGCAGTCGTGCTGCCAGAAAAATCTGAGGCAGCTACCACCTCGGGACTGCATTCGGGATGCGCGAGGATAGTGACATCGGGAAATTGCTTCCTGACATTGACTATGTCTTCGACGGTAAACTTATCGTGCACCTCACAGCGCCCGAGCCATCCAATCATCTGGTAATCCAGGTCGTCGCCAAACTTCTTCCGCGGATCCATGGTCGGGAAGATGATGTGCTTGCCGGTTTCTTTAGCGACATTCTTAGCCAGATATTCGTCTGGTATGAAGATGACTGTTTCTGTGCCCAGCGACTCTACTACGGCCTGAGCATTTCCTGACGTGCAGCAGATATCTGATTCAGCTTTCACATCGGCATAGGTATTGACGTATGCGACGACAGGCACTCCGGGAAATCTTTTCTTCAGTTCGCGCACATCCGCGGCCGTAATGCTGGCGGCGAGAGAACAGCCTGCCTTCTCTGAAGGCAACAGAACAGTCTTGCCCGGATTGAGAATCTTCGCAGTCTCGGCCATGAATCTCACGCCACAAAAAACGATAATGTCTCTATTTGTCTGCGCTGCTTTTCGCGCAAGTTCGAGTGAGTCACCGACAAAATCGGGAATGGAAGTGAAGAGCGCCGGTTCCATATAGTTGTGCCCGAGGATGACCGCGTTCCTCTCAGCTTTCAGGCGGTTGATTTCCGCGGCAACTTCTGCCTTGATCTTCAGTTCTATGTCCGGCACCACGTTGGCGAGCTTTGCCTTCATTTCCTGATACATTTTCTCGGAGTTCGTATCAGTAATCATCACTTGTTAACCCATCTAGACTAACTTCAGCGCTGGCCGCCCTCAGCGAATTTTAAACTTAAGTCAAGAACTTTGGCCGAGTGGGTCAGAGCGCCCACAGGGATATAGTCAACTCCTGTCTCCGCAATCATTCTCACATTGGCGAGTGTTACATTTCTCGATGCTTCGAGTCTTGCGCGATTGGCAGTTAGTTTCACAGCTTCCTTCATCTTATCGAGCGACATATTCTCTAGTAAGGTGCGCTGTACACCTAGCTCGATAGCTGCTTTAACGTCATCGAGAGATGCTCCTTTGACCTGAGTCCGGCGATGACACCCAATTCTTTGGCGACGATTCTTTCTTCCAGACTTGCAGCGGAAGATATAATGCTTTCGGTCGTGGGCATCGCCGGATCCTATGTCTTCATTCAGAGCGCGTTCGACGCTGGACATTATCTCCGGCGCAAGTGATATTTCTGGTTCCATGAATTAGCAGCGAAAGCCTTACGGTTTTGAATAGAGAATAGCAGAGTACCGAAGTGAACAGTAACCGCTCTAGAACGACTTGCTCGCTCGAAATCAGGCGCCGGGCGCTAGAGCTCGGTTTCTCGAAAGTCGGCATCGTCCCGGCCGTGGCTTTGTCGGCTGAGCATGAGAGACTCAAAGAATGGCTGCGTCGCGGGTATCACGGCGAGATGAAATGGCTGGCGCGCGATCCTGAGCAGCGCACCGATCCACAGAGACTTCTTCCCGGCGCCCGCTCAGTCGTCGTCGTCGCTTTGAATTACTACACGCCGCACGAACATTTGGAAAAACCCGGTAAGGTATCGCGTTATGCCTGGGGCGACGACTATCACGAAGTGGTCGGCGACAAACTGCATCAACTACTGTCATGGATTAAGGAGCAATGGCCGGACGCAGAAGGCAAGGTCTGCGTGGATATTCAGCCCGCTATGGATAAAGCCTGGGCCGCTCGGGCGGGCCTGGGATGGATTGGCAAGCATACTAACCTGATCACTGAAGAGTATGGCTCGTGGATATTTATTGGTGAGTTGCTGCTGAACCTTGAACTCGAATACGACGCTGAAGAAATCGCAGATCAGTGCGGCGAGTGCACACTGTGTATCAATGCCTGTCCCACCGGCGCGATTACTGAGCCCTATGTGCTCGATTCGAATCTGTGTATCTCTCATGCCACGATCGAATCACGCGCGCCGGAAATCAGTGACGAAGTGGCGGGGAAACTCGAAGGCTGGCTCTACGGCTGTGATATTTGTCAGGATGTCTGTCCCTGGAACCAGATGACTCGGGCGACAGATGAAGCGTGCTTTGAACCACGTGAAGGGAACGTCAACGCATCGCTTTCGCAAGTACTCGAATTGACTCAGGAGGCGTACGCCACTCGTTTTCGTCATAGCGCTATGAAGCGCGCCAAGCTTTCAGGTCTGCAACGAAACGCGCGAGCATTACTCGATGCTGGGAGCACGGACGTCCCGCCCGCACAGCGCGCGTAGCGCGCTCAAATTGGGGGCGACGAATTTCGTGCAAAGGAAAGTTCTGCTCATCGGCAGCGCGTTACTTGCACTCATGCTCCTCTTTCCACCGTGGGAGTACTTCGATGGCGATTCTTGCATGCGGGCCCGCGATGGCTACCACTTTGTCCTCTCACCTCCGCCTCGAGAAAATATCAAGACCGTCTTTGCGCCATACCAACCTCGATTTCCCGCAGTGGTTCGAATTGAGGTTGATCGAGTGAGGCTCCTGGCTCAATGCCTTGCTATCATCCTCGCCTGTTGCGGGCTCGCAATCGCCCTACGGACCAAACGCTCTGTCTTGAAGGTCGTTTTTAGCGCTGGGTTGTTTGCTATTTCGGCTATCGCTTTCATACTTGGGTTCTCTGGAGTACTTAAGGAGGATGAATGAAGATATTATTTCTGTCTTTTTGCATGTTAGTGCCGATTCTCTCAACGAACACCGCGAATGCGCAGACCGCATCACCCGCCGCGCTGCGCCGCATTGCCGACGATTACTACAACTGGCGCAACCAAAATTACCCCGTTGCCTCAAGTGATGCCGGCCTGCATACCTGGGACAGCAGGCTCACCGATTATTCGCCCGCGGCCATCGAGGCGCGGCGGCAGCACGTGCGCACTCTGCTGGCCCGCGTCAACGCAATGCAAACCGCAAAGTGGAAGAAGGACGATCAGATCGACTGGCTTTTGTTTCGCGCCCAGCTTGAAGGTCCGGCCTTTTTCGATCGAGTAATGGATTTCGAGCATGCTGATCCGCAGACCTACGTCAATGAATGCTCGAACGCAATTTTTTCGCTGCTCAAAAAGGAGTACGACACTCCGCGCAATCGTGCCCTTGCCGCCACGGCGCGTTTGCAGGCCATGCCGGCGATGATCGAACAGGGCAAGAGGAATCTGACAACGCCCGTCAAGCTCTACGCGCAACTGGCCATCGATTCCGCGCGCTCGATCGACAGCCTTTACAAAGACAGCATGATGACTGCGCTGGCAAAGGATTTGTCGCCGGCGGAAATGAAGAATCTCGTAACTGCCAGCGACGCGGCCATCAAATCGATTCATGGTTATGCCGACTGGTTGGAGAAACGCGTGCCGACCATGCCGGCCTTCGCACCGATGGGCGAGGCGAACTACAACTATCTGCTCAAGCACGTCTATCTACTGCCGCTCGACGCCAAACAGGTTGAGATGCTCGGGCAGGCCGAACTGGCGCGTTATCGCGGGCTCGAGTCACTCCTGCCCGACCCTTCACTCGCCGATCCGAATCCTCAGCGCGCGAAAGTGATTCCCAAAGATCAGGACGACTTTTTGAAAGCCTACGAGAGTCGTGAAGCTGAGATGATTAGTTTTCTGAAAGAGAACAAGCTGGTCACGCTGCCTTCGTATCTCGGCCGGTTTGAGATTCGCCAACTGCCCGAAGCGTTCAAGCCGACCAGTCCCGGTGGGTTCATGAATCCGCCCGGCGTCTATGACAAGGATGATAGCGGCTTTTATTTTATCCCGACTTACAATCCGCAAAGTAAGAACTTTTACATTCGCGCGGCGATCGAAGACCCGCGGCCAATCCTCGGCCACGAAGGAATCCCCGGCCACTTCCTGCAACTCTCAATCGCCAATCATTTGAAGGACGAGATTCGCCGCCAGCATGGTGATGGCGTCTTCATCGAAGGGTGGGCGCTGTATGGCGAAGAGATGTTGATGCGCACCGGTCTTTATCCAGTGAACTCTGCGTCGCAGGGACAGGTGCTGCGGCTCGCCCGCTATCGCGCGGCGCGCATCGGTGTCGACGTAAACCTGCACACCGGCCGCTGGACGTTCGGGCAGGCCGTAAAATATTTCATGGAAGCCGGTGGCCTCGATCGTGAAGCCGCGGAAGGTGAAGCTGCCGGCGCGGCTGCGAGTCCCACCCAAAAGATTTACTACATGACCGGCAAGTGGCAGATCATGCGTCTGCTCGGCAAGTACCGCGATCAAAAAGGCAAAGACTTTCGCCTCGGCCAATTTCATGACGACTTGATCAAGAATGGCAGCCTGCCGCTGTCGATCACTGAATGGATTCTGCTGGATGATCGCTCGTCGCTGGATCAGGCGCTGAAGACGCCGTAGCTCCCTCGAAGGAGGACAACTCTCGTGCTATCATGGATGCATGATCTTGTCCTTCAGAAACGAAGGTACAGAAGATATTTTCAACGGAGAAAACACGAAAGCGGCGCGGAGGACTTGCCGGGAGTCGTTGTGGAAGGTGGCAGCAAGAAAACTTGATCAGTTAGATTCAGTGACTAGCCTGAGTGAACTTAGAATTCCACCCGGCAACCGGCTCGAAGCTTTATCGACAGACCGAAGAGGACAACACAGTATTCGCATCAATGAGCAATATCGGATCTGTTTCATTTGGACTGACACGGGCCCGGAACAAGCCGAAATCACTGATTACCACTGACTAGGTTGAGCTAAAAGTAATGATTCGTGTTCCGACAAATCGGCCGCCAACACATCCCGGCGAGATGCTCGTCGAAGAATTCCTGACCCCAATGGGAATCAACGAAAGCGAACTGGCCGAGTACATACACGTGCCCGCTCAACGCATCAACGAAATAATCACCGACCAAAAGAGCGTCACCCCAAGCATCGCGCTGCGTTTGGCAAGGTATTTTGGAATGTCGCCTGACTTCTGGATGAATCTGCAACTGCGCTGGGATTTGTATCATACTCAACAAGCCGAGTCAGAAGACCTGAACGCCATTCGCCCACACGTCGCTGCTTAGATCGTCATGTGGAGTTTGCGCGGCTATGCCGCCCGATGTGCGGTAAGGCTTTGCCTTACCGTATCGCATCTCTATTGCTCAAGGGGCTACGCCCTCCTTTTGTGTGACTCAATGAACTGGGGCGCAGCCCCAAGGATCGAACAACCGTAACCCGGAAGGCCAAAGGCTTTCCGCACATCAGGCGGCACAGCCGCGAACTAATCCAATCGAGTAGTATAATCCACCGGTGCCGCAACTAACTGAAACTGAAGTGCGCGTCCTTGGCTCGCTGATTGAAAAGCAGATCACGACGCCGGAGTACTATCCGCTGACACTCAACGCGCTGACGCTCGCTTGTAATCAAAAGAACAATCGCAATCCGGTTACGACCTTGAGCGAAGGTGAAGTTGAGCAGGCGCTCGACAGCTTGCGCGAGAAGAACCTGGCTTATGTTTTTCACGGCAGCACGAGTCGCGTGCCGAAGTTCAAACATGTGATGCCGGAAATTTTTCACCTCAGCCCGGCGGAGTTGGCCGTGATGTGCGCACTGATGCTGAGCGGCGCGCAGACAGTTGGAGAAATTCGCGGACGCAGCGCACGACTGTACGAGTCTTCAAGGCTTGATGAAGTCGAAGACACGCTGCATGCACTGAGCACGAAAGACTCTGAGCCATTGGTAACCAAGTTGCCCCGGCAGACAGGTCAGAAGGAAGTTCGGTACGCGCATCTGCTGTGCGGCGAAATCAACGTCGAGCAGGTGCTGACAGAACCGGCCGAGAGCAGGGCCGGCCATCGCAGCCCACGCGTGAATGACTCTGAAAAGGTCGCTGGCCTGCAAAAGCGAGTTGCCAGGCTCTCTGCCGAAGTAGAAAGCCTGCGCCGGCAGTTTGAAGAATTCAAGAAACAATTCGAATAGGTGGCACGCGCATCTTCCGCGTGAGCTCAAGGGCGAGACGCCAGTGCCACATCAAACCAAGCGGAGGTTCACCCCATGAAGAGAATTGCAAATGTTCTGCTGCCTGC
>Ga0207684_10003515_pt1 | contig 15283 bp, 10 predicted proteins | sample KBSK5501metaG_FD_184342 | JGI IMG/M metagenome (GOLD analysis project Ga0207684, IMG submission 184342) | Corn, switchgrass and miscanthus rhizosphere microbial communities from Kellogg Biological Station, Michigan, USA - KBS K5-50-1 metaG... | ecosystem: Host-associated > Plants > Roots >...
GATGTGCGGCAGCTCGGGCGGGCTGATCAGGAACACAACCGGGGTGACCACAGCGCCCGCGCGCCAGATCGCGCTGTAGGTGACGCCCACCTCCGGGCAGTTCGCCATCAGCACGACGACCCGCTCGCCGGCCGACACCCCGAGCTTGACCAGTCCCGACGACACCCGGCAGGCCCGCTCGAACAGCTCGCCCGACCGGTGCGCCCGGCCCTCGAAAACGAGGCTCTCGTAGTCGCCGAGCCGGTTGAACGCGGCCTCGGCCAGCGCGGCGAGATTGTGGTCGGCCTGCGGTGTCATGGCGTCCTCCTGCTCTGCCCGGCTACCCGATGGTAACCGGGCGGCTGCCGCGATCGCCGGTTCGCCCGCCGCGCGCCCGGTGAGATGCCATCCTTGGTGGTTGTTCGGTCCTTGGGGACCGCTGGCCCCGCAGGCCGGCGGCGGCGGCCGCGCGACGCGACGGGGCACGGAGCAAGGAGGGCGCTGCATGCGGCGACGCGTCGCCACGACGACCGCCGCGGCCGATGATCCGCCAGGTGGCCCAGACCATCCAGGCCGCGGCCCGAGGCAGATCGGGGAACCGATCGCCGGCACAGCCGGTTAGCCTGAACCGTTGCCGTGCCCCGGGAGGAAGCACGATGGCCGACGAGGACGACGTCCGCCGCCTCGCTCTGTCGCTGCCTGGCGTGGAGGAGATCGACAGCGACGGCTTCGACTTCCGGGTTGGCGGCAAGGGCTTCGTCTGGTCCTATCCCGAGCGCACGCCGGGGAAGCCCCGGATGATCCGCACCGACATCGCGGTGCTGTTCGTCGGCGACGAAGCGGAAAAGCAGGCGCTGCTCCTCGGCGAGCCCGAGGTTTTCTTCACCACGCCCGGTTACGACGGCTGGCCGCTGGTCATGCTGCGGCTGGCCGAGGTCGACCTGGCGCGCCTGACCGAGCTGGTGGTCGACGCGTGGCGGATGCGCGCCCCGCAGCCCCTCGCCCGCGATTTCGCCGCGGAAGGCGGCGCGCCCGGCTCCTGACGGCGCCGTCGGCGGGCGCGGCCGGAGTTGCGCGGCCGCAACTCACGCGTGAAGGCCCCTCGGCGCGCCGGAGGGGCCCTTCACCGCGCTTTCCCGGCGATGGCCGGCGCGGGCAGGGAAGCTGCCGCGGCCGGCCAGCGGCAGCTAACCGACGAAACGGTCGAATTCCCCATTCCTGGCGCCGCCGAGGAATGCCTTCCACTCGCCAGGGGTGAAGCGGAGAACCGAGCCTTCCGGGTCCTTGCTGTCGCGCACGCCGATCCCACCGCCGGGCAAGCTCGCCACCTCCACACAGTTGCTGTTGGAGAAGCTCAGGGAACTCTTGACCCAGGACAGATCCGAACTACCCGACGGCCTTTCCGGACACTCCCCGAGCGCAGCTCTTTCCACGGCCTTGCCTCCTGAATGTCTTGTGATTTGAAGCTGAGGATGTAACACGCGGAGTAGCGTAGCTACTACATACCGTCCCGTGATGCCCTAACGACGTAACGTGACACCATGGGTTATTTGCGGCTCCTGTGTGCTTGGGGAAGAACAGGGGCCTTTGATCACTAGCGAGACTAGCCAGGTGGAACTGTCCCCAGAAAGCGACACGCCGGCCAAAGGTCTGGCTACAGCGCCACGGCAGCCGTCAATACGGCGCTAACCTGCCGGTACTACTCAATTCACCGGCCGTGCCGCAACCGGGGGCCTGCCTGGGCTTCCCCGGGGCCGTGGTGGCGTCGGCGCCACGGCGCCCGTGGATGCGGTGGTGAAGGGCCGCCGCGCGGGCAGGCGAGCGATCGTTGATATGGCGTTGATATGGCTCAGCGCGCCGGCGGCACCTGCCCGGGAGTGGCGATCGCCGTCAAGTGTCGCGCTGGCTGCCCGACCAATGGTCAGCCGTCTTCCGTATGAGTTTCCTTGACTCCGCCGGGTCGAGCGACTCCTTGGCGAGCGTCTTGAAGGCGATCCAATGCAGGTAGGTTTCCCGCTCGCCTTCGAGGGAGAAGTCACTCGTCAAATGCTCGGTGCTCACCACGTCTTGCAGCGAGGCCTCGCCGTCTTCCCCGAAACGGAAGATGACGAACGACTCGCCGAAGACCGAGTGCTCCCCGTCGAGCGGCAGGATCCGCAGCTCCACGTTGGGCCGGCTGGCGTCCTGCTCCAGCCGCTGAAGCTGCTCGGCCATCACCCGGTCCGTGCCAATACGGCGCTGCAGGACCGACTCGTCGAGTACCACGGAAAGCTTCACCGCGAAGTCACGGTCCAGCACCTGCTGCCGCCGTATCCGGACCCTTACCAGCCGGTCGATCATGCCCGGCGTGACCGGCTCGATCTGGCTGTAACTGCCGATTATGTGCTTGGCGTAGTCCGGTGTCTGCAGCAAACCTGGTAAAACGTCGACGTGCCATATGGCGATCGAGCTTGCTTCGTCCTCGAGCCCGATGAACTGCCGGTAGTCGGAACTGAGCTTGTCCCCGTATTCTTCCCACCACCCCTTCTGGGTGGCGTCCTCGGCAAGCTCGAGCAGGAGCGCGCGCCGGGCCCCGGTGATCTCGTAGTAGTCGAGCAGCCTTTCGACCTCCCGCGGCTGTAGCCCGGTCTTGGCGCGCTCATACCTGCTGATCTTGCTTGGCGACCATCGCAATGCCGCGGCGACGGCGTCGCCGCTCTTGCCCTTGCTTTCCCTGATCTCGCGCAACTCGGCTGCAAGCCGCCGGCGCCGAACCGTGGGACTGCCCGGCAGGGTCATGCCTCGTCCCTCCTTCGTGCGCGACGGGACCGGTGCGACTTCTCACCTGGAGGCCGTGAAACTTTCGCTGCAAGCTACTGAGATCTAGCGTAACCAATCCCCGGTACGTGGCAAAACGGCAGAAGTGCAGCATCGGGGTAACGAGGGTAGGGCTTGCCGCCTCCGGCGGCGCGGCGAAGGCGGCGACGGCCGTGCCCGGCGCGCAGAACACGAGGTCGGGCCCGGTGCAGGGCCGACGGCGCCGGTGCCGCGACGGGCGCCGCGCCGCGCTCGCGCCGGGCCGCGCCCCGCGGCCCGCCTCAAATATCCGTCACCTGACCGATGTCTCTCACTGCAACTTGCATCAGCATTTGTGTTGCAACCGCGAGATCAAGTGTCGGGCGGTTGCGATCTCCCCCGGGCCGGCGGGGCGGAGCGCCAAGCGCTCTACCGGACCAGCCCGAACAGCCTGGTAAGGAAGCAGATGGACACCATGGCGCCAACTCGCCCCACCGCGCTGAACCAGCCGAACCGCCCGATCGCGCTGCGGAATCAGGCCCCGCCGCAGAAACCGCTGCGGCCCACCGTGCTGCAAAAGCGGCGCGTCACCCTGCCCGCCGGGCCGACGGCACCGGGCAAGGCGCGCAGCCAGGTCCGGGCCACCATCGAGGCCTGGGAGATCCCGGTCGACCCGTCCATTGCCGTGCTGCTCACCAGCGAACTGGTGACCAACGCCGTCCGGCACGAGAAGGGCGACGCAATCACGCTGGTCATCACCTGCGCCTACGGTCAGTTACACGTCGATGTGCATGACACCTCGTACACCCTGCCGGAGCCGGTAAACGGGCCACCGGACGCGGAAACAGGCCGGGGCCTCATGCTGGTCGCAAGCCTGTCGAGTAGCTGGGGGTACTACGGGACTCCCACGGGCAAGGCCGTGTACTTCACGCTCGCCTTCTCCGGCGGGCAGGAGAAGAGCACCGAACCCGGCTGAGGCTGACCCCTACGTGGGTCCGGTGAATTGCAAGGCCCCCCAGCGATCCACCGGGCCCGCCGCGCGCGCCGCCGCGTCCCCGTACCCCAGGCGGGTTGACGCGGCGGCCGCCGGACCGCCTCGCGGGCCGCCGCGGCCCAGCAGTCACCTCGCCGCGGCGGCCCGCAAGGCATCTGCCGGCCGGGATACTGGGCAGATGAGTGAGCACGCTCAGGGCGACGGCCCGGTGTTCGGCGCGGGTTTCTGGGATGAGCGGTACCGGTCGGCGGGGCGGGTGTGGAGCGGCAACCCGAACCCGCAACTGGTCGCCGAGGTGGCGGGGCTGCCGCCGGGCCGCGCGCTTGATGTGGGGTGCGGTGAGGGCGCCGACGCCATCTGGCTGGCCCGCGCGGGGTGGACGGTGGTCGCGGCCGACATCTCGGGTGTCGCGCTGGAACGCGCCGCGCGGCATGCCCGCGGCACGGGCGCGGCGGCGGCCGCGCGCATCGAATGGCGGCGGGCCGACCTGCTCGCCCAGCCGCCGGGGCCGGGCTCGTTCGACCTGGTCTCGGCGCAGTTCATGCAGCTGCCGCCGGAGCAGCGCACCCCCTTGTTCACCGCCATGGCCGCCGCCGTCCGCCGCGGCGGCATGCTCCTCATCGTCGGCCACCACCCCTCCGACCTGGGCACCGGCGTGCCCCGCCCGCCCATGCCCGAACTGTTCTACGCCGCGGAAGAGGTTGCCGCCCTGCTCGATGGCTCGTGGCGATTGCAGGCTTGCGAGGCGCGCCCCCGGCCCGCGACGACGCCCGACGGCACGGAGGTAACGATCCACGACACGGTGCTGGCGGCGATCCGGGACGGGGGGGTGACGGGCCCGGCCGGGCTAGCCGATCCCGGGTCCTTAGCGGAGGACGTATCGCGCCTGTAGTGCGGCGGAGTGCCCGGTCCCTAACCCGCCGCTGTGACCCGCAGCGCCGCCTCGCGCGCGACGTCGATCCGGGAGTTGACCTCGAGCTTCCCCAGGATGTGGGAGACGTGGGTGGCGACGGTGCGCCGGGACAGCAGCAGCTTGGTGGCGATCTCGGGATTGGACAGCCCCTCGGCCACGAGCCCGGCGATCTTGCTCTCGGTCGGCGTGAGGCTGTCCCAGCCGCTGCGCGCCTGCCGGTGCTTGGCCTGCGGGCCGCGGCGTATCCCGTGCTGGCGGAACCTGGCCTGCAGCCGGGCAACGTCGGCGGCCGCACCGAGCAAGGTGTAGACGTCCACGGCGCGGATGAACGCGGCCCGCGCTCGGTCACGGTGCTCGGTGCCGACGAATATCCCCGCGGCGGCCTCCAGCGCCTTGGCGGCCAGCAGCGGCCGGCCGGCGTCGCCGTAGCGGTCCGCGGCGGTGAGCAGCCCGGCGGCGTCGTGCTCCAGCAGCGCACGGCAATGCTGCGCGCTCGCCTGCCGGTGCGGCGTTTCCGAACCGGCGGCGAGGGCGGCGGCGTGGCCCGCCAGCGTCCGTGCGGTGCCCAGGTCGCCGGTCTCGGTCGCGAGCCGGACCGCGTCGGGAAGCAGGTCCTCGATCTCGTCGAGTTCCTCGGCGTTCTCGGAGAACCCGGCCGTCAGCGCGGCAAGCGCATCGGCGGGCGCGCCCGCGTGCTCGCGATCCAGGCTGCGGGCGAGCGCCAGCGAGCCGATCACCTGGGTGCCGATCCGCTCGGCGTGCGGGGCGGCCGCCGCGAGGTGGCTGCGCGCCGCGCCGATCTCGCCGCGGTGGAAACAGATCACTGCGGCGATACCGAGATCACAGCACGCCGCCATCGGGTCCTTGAGATCCGCCGGCAACGTCTCCACCTCGGCCATCGCCTCGGCCCAGTGCCCGGTGTCGAACAGCAACTCGGCCAGGGCGGTATGCGCCTGAAACCGGCGGATCACCGTGCCGGCCTGGTCGGCGAGGTACAGCGCCTCGCGGGCCGCACCGACGGCCTCCTCATAGCGGTCGAGGTTGCCCAGCGTGACGGCCATGTTGATCTGCAGCAGCACCCGCAGGTCGGTCAGCGCCGGGTCGGCCTCGGTCACGGTCAGCGCCCGCTCGAACAGCGGCAGCGCGCCGGTCATGTGGCCCTGCACCCCAGTCACGATCGTGAGCACGTGCAGCGCCCAGCCCATCGCCCAGTTATCACCCGCCTCCGACGCCACCTGCAGCGCGTTCGCGGCGACCTCGCCAGCCTTCTCGAAGTCGCCACGGTTGCTGTGCGTGCGCGCGGCCAGCACCAGCAGCCGTGCCCGGTGCCGGGCGGAGATCCTCGGGGACGTCAAGGCCCGGTCCAGCGCAGCCAGGGACTCCGCGAACCGGCCGACCCGGTTCCGGCATTGCGCCAGCGTCCAGTGCAGGTCGACGAGGAGATCCGGGTCGGTGGCGTGGGCCAGCGCGCGCTTGGCCACCTGCTCGGCCTCGGCCGCATCGCCGACCCGGTACAAGGCGTCGGCGAGCCTGCCGACCAGGAACACGTGCTGGCCGGTGCCGGCGGGGGAGGTCGCGACCGCGTGCCGGAGCAGTGCCGCCGCCACCTGCGGCGCCTGGCTGACGAGCAGATCCGCGCTGCCGGCCAGCCAGTTCAGCATCCAGTCGTCGATGAGTTCGGCGGGGCCGCCGGGCGCGCCGCCCAGCGCCCGCAGCAACTGGCGAGCCACCCGGTCCGCCGGGGCGCCGGCCTCGGCGAGGGTGCGTCCCGCGTCACGGTGCCAGGCGGCCCGCACCGGCGCCGGTATCTCCTCATACAGCGCGGTGCGGATCAGCGGATGCCGGAACCCCAGGCCGTTACCAGACTCGGTCAGCACTTCGGCCGCCCGCGCCTCGTCGATCGCCGGGACCAGGTCCGCCACGCCGCGGCCCAGCACAACCGCCAGATCCGGCACCGCGAAGTCGACGCCGAGCAGCGCGGCCGCGCGGAGCACCTCGCGCACCGACGCGGAAACGAAGCCGAGGCGGTCCGTGATGGCCGCCGCCAGCGAACTTGGCGCCGACCCACTCGTCAGCACGGCGGTTCCCGCGCCGGTCACGGTCACACTGGAACTGCGGCCCAGGGCGGCGACCAACTCGATAACGTAGAGCGGGTTGCCCGCCGCTCCCTCGGCGAGGCGGAGCAGCTTGTCGTCCGGCCTGCCGCCGACGAGGGATGTCACCAGTTCGGCCACCGCCGCCTCATCGAGCCCGGTGAGCCGCAGCCGCAGCGCGCCGGCCGCCACGCGCCGCAGCGCCAGCAGGTCGTCCCGCCGTGGCACCGGGCGCATCATCCCGACCAGCAGCAGCGGCGCCTGCGACACCGTCCTTGCCAGCCGCCCCCACAGCGTGATGCTTGCGGGATCCGCCCACTGCAGGTCATCGACGACCAGGATCGTGGGCTGCATCGCGCACTGCTCGGCGACCAGCGCCAGCAACTGCTCGACCAGCGCGGCGGTGACGTCCATACCGCGATCGGCGGCCATTTCGCCGCGCAACAGCCGGACGATGGTGTGCAGCCGGGGATTCGCCGACGCCTCCCGGACCCGCAGCCCTTCAAGCAACGGCAGCAGCGGTAATGCCTGCCCGAGTTCGTCCCCGGCGCCCCAGAACACCTGGCAGCCGGATCCCGCCTCCGCCAGGACGGCGCGCACCAGCGTGGACTTGCCTATACCGGGCTCACCCTCGATCAAAACCGCCCCGCCCCGCCCGGCAGTCACTTCCGTCACGAGCCTGACAAGCGTCGCAATCTCTGCGTCGCGGCCGATCAGCGCGCTGGCCCGGGCGGCGTTAGGCACGGAGCGAATTGTACTACCAGAGCATTTTGGTAACAAGCGGTATCTTTCGGATGCACAATTACTGCCTTTAAGCATTTTTTGTACTAAGGACTTTGTTAGTTTAAGAGATCCGTCGTTCGAGTTCACACACGGACCGAATGACCATCACGGTGTCGCCGTGTTTGGAACGTATCGATAATTCTGTAAGTCATTGCAAGATCACGCTTTAATAGTTCTATGATCGCCGCGGTCTTGCGCTATTCGGCCTGTGCTACAACTGGGTGTGGCAGGCGCTTTAACCCGAAGTTCCCCCTGCGCCGATATGCCACAGTGTTTAAGCAGGTGGTAGGGCCCTTGATCACGAAGATTACATGACTACGCAGTCATGACCTGACGCTGTTTCACCTGGTCAAGGCCCATGTAGGCGTCGCGGTGGCGAACTACGGTTTAACTACCAGAGACGAGCCGCTCCGGCCTGTAGCCGGGCAGTGTCAATGAGTGCACCGAGCGAGTCGTAGAGGTCGGCGGCGCCGATGGACGCCACCCGTGCCTGGTCGCGGTCTTCGGCGCGGAGGAACTCCTGGGCGGCGGCCTCGAGTGCCTTGGCGGCCAGCAGTGGCCGCCCGGCGTCGCCGTAGCGTTCCGCGGCGGTGAGCAGCCCGGCGGCGTCGTGCTCCAGCAGGGCGCGGCAGTGCTGCGCGCTCGCCTGCCGGTGGTGGGTCTGCGATCCGCTGGCGAGGGCCCCGGCGTGACTGGCGAGGGTCTGCGCTGTGTTCAGGTCGCCGGTCTCGACGGCGAGGCGGACGGCATCGGGCAGGAGGTCCTCGATCTCGTCGAGTTGAGTGGGGTTCTCGGAGAACCCGGCCGTCAGCGCGGCAAGCGCATCGGCAGGCGCGCCCGCGTGCTCGCGATCCAGGCTGCGGGCGAGCGCCAGCGAGCCGATCACCTGGGTGCCGATCCGCCCGGCGTGCGGGGCGGCGGCCGCGAGGTACCGCCGCGCGGTGGCCAGTTCACCGCGATGGAAGCAGATGACGGCGGCGATACCGAGATCACAGCAGGCTGCCGTTGGCTCCTTCAGCTCGTCGTGCAGGGCACCCACCTCGGCCATCGCCTCGGCCCAGTGCCCGGTGTCGAACAGCAACTCGGCCAGGGCGCTGTGCGCCTGGACCTGCCGGATGACCGTGCCGGCCTGATCGGCGAGATCGAGCGCTTGGCGGGCCGCAGCCAGGGCCTCTTCATACCGGTCGAGGTTGCCCAGGGCTACGGCCATGTTGATCTGCAGCAGCACCCGCAGGTCGGTCAGCGCCGGGTCGGCCTCGGTCACGGTCAGCGCGCGCTCGAACAGCGGCAGCGCGCCGGTCGTGTGGCCCTGCACCCCGGTCACGATCGTGAGCACGTGCAGCGCCCAGCCCATCGCCCAGTTATCACCCGCCTCCGACGCCACCTGCAGCGCGTTCGCGGCGACCTCGCCAGCCTTCTCGAAGTCGCCACGGTTGCTGTGCGTGCGCGCGGCCAGCACCAGCAGCCGTGCCCGGTGCCGGGCCGAGCTCCCTGGCGCGGCCAGCGCGAGGTCCAGGGTGTCGAGGGACTCGGCGAACTTGCCGGCGCGCATCCGGCACTGGGCCAGCGTCCAGTGCAGGTCGGCGAGTATGTCGGGGTCGCTGGTGCGTGCCAATGTCCTGGTGGCCACCTGCTCGGCCTCGGCCGCGGCACCGACCCGGTAGAGCCCGTCAGCGAGGCGGCTGACCAGAAGAGCGTACTGGGCCGAGTGTGCTGGCGAACTGGTGATGGCCTTGCGCAGTAGCTCCACTGCCACCTGGGGCGCTTGGCCGACCAGCAGGTCTGCGGTGCGGCCGAGCCAGTTCAGTATCCAGTCGTCCATCGGCGCGGTTGCCGTGCCGGCGCCCCCAACCGCCCGCAGCAACTGGCGGGCAACCCGGTCTGCTGGGGCGTTGGCCCCGGCGAGGGCGCGCCCCGCGTCGAGGTGCCATGCGGCGCGCACAGGCTCCGGTATCTCCTCATACAGCGCTGTGCGGATCAGCGGATGCCGGAACCTGAGGCCGGTTCCGGATTCGGCGAGCACGCCGGCGGCACGGGCTTCATCGAGAGCTGAGACCAGGTCAGTCATGCCCTGGCCGAGGACGAGTGCCAGGTCCGGCACCGCGAAACCTACGCCGAGCATGGCTGCTGCGCGCAGCGCCTCGCGTGCCGGCCTGGGCAGGAAGCCGACCCGGTCGGCGATGGCCGCCGCCAGGGAACTTGGCGCGGAGCCGCCCGTCAGTTCGGCGGCGCCGGTGCCGGTAATGGTCACGCTGGAACTACGGGCGAGCGCGGCGACCAGTTCGGTGATATAGAGCGGGTTGCCTGCTGCCCCGTCCGCGAGCACCAGCAGCTTCTCATCGGGCCTGCCGCCGGCCAGCGCCGCCACCAGGTCGGCTACCGCCGCCCCGCTGAGGCCGCTGAGCCGTAGCCGGGTGACTCCTGGCAGCCGCCGCAGTGCGAGCAGATCGTCTCGCTGCGGGACCGGCCGCATCATGCCGACCAGCAACAGCGGCAGCTGACCAACTGAACGTGCCAGCCTTCCCCACAAGGCGACGCTGGCCCGGTCAGCCCACTGGAGATCATCGACAACCAAGATCGCCGGTGCCTTAGCGCAGTGCTCGGCGACCAATGCCAGCAACTGCTCCGCCAGGGCCGCCGACAGGTCCCCGCCCCCGCCGAGGCCGTCTTCGCCGCGCATGAGGCGCACAATCGCGTTCTGCCGGGGGTTGTCCGAAGGCTCGCGTACCCGCAACCCATCCAGCAGCGGCAGGAGTGGGAACGCTTGGCCTAGCTCGTCACCGGTACCCCAGAACACCTCATAGCCAGCATTCGCCTGCGCCAGAGCGGTCTCCACCAGCGCAGACTTGCCAATCCCGGGCTCACCCTCGATCAGGACCGAACTACCCTGGCCAGCCGCCAGGGCCCCCACGAGCCCGGCCAGCATCGCCAGCTCATCGTCACGGCCCAGCAGCGCACCGGCAGACCCGGCCTGGCTGGTATCACCCGCAACCCGGCCGCCGTGCAGTTCAGCGATTTCAGCGCCCACCGGTATGGCCGGCCTGCCGTCGGCCGCTCGCACGAATGACACGCGCTCTCGGCCAACGAGCCCCAAGGCGTCGGCCAGAAGTTCAGCGGTGGCCTTACGAGCGGTGCGGTTTATGCCACGCTCCAGGTCACTGACCGTCCGCCCACTTAGCGTCGCCAACTCGGCCAACTCTTGCTGAGACAGTTGAGCGCGTGTCCTCAGCTGACGTAACAGGCCGCCGAAAGGCGATGAACCTTCTCTGGGCATATGCCTACCGCCCTAGCACCCTCCCCACGGCCCTGGTCTCCTACAAGGCGCAGATCGCGAACCTTCAACTCCAAAGCAGGAACCCGGGCCCGGGTTAAGTCTAATGTCTCCGGGCCGGTTCCGAAGCTGTGTTACCGCTGGCGTCCACGCGCTCTCAGATTGTTAGACAAGCGCTCACCCCAAGTACCACTGCTGTCACAGGCGCCGGGCGCGACCAGTGCTGCACCAGTTCGCCCGGAAGACTGGACGAAGCCCGGCAGAAATGTGGGTATTCCTGTGGGCTTCCCTCCTGGCGCAGCCTCGCTGTCCCACCTAACGTCATGGCTGCTGTCCGCGACTGCCCCAATCGCACTGCTCCAAAGGAAGAGGTGGACGTGATGGTTGCCGCACTGCCAGTCATCGCCGCCATCTTGACCGGCGTGCCGATTATCGCAATAGCACTTGTTAGCATGGCGAGCAGGCGTGAAGATCGCGACTGGACAGTTGCAGGGCCGCCGCCAGGCATTTCACAGGCCCTAGGGCGGCGAATTGTTGGCTTTCACGCTGAAGGCATCGAATGGTTGCTTCACGCAGGTCGTGAAGGGCATGAGCAGCATCCGGCCGACGCCAGGCCGCCCCACCACAGGAATACCGCCGCTTGACGGTAGTTTGTTGACCCTGGGCTAGCGGTTGCGCCTACGGGGGACCAGGATGGGTTCCGCGGCGAGCTGAGCAAGGCCGGCCTGCGGTTCGTGATGGCCCTGAACCCCGCCGCGGGATCTAGGCCCGCGCCCGGCCGCGCACACCCCGGTGGCCGCAAGCGCTCGCCGGACCGAGCTCAGGCTGACCCAGAGGTAAATGCCCATCATTAATGATCGCTAGAACCTTTTGATAACAAGCCCTACTTCTGATGTACTATTATCGACCTTAAGTGTCTTCTGGAACTAAGGACTTTGCTAGTCTTTAAGGAAGGCCGCCGCGCAAGTTGCCCGGTAGCTTGCATCGCAAGGCGCGGGTCACCTTTCATTACACGAATTCATGAGACATCGAATGACATCTCACCCGCCGGTCGCGCGGCAATGTAAGGTTAAACTTTCTCTTTCAACAAATGGGCTCCCGTTGCGCTTAGAAGTCCATTTATCGGAAATAACGCCACCGAGGCGTTGTGCGCTGTGCGGCCGGGCTGCCTGGCCGCTGGCCTGGGGACTTGCGTGGAGGCGTCATGCGCATTGGGCGAGCAATCATCATTCCTGCTATCGCAGCGCTGGGCATGGCCGGATCGGTCTTGGTCGGCTCCGCGATACCCGCGGCCACCGCAAGCGTGCCCAATGCCACCGCCCACGTGCTGACCATACAGCCGGGCATCGACATGTACCATCACAGTTGACCTAACCGGCGTACGGCTAAGGGCCCGCAGACGAACAAACCGTCGGCGCGATCCCCCAACGGCCCAGGCCGCCGCGCTGACATGCCGCCAGAACCTGCGGTTTGTTCCGAGGCGACTCCTAACCGCTGCCTCGGGTTCAACCAATCCGGGCGCTCATATCAGCGCGGCCGGAGCCGGCACCGCGAAACGGCCATGCGCGGCGTGCCGGGCCGGGCGGGTTGATTCCGGCTCTCATGGCCAGTACCGCGCCCGTGGGACTCCGGTAACCCGGCGAGCTCCGCCGGCTTGCTCGGGGGCGTAGATCAACTCGGCCGAGCCCTCGGGGAGGTGCGGTCGTTGAACACCGGCCGCAGCGGTGGACCGGACTACGGGTAAGCTCCAACTCCATGCCAGCCGAGCATTCCGGCTGACCCGGAGCACGAGCGCGGAGGCGCCCGCATGTCACTGACGCTGCTCGACTGGCGCCGCCGGGTCGCCAGGCTCTACGCCGAGGTCCGCGCCGAGCCCGACCCAGCCGCCGCGCACGAGCACTGGCGCCGGACCCGCGACGACCTGCTGCGCACCCACCCGGAATCGCCGGTTCCGCCCGCCCAGCGCGCGGACTACCCGGGCGCGCCGGTCGCCCCCTACGATCCGGCGCTCCGCTTCGAGGTCGCCGTGGACGCCGTGCCGCGCACGCACATGGAGGCAGCCACCCGCACCGACGGGACCGTCCGGTTCGACCGCATCGGCCGCGCGCACCTGCCCGGTGGCGGCGACCTGGACGTGTGGTGGCTGGCCGCCTACGGAGGCGGCGTCTTCGTCCCGGTCAAGGACGCGACCGCGGGCACGTCGACCTACGGCGGCGGCCGGTACCTCCTCGACACGGTCAAGGGCGCGGACCTCGGCGGCGGCAACGGCCGCCTGGTCCTCGACTTCAACTTCGCCTACAACCCCTCCTGCGCCTACAACCCCGCCTGGGCTTGCCCCCTGCCCCCACCCGGCAACACGCTCACCCGCCCCTTGCTAGCCGGCGAACTCGCGCCCCCCGCTTAGGCCGCCCCTGAACCAGGCCACCCGCCCCTTGCTAGCCGGCGAACTCGCGCCCCCCGCTTAGGCCGTCCCTGAACCAGGCCACCCGCCCGCACCCAGGCCAGCCCCCGAACCCCTCCGCGTCCCCCCCGCCACGCCTGCCGGTGCGCCCCCGCCCGCCCCGATTCAATAGCGCCATGACCGTGCCCGACTTTGTGGCTACAGCAGTATGTTCGTAGGTATTGACAAACTCTTGTCCGAGCCTAACCATTGGGTCAGCCTGGGGTCACCAGGTCGACTGGGTCCTCACGCGTGAAACCCCGCTCACCCTTCGCATAAAGGCGGTAGGCAGTGGCAAGCAGCGACGCAGCGGCGGGAACCGCCACAGCCGGTGGCTCCGGGGCAGGCCGCCTCTTCATCCGGCAGACATCCGGCCTGGTACGGGAACTCGGGATCCCCGCCGCGACGGGGATCTCGCTGGCCTCGGTGGCCGTGGTCAACACCTTCATCAACTTCAACGCGGGCCTGACGGACTTCGCCAAGGCCGACATGTACCTGCCGCTGCTGGCGGCGGCGGTCATCTGGCTGGTGGCCATGTTCGCCTACCGGCACCTGCTGCGCGCGGTGCCCCGGGCGGGCGGCGAGTACGTCTACCTGTCCCGGATCGTCTCCCCGGCGACCGGTTCGATGGCCGGGCTTGGCATCGCCGTGGTGTTCACCTACGTGCTGTCCACCAACGCGCACTTCGCCGCGCAGTTCACCCCGTTCATGCTGAGCGGCCTCGGCTCGGCGTTCCATTCCACCGCGATCGCCAACGCCGGCAACCATCTGACCAGCAATCTCGCGATCGCCTGGCTGTCCATCATTCTCATGGTGATCGTGGCGGCGCTGTCGCTGTTCTCGGTGAAGATCGTCGCCCGGATCATCTTCTGGCTGATCGTCTTGCAGGTCGTGGCGTTCGTCGCGCTCATCGGGGTGCTGGCGTTCCACTCACACGCCGACTTCGTCACCACCCTGGCGAACTACAGCAAGCACCCAGGGGCGTATGGCGCGATAATCGCGGGCGCCAAGGCAAACGGGGTCGTCTTCGGCACCTCCATCGCGGCCGCGGTGGCGATCATCCCGTTCATGGTGCTCAACTACAACGGCGTGCTGTACTCCTACTACGTCGGCGGCGAACTGCGCCGGCCGGGCCGCACCTACCTGTACGCCTCGGCCATCAGCATCGCCGTGCTCGTGGTGCTGTGGGTCGGCGTCTGGGCGATCCTGCGCGCGCGGGCGGGCCTGACCTTCATGCAGGCCCAGGCGAACCTGGGGCTCGTCAACCCGGCCGCCTACGGGAAGATCACCAGCCTCAGCTCGGTGGCCGGTGGCCTGGGCTACGGCATGATCCTGTCCCCCGACCCGATCACGAAGATCCTCTTCGCCACCGCGGTCCCGTTCGCCGAGATCGCCGTGAACCTGGCCTTCCTGACCGTCACCACCCGCGTGTTGTTCGCCCAGGCCTTCGACCGGCTGCTGCCGGTGAGCGTGGCCAAGATCGGCGAGCGCAACCACGCGCCGAACGTCGCGATCGCCATCGTCGTGGTCGTCGGGATCGGGTTCTGCTTCCTGACCAGCCTGGTCAATCTGGGCAGCATCGTGGCGCTGCAGAGCCTGTTCTTCGCGCTGATCCTGCTGGCCGGCGGCGTGGCCGCGCTGTTCCTGCCGCTGCGCCGTGCCGACCTGATCGACACCTCCGGGATGACGGACGCCGCCCGCACCGGCTTCCTGCGCAGGATCGCCTGGATCGGCGGCGCCACCACGGTTCTGGCCCTGTTCACCGTGTACGAACTGGTCGCGCACTCCAGCGTGTACGGCAAGTTCAGCTGGGAGTCGATCCTGACCCTGATCATCGTGCTCGGCGCCGGCCCGTTGATCTACGCGGTCGCCCGCTCGGTCAGGCGCCAGCGCAACTCCCTCGACCTCGCCATGGCCATGCACGAACTGCCGCCGGAATAGCCGATGCTCAAATCAGCGCGGGGGTGGGCGCGAAGCGCGGGGGCGGGAAAAGCGCGGGGGTGGGCGCGAAGCGCGGGGGTGGGCGAGAAGCGCG
>Ga0207684_10003516_pt1 | contig 15276 bp, 15 predicted proteins | sample KBSK5501metaG_FD_184342 | JGI IMG/M metagenome (GOLD analysis project Ga0207684, IMG submission 184342) | Corn, switchgrass and miscanthus rhizosphere microbial communities from Kellogg Biological Station, Michigan, USA - KBS K5-50-1 metaG... | ecosystem: Host-associated > Plants > Roots >...
GCCACTCAGCGGAGCGCCTGTAGGCGAAGCCACTCCACCGGTCAAACCAACCCGCCATGGATCCGCCAGCTTCGGCACCGATCGTCAGCTTCGCAGTCCTTCCAGCCCATTCTGCCCAGGCACGGGAGCCTAATCCAAAGACAGGGGCACGAGATTTATCGGAGTTAGGGAACGGTATCGCGTAAAGGCGCAAGAGACATAGGCGCCGTTCTCGGCCGCGACCAGTGAGCCCGAAGGGGCGGCCTCTCGAGGGGGCCCCTCCCCTGCGGGCGAGTGCCAAGCGCCGGACTACCGCGTCGTCGCGTGGGGCACTGTGCGGACAGCTACCGTGAACCACCGCTGTCCGTGCATTGCTTTCGTCGTCGCCAGCTCAAGCGACGGCGGCTTGCCCGGCGCGAAGGTCATCACGCCGACGACTTCAGCCCCCAGCGGTTGAGCGTCCTTGCGACCGGGATAGAAGACATGGTGCATCATGACGTACCCATCGATGCGGGCCGTCACCACGCCGTCCTTGACCGTCAGCGCCCTTGCGATCAGCAAGTACTTCTCGATGCGGTCTAGGCGGGCGTCGTTGTTCTCGGTTTGCGGATAGAAGTACGTCAGGATTTTAGCGCTGACGCCCCGGTCGAGCTCCCACCACTGGCCCGGGTTGACGTCGCCCGTTGGCAGGAGTTTCGACCAGTCCTCCCGGGGCAGCACGATCCAGTTCTCCGCAGGGAATTCACCCCATGAGCCACGGTCGTTACCGCGAGCAACGAGGTGCAAAGTGATCGCATCGGCCGGGGCAGCCGGTGGGGCCGACTGCGGGCCCGGTGGTACGACAGGCTGACCGGGCCTGGGCTTGAAGTGTTCGACCGCCCGCTGGAGCCCGGCCAGCGTTGGGCCGACCTTGGCGCCGTCGAGCATGTCGTACGGGTGACCGTCCGGGGTCAGCACCCAGGCGCGCACCATGCCCACGTCCAGCTTCTTCGCGACGCCCTCCTGCTGTAGGCGCTGCAGCTCCGCCCGCTCCTCGGGAGGGGCACCACCGTTCTTGCTGTAGTACTCCTCGTTGACGATGTAGGCGCACACGAAGCTTCGGTTGAGCGTGTCGATGATCTGGCGATTGGAGAGCGGACCCGCTCTCAGTGCAAAGCCGCCCCCTCAGCACCGTCCCGTGTTGATCCGGCCGTCCCCGGTGTAGAGGACGATCGGCCGGTCGTATTCCTTCCCAAGCGCGATCGCGGTACGAATGTCGGTGACCCAGGCGATCTCGTCGAAGCGCTTGTCCTCTGCGGGCGGCTGGCGCTCAGCGACTGTCTGCTCGACCCAGCGGACGACGCGGACGTCGGAGATTGTTCCGATCGAACAACTCGTTGCCACTACGCCAGCGAGAAGGAGCCCAAGGATCAGTGCGGCGCGGGACGGTCTGGTGCGTTGAATCATCGCCCATCCTCCTACCCACATATCCGAAACGCTAATCGGCGATCGGGACCGGCATGAATCAGCATACATGAGGCGCGACCGGTCCGCTCGAACTGGAGGCCGAGGCTCACGAAGTAGCCCCCTAGCCCAAGAGCTGACCCGGCCACAGAGTCCGCCAGATTTCAGGCGGATGGCATAGCTTCGCCCTCAATAGGGTCCATTCGATCTCCTGATCCGCTCCCTGCAGGAGCGACGGAGGGACCATCAGCCCGAGTGCCTTGGAGGTCTTGAGGCTGCCAGCCCGCGACCGGTCGTTCATGACCTTCGCAAGACCACAGTAGCCTGATGCGATGGGATCGCGGTGGCTCGATGGAGACGACGTCGAGGTATTGTCCCCCCTCGCGCGCAATCCAGCCGGTTCTTAGGAAGCTGGAGTTGACCCGCTTCCGTGGACATTGTTCCCCTATAGGGGGAGGAGTCCACGATGCCCAAGAGCCAACCGCCGTACCCGCCGGAGTTCCGGCAGCGGATCATTCAATTGGTACGCAACGGTCACACACCTGAATCGCTCGCCGAGCAGTTCGAGCCGACCGCCCAGACCATCCGCAACTGGCTGGCAGGCCGACCGGGACGCCGTGGAGCGCCCGGATGGCCGCACGACCGACGAGCGCGCGAGGAGCTGCGGCGGCTGCGGCGAGTCCCTTGACCAAGCGCCGGCAGAAGCGGAGCAACTGCGACTCGCAAAACCCCGTGAGGTGAAAAGATGTCAGACATAGAGCCGGTTCGGCAAGTGCCCAAGAAGTTAGCTGGTCGGCAGCAGCGGCACGTAGAAATCGAGATCGCCGGCTTTGAGCGGGGGATCCGAGCGGCGGTCCTGCATCTTGAGCGCACGGGGCACCATCGGGCCGCCCTGGTCCTGCGGACCGACTTCAAGCTGCAGGGGCGAAGCCGGGAAGATCGGCGGAGGCCGGGGTGACAGCAGCCCAGAGGCAACCGAGTGCGGCGACTCCGGTGAGCGGCGGGCGTCTGGTCATGCGTCTAGCGCGCGGGACTTGGGCTCGCGGCTCGCTGGAAACGGCGCAGGCGTAACTAGACAAAAGAGCCCGAAGGGCCGGCCTCTCGAGGCCGGCCCCTCCCCTTCGGGCGAATGTGCCGGGCGCGGCCGTAGCACCCGGTAGGTTCAGCCTAAGGGCTTCTATCGCCTAGCGCCAATCGTGGTGGTGGTGCCAGCCTCGCTCGGGGCCGACGACCACGAAACAGAGTTGAGTGCCAGCAGACAGAATATTCAATGGAGTCTGCTACTTTCATCACCTAGATGAATATGCTCCCTCGTATGTGCCCACCAACAGTTTTCGCTGGCCGCCAGCACCATAGCGCCAGCCTTTTCCGGGCACCAATGGATCGTCTTCCTCGTGAGACGGGAATTGGATACAGTTCCCACTTAGGGAAGAAGGAGCAGAGAGGGTTTGCGGGCAAGCTTGAAGCTGATCGTCGTTCCTGCTGCGCCGCCTAAGTAGCCGAGAAGATGACGGGTGGTTCCCGCGCAGATTCCGGGAGCATTGCCTGAATGGCCGCAGCCGCCGCCCTTGTTCGAGGCACCGACTGAACTGGAGGCGAAGAAGCGGTCATGGACGTGGAGGATCGGGCGGGTGATAACGGATCCCGTGACACTGTTCAGCAGATCATTGCTGCGCCTGCACGGCCAGAGCGTCCAGTGAGACGATACGCCCCTGTGAGTCAGGCAAACTCGCTCGATCCGCGAACTTCCGGCGTGTGCCGACGACGGGTTAGCTCGCCGGCTTTCCGCGCTGTCGATATCGAGGTGCGTCACGATCGCGATACTCGCTGCCGCCACTACGCTAGATCAACCGACATACCGGCTGCGCGGCTCCACGCCAGGCCATCTTGCGAGCTACGTCGCACTCGCCCTAGTTCTTCTCGCAGCGATGGATCATGCCTGTAACGTTAGGACGAACTCTAACCTTGTTAGAGAGATGATACGAAGGACAGACTGGCCGCGTCGCATACCTTTGACCATGGTCGCCCTCGCCGCTTTCGCCGCACTGGTTCTGACGCTGTGGCTACCCTTCGGCTGGAAGGTCACGGGTTTGTATGAAGAGTGGTTCTACATGAGCTATACCGACGCGGGCAATCCATTTCGAATGCTCTATGATCCGCCATACAATGAGTCGTACCGTCCTCTGACTCTCGCCCCTTATGTTCTTGGGTATGTACTTACGCCAAGTTCTTTCCTCGGCTTTAATATCGTTGCGGGGCTCTGCTTGCTCGGTAAGGGCGCCGCGATGTACTCGCTGGTCCGTCGCCTGGTGCCGGAGAATTCTGCGCTGGCCTTCGTTTCCGGCGCGCTGCTTGTCGTCTATCCAGCAGATCGGGCGTTGCTTACGTTGCGCGTGACGAATCTGCACGCGGGCGTATTCCTCCTTTTGGTCGCTCTGAATCTGCTCATCGTTGCCTGGCAACGTTTTCGCTGGACAACACTGCTTGCGATGCTGGTTGCCGAGGGCGTCGCCTTGGGGACCTATGATGGCGGCATCCTGCTATCGTTTTGCGGACCTATGCTGCTTGTCTGGTTGCGACACGGGATCGACAAGCGGCTCGTCACAGTGGCCGCGTTGTGGTGGTCCGTTTCGATCTATTTTCTGGTCCATCTGATTCTGACGCTGAGGGATCCCGCTTCGTATGCAGCCGGGCTGTTGACCACGTCCGGGCTGGGCAACACCCATTTTATGGAGATCCTGCGATCCTGGGGCTACAGCGTGACCCGTGCATATCTCCGAACTTTTCGTACCGGGTGGTTAGAGGCGTTGCGCGGGCTGGACTGGCAGGACCCGTACCTATACCTGTCGGCCGGGTTGACGGTCTTCGTAATAAGTCCCGCAATTTGGCTGCATGCTAAACGAGATGAAGAAAGCGAACCTATCGTGGATACCAACGGGTATCTGGTCCTCGCCGCTCTAGGTGTGGTGGCGGTTTTGCCAGGGTTCGCAGTGTACCTGCCGACGGTATGGCGGGACTCGAGCTGGAGGGTACTCCTCTATTCCTCCATCGGTGCCGCATTGGCGGTCGGCGTCGCGTGCTTTCTCTTCGTTCGGTTCTTCGGCCGGTGGGGGCGCATGGTATTTGTCGGGGTCACATCGCTGCTAATCGGGATCGCCACGGTCCATGCGCTGGCGCAACATCAAGCCTACTTCGACTACTCGCAGCGCCAGCAGCAGATCTTGGCCAATATCATCAATCGCGCGCCCCATTTCGAGCCAGCGACCACCGTGTTGCTCGTCGATCGTACGCCGACCCAGGCCTTCAAAGCCTGGTCGATGTGCTCTCTTGTCAGCAATTGTCTCGAATGGGCACTTCGCTACATCTATGGCGACCATACGTTACGCGCGAGATACTGCGCCCCCGGCTATCGCCCGCGCAGGGAGTTTAGTGAAGAATGCCACTTCGAAGCTCACCAGGTGACGATTTCGTACGTTCACTATGCAACGAAAGACCAGATACGCACGTCGTATCCGTACGCTTCGCTGGTCGTGTTCGAGAATTCCGTTGCTGGTCTGAATGTGTTGAACGATCTCAGCGGTTACCGGTCCGAATCAGGGGCCGATAGCTACGAACCAGGCCGACGGATCGATGCGATCAGCCCTATACCGCCGCGAGCGCATACGGTCTTTACTCGCTGGCCGTTCAAAATGAGCAAGCCCCGACTAGAAGACGACATCGGGCCAGCGACGTGCAGTCCGCTGTGCTAGGGAGCGCGCACCGGCTGTTTGGTCATAGGCTTAACAGTATGAAATGAAAATCTTAATCATCGGCGTCAAGGGCTTTCTGGGAACGTATCTGGCTGAGCTGGCGATTGCAAAAGGGTGGCAAGTTCATGGCCTGGCCCTCTCAAACTCCCGGGGCGCTAAAGATCTAAGACTAGCTTCCCTGTGCCTGGGCGACTGTTCTGCTCTGGAAACACTGAGCCAAGTTTCCGAGCTTGCGACTTTTGATGCCATGGTTCATTTGGCGGCACCTGGACGCTCCTTTGAAAGCGCTTTGGGCCAAGGGGCCGCGGACTTTGATCGATTTCTTGGCCATGTGAGCCAAGTGGGCTTTAGTGGCCATCTTCTTTTTGCATCTTCAAGTGCGGTGTATGGCGACGGAGAACGAGTGGGTCGTCAGCCCTTCACAGAAACGTCTCCGCTTCATCCGGAGACCGCGTACGGGCATTTCAAGGCCGCCTGCGAACAGCTTCTGAATGCTCGTTTCAGGGGGTCTCGACAGGCATTCACTATCCTTCGCCCCTTTAACCTCATCGGGCCCAGGCAATCTAGTGGTTTTTTTGCCTCTCACTTGATGCGTCAGCTGGTGGCTATTAAAAAAGGTTTACAAGCTTCGGTGCTAGAGCTTGGAAATACCGCGTCCTTTCGAGACTTTATCGACGTGCGGGATGCGGCTGCGGCTATCCTGAGCCTTCTTGCGCTCCCTGGACAGGGCGAAATCTACAACGTGGCCTCGGGCCAGGCCCACGACCTCGGGCATCTGATTCAGAGGGCTCAGGAAATGATGGGTCTGCGGGCGCAACTTAGTGTTGATCAAGCCCGGCCCGGCGATGTAGTTTTTCAGGTGGGTAGCTCCGTGAAGCTCGAGGGAAGAACGGGATGGCGACCCCAGGTGACCATAGACCAGTCCCTGCGCGACACGATGAACTATTGGCTCGAAAATATCGAGGGGGCGAAGTGAAAGCAGTGATCTTGGCCGGCGGTAAGGGACGCAGACTGGCTCCCTACACCACCACTCTTCCGAAGCCGCTTTTGCCGGTGGGGGAAATGCCCATCCTTGAAATCCTGCTGCTGCAGCTGAAGTTCTTCGGCATCAAGGATATTTCCATTTGCGTCGGCTATTTGGGTTCTCTGATTCAGGCCTACTTCGGCAAAGGTGAACGCTACGGCATGAACATCGAATACAGCTTCGAAAGCCAGCCCCTGGGCACGGCGGGCCCACTGAAACTGGTGGAGGGACTCAGCCAGCCCTTCTTGGTCATGAACGGAGATCTTTTGACCACGATCAACTTCCGTGAGCTCATCGACTATCATTTTCAGCACGGTCAAAAGGCCACCATTTCGCTGGCCGAGCGCAATGTGAAAATCGATTTCGGCGTGATTGAATACGACCACAATGGAAGCCTGATCGACTACAAAGAAAAGCCGGAGACACGGTTCTTCGTCAGCATGGGCGTCTACGTCTTTCATCCCGCGGTGCTCAACTTCATCGAGCGCGGGACAAGGCTCGATCTGCCGGATCTTATTCTGAGGATGAACCGAGCGGGAGAGGTCGTTAAAACGTATATTCCCGCCTGCCATTGGCTGGATATCGGTCGTCCTGAGGATTACGAAGAGGCCAATCGCATCATGGATAAAGACAAGGGTGTTTTTCTGCGAGATCGGTGAGCGGAATCTAGTATGAACTGGTCGGGTCAGAAGGTATTAGTCACCGGCGCCGGGGGCTTTATCGGCAGTCACCTGTGCGAGGAGCTTGTCCGTCAGGGCGCAACCCTCAGGGCCCTCGTTCGCTACAACAGCCGTGGAACCTACGGCTGGCTCGAAGACTCCCCGCCGGAACTGCGGCGATCCATGGAGATTGTCCAGGGCGATCTCCGCGATCAAGACACCGTGGATCGTTTTGTCAAATCTTCCCAGTATGTCTTTCACCTTGGCGCGATCATCAGCATTCCCTATTCCTACATCGCTCCCACCGAAGTGACTCAAGTGAATGTGGGCGGGACACAAAACATACTCAACGCTTGCCTGAGGCATGGCGTGCGCAGGCTCGTGCACACTTCCACCAGCGAAGTCTTCGGTACCGCTCGGTACGTGCCCATAGACGAAGAGCATCCCCTTCAGGCCCAGTCGCCGTATTCCGCCAGTAAGATCGCCGCCGACAAATTGGTCGAAAGCTACTCTCGGTCTTTCGATGTGCCCGCCGTCACTGTGCGCCCGTTTAATACGTATGGGCCCCGGCAGTCCGCACGAGCGGTGATTCCGACGATCATCGTACAGATCTTGGCCAAGATGAATCCCAAACTCGGGTCGCTCACGCCGACCCGCGATTTCACCTACGTGAGTGACACCGTCTCTGGAATGATCGCCGCCATGAATGCGCCCAAGGCCATCGGCCGCAGCCTCAACCTTGGAACGGGCACCGAGATCGCCATCGGCGACTTGATCCCCCTCATCGGCGAGCTGCTCGGCACCAAGCCGCTGGTGGATCCAGACTCTTCGCGCGTCCGCCCCGAAAAGAGTGAAGTCCAACGTCTGCTCTCTGACAACACCCAGGCGTGCGAGCTCTTGAAATGGCATCCACAAATCTCTCTCAAAGAAGGATTGCGCTCGACTATCGGTTGGTTCGAGAGCCATATGGACCTCTACCGCCGCGCCCTAGAAGGGTATGTGGTGTAAGGGGCCGTCGTTGAACGTGATACTCAGCGCCGACGACATCGGTCTCACCGAATCGATCACGGACGGAATCGCCGGGTGCGTGCAGAAGGGAACAGTTTCAAGCGTGAGTGTGGTCGCCAACGGCTACGCCTTCGAGCACGCCATTCGCAAGATCCGCGAAACCCGTCCCTGTTTGGTCTCGGTGCATTTGAACACGGTGGAATGTCCGCCGCTGGCCGACCCCAGGGACATCCCCGATCTGCTCGATCTGCGCGGACACCTGCATTTGAGGTTTTTCAAGACCCTCGTGAAGTTTGTGTTCAGCGCGAGATCTAAGCGCGATTCCCTGCGCGCTCAGTTCAAGACCGAGTACCGGGCGCAAATCACCAGGGTTCAGGATGCCCTCGGCCCGTCGACCCCCATCCGCGTGGACAGTCACCAGCATTTGCACATGATTCCGTTTCTCTTCGACATCCTGATGGAACTCAACCGGGAGTTTCACTTCGCGTACGTGCGAATTCCCCGGGAGCCCTTCCTTCTGTCCACGCAATTGATCAGAGAATGGCGAATCTATCGCCCCTCCTCAATCGTCAAGAATCTCGTGCTTAGAGGTCTGGCGTGGCGAAATGGCAAGAAGATCACGCGGCGCGGAATTCCACACTCCGACCTGTTCTTGGGCATCATGTTTCCGGGCCCCTGCCGACCCGAACTCACAGCACACCTGCTTGATTTAGTCCTGGGAAAACGCGTTGAGGCTAGCACCTGCGTCGAGATTCTCTTTCATCCCGGCCGCGCCTCGGCCGAAGAACGTGGCTTCTGGCAACGCCGGGCCCTGGCCGACTACTACCTGTCCGAAGAGCGCGACCGCGATGCCGTTCGCGTGGACCATGCGCAAGAGAGATTACGTAACTCCTCTAAGCTCAGGTCCACTACACTTGGAGCATGAAACAGAGCCTGACGATTGTCACACCGGCCTACAACGAAGAGTTCGTGATCGCCGAGTTTTGCCGAGCGCTCATCGACATCTTGGAACCGCTGAAAGAGAAGTACGACTACGATATCCTCGTCGTCGTCGACAAGTGTGCGGACAAAACCTTCCAGATCGTCCGCGATCTCGGGCGATCCAATCCGCGCATCAAGGGCCTGCAGATGTCCTCGCGCTTCGGGCATCAGCCGGCTCTGCTGGCCGGCATCGACCACACCGAATCGGATCTGCTCATCATGATGGATTGCGACTTTCAGCATCCGCCTGGTCTCATACCTCGACTTCTCGAGGAACACGAGAAAGGGGCGGATATTGTGTTTACGGTAAAATCTGACTACTCCTCCACGTCCGGGTGGCGGCGGATCTCGTCGCGGCTGTTCTATCGGATGTTGAATTCGGTTTCGCATATTCAGGTTCACGCAAACTCGTCTGACTATCGTCTGATCTCGCGGCGTGTGGCGCAGGTGTTTCGCACGCAAATTCGCGAGCGGACGCTTTTTCTGAGGGGACTGCTGAGCTGGATCGGCTTTCCCTCCGCGACCATCGAGTTTGACGTGCCCAAGCGACTTGGCGGGGACAGCAAATACTCCGTGCACCAACTGTCGGGCCTTGCCTTGTCCGGAGTACTTTCGTCCTCCAAGCGACCACTGCGTCTCGCTACTATCACGGGATTCCTTTTTTCCTTTCTGGGGTTTCTCTATGGAACCCTCATCATGCTCGATTACCTGCTTTGGAGGTCCGACCTGCCTCCGGGCTGGGCCACTTTGGCAGTGCTTGCGTCGATTTTCAGCGGGATTCAGTTGCTGTGTCTTGGGGTGATCGGTGAATATGTGGGGGCGATCTTCGATGAGGTGAAGGCCAGGCCGCACTACATCGTTGAGGAGCGGGTCAATCTGTGAGGGAGAGCCGTTAGTGTACTTGGATGAATACAAACGCAATTTTGAGCTAGAAAAGACGTATTGGTGGTTTGTCGGTGTCCGCCTGATGGCGACCAATCTCATCGCCCTGTGCAATCCCGGACGCAGCCCGCTGAGGATCCTCGATATCGGCTGCGGCACGGGCGCGCTGATGGACGACCTCGCCGGCCGGGGCCACGAGGTGTGGGGCCTCGACATCTCGGAAGAAGCCCTCAAGTTTTGTAGAATGCGCGGTCATGAGAAAGTCTGTTTGGCCGACGGCGCCAGGCTGCCGTTTGCGGACCAACGTTTCGATGTCGTGACGGCCATCGGTGTGATTGAGCACCTCGACGATGATGAGATCTTTCTGCGGGAGGTGGCGAGGATACTTAGGCCACAGGCCTGTGTCGTAATGTTGACATCATCTTTCCCGTGGCTATGGAGCATGCACGACGTGGCCAACGAGCACAGACGTCGGTACTACCTCAAGGACATCGAAAGAAAATTCGCCGCTTCGCACTTTCAAACCGTCCGGCTGTCTCATCTTAATTGTTTCGCTCTCCCCTTGCTTGCGAGCACTCTCATCTTGCATCGTTTCATTTACGGACTGAACCCAGAGCGTGCCCACCGCATACTTCCGGTTCCACCGAAACCTGTAAATCTTGTTCTGACACAAGTTCTCGCTCTTGAAGCCATGTTGATGAAGTGGATACGTCTGCCCTGGGGAGTTTCGATGATAGGAGCCTTTCGCAAACAGTCCTCGGCCACGCCTTGATGTCGCGCGTTTGGCTGGCGCGAGCGCCGGCGACCTCTCATCGACGCCGCAAGCCACTTCTTGATCTGTTCCGCAAGCCGCCTGTGGGGCATAGCGTGCCCGGCTCAGCAGCGTAGACGGGAACAAAACGCACCCAGCAGACGGAAGAAGACAAGTTCTACCGGCGAGTGATCTTCTGGAGGCCCGGCAAGCTCGCCCGACGCTCCCGCAATGGGAGGATGAATAGGATCATCGCCGTATCCACTGGGCGCTTCCCCGCAGGGCCCCAGCCGAGCCCCTGTGCGACCTCCGATCGCATCCGACCCGTTCAACAATTGCCTTGAACACTACAGGCTAGATACTGAGGACGCGTGGTCTTCTCCTCGCCGCTGTTCCTCTTCGGTTTCCTGCCTACGTTCCTCGCGGTTTACGCGGCAATCCCGACCCGCGCGCTCAACACCACAGCGCTGATCGCGAGTGTCTTCTTCTACGCATGGGGCGAGCCAATATTCGTGCTCTTCGCGGTGGCCTCGGCTGCGCTCGACCTGGTCGTCGTCCGGTTGATGGTGGCCTCGCACCGAGTTGGCGTTCGTCGCCTGCTCCTCGGCGTGGGGGTGGCTGCCAACCTCGGCCTCCTCGCGTACGTCAAGTACGCCAACTTCGCCTACGCAAATGTGGATCCAGTGGTTGGGGCATGGCTCGGCGTTCACCTTCCGCACATGCGGACGATCGCGCTGCCGATCGGCATCTCGTTCATCGTCTTCGAGAAGATCACCTACGTTGTCGACGTCCATCGCGGCGTCAGCCGGCCGGCACTCAGCGTTCAGGACTACCTGCTCTACGTGTTCCTCTTTCCGAAGCTGCTGGCCGGACCGATCATCAAGTACCACGACATCGCCCCGCAACTGATCGACCGGCCGCGACGTCTCGACGACGTCGGAGCCGGTCTCACCCGTTTCGCTATTGGGCTAGCAAAGAAAGTGCTACAGGCGGATCCGATGGGAGAGCTCGCCGACATGGTGTTCGCTCCAGGCGAGGCGATTGGCTTCCGTCTGGCCTGGCTCGGCGCCATCGCCTACGCGCTGCAGATCTTCTTCGACTTTTCGGGCTATTCCGACATGGCCATCGGTCTGGCAAGGATGATGGGATTCCGGCTAATGGAGAACTTCGTGCGACCCTATCTGGCGATCGGCTTCGGTGATTTCTGGCGGCGCTGGCACATCTCGCTGTCGACTTGGATCCGCGACTATCTCTATATTCCTTTGGGGGGCGATCGGGTCTCGACGCCACGCCTCTATCTCAACTTGTGGATCTGCTTTCTCGCCTCAGGCCTGTGGCACGGTGCGGCCTGGACCTTCGTGCTGTGGGGCGCCTATCACGGCCTGTTCCTCACGCTCGACCGGTTGTTCCTCAAGCGTCTGCTCACGGGCCTCCCGCGCGTGGCCGGCATCGGGTTCACTTTCCTCGCGGTCACCATCGGCTGGGTAGTGTTCCGCGCGCCCGATGCCGGCGTCGCGCTCACTTATCTCGCAGCGATGATCGATCCGCTGGGGTACTCGCACCGTGTCGTCCTCGTCAGTCGTGACCTGTATCTCGTGATGGCGATCGGTCTGGCCATGTGCTTTCTGCCGGCACTGGACGGCTTTGAGCGGCTGCACGAGCAGCTGCGGGGGGCGCCACAGTGGCAGACGATCTCGATGGCGTTCGCAGCCGGCCTGTTGGCGGTGTCGATCGCCAAGGCGACCACGGTCGCCTTCCACCCGTTCCTCTATTTCCGGTTCTGAGCTATGGTCGCGAGCGTCCGGGCCGTGCCGACGCGCAGCGCGCAGCCCCTCGTCCGACGGTTGTTGCTCACGGTCATGCTGGCGGCGATCGCGCTGCCGCTGCCCCTCACCTTGATGGTACAGGGCAGCCCAGCTCGGGTGCGACAGGCCCTCGCGTCACCCCTCCTGCACGACAATGCCGAGCCGCTCCGCCGGCCCCGACTACGCCCCACCACCTGGTGGCGGGGGCAGTTCCAGCGCGATTTCGAGGCATGGTTCGGGGGCGTCATCGAGCCCCATGGCTGGATCGTCCGGCTGACCAACCAGGTCTACTACACGGTCTTCGCCAAATCGTACATGAAAGACCGGCAGATCATCGTGGCCCGCGACCGCTACCTCTATGACCTCGAATATCTCGACGCCTACTGCTGGAGCGCGAACCACGATTCGGGAGGGGCCTCGGCATCGCTGGTCGCCAAGCTGAGCGATCTGCAGCATGGCCTGGTGCATCGCGATCGCTTGCTGCTCTTCCTGTTAACGCCGAGCAAGGCGGTGACGATGCCGGAATTCTTGCCGGTCGGCCTCTGCGGCCGCCCGCCGACGCCTGACCGAGAACGCGAGCGCTTTGTCGCAGCGCTTCGGCGGGCCGGAGTGGCGACAATCGACGGCCCCGAGCTGGTTCAGGCGATGAAAGCCCACGACCCACTACCGCCCTTCCCGCGCGGCGGCACCCACTGGAGCGTCCTCGCCGGCGCTCGTGTCGGTGCGCGGCTCGTGGAAGCGATCGCTCGGCTCTCGGGGCGCGACGTGGGCGAGCTGGTGATCGATCCTCCGCGGTGGGGTGCCCCGCCCACCGGTGGTGACGCTGATCTCGCACGAATGCTAAATCTCTGGCGGCCGCCCGTCGATTACCCGACGGCCTCGGCCAGCCGCCGCTGTCGTTCGGCGGCAGCGGGACGTACCACCCGCTTGATCGCTGTCGGCGGGAGCTTTCTCGACCAGATCCTCGACCCGATCGCCGCGTGTGCCCTGTTCGGCCGCGTCGATTCGTATTTCTACTACGATCTGTGGCGGTTCGATTGGATCGCGCACCGCCGATATCCTGTTGATCGCGCGGCCATCAAGTGGCGCGACGAGCTCGACCAGCCGACGGTATTCCTCGTCGAGCTGAACGAGCGACTCCTCGGCCAGGAGGCCCCATACCTTGACCGTTTCCTTGACGACCTGCGCGCCGCGCTGCGGTAGCTGTGAAGAAGCAGGAGGGCGGGAGGCCTGGGTGAACATCCACAAGAATGCCGCGTGAGCGTGTGTCGTCGACGAGAACGGGTGGTCCGACTGGATAGCGGCGAGCCGCTGAAGCGGCTGGCGCGGATGTTCGCGGTGTCGTCTGCTCGCCGATCCAGATTACGCGTTGCGTTTAGGCAGCAACGGGAGTGCCCTGGTGGCACAGCATTGGTGGCTCAGTGGCTCAATTGATCGCGCGGCGCCGCTCGTGGCACGCAGCCGCGCGGAGGCGGCGACGCCGCTCTTGAGTTCATCCCGTGGCCGCTGCCGAGCGCGCGCGCCCTACCTGGCGCGCTCGAGCTCCGCTAGCGCCTCGGCCGGGGTAGAGAACCGGAAGCGCGAGCGGGCCGGGTGCGCGAGCAGAGCGTCTATTCTCGGACCAATCGCCTGCGCAATGTCCGGACGCGTGCGAATGGCGAAAGCGAGATACGGCTGCCGCTGGGAGGCCAGTGCCCGATCGAGCATCCGGTCGAACGTATTCGGGGCTGGCCAAGGCTCCCACATGTACAAGGGCATGTTCTGCCGACGGCCACGGACCCCGTTCGCCCTGATCCGCCCCAGGTATCGGCGCGGGCGGAAGCCGAGCCGTAGATACGCGGAGGTCAGGGGAATGATCCGAATAGTCCGCTCATCCCGCCGCCCGGCCCGACGGAAATCCCAGGGAGAAGGCGCATACGGGACGCGCGGCACTCGGCGATAGTCCGGAAGGGGCCCTGACGCGCGCTCTCCCCAGCCAGGCGTGGGGTACGGCAGAGTGCCGGGCTCCACCGATAGATCGAAGCGGATACCGAGCTGCTCGGCCAGGTTTACCGTTTCGGTATTCAGCCACCGGTCGCCATATCGCAGCGAGAGGCAGGTTCTCCCCAGTGTCTTCGCGAAGCCCTCCACCGACATCCTGAGACAATGCTCGACCCACGCCTGGTTGCCGAAGTCGTGCACCCACGATCTCTCGTTCTCGAGCCAACGGTACGCATGCGGGTGCACGCCAATTTCGTCGCCCGCGCGTTGTATCTCCTCCAGGTGGTCGGGGTAGCGATCCACGACCCACGTTGGGCTGCCGTATGGCTCGATCTGGGCGTCTATGCGGAGGAACCAGGAGTAGTGTACCGGCGCTCCGGTCGCCGCCTCGATCCGGGGGCGCAGCTCCCGAAGATAGCGCTGGGTGACCTCGTAGCCGACCCAGGGCTCGGGGGCATCATGGTTCACGAGCCGGGGATCGGGCTCCACGTCCACGCAGAAGATCAAAGGAATGGTCATGAGAGGAATCGGCAGTACGCCTTTGGCACGGCACCGGCCGCCACATGCGCGGCCAGCCCTTCCACCGGACGGAGCACATAAGGGGACCACCTGCACATCATGACCCCCACGTCCACCGCGATCTCACCCCGTCGAGAATGTGGGGCGCACAAAAGCCCGGACTTTTCGCCCACCGTCAGATCATCAGGCCCTATGCAGGCCGCTCGATGCACGTAAGAATAATCTTCTGGCAAGGAGGTCGCTGTCAAGTGGCTGTATTCGTCCAGTTCTGCCGGAGACGCCAGAAATTGACACGGCCTGAGGAAGATATGACAGAACGCGGAGAGGTCACCCGGTCCTGCCTCAGCAGATTACCACGGCATAGGGTGCCCCGAGGACAACCGTACCAAGCTACCGGCAGGCCCGTCTCGCGAGCAGTACGCTCCACGCTCGTCAGATCCTCGGTCATACCTTTCGCCATCGTGCGGAAGGGAAGGCAGCGCGAAATCGGGACCAC
>Ga0207684_10003524_pt1 | contig 15253 bp, 13 predicted proteins | sample KBSK5501metaG_FD_184342 | JGI IMG/M metagenome (GOLD analysis project Ga0207684, IMG submission 184342) | Corn, switchgrass and miscanthus rhizosphere microbial communities from Kellogg Biological Station, Michigan, USA - KBS K5-50-1 metaG... | ecosystem: Host-associated > Plants > Roots >...
CGTAGGCGCCTGAGGCGTCCAGGGCCGCGATGTTCAGGTGATGCAGCGTGTGATTGCCCAGCTCGTGGTGGCCGCCCAGGATGCGGTGCGCCATCTGCGGGTATTGATCGAGCCAGGTCCCGACGGCCAACACTGTGACCCGCGCTCCCGCCTGCTCGGCCTCGGCGAGCAGCGCGTCGGCCATCGATACGGGCCCCTGACCATGGAAGGTGAGCGCCACTGCGGCCCGTTCGCGCGGCCCGTGCACGACCTGCGCGCCGAGCTGCGCGGGCGGGGCTGCCGTGGTCGGTGGTGCGGCAGGTGTCGACGGTGGCGCAGCAGCTGGTGATCGCGCGCTGGGGGGCGCGCTGACCTGTCGCGTGCTCATGCACCCGGCCAGGGCAGCCCCGGTGGCGACCGCACCGCCCAGGAGCAGGAATTCCCGCCGTTCGATGGACACGCCCAGAAGCGTAGCTAACCCACGGAGCTGTAGGCGACCACTCCCCGGCGCAGCGCGTCGGCGGCGGACCGCGCGGTCGCGGCGAGCGGCGATTGATGGCCCGCCGCGACCGCGATCTGGCCCAGCAGGTCAATCAGCTGCTTGATGGCACGGACGAAGTCACCTGGCGTCAAGTCAGGCCCGAGCACCGTCTCCAGCGGCTTCCCGCGCGCCCAGGCGTGCGCGGCCCAGGCGAACCCGAGGTCGGGCTGGCGCAGGAACGACAGCCGGTGATCCGTCTCGATCCCGTCGAGTTCGGCCCAGATCGTGGCCATCGAGGTGAACACGTCACGCACCCGGCCGGCCGGCAGCCTGGGCTGGCCGGCGTCCTCGGACTGCCGGGATTCGAATGTCAGGGCGGACACGCAGGCCGCGAGCTCGGCCGGCTCCAGGCCGTCCCACAGCCCGCGGCGCAGGCACTCGGCGGCCAGCAGGTCTAGCTCGGTGTACAGGTCGGCGAGCCGCCTGCCGTCCCGCGTCACGGTGTCGCCGTCCAGATAGCCCAGGCGCTCGAGGACCGCGCAGACCCGCTCGAATGTCCTGGCGATCACGTGCGTGCGGCCGGCCACCGCGGCCTCCAGGCTGGCCACCTCACGGGCCAGGCGCACCCGCTGTTCGGCCTGGCGGATGTGATCGGCGAGGTCAGGGCAGCTATGGCAGGGATGCTGGCGGAGTCGCCGGCGCAAGCGCGCGATCTCGCGGCTTGCCTCCAGGTCCTCGCCGTCCGCGCTTCTTGGCGGCCTGGCCGCCCCGGGATGGGCCGCCAGTTTGTTGCGGACCGTGGAGGCCAGGTCCCGGCGGTGCTTGGCCGAGCGGGCGCTGAATGAGTTCGGGATCCGGATTCGCTCGATGGCTGTCACCGGGACCGGGAAGTCCGCAGCGCTGAGCCGCTTCACCTGCCGGCTGGCGGTCAGCACGAGCGGGAGCGGCAGGTTGTCACGGGCGCCGTTACGGGCGCCGGGCAGCCCCGGATCGAGGATGACCGCGATGCCGGCCCGCCTGCCGCCAGGAACCCGGATGATGTCGCCGCGGCGCAACTGCTCCAGCGACCGCAACGCGTCGGCGCGGCGCACGGCCGATCTCTGCCTGGCCGCCTCGGCCTCCCGGTCGGACAGTTCCCGGCGCAGTTCGTCGTATTCGGCGAAGTCGCCCCGATCGCAGGTGACGGTGAGCTCGTCCAGTGCCTGCCTGCTCCGCCTGGCCTGGCGGACGATCCCGACCACGGCCCGGTCCGCCTGGAACTGGGCGAATGACGACTCCAATAGGCCTGCGGCATGCCGCAGGCCGGCCTGGCCGACCAGGTTCACCGCCATGTTGTACGACGGGCGGAAGCTGGAGTTGAGCGGGTAGGTGCGGGTGCCGGCCAGGCCGGCCACCTCCATCGGATCTGTGCCTGGCTGCCAGAGCACCACCGCGTGACCTTCCACGTCGATGCCCCGGCGCCCGGCCCGGCCGGTGAGCTGTGTGTACTCCCCCGGTGTCAGGTCCGCATGGGTCTCGCCGTTCCACTTGTCGAGGCGCTCGATGACCACGGTCCTGGCTGGCATGTTGATGCCGAGGGCCAGCGTCTCGGTCGCGAAGACCGCCCGGACCAGGCCCGCCTCGAAAAGCTCCTCCACCACTTCCTTGAACGTGGGCAGCATGCCGGCGTGGTGCGCGGCGATGCCGCGCTGCAGCCCGGTGAGCCATTCGGCGTAGCCGAGGACGGGGAGATCCGGCTCCGGGATGTCCTTGGTGCGCCGCTCCGCCACCTCGGTGATCGCGGCGGCCTCCTCGGGCGTAGTCAGCCGCAGCCCGGCGTCCAGGCACTGCCGGACGGCAGCGTCGCAGCCCGCCCGGCTGAAAATGAACGTGATCGCCGGCAGCAGCCCGGCCCGGTCCAGCCGTTCGATGATTTCGGGGCGCCGCGTCATCCGGAACCTGGCTGGCCGGCGCCCCCCGCGCCCGGGCCGCGACGGTGCCCTCCGCGCCGCCAGGTCGTCCCCGCGGGCCAGGCGCAGCAGTTCCGGGTTCACCTGCGCTCGGCGCCCGTCCCCGCCCTGGGCGGGGACGGTGAACAGGTCGTAGAGCCGGCCGCCCGCCAGCATGTGCTGCCACAGCGGCACGGGCCGGTGCTCGTCCACGATCACGGTGGTGCCGCCGCGCACCTGGGCCAGCCAGTCCCCGAACTCCTCGGCGTTGCTCACCGTCGCGGACAGGGCCACCACCCGGACCGAATCAGGCAGGTGGATGATCACTTCTTCCCAGACCGCGCCCCGGAACCTGTCCGCCAGGTAGTGGACCTCGTCGAGCACCACGTAGCTCAGGCCAGCCAGCGTGGACGACCCGCCGTAGAGCATGTTGCGCAGCACCTCGGTGGTCATCACCACCACCGGCGCCTCACCGTTGATGCTGTTGTCCCCGGTGAGCAGGCCCACCCGGTCCGCGCCGTATCTGCGCACCAGGTCGGCGTACTTCTGGTTGGACAAGGCCTTGATCGGTGTCGTGTAGAAGCACTTGCCGCCTTCGGCGACCGCCAGGTGGGCGGCGAATTCTCCGACCACCGTCTTACCCGACCCCGTCGGCGCTGCGACAAGCACCCCATGACCTTCGTTCAGCGCCTGGCAGGCTTTTTTCTGGAAGGCGTCGAACTCGAAGTCGTACAGCGCCTGGAATGCGGCGAGTTCCGGCCCGTCCGCCGATCGCTTGCGGAATGCGGCATAACGCTGCGCCGGGCGGGCGGCGGGCTCGGACATGTGATGAAGCCTAGGCGAGCGCTGGGAAGGCGCCGCCACTGCCGCCACTGCGGGCCCCGCCTACATTACGAATAGTAATCGATCGATTTCATAGAGTAGTATATTTGGTGATGAAGATTCCCTATATTTCGAGTGTTCAGCCCGGCCTGCTGCGCCGGGTGGCACGAACCGCGCCGGTCCTGGTGATCGCCGCAGCCGTAACGCTGGCTACGGCCGGTTCCGCGTCCGCGGCATCAGGTAGTCAGCCGCCCGCCGGGCATGCCGCGGCGGCCAGAATGCTGCTTGGTCAACGGATCGCCGCCTACGCCAAGACGTTCGTCGGCCGCTACCCGTACAAGTGGGGCGGCGAGTCGCCGAAGACCGGGTTCGACTGCTCAGGCTTGACCTGGTACATCTACGGCCAGTACGGCATGGCCATCCCCCGGACCGCGGAAACCCAGTACCAGGCCTTCCGCAAGGTCCGGACAGCATGGCGCGGCGACTTGGTCTTCTTCCACGACCGCAGCGGCCACGTCTACCACGTTGGCATATACGAGGGCCGCGGGACGCTGGTCGCGGCCGCCGACCCGCAGGATGGCATCGTGTACGAGACGATCTGGACCGCCACCGTCACCTACGGGACCATGACCCATCGCTAGGGCGTGCCCCGTGGCCGCTAGCGGGTATCCGAGTCGACCGTCTCGGCGAGGTCGATGGGCGCGAGTTCATCGTCGGCCAGGCCCTCGTACATGGACGGCCTGCGGGCCCGCCGCCGGTCGTTCAGCCAGGCGAAGACCTCGGCCAGCTCAACGAGGACGACGCAGGGAACCGCGAGCAGCAGCATGCTGAACGGGTCGGGGCTCGGCGTCGCGACCGCGGCGAACGCGAAGACGCCGAAGATCATCAGCCGGCGCCATTTCCTGATCCGGGCATGCGTCAGCACACCCGCCGCATTGAGCATCACTATGACCAGCGGCACTTCGAAGGCCAGGCCGAAGATCAGCAGCATGGCCATGGCGTAGCCGAGGTAGGTGTCGACCGTGATCAGCGCGACCGCTCCCCCCGGCACCAGGGCCAGCAGGAAGTGCAGCCCCCTGGTCATGGCCAGGTAGGCGAAGCCGCCGCCGAGCGCGAACAGCGGAACCGCCGTCCCGACGAACGCGAAGGTCCAGCGCCGTTCCCGGGCGTACAGGCCAGGCGCGATGAACGCCCAGAGCTGGTAAAACCAGACGGGTGAGGAGACGAGCAGTCCCACCACGAAAATGATCTTCAGGTGGATGAAGAACCCGTCGAACAGGCCGTTGACGACCAGCGTGCAGCCGTGCGTGTTGAGCAGCCGGTTCTTCTGCGGGATCTTGCAGTACGGCCGCTCGATGAAGTGCCAGACCGGGTTGAAGAAGATCCAGCCGACCACCATCCCGAGTCCCACGCCCAACAGGGCCTTGAGCAGGCGGTTGCGCAGTTCCCTGATGTGGTCGACGAGCGACATCCGGCCCTCGGGATTGACCTGCCTGGCCGGTCGCGGCAGGCGGATGCCACGCGTGCGCGTGGGTGAAGCCGGATCCTGCGGCGTGGTCATCTCGGGGGGCTAGCTCAGCTGGGCTGGGTTCGCTGGGCCTCCGAGAGCGGCGCGCCGTTCACGGTAGTTCCGTCATCGACTGGCCGTACATCAACCATGGGCGGGGCGGGAGCGGGCAGCGGCTGCTGCGTCGCGGCCGCTCTGGCCTGATCCTCGTTGGCCTTGTCGCCTTCGCGGAGCCCGGCCGTCTCCGTCTTGAAGATGCGCATCGCCTTGCCGAGCGACCGCGCGCTGTCAGGAAGCCGCTTCGCGCCAAAGAGCACCAGGACAACTGCTGCGAGAATCAGCAGATGCCACGGGCTGAGTTCACCAAGTCCCATATCTGCCCTTTCAGCGAGCGACGAGCCGCCGCGTTGCGGAGGCGCCTTCAGGCACATGCTACGCCCCGGCGCCCGGTAACTCACCCTTCCGCAACTGGCTGGCCGCGGTCAGGTACCTCACTGTACTGAGCAAGTGCCGCGGCCGCATCCCGGCGGACAGCCGCGGCGAGATCTACGGGCTCGACTATCCGGCCGTTCTCGCCGAGACGCAGCGCGAGCCGCCGGACCCAGCCGCCGTCGGGGGTGCGCAACGTCACCCGGAGCCTGCCGTCGCCAAGTTCCGTCACGTTTTCGCATGGATAGTACTCCGCGACCCAGCGCCCGTACACGGACAGGTCGATGACCACGTGGAGATCGCCGGCGGACGGCCGGAACAAGCCCTGGTCCACGTCGACCGGCTTCGCATCGGCCGGCACTTCCGCTGCCACCTCGAGCACGTCGATGCCGAGCACCCGGTCGAGCCGGAACAGGCGGACCGCCTCGGCGCGGCGGCACCACCCTTCCAGGTAGGTGCGCCCCTCCACCACCAGCAGCCGCATGGGGTCCACGTCCCGCTCGGTGGCCTCGTCGCGGCCGGGCACGTAATAGGACAGGTGCAGCCGCCGGCCATGGCCGAGCGCGTCGGTCACCGTGGCCAGAACGGCACGTTCCGCAACCTGGTCGACCTGGATGGTCACCTGCGCGCTGGGGGCCGCTGCCTCGCCGGCGGCCGCCTCCAGCTTCGCGATGGTGCGGCTGAGCGCCGACCGGTCCGCCGGGCCGGGTTCCGCGGCGGCGTGGGCCACCTCCGCCAGCATGCGCAATCCCACCAGCAGCGCGCTCGCCTCATCGACGCCGAGGCGGAGCGGGCGGTCCATCGACTCGGCCTGGCTGACCACTATCTCCCCGCCCTCATAGGACAGGTCGATCGGGCAGTATGGGTCCGGCGCGCGCAGTTCCACGCACCAGAGCAGGTTCAGGTCATCGACCAGTTCGCGCTCGCTGATGCCGAAGGTGGTGGCCGTCTCGGCCAGGCCGACCACCTTCCGGCTGATCACGTACGGCACCAGGGCCAGCAGCCGCTGCAGCCGGTCCGTGCTGTGGCCCGGCCGGGGCGGCCGCCTGCTGGGCGCTTTGGGGCTACTCACGCTCTGTCTCCCGCTCGCCTGCGGGCGCCTTGGGGCACCTCCGGCTCGCTCACGCCAGCGCTCCTTTCAGCTGTGTCATCACGGCCTCCCGCAGGTCGGCCGGCTCGAGCGCGATCACGTCCGTGCCGAACGACGCGATGTGCTCGGCGAACCAGCCCACATCGGAGAAGGGGGCCTGGACCAGGTCCCAGCCGCCGGAGTCCGGCTGCTCGCTGCTGGCATAGCGGCGGATGCCGTGGCCCGCGCCACGACGCACCCGCAGCACCGCCGATCGCTGCGGCGGCGGGTGGGCATCCCACTGCCGGACCGTCTCCCGCACGTCGGCCCCCTCCGGCACCGTCACGGACCCGGCGGGGCCGCTGAACTCCACCGGGCCCTCGACCCGGCTGAGCCGGAATACCCGGACCGCCTCGCGGCCACTGTCGTGGCCAGCGACGTACCAGCGGCCGTGCCGGTTCACCACCCCCCACGGTTCAAGATGCCGGCGCTGCGCCTCGCTGCGCCCGGCCGCCCGGTAGTCGAACGCAACCGGCCGCCGGTCCCGGACCGCCTCCCACAGTCGGCCGAACGCGGCCTCACCCGCCCGCAGCCGGGGCTCGATGCCCGGCTGCATGGTCTCCTCAGCATCGATCCCCGCGGCCCGCAGCTTGAGCAGCGCTCCGGCCGCGGCGCCGGCCAGCTCAGCCTGCCGCCATACCCGTGCGGCCAGGGCCAGGACAGCGGCCTCGTCCGGCTCCAGGCGAATTTCCGGCAGAACGTAAGCCTGCCGCGGAATCCGGTACCCAGCTTCTTCTTCTACGGCGGAATTCGCACCGGTCTCCAGCGGGATGCCGAGTTCCCGGAGTTCCTCTTTGTCACGCTCGAACATGCGCTTGAATGCGTCGAAGGAATCCGGGTAACCAGGCACGGCATCACGGATCTGGGCGGCCGTCAGATAGCGCTCGCTGGATAGCAGGCAGACCACGAGGCCCAGCAGGCGTTCGGTCTTCCTTCGTGACATCGCAGTCCTTCGCCGCTCCCCGCCCTCAGCCCCATCGGGATAGCGCTGCTCATATGCCCGGGGGGCCGGGGGTTGTCCCCCGGGATAGACGGTACCCTGCCGGAATGATCAGGTGGCGCAGTGGCGTGGTTTCCGCGCTGCTACGTGAGTGGCGGGGCGCGGTCGAGCTTGACGTGACCGTGGACGGGGAGTGTGTTCGTGCGCTGGCTTACCCAGAACTTACCGGACGGCCTGAGCCCGGCGACCGGGTGCTGCTCAATACGTCCGCGCTCGCCCTCGGCTTGGGCACGGGCGGTTACGCACTGGTGGTGGCGGTTCCCGACCGGCTGCCCGCCGACCCGTCCGGCCCGGGTCACCTGGTCAAGGCCCGGTACACCCCGCTCCAGGCGACCGTGCTCGGCGCGGACGAGCAGGGTTCGCCCTACCATGACACGCTGCGTGAGGCCGACGACCTCGGCGGGATGCCCGTGGTGGTGGCTGACTTGCACTCCGCGCTGCCAGCCGTGCTCGCGCCCCTGTTCGCCGGGCGGCCCGCCGGAGGCGGTACCCCGGTCCGGGCGGTCTACGTCATGCTCGACGGCGGCGCTCTGCCCGCGTGGTTCTCGCGGACCGCGGCGTCGCTGCGGGAGGCAGGCTGGCTGGCCGCCACGGTGACCGTGGGCCAGGCGTTCGGCGGTGACCTGGAGGCGGTCACGGTGCATACGGGACTGCTCGCCGCCCGGCATGTGCTCGGTGCGGACGTGGCCGTCGTGGCGCAGGGCCCCGGCAACCTGGGCACCGGGACCAGGTGGGGCTTTTCCGGTGTTGCTGCCGGCGAGGCGGTCAACGCCGCGGCGGTGCTCGGCGGCATTCCGGTCGCCGCGCTGCGGATCAGCGCGGCTGACCCGAGGGAACGCCACCGCGGCGTGTCCCACCACAGCCTGACTTCCTACGGCCGGGTGGCGCTGGCCCGGGCCGATGTGGTGGTTCCTGACCTTCCAGGCGAGTTCGGTGCGAGTGTGGCCGCCCAGGCCGCCCCTCTGGCGGCCAGGCACCACCTCGTCCGGGTAAGCGTCGCCGGGCTGGAAGACACGCTGCGCGCCAGCCCGGTGCGGCTGCGCACGATGGGCCGGGGCCTGGACGAGGACCTGGCTTATTTCCTCGCCGCCGCGGCGGCCGGCCGGCACGCGGCCCACCTGCTCGGGAGGGAAGCCATCAGCCGGTGAGGACCGTGCGCAAGGTGGTGGCGAAGGCGTCCGGATCGCCGCTGAGGAATCCGTCGTGGCCGCCCGGGAAGGTGACGGGTGCCGTCCCGAGCCGGCCGGCCACGGCAATGCCCGCGCGGCCGGCGATCATATTGGCCGATTGCGCTCCGACGCCGACGACGATGCGGGTCGGTGCTGCACGGAGCGCGTCGAAATCGTGCTGGTAGCCGGGGGTCGAAGGCATATTCAGCCCGACGAGTGGGTCGTCCCGGGAACCGTCGTCCCCGGCCGGCAACCCGAAATCGGCGGGGTTCGGACCGGGCTGGTCAGCGAAACCGGCCGGGATCGGGCCCTCATAGCTGACGAGCGCGATGAATTTCGCCATCGCCGGGCCAAAGCCACTGCGCTGGTAGGTCTCATGGATGCCCTCGCACGCGGCCAGCACCGGCTCGCGGTCCGGTAGCTCCTGGGCGGCCGGCGGCTCGTGCGCCACGAGGGTGCCGACCTGCTCCGGGTGCCTGGCCACCAGGGCCAGCGCGTTGACGGCGCCACCGCTGCTGGCGAAGATGTCCACCGGCCCGGCGTCCAGCGCGGAGATCAGCCGGTGCAGATCGTCCGCGTGCTCGTCGGTCGTGGACTTCAGGGCGCCGTCGGTACGTTTGCTGCGCTCCGCCCCGCGGGGGTCGTAGGTCACGACCGTACGGTCGGTGAAATGCCCGGCCAGGGCGCCGAACCCGGTGGCCCCCATCGGCGACCCGATGAGCAGCAGGCCCGGCTGGGTACTGGCATCGTTGCTCCGGACGTCGTAATGCAGCACGGCACCCGGCACGTCCAGGGTGTGAGTCTTCGGCTCGGTCATTGGATGCCCCTTTCCGGGGGTTCTCGATCTCCACTCGTGTTGACTGACCAGGCCGGCAAAACTCATCGGCCTGCCGCCCGGGCGAGCGTTCCGGTCATTCCGCTGGCCAAGGACGCGTGGATGCTCGGCATCGGGCTGGGCCTGCTGATCGACGCGCTCACCGACCGGCCCCGCCGCTCCGACTGATGACAGCGGTCAGCGCAGTTCTTTCAGCAGATTCTTGTTCCAGACCAGGACCAGGTAGGGCCCGACGTGGTACGTGCGGGCGGGGGGGCCGAACGTCGCCAGCGCCGCGTGGGCCCGGGCGAAGCCTGGATAGCCGGACACGCCGGGGAACAGCACGACGAAGTTCGCCGTGGCCCGGGCGGGGTCATACCACGACGCGTTCACCTCCTCGGCGCCGGCCGTGAGCAGCCCGCCCGCCGGTGACACCAGCCGGACCTGGACCCGGTTACCGCTGGTCAGCGTGACGACATTCGACTCCCAGTAGCCGGACAGGCCGGTATGCAGATGCCGCGCCGACAGCCAGGACGTGAGCGCCGCGTTCTGTGGGGGAACCGTCGGCTGGATGATCTCGTGCGCCAGGCCGACCAGGTAGCCGAGCAGGGCCACCAGCAGCAGCGGAACCAATCTGGCCGCGAGGAGCCGCTTGGCCAGCAGGCGCCCGGCCAGCGCGGCGGCGAACGGCAGTACCGCGGCGATCTCACGGGTCGACGGGACGGTCCGGGCACTGGTACTGAGCAGGTAGCTGACCAGGTTGATCACGATCGCCGCGACCAGTACCGCCGCGACCAGGTCGAGATCGCGCAGGAAACGGCGGGCGGCCAGCCAGGTACCCCAGCCGGCCAGGAGCACGCCCACCACGTGCAGCAGTACGAGGGCGGCACTGACCCCCATGCGCAGCCCGAGGAAGTCGGCGCCGCCAAGGAGCAGCAGCCCTTCGACGGTGAGGGCCAGGTGGCTGGGCAGGAGGCTGCCAGCGGCGAACATCGTGACGGGAGCACGGACGAAAAATCCGCCATGGGCGTGGATGATGGCCACCGCCAGCGTGGCCGCCGCCGCCCCGGCGAGGGCGGCGGCGCCGAGGGACAACTCATACCATTGCGACTCCAGCGGCCGCCGCTCGATCACCACCGCCTGGTAAACGCGGACCGCGCAGACCAGCGCGAGCGGAAGGACCCCGATGTAGAGCACCAGCATGTCGGCTACTTGGGCCCAGCCGAGGAGCGCCCCGGCGATAACGGGGATGTACCAGCGCGGCCGGGCCCGGTCCAGGATCAGCCAGACCACCATCACGGGCACCGACGTGCCGATGTGGTCAGGTGAGGAGATGAGGACGTTCACCCCGGAATCCAGTTGCGGGGTGAGCATGATCCCGGCCGCGACGAGAACGGCCACCAGGGCCTCACGCCCGGTGGACTTGCCCTTGGCCAGCAACGCCGCGAGCAGCACCGCGAGCGTGTAGGTCATGGCCGCGGCCACGTGGACCACGTCCGCGTTCAGCCCGCGGACCAGTTCCACCAGCATGTACTGCGGCAGTTCCGTGGTGTAGAAGGACACGTCGGTGAGCGCCCAGCCGTGCAGCAGCAGGTTGCCGTGCAGCATGTCCCAGGCCTGCAGGGCCTGGCTCGCGCCGTCGGAATTGACCGCCCTCGTCCGGGCCAGCTCCAGGTAGCACGCGAAAGCGGCGGCCACACCGAGCACCCACGCCAAGGGCACCGCCCACCGAACCGGACGGGGTGCCCGCCGCCTCGCCGGGGCGGCCTGGCCAGGTGAGCCCGGCGCCACGGCGGTAACCGCCTTGCTGGTAGTCACGTGAGGCATCATTCCATCAGACCGCCCGGCCGGGTGGTCCAACCGGAGCCCCGGTCGGCTAGTCGTCCCGACCGGCCACTAACCAGGCGTGATCGCGCCAAGAATGTCCACAACGAAGACCAGCGTGTCGGTGCCCTTGATTCCGGCCTGCGTGTTACCGGTCTTCCCGTAGCCGTCGGCGGGAGGGATAGCCAGCATGACCCGGCTGCCCACCGTCTGGCCGATGAGGCCCTTGTCCCAGCCTGGAATGACCTGGCTCGGCGTCGCGCCGATGGTGAAGCCGAAGGGCTGGCCGCGGGTCCAGGACGCGTCGAAGACCTTACCGGTCCGCCAGATCACGCCAACGTACTGCGCGACAACGTACTGCCCCTTGCTGACGGCCGGCCCCGGCCCCTTGATCAGCGTCTTGGCGACGAGCGCGGACGGCGCCTGGCCAGACGAAGGGATCTTGATCACCGGGGCGCTGCCCGATGTGGCGGTGACCGTCGGCAGCGTTCCGCCGCCGCCGGACACCTGTGTCCCGGCCGCGGAGTCTTTTGCTGAGAAGTCCTTGAGCATGTCCACGACGAAGACCAGCGTGTCGGTGGCCTTGACGCCCGCCTGGGAATTGCCCGTCTTGCCGTAGCCGTCCTTGGGCGGGATGACCGCGAGAACGCGGCTGCCCATCTTCTTGCCGCGCAGCGCGGTCTCCAGGCCGGGCAGCAGCTGCCCCGTGAACAGCGCCGGGGTCTTGGTCTGGAAGGTGCTCTGCGCCAGCTTGTGCGTCTTGCCGCTCCAGATGTAGACGGCGTAGTCGCCGACGAAGGAGTCGGTCTTGGCCAGCGCCGGCCCGCTGCCCTGGATCAGGGTCTTGACGGTGAGGCTGCTATTGGCCTTCTGGGACGGGATCGTGATCGATGCCGACTTGGCGAAGGTCCCGGACACCGACACGGCCGCGCCGCTGGTGGACGATGCGGACCCGCACCCGGCTAGGGCCACCGCCGTGGCCAGCAGGGGAATGGAAAGCAGAACGGTGAAACGTCGCATGAGCAACCTTGTCATCTCGGGCGGTAAGCGTCGCCAGCCTACCGGCATCAACTGACTACCGGGGGCGAAGGCCTATCGCCCGGAGGAAATCCTCAGGCTGCCTTCAGCCAAGGCCGGCGAGCAGGTTCTTGCGCCAGACCAGGACGGTGTATCCGGCGACGTGATACGTCTGCGCGGGCGGGCCGAACACGGACCGGGCGTCGGCAGGCGTGGCGTGGTCGCAGGCGGAAGGCCCGCCGATGACCAGGAAGTTCGCGTATCGCCGCGCCGGATCGTACCAAGACGTCTGCGCCTCCCACCGCCCGCCGGTGAACCGTGTGCCGCCGCACACCGGGCTGACCTGGACGCGGCCGTGGCTCGACAGCGTGGTCACGCTGGCCACCCAGTAGGCGGCCAGGCCATCGCGGAAGTGCCGGGCGGCCAGCCAGTCGGCCAGTTGCTGGTTCGGCGCGGGAGCGGGCGGCTGGGCCACGTCGTATCCGAGGATCGCCACATAGCCCAGCAGCACCGCGAGCAGCAGCGGCATCAGCCGGGCCGCGGCCAGCCGGGCGCTCAGCAGCCGCGCCGCGAGCACCGCGCCGAACGGCAGGACGGCGGCGATCTCGCGGGCGCTCAAGATATTGACCAGCCGGGTGCTCAGCAAGAGCGCGGCCAGGTTGATGATCACGGCCGTGACCAGGAGCGCGGGAACCATATCGCGGTCACGGAAGAACCCGCGGGCGCCCACCCAGACCGCCCAGGCGGCCAGGACCACCCCGGCCAGGTGGACCAGCGCCATCGCCGCCGACCCGAACGGCCGCCCGAGGAAGTCGGCCCCGAACAGCACCAGGATGGTCCGCGCCCACAGCCAGACGTGGCTGGCCACCGCGGCCGGATCGGCGAAATGGGCCGCCACCGGCTGTACCTCGTAGCCGCCCGCCGCGCGCAGCGCGGCGGCCAGCAGCCGGGCGGCGCCCACCGAGGCCACTGCCGCCGCGCCCAGCGAGAGCACGTACCACTGCGAGGACCACGGCTGACGCTGCTGGACGATTCCCTGGTACGCGCGGACCGCGCAGACCAGGGCCAGCGGCACGATCGCGATGTACAGGACCAGCAGGTCCGCGACCAGCGCCAGGGCCAGCAGGGCGGCGATGACAGCCGGCCCGTACCACCGGGGCCGGGCCCGGTCCAGGATCAGCCACGCCACGAGCACCGGCACCGCGGTACCCACATGATCAGGTGACAGGAGCAGGATGGCGGCTCCGTCGCCCAGTTGCGGGGCGAGCATGATACCGGCCGCGATCGCGGCGCGGATGAGGCCGGCCCGGCCGGTCGCGCTGCCCTTGGCCAGCAGCGCCGCGAGCACGACGATCAGCGTGTACGTTGCCGCCGCGGCGACGTGCACCACGTTGGCGCCCAGCCCGATGGCCAGTTCGACCAGCATGTACTCCGGCAGTTCAGTGGTGTAGAACGACACGTCCGACAGCATCCAGCCGTGCAGCAGCAGGTTGCCGTGCAGCATGTCCCAGGCCTGCAGAGCGTTGCCGGCCCCGTCCGAGTTGATCGCCACGGTCCACGACAGCCGCCAGTAGCACGCGAACAGGATCAGCCCGGCCACCGCCCAGGCAGCGACGACCGCCCAGCGGGCCGGCCGACGCCGGCCCGCCACCCGGCCGGTGCGGGGGGATGTCTCCCCGGCCGGCTTGGCGCGCTGCCAGACAGACATCGACAATCCCAGTCAGATGGTCCCCGCCTCGACCGCCCCGGCGATCCAGGGGATCACCGTGTCGAGCATCTCGTCCAAGGTGGTCGTCGCCTCGAAGCCGAGGATTCTCTTGGCCTTCTCGGTCGAGGGGATCCGCCGCTGAACGTCATGGGCGAACGGCTCGTCATGGACCAGCCGCAGCGGGACGCCGGGGCCCTTGACCTTCCGCCAGATCAGTTCGGAAAGCTCACGCACGGTCGTGCTCTCCGCCGTGGACAGGTTGAAGTCCTCATTGACCGCGGCCGGATGTTCCATCGCCGTGACGATCCCGCGGGCCAGGTCGGCGCCGTAGGTGTAGTGGCGGACCTGCTCCCCCGAGCCCAGGATATGCAGCGGATCCTGGCCCTTGAGCACCTTCTGCACCAGGTCGGGGACGACATGGCTCATGGCCAGCTTCACGTTCCCGGACAGGATGTCCTCATCGCCGAGCGCCCTGCTCTCGCCAATGCCCACGCAGTTGAACGGCCTCACCAGGGTGAAGGGAAGCTGGTACTGATCCCACGCGGCCCGCGCGAAGTACTCCACGGCCAGCTTCTGGAACCCGTAGGAGGACACCGGGGGCGGTATCTCGCGCTCCTGGCCCTCATAGGAGGGCCAGGAATCCGCGCTCTCGAAGATCATCGATGATGACAGGTAGGTGACCTTGCGCAGCCTGCCCGCACGGCGCGCGCTGATCGCGGCGTCGCACGACGCGGCGGTTATCCGCTCGTTGGTGGCGAGCAGGTCGTAGGCGTAGGTGTGGAAGTAGGAGATGCCGCCGATCATGGCGGCGCCGACGATGAAATGGTCGCAATCCGCCAGGAGGCCAGCGAGCAGCTCACTGTCCCGGGCGTCACCCTCGACCAGGCGGTAGGCGGGATGATCGTCGTAGGACTTGCGCACCTTCCCGTATTTGGAGAAGTTGTCCACGCCCGTGACGGCGTAGCCACGGTGCAGCAGCTCCTCCACGACATATCCGCCGATGAAACCGGCTGACCCGGTAACCAGTACCTTCTCCATCACACGCGCCTTCCCACGAGCAGCCGAGTCCGTCCCATCACACGTTCCTCCCCCGGCGGACGTCGAGGTCCGGTTCCCCTGACCGCCGCCCGGCCCGGGCTCTGATCTTCTCCGCAGGCAGCCGCCGCCCGAACGAGAAGCGGTACCAGCGCAGGTACTTCGGGATCCACTGGGCGACGCGGAAGTTCGACACCCCGGCCTGCCGGTCCAGCCAGATGGTGGGGATCTCGGCCACGGGGCGGCGCAGGCGCCTGGCCTTGGACGTCAGCTCGATGCCGATCTCGAACCCGTCCCTTGATTCGATGCCGACTTCCCTGATGAACTCGGTCGAGTACGCCTTGAACGAATTGGTGGCATCCCTGGTTCCGACGTGCGCGAGGAGATGCAGCGACCGGCCCGCCATCCGGG
>Ga0207684_10003526_pt1 | contig 15248 bp, 19 predicted proteins | sample KBSK5501metaG_FD_184342 | JGI IMG/M metagenome (GOLD analysis project Ga0207684, IMG submission 184342) | Corn, switchgrass and miscanthus rhizosphere microbial communities from Kellogg Biological Station, Michigan, USA - KBS K5-50-1 metaG... | ecosystem: Host-associated > Plants > Roots >...
AGACCGTATACGCGCCGGCGCCGGCGATCTTGACCTCGAGATCGGCAATGGGGCCGAGACTGCCGTCGGATTCCACCGTTCCCGTCAAAACTATGTTTGGCGCCAGCGTGCGCCCTTCGAGCGCAGCGACGGTGCCGATAACCACGGCTCCCGAAAGCGAGCCGCCCGTGAACCGAAATCGACTGGCGAATCCAACATAGACCGTGAGACCTTTTGGATCATGATTCAAGCGCACAAGGCCATTGCGGATAGCTGCTTCCAATCGTTCTTGATAATTGGCATCGATCATGTCCGCGCGGTGGTTGAGAATCAGACGAAGCGGTTCTTGGTCCTGGCGGCGCTCAACTTGAACGAACACCGCCGGAAGCACTGCGGCTTGCGGGGCGCTGTCAGAATGGAATACGGCAACGACGGGGACCGTCACTACCGGGCTGATTGACTCGGCATACGCAAAGCCTCCTGTCGGGCTGAACACGATAATGCCGAGCGCGATCGCCGCATATTTTTGCCAAAAGCGCATTGCCTGTCCTTTCAGGAGATTCGGTGCCAGCACTCGTTCCTACAAGCTTGTCGGCTTGCCGTGAAGTGACTTAACGACCTGTATCTAAACTCACAGGCTGCCGGCATGTGGGATCACAACATGGCTTATTCAAAGGATAAATACGTGGTCTGGAAGCGTTCGAAGAGACCTGTCGCGAAGCGACGCGTGCCGGTTCTTGGTAGATGATCAGACTGCGTAAAAGAGAGGATTATCGGGGAGCGAGCTGCGCGCAGCTGCGGACAAGCGATTGCCTCGCATTTTCCTGGGGTGTTTCCCGCAACGAAAAACAGGCGCGATCGAGGTCAACGCTGACACCGAGCTCCATGGCTTGATCGAAGGCTTGTGCCAAAAGCTTCTTGACGGAATCCAGCGACAACGCCAGACCGGTCGTCATCTGTCCCATCAGTTCCGTAAACTCCTTTAGGATGTGCGGGGTCTCGGATGCAAACAGGTTGTTCGCGCAGGCGTTCGCCACATGGACGACGGCGTGGCGTCGATCCTTCGGGGTCCATTGGCCAACATGGTCCCAGTCGGGTGGCGCAAGGAAGAGATCGTCCGGGAGCTGGTACGCGGTGGCGACGAGACAGGTGATCGTATGCGGTGTCATGCCTGTGATTTGCAGGTGTGCCTCATCATACGAGAGGCCTCGGCTAGCGAGAGCGTCAATCTGTTGAACGACAGCCGGCATGGCGGTAGCCATCGCAAATTCTCCAAGGCTTTCCAACAATGTGCTGGTGAATAAGGCTTCGGCGTCCGGCAATTGGATCGCCTGACCCAGGACGCTCGCTTGTTGGGCCGCGACAAAAGCTTTCGCAAGCAGGCGGCGCAGGTTGATGGTTGTTGGAAGACGCTTTTGGGCCAGGTCCGCAAATTCCGCGGCGATCGCGATGTCCCGCAAACTCGTATATCCCACTTGCAGGATTGCCTGCGTAATGGTCGTCGTCTTTTCTGTACTGCGCCGGTAATACGCGCTGTTAGCGACGGTGAGCACGCGTGCGGTGAAGGCTAGGTCCTGGAGGATCGTACGCGCGATTTTGTGAATGTCGCTTGTCGGAGATGAAAGAAGATTAATGAGCTGGACGGAGGTCTGGCGGATGATAGGAAGATGCTGGCTGCTCAGCTTTTCTGTCAGGGAAAACGCTAGCGCTTGCGATTCCGGCATGGTCTGCTCCGAGTGCGGCCCTCCGCGGGCGGATTCTAAATCCTTATCGGCCTTTCCTGCTCGCAAGTTGAGGTTTGAAGCCACTCGCATGAGACGGAAAGAGCCTCCAGCGCGACCGGAATACCGCAAAGAGGAAAGGCACTATAATCGTTGCCCCTTAGTGGCAACATGCGAGGAAAGGCCCCGAAAAAAACTTGACGAGAATACCTTTACTATGGTTCCTTGGTCTCACGGCATGTTGGGAGATTAATCTTCTCTGGATGAAGTGGCCCACGGCTGTGTTAGACCTGCCTCCCAGGTGGTCGTCTCGTCTCCTTCTAATTCGAGTTGTAAGTCACAACCTTTCCGCTTTCTGCAGCCATACGTGAGATGAACCGTGGGAAGCCCTGAGCCCAGCCGATGGTATCGTTATTGGCGTCTCTCTCTGATGCTGGGGGTGGTGATCAGCGTCGGTCTCGTACTAATCGTGCTGTTGATTGGCCTTCAAAGAAACGCGGCTCTGACCGCCATTCTCAGCGCGGTCGCGTTGGTCCTTCCCGTGCTGGCGGTGTTCTTTTGGACGATGGGCCGGCTGAGAAGCGAGTTAACGGATAATGCCGCGACCGCGAGTAAATTGGTCCATGAAGAGCTGCGCGAGAGCGAAGAGCGGTACCGAAAGCTCCTGGGCGCCACATTCCAAGCCATCGTCATTCATACCGATGAAGGGGTCATTCTGGAGGTGAATCACGCCTTTGAAATTATGTTCGGCATCCCCGGCATGCTGGCGACCGGCTTGACGATCCTGGCGTTCCTAGTGGAGCGGACGCGAGAGCTGTTCATTGCGCAGATCCAGCAGAAACGAGAATCTTCCTTTGAAGGGATCGGCCTGCGGATGGACGGGACTTGGTTGGATATCGAAGTTGTGAGCAAGGCACATACCTATAAGGGCCAACCGATTCTCGCGACGGCCATCCGTAATATTACGGCTCGAAAGCGGGTTGAGCATCGCCAGCAGGTGCAGTTGGCAATCAGCCAGATCCTCTTCGAGGCCAGGACGCTGGACGACGCGATGCCGCAGCTCCTCCAGGTAGTCTGCGAGACCATGGAAGGGGTGCTGGGTTACGTATGGCTGGTCGACCGAGACGCGAAGGTGCTGCGATGGATGACGAAGTGGTCCGCCCCAGGAGTCCAGGCCGAAGAGCTTGAGCGAACATCACGGGCGATGACCTTCGCACTGGGGGAAGGGTGGCCAGGAAGGGTCTGGAAATCCGGCCGGCCGGCATGGATCCAGGATTTCGCCGAAGCAGGGAAGCTTCCACGGACTTCTCTGGCTACCGAGGGGGGTCTGTTAGGCGCCTTTGCCTTCCCCCTCGGCAGTCGCTCAGACATTTCCGGAGTGGTGGAGTGCTTTTCCCGAGAACTTCGCCAGCCCGACAACGACGTGTTTCGAATGATGGCTGACATCGGCATGAAGATCGGTCAATTCATGGAGCGAAAACGCGCCGAGGAGGCCCTTCAGGAGAGCGAGCAACAACTTCGCCAAGCGGTGAAGCTGGAAGCCATCGGTCGGCTGGCAGGCGGCATCGCTCACGATTTTAATAATGTCCTGACTGTCATCACCGGGTACGGCACCATGCTGCTGCCGAGTCTGGAAGGGGACAGCGTGTCTCGTGCTAGGATAATGGAAATTTTGAAAGCCGCCAACCGCGCGGCCTCTCTGACTCACCAACTCCTCGCCTTCAGCCGTCGGCAGGTGCTGCAACCTCGGATCCTCGATCTGAACGCCGTGGTCGCGTCCATAGAGCATCTTTTGCGTCCCCTTATCGGTGAGGATGTCGAGTTCGTGACGGTGCCCGGCGGCGCGCTGAGCACGATCCGCGCCGATCCGGGGCAGCTTGAGCAGGTGCTCATGAACCTTGCCGTGAATGCGCGGGATGCAATGCCGCAGGGCGGCCGTCTGACCATCATGACAGCCAATCTGGAGCTTCACGATCTGACCCGCAGCAAGACGCACCATGTGCCGCCCGGTTCGTATGTCGTGTTGAGCGTCACGGATACGGGTTGCGGGATAGATGCTGCTACGCAGGCCAGAATCTTCGAGCCATTTTTTACGACCAAGGAAAAAGGTAAAGGGACCGGCCTCGGACTTGCGACGGTATACGGGATCGTCGAACAGAGCGGGGGACATATCGAAGTAACAAGTGTGCAGGGACGGGGAACGACATTTATGATTTACTTTCCCCGAGTGGAGGGTGCCGGTCAGCCGGTCGAACCGGAAGTGTCCCTGCAGGAACCGTGCGGCGGATCTGAAACTATTCTGTTAGTAGAAGACGAGCGGGCGGTCCGCGATTTGTTGCGCCAGGTTTTGCAGCGGTACGGGTACACCGTTCTCGAAGCTTCGTATCCCGAGCAGGCTTTGGCACTCAGCCAATGTCACGAAGGGCCCATTCATTTATTGCTGACCGATGTGGTGATGCCCATGATGAGCGGCCTGGAACTGGCGGGCGAAACCCGGGCGATGAGACCGTCTCTGCGCGTCCTATATATGTCGGGCTACACCGACAACGTCACGGATCTGCCTCATGTTGTAAACGCGATGAGTTCCTTCCTGCAAAAACCGTTCAGCCCTGATACCCTGGTCCATAAGGTGCGAGAGGTGTTAGACATGCCTGCTTCGCCGGCTACAGGCGACCCTCGTCAAGCTCAATGACATCTGACCAGGTGGTAATCGTGGGAAGCCCAGATACCGGCACTCCGCGTTTGGCGGCGATCCCCGCAAGCCGGTCCTGAAAACGCTGCCGCCCGGCGTCATCCTTCGGCCCACCCTGAAGGATGCGCTCGTTCCACTCGCGAATGTCCTCATCCGACAGCGGTCTGGCGCGCGCCTGGATCCATGCGAGCAATTCTTCATCAGTGCCGCCCTGCAGCACCCGGCCTTCCAGCTCTGATCCATTGATCTGAAGGAGATCGAGCAGGTACTTGTCGAACCCGACCGTGAGATAGTTGTAGTCCTGAATTTCTCCGCGGTGGCGGAGACGGATCTTATCGAGCAGACGCGGCAGATGGGCAAGGCCGCCCAGCCTAAGCTTCGGACTGCGGGGATAGTGTGTAGTGCCCATTGGCCCTGTAGCACCCGCCCTGCCAGCCGAACAACGGGTCAGGGAACGATCAGTTCAAATTGATAGCCCGGAGCTTGTCTTGCTCGGCGTGCCCAGGATGAAGGAAGCTAAATCCCTCCGTTTCAGTATAATCCATCGTGACTCCGTCCAGTCGTGCCGCGCTTCGCCCTTCTACGGCCACCTGCAGCCCATCTAGGTTCTGAACCGCATCGTCCGGACGTGGCTCTGACTCCAAGGTGATGCTGAAGGCGACGCGCTGATGATCAAGATCTGTGATGGAAAGCCGGACGACGGGGTCATCAGGGTGCTCAGCGATCAATTGCAGAAGTTGTCTACGCGCCGCAGTAGTGATGGTGATCATCGTGTCTCCGGCAAGCAGTCCTGCATAATAGCGCATTGTTTCTTTCTTGGCGCCATCTTTTTGCCTATGTCTTCGAAAGGAAAGATGATCCACACGCTGTCACTTTGATAAGGGGCCTGCGTTCAGGTGCCTTTCTTGTCATGGCGCAAGCAGGGGAGCGAGCTCTCGAAGCCCGCCCAATCTTGGATCAGAATGGCGCTGACTTTGGCCCCAGCCCTACGCAAAATAGGCCATCATCCGGGTGGAGTCTCATGCATAGCTAGCACCCAGACTTGGCTCTAGTCGATTACTTCTTCTGGACAATATTTCCGTTCATGGCATCGACGTACACTTTTTGCGTCGTTTTGTCTGGGGCAACAATCTCGACCCGGTACACGACCCGTCCCTTTTCATTCTCCATTGAGACTTCATAGGCCTTGCTGCCTGCTTGTGTAGCCGTCGCAGTCCTGATCGCTTGTTCCATCGAGACAGTCGCATCCAGGGCCTTTTCTTTCTCCGATGCCCAGACATTTCCAACCAGACCGGCTATCAAAACGGCTATTGCCAGCATATAGCGCATGGTCATCCTCCCGGTTAAGATATTTGTGGGCCTATTAGACCATGGAGACATGATGCACCCAATAAAGCGTTAGAATGGGAATTTATCCGAAAGAGGGAGAAACGGTCTTTTCGAAGAAATAGCTCTTAGCTAGAACAAGCTTCTACAAAGTCCGATATGCCAGATGGTTCTCCCTAACATGCTTGGCCGGCCTCAAGATTGCGGCGACCCAGAATCAGGTAGCTCGTATCTTTGAAATACGTCAGCAATCTCGCTGGCATCCAGCGTTCGATATGACTGCTGCCTCGACAGAACTGACAAGCGTCGGAGGAGGGTTTGCAGAAACAGTTCCACTGCACTAGGAATTCCCCTTTCACCTTCACTTGGGCTGGGACTGTTAGTACATCAGTAATCTTAGTATGCTCCTTGTTCATTGTATTCTCTGCGTTAACTAATAGCAGCTTGGCGGTCCGGTCGCCGTCCCAGTTCTCGAGCGCCGTATTGAATTTCATCAGGGCGCTATGCATCGGCTTGGCCTCAGGATCGTGTTGTAGCTTATGCTCATTCCACGTAATGGCCATCGCCAAGTGCGCGGCGAACAGTTCGCCACGTGTCAGGATCACACGCAACATCTTCATGGATATCCTCCATTTTAGTTTGCGACAGGCTAGCGATACATATAGCTAAGGCACTATTACTGGGGCAATACCCCATTAGGTGGATAACCTAATTAATTCTAACATTTTACAGGGCGAAAAACTACTGCAAGTGCTTGACGTTGTGCTAAAATCCCGCCTCAGGCCGGGGTGGCGGAATTGGCAGACGCCCGGGACTTAAAATCCTATCGAAGGGAAGCAATACCCCCCTTCCTGGTCCTTTGACTTCCCTGAACATGAGGCCTACCCTCTCGAGGTAAATTACTAAGGGAGGCTGCTATGCGTTACGGACATCTCGTTATGAGTCTGCTCTGTGCCTGGGTATTGTGGAAGGAGCAGTCTTTCCTAAGGGAGGCCACCCCAACCACACACCGGATAGCGATTCTTGGATCGGCTTACAATACACTGCAGGACTGTGACGCCACCCTTCAGCGGTATATGCGGGAGGCTCTCGCAGACGGAAATACGCTGGCGAACCCTCAAGTACTGGAATGGCGTAGCACTGACGGCAGGCTCACCATCATCGCAGGCTATCACTGTCTCCCGGACACCGTTGACCCTCGCGCACCGAAGGCCGGAAAGTAGAGCGAAACATGAACACACTCGAAATAACTGATCGTGACGCGACAACTAGCGCCTTTCGACAATCACGAAAGAACATCCCGTTTTTCGCTGTTGCCGCTTTCGCACTCACTTTCGTTCCACACTGGCTTGGCACGGCTGGATTGTTTGTTACAGGGCTCGGTGCATTTTTATATGTTGTCTTTTTTCTGCATGCCAGTCTGTCTACTTTTGGGGGTTGTATTGCTTTGGTGCTTGGGCCATTACGCATTAGCCATGAAAAACAGTTTAGTCAGAGTTCCTGGGTTATCGTTGGCATGCTCGTAACCACAGTTGACGCAGTTGTTTTCGGCGCATGCTTCTTCTTTATCGGCAAGGCTTCGCAGTGGTGGGGAATCGCTTAGTCTCCCGATGCCAGCGGCCTTCTGGCCACCGTCCGTCGCTACCAAAATATTCATTGACAAAGTTTGCGCTTAAGCAGCTACTAGCACCCTCACTTCATTAGACGCCAGGACTGAACCACACCTAGCGCCTGCAAAGGATGGCTGCTATGGAAGTCCTGTTCCGCTGGCAGTGCCCTGCCTGTAGTCAACTCAAGAACGCCCACTGCCACGACTGTAAGGGAAATGGCTATCTAGAAGGATGGGTGCCTTATTCGATTCTGAATGATGTCAGGGTACTCTTCAAACATCCGTTCAGGATAAGGGGTCGCCGTAAAAACCTATCTACTCACCCGCCCCGACGCAAGGGTTGGCGCTGCTCGACTTCCTAGGCTGCCTCCATTCCCACGCCGGCATAGGATGAGCATCGGCCCATGGCTCTAGCCGCGCACTGTCTGTCGGTAAATGCCTTACCCTACGGAAGACCTCGAGAGTTTGAGCCTGGTCCCATACCCCAGCCTGGCTTCTCTCGCTTCCTGCTGCACCCTCCAATCGGAACCACAGGCGCCATTGCGAATTGACGAATAGTTGTCGTCTGCGCCACAGCACCAGGCCAACAACGCCGGTACTGAGCAATAGCAACGCGTTGGGTTCGGGAACGACCGCAATACCAAGCACGCTATGGTAGTGGGTGTTGGGGCCACTCAGGTCTTGTGGGATAAGGTCAAAACTGACAAAGGCCTCCTGTCCAGCAGAGATCGTAGCTTCAGTTACAAAGGCAGCTGTAATCAATTCTGAATGCCCCCGATCAAGCGTGAATGCCGTAGGCCCCAGGGTCGAGAGAGACCATCCAATCGGAAGGCTCAAGGCGGTCGTGTCGAGGAGGAACGATACCGGGCCAATGTCCAACGCAGTGATGGCATCGGGATACGGAAAGTCAAATGTTGCGGCGAAGGTTCCTCCTGCACCGGGTGCCACGGGCGCGAGCGCATAACCCGTCAGCCATCCGTCCTGGCGCTTATTGAGATTCAGTTGCTCCACGGAGGAATAGGTATCCACGTACAGGTTCTCCCACTTCTTGCCTTCCTTCCCCGTGAACTCGACGGTAATTGTTTTTTTCCCCCCCGCAGGAATGTCCAATCCGATGATCCGTTTCGCCGCTACATTGTCCCCGGTCAAGGGGAAGCCCTTCGGATCGTCACCATATTGATGTTTGTCTCCATTAAACGGTTGAGTCGTCAAGACCCATTGGACCGCGGGCGCGTCGCCTTTGTTCTCTACCACGATCGTTTCCACCCACTTGCCTGCTTCCAATTTTCCGCTGACCAATGGCTTACCGCCTTGCGTGCTAATGACGACCATGGGGTCGGCGGACGCGTTAGGAGGAACAAACAGCAGCGTCAGAAGACTCATAAGGCAGGGAGTAAGACGTTCCATTACCGCACCTCCTTGCTTTAGCTTCACGTAGAAACCAGATTGGGTGGATTTGAATTCCATAAAGAAGCGGCGCGGCGAAGCTGGCCGCACGGAAAACTGGAAGGGGCGCAACAGCGTCACCGCACCTCCGTGTGCAGGGGAGAAGTCTCGCACTCTTCAAGGACATTTGTCTGTCAGGGAATTCCTGGCGATACGAAAGTGGGATACAAATGCAGAGCTTGCTCATTCTAAGGCCGTAGAGCGGGTGAGTGAAGAGGCGAGCAAAACGGCCGCAAGTGCTTGACGTTGTGCTAAAATCCCGCCTCAGGCCGGGGTGGCGGAAGTGGCAGACGCCCGGGACTTAAAATCCCGTGGGGGGAAACTCCCGTGCGGGTTCGATCCCCGCCCCCGGCACCATGTTTCTCAAAAATAGCAAGAGAAATTCGCGACTAGCTCGAAGGGTGGCCTAGCCTTGCCGTTGATCCAACTGGAAGGGCATCCTGCCGAAGGGGAAGTAAGCAGCAATTACAAGCTAGCCTCGTGTGGCATTCCGTGAGACTGAGGTGGAGATCAGCCTGCTATGGCTCAAAGAGCGCCTGGAGCGAACTCAGAACTAGCGTCTGCGGGGTTAGACGTCCTTCTCGGTACAGTTCGATGCGCTATCACTCCACGCCGGAGTAGTACCTCACCAAATCTGCCACGGAGAGAATGCCCACGATCGTTGTGTTCTCCGTCACGGCCAGATGCCGAATACCCTTGGCCTTCATGAGCTGGACGGCTTCAAGAATGGGCTCGTGGCCTTCGATGGAGATGATCGGATTGCTCATGCAGGTCTTCACCGGGGTCTTAGCGGGATCCAAACCCTGTGCCACACCCTTCCGGCAAATATCCGCCTCTGTCAGAATCCCCACATAGCGTTTCTCGTGGTCCACGAGCAGCGAGCCAATCTTGTACTTCTTCAGCATGCTTCCTGCCTCCGCCAGCACGGCATCCTGGCTCAAGCTATGGATCTCGGCCGACATGAAGTGCGAGACGTGAGGGGCCTTCAGACTCTCCAGGCGACGTTTGCGGAAGGCGTCCGCGCGACGAGATTCGAGCTCCGAGACACAGCTCTCCAGCACCCGTTTGCGCTGCTGCAAGCTTTCACGATCCACATCCTGGGCCCCCGCTTCCTGCGCCTCTTCAGGCAGGTTCACCATGCTCGACGCTTCTCCGAGCTGGGCGTACTCGTACGCTTCCAGCAATTCTGAGGCTTCGCCGAAGACCTGGCCGATCAGCCGTTCGGTTTCCTGATCGAATCCTTCTAAGGACGGGGCAGAAGGCCCCTTTGACAGAAACGGCCGGAACCTCCCGAGATGCTCTCGAAATCGCTCGATGTCCCGATCGAGAAACAACCCGCGGGAAAGGCGCGTATTTGCCACTTTGACCATGGTGTCCTCCGGTGTGAAGGAACATAGCGCAAGGTGGTGGAGAGATACAAGGTAAGATAGAAGGGCAAGCATTGGACCCTATGAGAAGGTGAAGACATCAGGCCTATTTCGTGGGGCAAGGCATTTCCCGACATACAATTCCATTTGAAAGGGTTATCGTCATCGCTTACGCTGCATCTCGCCAGAGGATCGCCATGAAGATCCGCTTAGCCACCGTTTTGGTCATAGCACAGTTCACGATCCTACCCTCTGTCGGTCTCTGCACGGACTATTCCTTCATCACAGTGGACGTACCTGGAGCCGACCATACATACGCCTACGGGATCAACGATCAAGGCCAAGTCGTCGGCTACTATGCTGGAACCTTCAACGGCAATTTTGGGACTCATGGGTTTCTCGATAGCGGAGGCACAATCACCACACTTCAGGTACCCGGTACGACACAGACCCTGGCCTTCGGCATTAACAATCGGGGCACTGTTGTTGGAACGGCGGACGGCCAGGGCTTCATCTACTCAGACGGAAGCTATAGCCTGTTCAACGCACCCGGCGGCATACAATCGTATGGCGGCATCAATGCGAATGGCGAGATTGTCGGTAACAGCGGCAATCACGCCTTCATCATGAAGAACGGCGTTCTAACTCCTTATGATGTGCCTGGTGCTAAGTTCACCATTGCGTTTGCCGTCAACGCTAGAGGGGAAATTGTCGGAGCCTTTGGGGATCCGATTACCGGCCGGACACGAGGATTCTTGCTAGATGGCTCCACGCTTACACCGATTGATGTCTCTGGTGCGACTGCTGTAATCGCTAATGGCATTAATGCAGCCGAGGAGATCACCGGAATCTACGACTACTTGCCGCCTGGCGCATCGTCGGTCGTCGGCCAAAGCTTTGTGCTGAATAAGGGTACTCTGTTGCCCTTCCCTGATGTGCCCGGTGCGGCGGGGACCGAGGTTCGCGGGATCAACGACCGTGGGCAAATTGTCGGGGACTGGGGTGATGGCAAGGCTTTCCATGGCTTCGTGGCCACCCCATGCGAACAAGACGAACATGACGAACAAGACAAACAAGAAAGGGGTTGCGTGTCCCTGCAACCTCCGCACGTTCCCGAACCCTCCACCTGGCTGCTGCTCGGCTCAGGGTTTGTAGGTCTGACCCTATGGAGGAAACGAATAGCCTAGCGCGTCGTCTCCTTCTTCACCGTATCCTCAGCCATAGCAGTCCTAATCCGTTCTGCTACCCTTCGCATGCGTCGCCGTGGAGGGGACGAAATGAAAACGCTCGTGCTGGCCGTGATGACCCTGATTACTGTTATTGTTCTGCTCTATATCAGTGACGCGCTTCACTATGAACGATGGAGTGAGGCCTACGAAGCCAATGGTGCCGTGCGGCCTCATCCTCTATCGGCTGAGGCAAGGCCGAAATAGAGTACCCGCGTCGCGTGATCCGGATAAAGGAGGAGAAGGCCAGCCATGATTGCCCATATCGAGGCGGAGTTGTGAAATGTGAGTCAACCTAGAGATGGTCCGGCAGGGCGAGGCCGTTATCTATACCGTACCGCCGAACGTGGCGCATGTGGAGGACTATCGGAAGGCACAGCAGGAAGCAAGGGAAGCCGGACGTGGGGTGTGGGACAGAGAGAAACCGCTGGATGTCAACCCGGACTGTTATCGCAAGCAGAAGAACGGGCGAGAATGTTAGCTGTTGAATTGTAGGAGAATCGAGTATGAGACAGAGCTACACCGAGCAGAAGGGGAATGAAGAGGCGGTGTACAAAGTGCTGCTGCGACTCAAGCAGGGGAACTGAGGGGGGACGCCGCATCCGCGCCAGTCCCCGAGCGAAACACAAGAGCTCGTGAAGGCCTTTGAAGGTCCCAACTACACGTCTTGATGGGTAGCCTTCCGATTGATACGGAAACGCCAGGACGCCAAACCCAGCAGGCCCGAACCCATGAGCAGGAGGGTGGCCGGTTCGGGGTTCGCGATCGATTGCGCGCTGACTGAGTGAAGCAGCACGCCTGGGTCCTCCGCATCGCCAAATGTCGTGAAGAACAGATAATGCTTCGGCGTGAACGAACAGGGCGCACTGGAAGAACCCGTGCAAATCCGCTGACTGGCATTACTAAAATCGATAGTGGCGCTGTCACTGGTCCAGATGGCGAACTGCTCACCGTCCGTTACCGAGTTCATGGTTGCCGTCCATCCCGTCAATGTGGACGGCAAGGTCCCCAAATTTAGCCGTACGATGTCGCCGTTGTACATCTCATGACCCAGGCTGCAATCATTGGCACTAGCACAGACCCCGAGTCCCTGTTCGTCGGCGCCATCGTTCTTTCCCAGAAGCAGAGCACTCGTAAAGGCATTGCCGCCGGTGAAAGCTTCGGCAGTTAAGGAGTAGCCTCCGGCGGTATAGGTACGGCTGTGCCCCAGCAGCCCATCGTTGGCACCACCGAAAAACTCCCAAGTGATGGGGGCGGCATCAGCATTGATGACAGGTAGTAGCAATGTCGTGCCAAGGGCCGCGACCACGAGAAGGCTTTTGAATGTCATATTGAGAGTGCTCCTGTTCACTGAGATATCTTATGCAAGTTATGTGCTCACGAGCTAATTAGTTGACAATGCTGCGCCCATACCACGGTCGTCCATCCATACTGTAAAGATTTCCGACACCGGAAGGACCCTCTGCGAAGATGTTGAGTGGAAAAACCGCCAACAACCCGGGGAACTGGCAACAGACGCCGCTTTTTTCCCAGGAATGATGCAGGGCGCTTCGTCATTGCACTGTAAGTTTTTCTGTCAGTACTAGAGCTTGGTGTTCCACCACCTCCTAATGTGCGTAGAGCCTAAATAAGCTACATACCAGTAGCGCCGTGGGCGGACGCGGTGTGGATCAAGCCTCCCCCCCCACCCCCTTTTAGCCCGAACCTATCAGCCGGGACTCCTGTGCATAGCAATCTGGTGGGCGGGAGGAGGTGCGCAAGCCTATCCCCCCGGTAGGTAAGCCACCTCGCACTGTTCGTTTAGAATGATGTGCTTCAGGTGAAAGCGAAGGGCCAGGGTTACCCGTAGCCCTCCAGCTTTCCGATTCTGGTTGTAAATAGTTGTGTGTTCGCGTTCTCAGGATGAGAATCTGCCGTGCGCTGCATTTAGTATTTCGTACATATATCTTTCGTAGTATCAGGAATTCCCTGACAGACAACGTTCTTGGAGAGTGTGCATACTCCTCGCCGTGAAAATCACGGTTTAATCAGCGCGAGGAGGATATCATGTTTATAGTAGCGAAACGTCCAGGTGCGATGGGATCAAGAGCAAGGAAGAATCAAGGTGGGCACAGGCTCATACAGCCAGGGGCAGACCATGTTCATGAAGGACCCTTTTGGCGTGGCAAGTAGCTGCGATAAGTTCGGAATAGGCTTGCCTGGAGCGTACGCCTTCAGTGCTTTCAAGGACGGCTATGGCGGTCACTAGCAGATAGAGCGCCTCTTTGAGGTCTTCGCCAGGGTCCGTCATGCCTTATTTATCGGCATGGTCAATGACTGCCATTAGCCTCGGGTCCTCTTGTGTGTATACACATTTCGCACGAAGCCTCCCCCGCCCCCTTTACGTTCGAATCTCACCGCCGGGTCCCCTGACATAGCCATCCGTGGACAAGGGAGGCTTCCCAAGGCTATCCCCCCGGGGTGGCAACCGCCTTCCTTGCCAGGTGTTAGATAGGTGTTAAAAAGACCGACAAACTGAACACAGAAGCGACAGAGAGAGGCAAAGAGAAACGAGGAGCCGACTGCGCTTTCATGCAGTAAGGAGAAGGGGATTGCCCAAGTCATCAACGACTTGAGCAACCCCTGTTTGTTTGACTTAAAATCCCGTGGGGGGAAACTCCCGTGCGGGTTCGATCCCCGCCCCCGGCACCAATTTCATTATACTTGTGCTCTTCCTCCACCCTGCGGCTTTCTTTCTCGGTACCGAATTGTGCCCAAAGGGTGCCCAACCGTGCGGGAGCGGAGCGCCTTGATGGCAACATTGCCAGTAGGCGGCAAGGAGTCTTAAGCTCGCGCCATAAAGAAGTTATAAAAAATGCTAGACGGTCCTTGACAATGACCCCAATGGCTTTAGAATGGCAGCCACTCAGCGAGGAACAACTAAGAACGCTTTGCGGGTGCCCAGCGTATGTTTGCAAAACTAACCACCCAAGGCCGGGTCTGGATCCTGCTCATTGGATGGGTACTGTTCACCGTGTTCTGTATGGCTGACATGTTTGATTTGTCAGACGACATAGTGTGGCCGGCAGTGGCTGGACAGCTGGCGGCGGTCGCGCCCGACTCTGCGGAAGAGCAGAAACCGCACGCCTTCGTCCTTGACGTCTTTCTCCATACAGGCGAGTTTGAGCCGCTATCGCTCCGACTCGTCAGTGACCACTCGACCCTCTTCCCTATGCCATTCACCCATAGGGATACGCCTCTCTATCAGCGTCATTCCGTCTACCGCATCTGATTCCTCCATCATCTCTCGCTAGGGTTAGTCAGTAACGCCTAACGCAGTGGCTGCTCGCGTGCGCGCCTGACTGACGTTTCCCTGCTCTGTATTCCGAGGAGAAGACCTGTGTTAAGCACTGTGGAGCGGCGTCCCGTTATCGTCACCGAAATGGGAAATGCTCAGGCGAGAGTCCAGAGTGGCCTTCAGGACGGAGAGCGGATTGTCGTGCAGGGGACGCTCTTCCTGAACAACATGCAAGAAAAGCGGTGAATCGAGAGGGTCTGCAATGCCGATTATATCGTGTCCTCAGTGTGGCAAGCATATCCCTGCGAGTACTTTATTCTGTCCCTTCTGTGCACGCACTGAGAGTGAGAATTCCCAACCATCGCAGAATTCTTGGCTCTTCTGGCTAACGATTCTGCTGCTGTCTCTCGGCGTGATTGTGAGTCTTCTGTTCAGTAAGTGACGGATCGAAGACCAAGTCATGGAAGCCTTCCTAGTCTCGGTCGCCACGGTCGCTCTTGCTGAAGTCGGCGACAAGACACAGCTCCTCGCGTTCTTTCTTGCGGCCCGATTGCGCAAGCCTGTGGCCATTCTCTTTGGCATCCTCATTGCTACACTTGCCAACC
>Ga0207684_10003527_pt1 | contig 15247 bp, 11 predicted proteins | sample KBSK5501metaG_FD_184342 | JGI IMG/M metagenome (GOLD analysis project Ga0207684, IMG submission 184342) | Corn, switchgrass and miscanthus rhizosphere microbial communities from Kellogg Biological Station, Michigan, USA - KBS K5-50-1 metaG... | ecosystem: Host-associated > Plants > Roots >...
AGGGCGTCACCGTGAAGGCGTTGGTAGCTCGGACGATGCCCAAGGGCGAGTATCTCTTCGCCGTGAAGAAAGCGCCCGGTCGCAAGACGACGATACTACTGCCCGGCATTCTCGCCGATTTAGTTGGCGGGCTTTCGTTTCCGAAAGCCATGCGATGGAATGAAACAGGCGCGCGATTCGCGCGGCCGGTCCGCTGGCTGCTGGCCCTCCACGCCGGGAAGCCGGTCACGTTCCAGTTCGGCGGTTTGACAGCCGGAGACAGTACCTATGGCCATCGGTTTCTCTCGTCTGGTCGCCCGGTACGCGTCAAGGATTTCCGTTCCTACGAAAAAGATTTGAAAAAGGCCGGCGTGATTGTGGACCACGAACGGCGTCGTGAAATGATTGACAAGCAGTTTGATAGCATTGACAAGAACAAGAAAATAAAAGGCCGAGTCGTTCGGAATAACTTCTTGCGGGAACAGGCTGTTTTTTCGGTGGAGACGCCGAATGCCATCATCGGTTCCTTCGATTCAAAGTACCTCGACCTGCCGCAGGATGTGCTGAGTATAGCAATGAAGGAGCATCAGGGATATTTCACTTTGCTTGCCACGGATGGCAGATTGCTTCCGTACTTTGTGGCCGTGGTGAATATGCGCGGAAGCGAGACGACGATCCGTGCCGGTAATGAACGGGTACTGGCGGCGCGTCTGGCGGACGCGAAGTTCTTTTTCGACGAGGATTGCAAGACGCGGCTGGAGAGCCGGGTTGAGAAGCTCAAGGGCGTGATCTTCCATCAGAAGCTCGGCACGCTCCATCAGAAGACGGGACGGATCATGGCGCTTGCTGCCAAACTGGCCGACACCCTCGGTGATGATCTCGACACCATCGAGCACTGCCGGCGGGCCGCGATGCTGTGTAAGGCTGATCTCGTGACGGGTATGGTCGGAGAGTTTCCGGCGCTGCAGGGGACCATGGGGGCCGAGTATGCCTTGCATGACGGCGAGCCGAAAGCGGTGGCCCACGCGATTACCGAGCATTACATGCCGCGGTCTGCCGATGATGGGCTCCCCGGCAGTTTGGCAGGAAAGATTCTCTCACTTGCCGATCGGCTCGACACGCTTGCGGCCTTTTTTGCGGTAGGCCTCGTGCCATCGGGTTCGCAAGACCCATTTGCCCTTCGGCGCCATGCCTATGCAGTCATCCGCATCCTGGTTGATGGAGGTCTCCACTTAAGCCTGAACGCAACAATTCAGGACGCCGTACGACTTTTAAAGGAGCAGGGGGTTCTGGTTGAGGACAAAGTCGCAGGTGAGCTGCAACGCTTTTTTGGAGAGCGGTTGCGGTATTATACTCTCGGGTTACGGGGTGATCTGGTTGAAGCTGTTCTTGCCAGGTGGCAATCTGGGACGTTTGATCCACTGGATCTGCTGACACGCACTAACGCGCTGGAGACCTTCGCGGAGCGACCAGAATTTGAGTCCCTCGTGATTGCTTACAAACGGACGGAGAATATCACCAAGTCCCATACCGATGACAAGGTTGATCCAGCAACTCTGCGAGAAGAGGCCGAGAAGGGACTGTACAAGTCCGTGTGTGCAGCCGAAGATACAGTCCCTGGGTTAATCAAGAATGGGGAGTACGAGGGTGCACTCGAAGTCTTAGCCTCTCTCAAAGTCCCAATTGATGCGTTCTTTGTCGGTGTGATGGTCATGGCTGAGGAGGAGGCGATCCGCCGTAATCGGTTAGCCTTGCTGATCCGCGTACGCAACCTCTTTCGGCAGTATGCGGACTTCTCGAAGGTCAACGTTGAAACGAAATAATACCAGTACAACAAGTGACTAGATTAGTTTATCTCAACTGCTAATTTAGGTTTATTGAATCGAGGGTATCGTGGCCAAGAAGAAATACGTCTACTTTTTCGGAAAGGGCAAGGCTGAAGGTAAGGCTGGTATGAAGGACCTACTGGGCGGCAAAGGCGCCGGGCTGGCGGAGATGACCAACCTGGGCGTCCCGGTCCCCGCCGGCTTTACCATCAGTACCGAAGCCTGCGTGGCCTATTTCAAGAACAAGAAGAAATATCCTCCAGGGCTCTGGGAAGAAGTCTTGCGGTATATGAAGCGGTTAGAGTCGGCCATGGGGGCGAAGTTCGGCGATCCGGCGAACCCGTTGCTGGTGTCGGTGCGGTCGGGCGCACGGGCCTCCATGCCGGGGATGATGGACACGGTCCTCAACCTGGGGCTCAACGACCGCACGGTGCAGGGGCTCATCAAGAAAACTAAGAACGACCGGTTTGCCTACGACGCCCACCGACGGTTTATCACGATGTTTGCAACCGTCGTGATGGATCTCAAGCGCGAGCGGTTCGAGGAGATCTTGAAGGAGAAGAAAGCCGAGACGGGCGCGGTGCATGATACGGACCTGGATGCGGCGGCTCTCAAGGATCTGATCGCGCGGTACAAGAAGATCGTGAAAGAGGAAACGGGGCGCGATTTCCCGGACGATCCCTACGAGCAGCTCAAGATGGGCATCAACGCGGTCTTCACCTCCTGGTACGGAGCCCGTGCGGTCACCTACCGGCGGCTGTACGACATCCCGGACGAGTGGGGCACGGCGGTGAATGTGGTGGCGATGGTGTTCGGCAACATGGGGGATACCAGCGGGACCGGCGTGGCCTTCACGCGGGATCCGTCCACCGGCAACCCGAAGTTCTTCGGCGAGTGCCTTCTGAACGCGCAGGGCGAAGATGTGGTCGCAGGCATCCGCACGCCGTTGCCCGTGGACGCCTTGGCCAAACCGCTGCCGAAGGCCTACCGGGATCTCATGAAGACCTACAAGAAACTGGAACGCCATTACCGCGATATGTTGGACCTGGAGTTCACGATCCAGGAAGGCAAGCTCTACATGCTCCAGACCCGGGTTGGCAAGCGCACGGGGATTGCGGCCGTCCGCATCGCGGTGGATCTGGTCAAAGAAGGGATGATCGACAAGCGTGAGGCGGTGATGCGCGTCGGACCGGAGCAGCTCGCCCAGTACCTCTATCCCATTTTCGATCCCAAGCAGGAGGCGAAAAACCACGCGGTGGGCAAAGGCCTTCCTGCCGGGCCGGGCGCCGCGGCCGGCAAGATCGCGCTCACGCCGGATCGCGCAGTCGAGATGAAGCAACGGGGCGAGCGCGCGATCCTCGTTCGTCGCGAGACCAGCCCAGACGACATTCACGGGATGAGCGCGGCGGAGGGATTCTTGACAGCCAAGGGCGGGATGACGTCCCACGCGGCGGTGGTTGCGCGCCAGATGGGCAAGGTGTGCGTGGCGGGCTGTGAAGCGTTGGATGTGCGTGACAACGGGACCATCCGCTTCGGGTCGCTCACGCTCAAGGAAGGGGATGCGCTCTCCATCAACGGCTTCACCGGCACCGTGTATGCGGGGGAAATTCCGGTCGTCGAATCCGAGATCATCCAGGTCATTCAGGGCAATCTCAAGCCGGAGCAGTCGGAGAAGTACCGCTACTTCTCTCTGCTGCTCAAGTGGGCCGACGAGTTCCGGACGCTCGGCGTACGGGCCAACGCCGATATTCCCGACCAGGCGATCATCGCGCGGGGGTTCGGGGCGGCGGGGATCGGTCTTTGCCGGACAGAGCACATGTTCTTTGCGGAAGCCCGCGTCCCGATCATGCAGCAGATGATCCTGGCCAAAACCAGGGAGGATCGCGAGCGCGAACTGGCCAAGCTCCTTCCGCTTCAGAAGAGCGATTTCATCGGTCTGTACCGGGCCATGAAGGGCTACCCGGTCACCATCCGCCTGCTCGATCCGCCGCTACACGAGTTTCTCCCCAAGCGCGAAGATCTGATGGTGGAGATCGCACGCATGGAGCTGAACCGGGCGGATCCGGCACGCATCGAGGAAAAGAAAAAGCTCCTGGCCCGTATCGAGGAGTTGCACGAGTTCAACCCGATGCTGGGATTGCGGGGCTGCCGTCTCGGCATCACGATGCCGGAGATCAGCCGGATGCAGGTCCAGGCCATCATGGAGGCGGCCTGCGAGGTCACGCGCGAAGGCATCAGGGTGGTGCCCGAGATCATGATCCCGCTCGTCGGGCTTGCCGCCGAGATGAAGGCCCAGAAGGAACTGGTTCGTGAGGTCGCCGCCGACACCATGCGTCGCTGTAAGACGAAGTTTCCCTATCTGGTCGGAACCATGATCGAGCTTCCGCGTGCGGCCATCACCGCTGACAAAATCGCGCGTGAGGCGGACTTCTTCTCGTTCGGCACGAACGACCTGACCCAAACGACGTTTGGGTTTTCCCGTGACGACGCCGCGAAGTTTACCGATTTTTACATGAACCGCCGCGATCGGTGCCCCCGATGCCTCAGCCGGGAGGTGGACCAGAAGACGATGACGTGCCGGGCCTGCGGTCTTCAGCTCAGCGGGACGCCGGAGAACATCCTCGATGCCGATCCCTTTGCCACGCTGGACCAGGAAGGAGTGGGAGGATTGATGCGGTTGGCGATCGAGCGAGGCCGGGTGGGACGGCCGGATATCAAGCTCGGCATTTGCGGCGAGCATGGAGGCGATCCCGCGTCCGTGGTGTTCTGCCATGAGCTCGGTCTCGATTACGTGAGTTGCTCTCCCTATCGCGTACCCATCGCCAGACTGGCCGCGGCGCAAGCCGCCATCAAAGCCGCTGATAGCGGCAAGGCCTCCCGATCTTCGAAGCGCCGGTCGGCCCGCCGGATCAAACATTAACTCACCATTGTCTCTGAGCCATCGAAAGTCCGACGATCGTTTCATGGCACGGGCTCTCGCGCTGGCCGCGCGAGGCGTCGGCAGGACCAGCCCGAACCCGCCGGTAGGGGCGGTGGTTGTGAACCGCGGCCGCATCGTGGGCACGGGCTACCACAAACGTGCCGGCGGGCCCCATGCCGAAGTGCTGGCTCTGCATCAGGCTGGCCCCCAAGCGCGTGGCGGAACACTCTATGTGACATTGGAGCCTTGCTGTCACCTGGATAAACGCACGCCGCCCTGTGTCCCGTCCATCATCGCGAGCGGAATCACGCAGGTAGTCGTCGCCGCACGTGATCCGAATCCCAAAGTGCGAGGGCGCGGCCTCGCGGCGTTACGACGGGCCAAGCTGCAGGTGGCCCTGGGCATCGGTGCCGCGGAGGCCGAACGGCTCATCGAGCCTCACCACACGCTCGTCACGACCGGCCGTCCGTTTGTCACCCTGAAAGTCGCCGCCACCCTGGACGGCAAGATTGCCACGGCGCGGGGCGAGTCACGCTGGATCACCGGACCTGCCGCCAGGAAGATGGTCCACCGGTTGCGCGCCGGCGCTGATGCGATTGTGACGGGCATCGGCACCGTTCTGATGGATGATCCGAATCTCACAGTGCGAATCGGTGCCATTCATCCGCACGTTCCTCTCCGCATCGTGCTCGATCCATCGTTACGCATTCCGCTCCGCGCGAAAGTTCTTACCGGCCGTAAGGCGGCGACGCTGATTGTGACCACGACGGCAGGGCCGGCATCCAAACGCGCTGCGCTGGAGAAGATCGGCGCGGAGGTGCTCGTGCTGCCGGCTCAACGGGGGCGCATTCAATGGAAGACGCTGCTGTCGAAGTTGGGACAGCGCGGCATCGCGTCGCTTTTGATTGAGGGTGGTGCGGAAGTCAACGCGTCGGTCTTGCGGGCGGGAGTGGTGGATCGCGTGCTGTTCTTTCTGGCGCCCAGATTATTGGGCGGGCGGGCGGCCATCGGCGCGATCGGGGGAATGTCGCCGGCGCGTTTGAGCGATGCGCTGCGCTTGAAGAAGCTGACGCTGTCGCGGGTTGGACCCGATATTTTGGTCGAAGGAAGATTTCGTTGAGAACGCGTCAGTTCGCGCTGCTCTGCGGAGTCGGGCTCTTCGCCTTCATCAGCTACAACCTCGTCCGGATGCCCGTGCTGTCCTTGTATGCGAAATCGCTAGGAGCCGGTCCGGAAGCTATCGGCTTCATCGTTTCGGCCTCCACCCTGACGGGGGTATTTCTCAAGTGGCCGGCCGGTGCCCTTTCGGACTTCTACGACCGCCGCTGGCTCTTGCTGATCGGATTGCTGGCTTTCGCCATCCCGCCGTTCTTCTATCAGTTCGTCTCTGACGTCGGATGGTTGATCACGCTCCGCTTCACGCACGGCATGGCGACGGCGGTTTTCGCACCGATCGCGCTGGCGGTCGTGGCTGATCTGTGCCGCGAGGCGCGGGGTGCGGCGTACGGATCGTACACGGCGGCGACTCAAGCCGGAGCGATGTTGGGTCCCGTGCTAGGGGGATGGCTCGTGGTTTCCGCGGGTTTTCCCGCCGCGTTTGTGACGGCCGGTGTTCTAGGATCGATTGCCGTGCTGCTTTTTCTCCTCATGCGACTGCCGCCCCAGATCCCTCGCACGGCCTCCAGCGCCGGGCCGGCGGCCGTGCTGAAGGATATGACTCGCGGTGCGAAGACTGTCGTGGGGAACGTGCGGGTGGTGGTGACCAGCCTCACCGATGGAGCGCGCCAGGTTGCCAACGGCGCCCTCATGGCGTTCTTGCCGATCTATGTAGTCGGGATCGGACTGGACGCGGCCCACGCCGGAGTCTTGTTCGGAGTCCAGAGCGTGACGTCCTTCGTGTCCCGGCCCACAATGGGGTGGGCATCGGATCGGATCGGACGGCGTCCGCTGATCCTTCTGGGGCTTGTGGTGTGTGCCGGATCGTTGGCGGCCATTCCTTTCACGAATCTGTTTGGGGCGCTGATGGCGCTCTCAGCCCTCTTCGGCTTCGGCGAGGCGATCGTTAACGCATCGGCCGCCGCGCTCGTCGCGGATCTGTCGGAACTTAAGACGCTGGGTTCGGCGATGGGCATGCAGGGAGCCATCATGGACATCGGCCATGCGTCCGGGCCGATTCTGGCGGGACTGCTGATCGGCGCACTCGGCTTTCAGATGGCGTTCCCGATCCTCGCCGCGTTCGTCCTGCTGGCGGCCGGCGCGTTTCGCTTAGGAGTTCGGAGCTGAACGCTCAACGACCCAGTCGCTTGACGGCGTGCGCAGACCGTACTAGGCTCTGAGAAGAAAGTTTCAGGCGAGGGACGATGTTCACGGGCATTATTGAAGAGATGGGAGTCGTCAAGGCGGTGGACAGGACGCTGCAGGGTTGTGGCGTCACGATCTTGTCCAAGACTATTTTGGAAGGTCTCAAGATCGGAGACAGCGTGACCGTGAACGGCGTGTGCCTGACCGTTGTCGGGTGCGGCGGTATGGAGGTGAAGGCGGACATCTCACCGGAAACGTCGAAGGTGACGACACTCGGCGCGCTGAAACCGGGCGATCCGGTCAATCTCGAACGCGCCATGCGTCTGGGGGACCGTTTGGGGGGACACCTCGTCACCGGCCATGTGGACGGCGTCGGCACCATTCGCTCCCGCACCCAGGAGGCCGATGCACTTCAGATCATGCTCGAAGCGCCCCGTGAGGTCGTGCGCTATTGCGTCCCGAAAGGCGCGATCACGGTGGACGGGATCAGTCTGACCGTCAACGAGGTGACCGACCGTGGATTTCGTGTCACCATCATTCCCCACACCGCCAAGGTGACGACGCTCGGGATCAAGCAAGTCGGGGACGCGGTAAATCTGGAAACGGACCTCATCGGTAAATACGTCGAGCGCCTCTTTCCCGGCCATGAGAGCGGGGAGCAACCCAACATCAAGATTGACCGGGACTATTTGCACAAGCGCGGACTTATCTAGCGCCCGGTTTTTTCGCCGTGATAAGATGCAATCATAACCTCCAGGGGGACGTCACATGAAACACCTCAACCGTATCGTCATCGCAATTGTGGCGGTAGGGGCGCTGGCGGCCGCCGTGCACGCGAAAAGTTTCTTCCAGCCGGGCGATCCCGCGCCGAATTTCACATTGGAGACGCTGGACGGCCAGACGGTCAGCCTAGCCCAGTACAAGGGCAAGGTGGTGGTGCTGGGCCTGTTCCATATCTGCGAGCCATGCCTGATTCAAGGGACCGAACTGCAGAAGGTCCATGAGGCGTTCCAAGGCAAGAACGTGCAGGTGCTGGGAGTCAACTCGGCCGGCAATGCCAAGGACAAGGTGAAGGACTTCCTCAAGGAGTTTCCTGTGAAAGTCACCTATCCCTACATGGTCGATCCCAAGAAAGAGACCGATAAGCTGTACGGCGGCGGGCGCTTCATTCCGAACGTCTATGTCATCGATCAAGAGGGCAAGATACGCTGGCAGCGCGTCGGCACGATGGAGATCGGCGCGGCGGAGGTGATCAAGGCCGAAGTGGAAAAGCTGCTGGCGAGCGGCGGCAAGACCGGAGGCACGCTCTGATGGCAGAGTTCGATGAGGGAAAAGAAAAGTTCCTGCAGGTCGTCAAGAGCATCGATCCGGCCGTGGAAGTCGTCATTCCGGTGGTACCGAGCCGTGGCATGTTCCTGATTTCGTTCAGCAAGGCGGGCCAGCGCAAGTTCCTCACGATTAGCGAAGACGATATTCTCGATCTTCCAGAGGATGCCGGCATCCTGAAAAAAGTCACCAGCGAAGTCCAAAGTTCCATCGCTGCGCTCTGAGAAGCTTTTATGAAGACGATCGCTCCCGGCATTCAGCAGTGGTCTTTCTTCTCACAGGACAAGCAGCTCGACTTCAACGGTTTGCTCCTGACCGTTAACGACCATTGCATCCTCGTAGACCCGCCACCGATGGACGCGGCTGATCGCACCGCCATTCTGAAAGGCCGGACGGTGGACTACACCCTGCTCACGAACCGGGACCACGCCCGTGAGGCTGAGGCCTGCCGGCGTGATTTCAAGGCTAAGGTGTACGCTCCCGAGACCGATGCTCCCTTGATGGAGATCCCTATCGACAAGACCTACAAGGACGGCGAGCTCCTGCCGGGCGGCCTTTGGGCGATTCACCTCAGGGACATGAAATCACCCGGCGAATCGGCGCTCTTTCTCGACATGGGGAAAGGATACCTGATCCTCGGAGATTCCTTGATCGGCAAACCGCCAGGCCAGCTCAAGCTGCTCCCTGCCGACAAATTCGCCGATGTGTCCAAGGCGAAAGAATCCCTTAAGCGTCTCCTCAAGTACAATTTCGATGCGGTACTAGTCGGAGACGGAACCTCGATCCTCACAGGAGCCAAGGAAGCGGTGCGGCGGGCCATCGAAGCCTGATGCGCCCTGCGTCCCATGCCTACATCCTTCTCTGACCAGCTCAATCAAATCGGCAACGAATATTTCGGGCGCGGCCTCTATACCGACGCCTGTGTCTATTACCAGCGAGCATTGGAGTACGACCGGGAGACCGGCGACCGGCGTGCGTTGGTGGCCACGTTGGGAAATCTGGGGAATGTCTGTGCGGTCAGCGGACGGCGGGAGCAGGCGCAGCTGTACTATCAGGAGGTGCTAGGGCTGCAGAAACTTCTCGGAGACGAGCGCGGCATCGGCACCACGCTGGCGAATCTCGGAAACTTGCGGACCGATGCGGGTGAATGGGAACGGGCTCGGGCGTACTATCTCGAGGCATGCGACATGCTCTCCCGGGCGGGCGACGACGCGGGTCTGGCGATCCTGTATTCCAACCTCGGGCTGGTAGCGCGAGAGACCGGCAATCTTGAAGATGCGCGCACCCACTACGAGCGCTCGCTGGCTCTCATGCGGAGACTCGGCAATGACGCCGGCGTTGCGGACGTCTACCGCATGATCGGCAAAACCCACATGCTCCAACAAATGCATGACGACGCGGCGTCATGCGCGCTGACCAGTCTTGAGATCAGCCGTCGTCTGCATGATGAGTTGCGCATGGCGGGGTCCTGGTACCTTTTGGCCGGCATTCGCGAGGAGCAGGGGAGGATGATCGAGGCGGCGGAGCTTCTTGAGCGCGTTGTCGCCATCGACCGCCAATATCAGCTGCCGAAGCTTGCGGAGAACAGCGGCCGCCTCGCTGCGCTCCGGGAGCGCATTGCGCGGGAAGAGAATTCCCGCTCGGCGCAGTGAGCAGCGTCGTCACCATCGGGTTCCTGGATCGAACGCGGGCCTGTATCAAGACCGAGTTCATCCCTCCGCTCGCCGATGACGAGCGCCGGGAACTCCTGATCCATGCAGCCATGCTGACTGGTCGGGCCTTTGCTGCTCTGCCGCCGGAACGGCAACGCAGCCTGGCGGGGGTCCTGAAAGAGTGGATTGCCGAGCGATTTGCCCTGTGCCCTGTGCAGATCGTGGCCGGCGACCCGGCGGCTTGTCCCCAACGCTTCGCTTCGACCTTTCTAGCTCCCGTCCGTGAATACGCCCTTGCCACCTCCGGCTGTGATCAAGCGATGGGTGGCATCGAATACTTCCTCCCGATGGCAGCTGCCGTGCTTCTTCGTGCTCTGATGTCCTCCGACGCTGATCCGGACGAACTGCTCAAGCCGGCGCTGGCGCTCTGCGCCGCCGTGGCAATTCATCCCATCACGGTCGCCAACCATTTCCAGATGGCCGTCGCAAGCCTTCCCAAAATCGCGCCGGTTGTTGACCGGACTCCTTCGGCCGATGTCGTCGGCGGCACGCGTCTCTTCAAAGGGGAATCGAGGCGCCATCTGTTCGAGACACGTCGTTCGCTCATCGTTTCCGCCTGTCTGGCCGCCTTGGCGATTATGGCGGGGGTCCAGTACCTCTCGACATGCGAGCCAAAGAGTGGAGGAGAGGCGGCGCAAAGTCCTGAGTCAAGGCACGTCTATAGTCAGAAAATCCGTGATCTTACCGAAAACAGCCTGGTCCAAGTTGAGGTCATGCTGGCCGCGGCCGATCGGGAGGGGATGGAGCCCGGCGAAATGGTAAAAACCCTTGAGGATGGAACTGGAAAACTGCATGAATGGCGGCGCCAGTTTATCGCGCTGAAGCCGCCTGAGGCGTTGCGGGATCGGCACCGTGAAATCGAGGGGCTACTGGCAGAGTGTGATGATATCGCCCAAACCCTCCGCTCTTCACGAGCGAATACTTCTGCCGAAGCCCTTCGACAACGCCTGTCGGCGATGCGCATCCGCCTTGAGCATGCGTTGCACGAAGCCGAAGCCATCTGATCCATCGTTTTACCTAATCTACAGCCTGTTTCAAAATACAATTTTTCTTGCTTTTTCAAGCTAGTTCGGCTACATTGCGTCGGAATTTTTGTGCGAGGATGTATCTGTTCCGCTACCAGTTGATGATCTTAGGAGATTGACGTATGGGGGAATTACTGTTCTACAATCGTCCCGCGCGTTTGAATCGCATTGAGCATGCCAAGCTCCGTTTTACTCCACTCGTCAATTTTGAGTTCGCCCGAAAGGTCACAGCGGTCCCTTTGATGGCCGTAGAATTTCCGCTTGCCTGCCGCCAGTATCCCATCATTTTCGTTCAAAGCCCCGAAGGCGTGGTGGTGGCTCAGGCCGTTCTTTCGCTGGCGGAAGGCGTTAATTCTTTTGTGGACGCCAAGGGACGGTGGACCGCGACCTATGTGCCGGCCTTCATCAGGCGCTATCCCTTTGTGCTGGCGGAGATTCCCGACAAGCCTGATGACTTTGACGTCGCATTCGACGAGGGAAGCGGCTGTTTTCATCCCAAGAAAGGCGAACCGTTGTTCGATGACCATGGCGCGCCCACGCCGTTTCTCCAAGCGCAGATTGATTTCCTGAAGAATTTTCACGCCGAGCATCAACGAACCCGACAGGTTCTGGAGACCCTGAAAACCGACGGGCTCCTGGTGCCCTTCAATGTGGACATCGTGCGAGGAGGGGACAAGGCGCAGTTCGCGGTCCGCAACACGCTGGCTGTGGACGAGGCCAAGCTTGCCGGGTTGGCCTCGGAGAAGGTGGGCGCATATCTCAAGAGTGGGATGTTGGCCATGATCTATGCCCACCTGATCTCCTTGCAGAGCTTCCTGGCTATTGCGAATCGAACCGGTGATCCGGCGGCTGATGTCTCACCGTGGTGGGCGAAGTAGAAGAGTGAAGCCTAGCCAGAACCGGGTACTGGTCGCGATCTGCGTCTTCGCTGTATCGGGTTTGGTGGAAATATCGGTGGTTCAGGCGCAGGCCCTTCCGCCTCAGCAAATGCCGGACGTCTTGCTGGAGCAGCAACGGAAAGCGGAAGAGCAACAGAAAAAGCAGGACGAACTCATCCAGCCCAAAGCTCCTCCCGAGATTGACAAACCGGCCCGGTCGCGCGCGCCGAAGGCCAAGGGCGCAGAGGCGAAGGTCAGGGTCACCCAATTCAAGTTCAGCGGCAACGCGGTCATCACGACGCAAGAACTGGAGAAGATTGTCGCGCCTTCTATCGGGAAGACTTTGACCCTCCGTGAGCTGACCGAGGTCGCCGGCTTGATCTCGGAGCACTACGCCGCTCAGGGTTATATCCTGGCCCAAGCCTATCTGCCTCCCCAGGAAATCCGTGAGGGCGTTGTGGAGATTGCCATCCTCGAAGGCAAGGTGGGGAACATCGCAGTGACGGGAAATCAGCGTTACAAGACCTCCACAATCCTTCGGGCTATGGAGCCGGTCAGAAAGCGGGGCATTATCCACGAAGCCACATTAGAGACGGCGCTGAACGAATTGAATGACTACCCAGGCCTGAAAGTGCTCGCCGCCCTGAAGCCCGGCGAGGCGCGCGGTCTGACGGATCTGGAATTAACGGCTCGGGAACGGATACCATACACCTTCACTGCCGATATCAATAACTACGGCTCTAATCTCACCGGCCCTTGGATCTACAGCGGCGAGATCGGCCTGGGTAATCTCGCCGGCCTCGGCGATAACTTGACCCTCAAAGGATCGAAGTCCGACGACAACCTCTTTTACACCAATGTCAGTTACCTGACCCCTCTCACGAGCTTCGGGACCAAGCTCCAGCTGACCTGGGTCCACACCGAGAACGTCATCGGCGGCCAGTTCGCGACGTTGCGGCCGACGGGGCGGGCGGATATCGCATCGGTGGATCTTCTCCAAACGATCACCCGCACCGGAACCATGAGCCTCACCGGGGTATTGGGGTTCGACTTCAAGACCATCCGCAACCTCCTTGGTCAGTCGGGGCCAACGCCGGGGCCGTCGCCGGTTCTCTTCAGTAAGGACGAGCTGCGCATCTTCCGCTTGGGCGTCAAAGGGGATTATCGCGACCTCTTTCTGGGGCGCACCTATTTCGGAGTCACAGTCCATGAAGGCGTGCCCTTGTTAGGCGGTTCTGATCAGAACGCGCCGCAGACGAGCTTTGCAGTCACAGACGCTGCGGGTAATGTCCACGGCGCCGGTCCCGGTTACTGGACCAAACTCACCGCCGACGTGGCGCGGTTCCAATCGCTGGGCCTGCCGTTTCTCCAGAGCGTGCCGATCCTCCCCACGGTTCTCAATGACAGCTATCTGATTCTGCGCGCCACGGGGCAGTTGGCCAGCGATCGGCTGCTGTCGCCTGAGCGCTTCGCGATCGGCGGGTACTACACGGTGCGAGGGTACCCGGTCGCCCAGTTGATCGGCGACAATGGCTATGCCGCGACCGCTGAAATGGTCGTGCCGATTCCCTCGGCGACGAAAGTTCCCTTCAGCACCCAGACGTTTAAGGAGATGTTTCAGGTAGCGGTGTTCATTGACCAGGCGGGCACCTTTGCCACGCCGTTACAGTCTACCCCCCAGGGCGGATATGGTTATTTGACCAGCGCAGGTGCCGCCCTCCGGGTCAACATCCCGTTCGGCGTACCCGAGCCGGTGGATCGCGGGGTGCTGGCGCTCAGGATTGACTGGGCCTCGGCCATCGGGCGTCCTCGGCCGATCAGCCGTGATCAGGGACTCACGATTCATCCCATCACTGGTCCCGGCGATGCCGGTATCTTGTACGTCAGCGCCGTCCTGCGGTTCTAATAATAATATGGACGAGACATTGTGCGAGGCGGACAAGGAATAAAAGCGAAATTGTCATCATTTGTCGCGATGAATCATAACTTTTAGGACCGAGCAACGCTTATAATTAACCTTAATATTTCCTTAGCAGTGAACATAGGGGAGGTCATCTCGTGAGCGGTCGGAAAGCTAAGTTACGGCGTCGAGAGTGTTTGGAAAGACAGCGCACCCAATCGGTCAGGATGCAGCTTCCCAGCGAGGGGTGGACCAAAGGGTTGGCCGTTGCCGGCCTGCTGACCAGCGCCTTGTCGCCAATGCCGGCGTGGGCTCTGTGGGAAAACCTCACCAATGTCAGCGGCTCCGCCACGATCACCAACCTGACCGCTACCTCGCAGCGGGTGAATGTCTTCACAGGGCAGTACGTCGGCAACCTCGGCAGCGCTAACATTGCCGCCAATGAAGCTGTTCGTGTTCAGCAGCCCAACGCCGCGTCCATGGCTTTGTTTCGGGTCGCCGGGCAGGAGCCGACTTCGATTTACGGCTCCCTGTCGGCCAATGGCCAGATCTTCCTCATCAATCCCAGCGGCATCCTCTTCTCCTCCAGCGCCCGCGTGGATATGGGCGCGCTGACTGCCAGTACCCTCAATATCTCGACCCAGGACTTCTTGAGCGGCACCTACCGCTTCACGCAGGATCCGACCCGCCCCAACGCCGCGGTCGTCAACCAGGGCCTCATCACAGCTGGACCTGGCGGCTACGTCGCCCTGTTGGGCGCGGCCGTCCGCAACGAAGGGATCATCCAGGCCAATCTTGGTTCCATCGCGCTGGCGGCTGGCAAGGCCGCCACTCTCGATATGCGCGGCGACGGACTGATCACGTTTGTCGTCACTGATGCTGTCTCTGGTGCCGTCACGGGGCCGGATGGCAAGAGCCTCGCCGCTTACGTCTCCAACACCGGCACCCTCCAGGCCGACGGCGGCCTGGTGACGCTCACTGCCAGCGCGGCCGCGGATGTGATTAAGTCGGTGGTGAACCAGGAAGGGGTCATCCGCGCCCAGAGCATGATGGAGCGTAACGGGACTATTGTGCTCTCCGGCGGCAGTGAAGGGATCGTCTCGGTGTCCGGCACGATTGACGCGTCGGGCACAGGCGTCGGCCAGACCGGCGGCACGGTACATGTGCTAGGCGACAAGGTCGGCCTCTTCGGAGCGACCGTCAATGCCTCCGGCGACGCGGGCGGCGGAACGGTTTTAGTCGGTGGCGATTTCCACGGTCAAGGTTCCGTGCAGAATGCCTCGCGCACGTATGTGAGCCCTGATTCAATCATCAATGCCGATGCGATTACGAGTAGTGGTGGCGGCAAAGTGGCTGTCTGGTCGAACGATGGGACACAAT
>Ga0207684_10003528_pt1 | contig 15243 bp, 17 predicted proteins | sample KBSK5501metaG_FD_184342 | JGI IMG/M metagenome (GOLD analysis project Ga0207684, IMG submission 184342) | Corn, switchgrass and miscanthus rhizosphere microbial communities from Kellogg Biological Station, Michigan, USA - KBS K5-50-1 metaG... | ecosystem: Host-associated > Plants > Roots >...
TGACACATAAACGCATTTGAATCTGCGATATAACAGGCTAGTTGAAATTCCTCCGAACGCCGGTGGACGGCAAGTGGACGGCAAAGAGTGCAGAAACTACCGCGTTTGCATAAAAGTGGAAAAAATCCTAGGTAGCGACTGGCGCAAGCTCAATTATTTCATAGAGCTCCTGGACGGCTCGTGCCGTAGCTGTTCCTGGTTTGTAGAACAGCTCTTGCGCAACAATCCTCCGCGTATCTGCGAGCAAGGCCGGATTTGTCAGACCATGCTCAACCGCTCTCAAGATTTCAGCAACGCTCCGAACGGTTGTTGAGGCTTCTGCGAGCAGAGCGACATAATCCGGAGGAATGTTCGTTCGAGTAATCAATTCGGGCATCTCTATTCGGATTAGTGGCCTGTTGAGCAGCAGATATTCAAAGGCAGCGGAGCTATGATCACTGATCATAAGGTCGGCTGCTACCAGATAGGGAGCGATAGTGCCAGGCTTCGCCAGATGTCCCCCGGCTCCTTGCAAGGCGGGGCTGAGGCGCGCAACCCAGTCGACACCTCCAGAATTGCGCAAATCATTGATATCAAGTGAGTTATCGTGAAGTTTCACTATCAAGTTGACGCTGGTTTTGGCCAAAGCAGTGACTAGATCCTCGCCCAGCGCGTTCAGCGAGGAATAGGGGGTCCACGTGGGAGCGTAAAGCACCGTTGGGCGCCGAGGGTCCAAGCCCAACGATTGCAGGATGGCATCCCGATTGAGAGACCCATCGACCAGGCGATCTGCCTTCGGCATGCCCACCAGCCGTGCCGCCGGACTTTCCGGTTCGATTGCGCCAGAAAGGACAAAATTATTCATACGCTTGCGATTGATGAAGAAAAAACGATCCCACTCTCGTAGCGAACGCTGGGGACGATCATAAAGATCAGCATACTTGCCGGCGACGCCGTGAAAAAACTGAATTCGGCGAGTGCCGCGGGGAAGAGTCGCCCAGATAAGATCTGCAGCTAAATAAGCATCGAATTTCATCCACTTGGCTTGCGCGGGCATAATTGCTCGAATGCTCCCGCCGGTGTCTTCAAAGATGTGCTTGATTTCTTCAGGGTGAGTGGTGGAGGTGAAATAAAACTCGACCCGGCTATCCCCGCGCATTCGCTCATACACCGGCTCCATCATGGCGTATTCCATCGGCAGCGCCGCGTTAATCAGCACGCGACGACGTTGTGGATTCCATTGGCGTTGCCAACGGGTGTCGAGAGTGCGCGCCCAATACAAAGCACGGTTGAAATTCATGATATTGGCACTCGACCCCGGCACATTCTTCGAGGGGATCACTTCAGCGCGCCTGGATAATGCTTAATGGCCGAGCAAGAATATGCGGCAGAGCTGCTGATAATTTGCGGAAAGATTTCCTCTTGTGCACGGCGGCAATCATCTGGAAAATCAATCTCAATCCAGGGAAAACCGCGTGTGCCGATGACATGCAGAGGTCGCCGCCTGGCAAACTCTAGAAAGGCCCGCGGAGCCCAACTGTGCAAAGCGCCGTTCTCAACCAGCGGATCCATCAGCTCTTGGAGAAGCCGGGCGCCACTCGACCCGAACTTTACTATGCCAACGTTTTCGCCATCCGCCTCAGCGGGATCCATGTCCTTGGAGATATCGAGTATCCGTCCAGCCTGAACTTTAACCTTCATCTCCTCATCTCCGTAAGCGATCCCTTCGCGATACGAAACTAAGAGAGCATCTTCGTGCCGAGCAGTAATCAGGTCCGTCAGGAGTTGGGGATGGAACAATACATCCGAATTTATGACTACAAATCCATCCGACAAAAAGTGTCGCGCCAACCACAACGAGTAAAGACTGTTGGTTTTCGCAAAGATTGGATTCTCGATGTATTCGATATTCGGACCACAAGTCCGCCGAACTCGTTCTGCTTCGAAGCCAACCACCACGCTAATTTCGTTGATCCCACACTCCCTCAAATATTCGCATTGCCGTTCGATGAGGGTGAAAGATCCGAATTTCAAGAGGCACTTGACGGTTTCTGCAGACTGATCGAGCCGCGATCCTTTACCCGCCGCGAGTATGATTGCTTTCATCTACCCTCTCAGAATTGCGCCCCGCTTTATCGGCGCAGCTTTGGATGGCACCTGGCATCGCGATTCGGATAAATTCGAACGTCCTTCATCACACCAAACGGCATGTTGCGATCCCTCCAGCGTTGCCGCCATACTCCGAGAAAAAAGCATAGCCACAGTTCGTGATCGAAACTTGCTGCTTCCCGGCCGGCCAGCTTCGACTTCAACATATCAGCGGCCGACCTCAGTAACATTCGATACAGGTAGCGCGGCACTCCCATGATACGAGGTACTTTGGAATAGTCGAGAGTGGTTTCCTCGGGCGCGAGCATGTCGATGGGGGATTGCTGGTAGAGCATGGCCCGGCTGATCCCGTGCCAGTAAAACCAGCGGCGAAAATACCGCTTGTTCAGACGATCTCGCGGAATCACGTGATGAACGATCATCGCTGGAATATACATGCCTTTCAACCCGGCAGCCCGTGCACGCAAAAGCCACTCGCGAACTTCCTGTCCCAGCAAAGTTCCGGCTTTGCGTCCGATCCGCGTATCCCATGGGCCGACGCGCTCGAAAGCTTCCCTTTTGAAGGCCAGGTTTACACCCAAAGGCACGTAACGCCTGCCAAACTCCACTGGCTTCGCGCCATGATCTTGCAGAGCGATCACTGACCAATGGCGTCCGCCCTGATTTGCCAGCCAAGCTGGTCTTTCGCCGCCCCATATGGGTAGCACTTTGCCGCCGACAAAGTCACAAGCTTCGCGGTCGAGGCCAGCATCTGCCCGATCCAGCCAATCAGGCTCAACCCGTACGTCATCGTCGGTGGTAGCGATAATTTGACCGGTTGCGAGTTTAATTCCGGCATTGAGCGCAGCGCTGCGCCCTGGCTCGGGTTCGAACAAATAGTGCAGTGGAACAGGAAAACCCTCAGCGGCATTAAGGATGATTTCCCGAGTAGCATCGGTGGAGTTGTTATCCACAACGATCACCTCCCAAGTCCCGGAAACCTCCAGCTTGGCAATACTGAAGAGAGTTTCGCGAAGTTCGTGAGCCCGATTGTAAGTGGGAATTATCACCGAAAATCGCATTTCTGGACTCTCGCTTTTTCTTGTACGTGAGTTTCCGAAAAGAGCAATTTTAGCGCCTTTTTCCCTCGAAGTATCCAACAACCTGGATGTCTGCTCGGAACACGCGCATCAGCTACGGATATATGAAAAGCGTTGCATGTGAAGGCAACGGACAATTACAGCCCGGCCGGATCGTGCCAGGAGGCTAGGAAATCATACGGGGGAAGTCGCAGCGGGGATGGCAGTATGTCCGCGCCCAAGGCGATGAATGCGGCTGCGCAACTGGTGCGATGCTAGCCCGCAATTTCACAGCGCGGCATAGCCGCAACCAAACACTGTCGTGAGCTTTCAGCTGTCAGGTGTCAGGAGTTGGCAATCAGCTTTAGCCGATGCACAACCCCGTTCGTTGTAATCCCTTAAATCGTACTAGTGCGGGCTGACGCTTGCGTTACGAGCGTTCCCCGTCTGCGTATCATTACAGGTTGTTCCAAGACCAACAACGATACCGAGGAGAACGCCCATGCATGAGTTTATCGCTAAACACCAGGACAAGATCGCCGGCACACTTTCAGGATTTGACCGCTTAGTATTTCGCGGACACCTGCGCTCCATCGGCAATCCGCAGGGGATGATGAGCTATCTCTGGACGAACCAAGTCTTCCTCAAGAACTTTGGCGACCATGTGGAGAAGGTCACCGAGCGGGTCAAGGAAGCTTCCCTGGCTGCAGCCAAGGCTTGCCGACGCCCGGTGAAGTATCTCCATTCCAGTCAGCTCAACAAAGAGACCATCGCCCGCAACATCCTGGCCCAAGATGGTGTGCGCAACGGACTGGTATGCGTGCTGAGCTGCATCGAACCCTGTTGGAAGTTCGAGATCCATCGCAATCGAATGACGAAAAAACTGGAGTTGAAGCTGGGCCCTGGCAAATGCCTGTTCCTCTATCACTACCAGATCCATCCTGTCTTCGGCTTCCTCAATGCTCGCATTCAAACCTGGTTCCCTTTCTCCGTGCAAATCTGCCTGAACGGACGGGAATGGCTGGCGCGACAGATGCAAGCCGCTGGTCTCGATTACTTGCAGCATGACAACTGTTTTCCCTGGATCGCCAACTGGACCAAAGCTCAGCGCTTGATGGATCGTCAGCTCGAAACCAGATGGCCCAAGCTGCTCAACGGCATCGCTCGCCAGCTCAACCCCATTCATGCCCAGATCTTCCGTAAACACCCCATCTCCTATTACTGGTCTACTTACCAGCACGAGTGGGCTCTCGATGTGGTTTTCCACCATGCCGCCGACCTGCGGCACTTCTATCCACGCTGGGTGAACCATGCCATGACCACTTTTTCCAGTCCTGACGTCATGCGTTTTCTCGGTAAGCACATCAACTCGAACGGCCAGCTACACCAGAACTTCTCCGGAGAAGTGGTCAGCGACTTCAAACGCCGGGCCGAGGGAGTGCGCGTCAAGCACAGCGTCAACCGCAACTCCGTGAAGCTCTATGATAAGGCCTATACTCCCAAAGGCTGCGTCCTGCGCGCCGAGGCCACCTTTCATAACGGTGACGACTTCCGCGTTTATCGGCGCAAGGAGGGGGACCGCAAAGGGCCTCGCGCCTGGCGTCGACTGCGCCGGGGCATTGCCGACTTACACCGCCGAGCCCAGCTCTCTCACAAAGCCGCAGCACGCTATCTCGACGCTTTCGCCGCGGTCGACGACTCCACCACCCTAGACCAACTGCTGCAACGGCTTGAACAACCGCGACAATGGCGCGGCCGCCGGGTACGCGCCCTCCGTCCCTTAGCCGATGACCGGGCACTGCTATCCGCCATCAATCACGGTGAGTTCGCCATCCATGGCTTCCGCAATCGCGATCTCCGCGCCATCTTCTTTTCCCAGACTACCGACGACAAAAAGGAGCTTCGCCGTCGCTCCGCCTGGATCAGCCGCAAACTCCGCTTGCTGCGGGCTCACGCTCTGATCACCAAGATCACAGGCACGCACCGCTATCAGCTAACTTCCACCGGTCGCAAGACGATCGTTGCTGTTCTCAGCGCTCTACGCTCCACCGTTGCCCAACTCACGCCTGTCACAGCTCAACTAACAGCCGTGGCCGCATAGACGCCATGAAAAAAATCTTTGCAAACGGAAAACATTTTGAAGGTTAGTAATACAGGGAAGGCCGCAGTCAATGGAGATAGAGGAGCGGAACAAGCATCATCAAACCTGTCGGGGTAATGGCGATGACAGGTACGCATAGGAGAGCAGACGCAACACGGGAAACCCCAGCGGTGATTGTGGTAGGGATCAACTGGCAACTCGCGAGAGACAGGCCGTTGCGCCAGCGATCTGGCTTGGCGAGCCGAGGCGGCACGGCGAGAGTAGTTTTCCTTCAAGGGTTGTCCGCCGGAGGATTGGATCAGGAGCGTAACCGATATATCATTCCGACGGACCATGGACACTCTCGATCCAGTCGCGGAATGGCGGCGCCTCTCCGAGCTTTATCGCCGGATGAGTGACAACGAGCTGCTGGTCCTGGCCCGACAAAGCTCCGAATTAACCGATACCGCCCAACAAGCTGTTGCGCATGAGGTGTCCCAGCGTGGGCTGAAGCTGCAGCCCGAGAAGCCTTCCGCTCCTCCGAACCCCGAGCCGCAGACTGACTCCCCTTACGCCGAGGACCGAGAATTGATCGAGATCTGTACCGTATGGAGCGTGCCGGATGCGCTTCAATTGCAGGCGCTGCTGGATAGGGCGGGCATTCCGTTTTTCATGGGACCGGAGAAAGCGACGGGCGTCGATGCCGTGACTTCGAATTTCGTCAAAGGCGTCAGTGTGCAAGTCATGCGCATCGGTGTACCTTGGATCCGCGAGGCACTACAGAATTACACGCCAGCGAACGAGCCGAGTCCAAGACAGGAAGAAGAACTTGGCGAACTTCCGGTGCGCTGCCCAGAATGCCATTCCACGGAAGTCATCTTCGAACGTCTGCTCGCTGATCCGGCGACCGCGACGGACAAGTCTCCTCCCCAATACGAATGGACCTGCGATTCATGCGGTCACCAGTGGAAAGATGACGGCATCGCAAATAAGGGTAAAACCTCGCGGTTCCACTCACCATCGCGGGTTAGTAGTGTAAAAGCCGTTTACATGAGTCATCGGGCGGCGCGTTGAGAACGGTGTTTGTCCTTCCCTTCGTAGATGAACTTCATTGGTAGACTGCCGTGCCAGTGTCAGCCGAAGTACTGCTAGGATTGGTCACATCCAACAGTTGTAGGCCCTTGGCGACTGGGCCTGCAATTGAGTCCAGAACGAAGTTGAGTTGCATGGCCTGGGTCGAGGTTGTGAATGGCTCCGATGGGCTACTCGGGCCGTATCCCAACGGACCTAAATCGAGGGCGGGTCTCTCAGTTATTGTAATGGCTGTTTACGTCAACGATTCTGTTCGAACTCCCGAACAGGTTGGCCGTCCTTCAAGATATTGCGAGTGATGTTCCGACAGTAGATTTGCCGCGTAGCAAGCCGGGCTGAATTCGTTTATGCTTCGTCAATGGAACCGATCATCAAGGGCGCTATTCCCGTTCTGCCTGCCGCCGACACCACGGAGTCGCTGAATTGGTGGACGGAGGTCTGCGGCTTCAAGGAAACCTTTCGCGACAACACCCCACCAACCTATGCAGGGATTAACCGCGGCGAGGCCTACCTGCACATAGCCGGCATGGGCGACAAGGCACTCGCACGCAAGGTCGGCGACCAAACAATGGTGCGACTCGCGGTAAAGGGCATTGAGGCCATGTATGCCGAATTCCAGAAACACGGCGGCAAGGTCCATCCCAACGGCCCTTTGCAAACCAAGCCTTGGGGTACAAAAGAGTTTGGGGCGATTGACCCCAACGGCGTGTGCGTGACGTTCCAGGAATGAGTGCAGCCTCTGTCGATGCCTTTCCTCACCATTCGCCGATCACTCTAACAATCCTTCCCCCCAACTACCTTTTCCCTTAGCTTCCCACAATGGGGAGCGCCGTGAGAAACGTAATGGGCGTAACAGTGCGCCCTGAAAGGCGCTGGACTTCAGCGGGTGAACTTCCGCCCGGGAACTGGTTCGCTCCACCCGGTAGCAATCGAACGGCAGTGCACGGACTCTATCGGCGTGGGCTGTACTTTCTTGATGCCAAACCAAGTGCAGATTGTGGTTTTTGACTCCAGCAATAGTCAAGTGGATATCAAGCTCTACCTAATCGTCTACTGACAACGCGCTCGCGAGACGTTCTGGGCAAGGGTCAAATCGCAGGGATTGAAAACTCAAAGGAGGCGGGGTGCCCCACGTCTCGCGATTTTCGAGACGTGGTAAATCTCCAAAGGTCGCAGAAAGAGCTATGAAATTCAATCGATATTTGCGGCTCTCTAGTCTGATGAGAGCAGCTTTGGTCGCGCGTGCGGATGCGACCCGTTATCTTCCTTCATCATCAACCGCGTGGATACCTGGGCGTAGTGCGCGGTAACGTCGAGGTTGTCATGGCCCAGGATGTAGCCGATCATCTACTTGCAGCCGGTGTTCCGCGGCAAGAGCCCTCGATATCTCTGGATTGGCGAGAAGGCAGCGGGGGCAGTACGGAGATCGTCCCTGACGCCCCCTCCTGAGTATTCTTCAATAGGACTTTCGACTCCTTACTTGACCTGAGGTCTTACCTAAGCACTTCCTTTACCTATTACTTCCGGCGCCGCTGTGTGGTTGGCCGGCCGAACAGGTCGCGCTCGCGGCTAATAGAGGGTTCCCAAAGTTCTGGTTCGTCTTGACGCCTGTTAGTAATGGAACCGATAGCGAAACTCCACAGAGGTTTCCCGCGCGTTGTTCCAATGAAAACCCCCGAAGGTCTGGCTATTGTCGAGATCCACCCGGCGGTTGGCGACATTCAAGGCGAGCAGCGAAACGGAAAATCGCTCGCCGAAATCCTTACCGAAGGAGAGATCGAAGGTTGTGTGTTGTGGCAGGTGGTCACCTGGATAGGGCTTCCCAGGAAAGGCGTTGCTGAAACCGGAGCCGTAGTAAACGTTGGTTGAGGCGTAGGCTCTCCACGGAAGCGCGACGTCGCCACCGAAATTGAGGGTATGGCGCTGATCGTGGTCCAGAGGAAATGACGAACTTGGCGGCGAAAAGTTCGTCAATCCGCCCGTAATTGGTAACGCCCCTTCCGCGATTTGATTCGAATACGCAAGATGAATCTGTCCACGATGAGCGATGCGGGGCGAGCGCAGGGTAACTTCCCAACCGCGGATCACGGCGCGGTCAATCGTGATGGGGAAGCAACCTCCAGATCCGATGCAGCTATGATCGAAGAAATTATGAGCATTGGTTTTGAAGTTGTCGATGTCAAGCGTCCATCCACGATAAGGAATGGTTACGCCAAACTGATGCTCTTCATCGCGCTCGCCGTGAAGCGCAATGAACCCGCAGTTATTCGTGCTGCAAAACTGAAGCAACGGGCCGGAAACGGTAATCAACGGCGGCGCCTGATAGTAGTGGCCGTAAAAAGCGCGAAAAGTCCACTTGAGGCGCGGAATGTTTACAGCGGCGCCAAAACGCGGGCTGATCGCGTTCTCGGTAACTCCGCCAGAAAAATGGGTCGGCCGCATGCCAGCAGAAAGAGTCAGCCACGAGAGAGGCTCGAATTTGTCATCCAAAAAGTAAGCCACCAGGCTACCTGAGGGATGCCCGGTATCCGTAAGTGGCGGATTGCCACTTCCGTCGTTGAAGATCGCGCCGAAGAGCCCGTTATCGTGCTGGTGGAAGCTGTACAACCCCATCTGAAGATTGTTTCTCGCGAAATTGGCATCGAAACTTACCTGACCTCCGGCGTAGGTGGAAGCGCGATGGTCGGTGGAAGCAATCGGTACATCGTTTGGTGAGCTGTCGTAATTGGCGCTGTTGTAATGGTAGAAAGGCGAAACGGTCAGCAGCGTTTTCGAGTTGAAGGTGTGGACCCAGGAAAAGTTCGCAAAGGCGTCGCCCTCATGCTGAGCATCACGCAGCCCGATGCTTGGGTACTGCGCTGAGAAGTCGTTTTCAGAAATGGGCGCGTTCTCTATATCGTTCGGGTTGGGATCGTAAGGAATTTGATAGTAGTCCTTGCGCAACGAAGTCACGAACCGGAGCTGGTTGGAGGGATCGACATTGAACATCAGGGAGCCGAAGCCGGCATACCCATTCGTGGCATCGTGAACCACTTTAGGAACAGGCGTTTGTAAGCCCAGATCGCTGCGATTCCCGTTCACGCTGGCATAATAGGCAAAGCGTTCGGTGTGACTTCCGAAGCTGAGGGCGTCATTGGTTTGGTAGAAGTTGCCGGCGCTGAGGAGCAGTTCGGCCTGGCGGTTGCGTTCGAAGCCGGTGCGGGGCACCACATTGAACACTCCATAGGTACGATCGCCGAACTCGGCACCGTAGCTTCCGCGATTTACCTCCAGATAGTCAATATCCTTGGGATCGAATTGCGGTCCGAGGTTGGAGGCGATGTTGGTGTTGGGCACAGCAACGCCATCGATGAGCCAACTGGTTTGGTGTCCGCCGCGGATGTGGAGCTGGTCGTGAGTGAGATAGGCGCCGGGCACAAAGTCGGTGATCATGGCGAGACTGTTGGTGCGGTCGGCGCCGGGAGTGCGCTCGACGTCGAGGCGGTCGACGAGGGTGATCGGCGTGGCAGAATCGGTGGGTGTCACTTCGGGCGCTCCTGAAACAATTAGCGTTTCCTTGGTCCCAGACACGCTTAGTGCGAAGTGCAGCACCGGCTGCGTTCCAGAAATGACAACAACACTCTGCTGCGCTTGCTTGAAGCCCTGGCCGGCCACGGTGACAACATATTCACCCAAAGGAACGGCCTTGAAGTTGAACTCTCCGTCGGCGTCGGAGTCTGTTGTAGCCGACCAATCCGACGACTTGGCCTTGATCATAACCATGGCGTTTTGCACCGGCCGGTGCTGTGGATCATGCATGACACCATGGACGGAGCCGAAGATCGTGGCGAAGACAGGGATGCTGCTCAGGAGCAGTGCCAGGGTCGTTCTCTTGCAATTCATTTGGTCTCCAGGTAGCGCGGACAGGGATGCTGGACGCGAAAAGACGCCGGGCCAGTGAAATTGTCCTTAAGGCCTGCCGCGCTATCCGAGGCAACACAAAACACACCTCGCTAATGCGAAGTTGCTGGCTCAGCAAGAGACGTGCAGGTCAAGCGGGAAACAGTTTCAGCGGATTGGAGGAGCGCGCGTGGATTCGAAACCGAAAACTCCCACGTTCGAGAAGACCGGCTGCGACTGGCCTACATGAGTTTCGGTGACTAGAGTAAAAGACGCGGCCACGAGTGCCAGCGGTTGGGCCCTTTGAGTTACCGTGAGGGCGCGGCAGCAGTTGTGGTTGCAGCAACTGGCATCGCGGACAACTGGTTGGTCAGATTTGGAGAGCGCCGCGCCGTGGCAAGGGTGCACGGCCTTGCGCACGCAGCATGCATGTGGCGGCTGGGCAGTGGCCGCCAGCGCTATCGGGGCAGAGTTCCCCAAGAGCGCGAAAAGCAGCACGAGTTGGGCGGTCAGGCGACGCATAGCTGAACTAGAAAGCCACCGCAGCTTACCAAGTAAAAGAGGCACAAATCAAGGAGCACTCGGTTCTTTATGTCGAGCACCTTAAAGGGAGTCGTCGACCTGATGTGTCAGAGCCTGGTAAAAACTTGTCCTTCGAGATTGCCCTCACGAGTGCCAGCTTTAGCGTGGCAGTTGTTGTCGGAATACTTAAATGGGTTCAACTCCGTGCGTGTGGATGCGCCCCGTTATATTCCTTCATCATCAACCGCGTGCATACCTGAGCGGAATAAGCAGTCACATCCAAGCTGTCATGGCCCCACGATTTGGCTGATCACATCGAGAGGGCATTCATTGTCGAGCATGTGAGTCGCGCAGGCATGGCGTAGCAGGTGCGGATGCATCCCTGGTAAACGACGCACTTTGGTTGGGGAAAAAGCAAAAAGGAGCTCCTGGTCGCTGCAGCAGTCCCCCCCTTAAACAGCGAGCCCATCAAGTCGATTAAACGCATCGTTCAATGGGAGAGTCGCTTGGAGATGAGCGTGGCGTGGAGTACGCCATCCTTGCCCCAAGTGCCCTCGCAGATCACTCGATTACCGTCTTTAACCTGGCTGGCATCAATGTCGTTAACCTTCTTGCTGCCGTGCTTCTGACTGACCCATCGCGTCGAGCTGTCGTAAGCAACGAGCCTCTCCTCGCTCGAACCCACCTTGCGAACGGTCAATGTAGATTTATCCTGACTGCTCCGGACGATATTGCCCTCCCAGCGATCCTGCTTTGTCATCTTGTCCATCTTCTCTTCGGCGGGAGCCGCCTGCCCGAACAGCGCTGACGTCGGGAAAGCAATCACAGATACGAACAACAGCATGAGTAGATTCTTCACCATGGGATCTCTTCTCCTTTGCGGAATGCTGTATTGTCTGGCAGAAAACAATAGACCTAGGCCACGAAAAGAGCAAGCCGTTAGAGGCTTCAGGGTGGTTATCGGAGATCACCGATGTTGAACCTTTGTGAGCAGGCTTTGGCGGGATGGCGTGATTTCTTTGGTGACCCGTTCTCTGCTAATTGAAGTATGGAGGATTTTCATTAAAAGAGCGAGCCGTCTGCCAAAGGTCGTATAGGTAGCCGTCGGGTCCGCGAAAATATGTCCAGGCCTCTGATTCGTTGCCATAGAACATCTGTGACGAACTCGACGCCGCGTGACTCCAATTCCTTCCGGGCCGCCCGCAGATGCTCCACCTGAAACGCCCCGAACTGGGGAAGCATGAAGCTGATAGTAACGACTCCTTGAAGCTGCCCCGAGGGCATCTCAAACTGGACCAACCCCTCACCCTTGTGGATGACGGAGAAGCCCAAGACATCAGCAAAAAAGAGTGTGGTCGATTTCAGGTCGGCAGTTCGCACGCCTGCCCATGTGTACCCAAGAACACGCATTGCAATCTCCTTTCGCCCGAATCGCTTTGCGATTTACGACTCTCCGAGGCCCAAGCTTACATCGTGGTTTCTGGTTGTTGTTGAGAGATCGCCTTTGCGCTCATTGAGAGTCAATGAGCGAGAGGCCTGTTGACGGCAACGATTGGGAATTCAGAGTCAGGCGGCGGTGCCTCCGAGAAGACCTGACGCGCGGGCAGATCTCGAACGGCTCGTAAGACTCGGGGTTCCGGTCCTTCAGAAGAACGGGATGAGGAACCAAAATCCCCGTTTTAGTTGGAATTCCGTCGGTAGCTGCGGATCGAGTGCCCCGTTTTGCCTGAAACACAAATCCGAGGCGGTTGGGAAGAGTACCCGACCTACATCTCATCACTTGCGAACCTCTTGAGTTCTGAAAACTGCTACTTGGCTGGCAGGTAGCTCAACTCGGGACGAAATTGAACGATCTCGCTTGTCTCTTTCGCCACTGAATGGTCGATTCGATCAAGGATTGAATCTGCCTCCGCCTGTCCAAAGGCTTCTTTGAGTTGCCATACCCAACCCAAGGCTCGCTCGTAATCGTTTCAGGTCAGGAAACTCGGTCCGACCCATCCATCTCTTCGGTCGCCACTTCGATCATGATTACTACTTCAAACTCCGCGCGAAAGGGGAGCGGGACGCCCAATCATTACGACGGTGATTTACTGCACACCAAGGCGATGTCCGGGCCGTCCCGCGTGCGAACCGAACTTCGTAAGTTGCTCGTAGTTCCATCCCTTGCGCCACATCCAGTACAGACGAACGGCTAATCTACGGGCCATCGCTACTTTGGCGATCTTGCGTCCTCGTCGCATCGCCAGATGGAAAAACTTGCCGCGTCATTCCGAGTCACTGCGCCCCGTGACTTGCGCCGCTTCCACCACTTCCACCAACAGGAAACGCAACAGAGCGTTGCCTTGTTTGGGCAACAACTTACTTGACACACATAAGGTAGTTGGTGCACAATGAGTGCATGGACAGCCAAGCACAAAAACTCCCAAAGACCCTTCAGGAAGCCATTGTATATTTCTCTGACGCAGACCGGGCGCTGGCCTTCGCTATCATCCTTCGCTGGCCTGATGGCAAGATTACCTGCCCACGTTGCGAGTCTGATCGGCACTCGTTCATCTCCACTCGCCGCATGTGGTTTTGCAAGGGCTGCAAGAAGCAGTTCACCGTGAAGGTTGGAACTATATTCGAGGATTCGCCGCTCGGAATGGATAAGTGGATGACCGCCGTTTGGCTGATCGTGAACTGCAAGAATGGCATTAGCAGTTACGAGATTGCCCGCGATCTCGGCATTACCCAAAAATCCGCTTGGTTCATGATGCACCGCATCCGTGGCGCGATGGACTCAGGATCATTCAACAAACTATCCGGCGAAATCGAAGCAGATGAGACGTTCATCGGCGGCAAGGCGCGGAACATGCACGTCAGTAAACGGGAGCGGCGGATCACTGGCACGGGCGGCAAAGACAAGACCGCGGTCATGGGCATCTTGGAGCGCGGCGGAAAAGTTCGCACGATAGTGGTGGACAGCCGTCGCAAGAAAGTTCTGCAGGCCGAAGTCAAGAAGCATGTCGAAGCAGGGTCGGCTCTATACACGGATGCACTGCTTTCCTATGATGGCTTGGCATCTGACTACGCGCATCAAGTGATCGACCATGCCATGAAATACGTTGACGGCAAGATTCACACAAACGGCCTTGAGAATTTCTGGTCACTACTGAAACGCAGCATTGGCGGAACTTACGTGAGCGTGGAACCATTTCATCTGTTCCGCTACCTTGACGAGCAAGCCTTCCGATACAACAATCGGAAAGAGATGAACGACGCGGATCGTTTTCAATCCGTAATGGGCAAAGTGTTTGGGCGTCGGCTAACTTGGAAGCAACTCACTGGCAAGACGGGCAGTCAAGCGCAACTTAACTGCGAAGGAAAAAGCAAGGCAAAGACGTGGAAGTCGGAAAGGTTAACTTCCGGCTTTCCTTATTTTCGATCTGCTGATAGGTTTGTGGGGTGCATTTTGCGCTTGGGATTTGGGAACGCGGAATAGAGCCTTCATTGTTCGCGTGAATCTGTCTAGCGCTGGCTTGCCCTCTTCAAACTCAAATTTCTTTCTACCCGCTGCGGGTTGATCGCTGCTGTCTTGGCCGGTCATAAGCGTTTCTCCCGTCCTGCGGCATCAGTGTATCACGATGCCGAGGACGGGGTATTTGCACAAAAAAACTCACTATTCAATTCCCGATTCCAAAACTCTTTTTGAACGCGCCAATTATGCATTGCGAGGCAACACTCATTGCGAGCAGTCTGTTTCCGAGCGTGTCATTGTCGGCGCAGGGTGGCGGAACCTCATTCACCGCTATATCAATAGCGAGATCGGGATTTGCCTGCACGTTCGTACCTGGCGTGAAGCCATCAAGTTTGAAACTCGCGACGTGGCCTTCGTCTTCCAGAAATCCGTTCCCAATGACGGTCATGTAGGCGAGACTGGCTCCGTCGGGAAGGCGAACCTTGGGATTGGCATTGGAGCCCCACGAACCGATGACATGGAGTTGCCGATGTCGATCTTTTCTCGCCCAGTCGTGCAGAATCCCGAGGGTTCGATTGAAATTCAACACTATCAACTCGGACGGTTGTACCGACTCGATAATGTCCCGACGATCATTCAAGAGTGGCGCAATGTGCCAAGCGGCATTCTCGAAGTCTTTCGGGGAATGACAGATGGGGAATGCAAGGTCCTCCTCATCGGGGGGAGGATTCTTTCGAGTTTCGAGGATGGCGGCATCATAGACGCAGCCATCAAGAGCCGCACGGAATTGATAGAGTATCTCGCCAAGTTCGAGAGCGAAACTGGCGGGAAGTGCGGAGTAGTTTGGCCTAACCCAGATGCGGCCTGTCCCGTCGTGCTCCATACGCACGGAAACGCTATAGGGGTCATCCTCGATAAAGCTGTTCCAAGCTTTGGCGAGGGTTTCGCGGTGAGTATCTGCCCTTTCGATACGTTTCCAACGGCCCTCGAATGGCTTCATGGGACTGGATCATAGCAGCGGTTATGCTTAACTCATTTTTTGGTAGTGGGCTGTTTTCAATTTGACC
>Ga0207684_10003529_pt1 | contig 15240 bp, 16 predicted proteins | sample KBSK5501metaG_FD_184342 | JGI IMG/M metagenome (GOLD analysis project Ga0207684, IMG submission 184342) | Corn, switchgrass and miscanthus rhizosphere microbial communities from Kellogg Biological Station, Michigan, USA - KBS K5-50-1 metaG... | ecosystem: Host-associated > Plants > Roots >...
ACCTACGAGCACCATTTGGAGAGAGATGACGTGGACCTCGAGAAGCTAACCCTTAAATCACAAGAAGCCGTCGCCACCGCGCAGCAAGTCGCGGGCCAACGCTCGCATCAGTCCGTCGAGCCGGAACACCTGCTGTACGCGCTGCTCTCGGATCCCGACGGGGTCGTCTTCCCCGTCGTGCAGAAGCTCGGCATCACGCCGGGCATGCTCCGCGACCGTGTCGGCGCGCTGCTCGACCGATTGCCGAAGGTTTACTCCACCGAGGAGACCCGATTCGGTTCGCCCGCGCTCGTTCGTGTTTTTGAGCGCGCGCACGAAGAGGCGCGCGCGCTGACCGATGAGTACGTCTCGACCGAGCACTTGCTGCTCGCATTAACGGACGTTTCGGGACCGGTCGCCTCGCTATTGAAGGAAAACGGGATCACCCGCGACGCCGTTCTGCGGGTGCTGGTTGAGATCCGTGGAACGCAGCGTGTGACGAATCAGTCGCCGGAGAGCACGTACCAAGCGCTGGAGAAGTACGGGCGCGACCTCACCGAGCTCGCCCGGAAAGGGAAGCTCGATCCGGTCATCGGACGCGACGACGAAGTGCGTCGTGTGATCCAAGTCCTGTCGCGGCGCACCAAGAACAACCCGGTTCTCATCGGAGAGCCCGGTGTCGGTAAAACGGCGATCGTCGAAGGCCTTGCGCAGCGGATCGTCGCCGGCGATGTGCCGGAGGGGCTGAAGAACAAGCGCGTCGTGGCGCTCGACCTCGGGTCGCTGATCGCGGGAACGCGCTTCCGCGGCGAATTCGAAGAACGGCTGAAGGCCGTTCTCCAAGAGATCACCGAATCCGAAGGCGAGATCGTCACGTTCGTCGACGAGCTTCACACGGTGGTGGGCGCCGGTGCGGCCGAAGGGGCCATGGACGCCGGCAACATGATCAAACCGATGCTCGCGCGCGGAGAGCTGCGCCTGGTCGGTGCGACGACGCTGGACGAGTATCGCAAGCACATCGAGAAGGATGCCGCGCTCGAGCGGCGTTTCCAGCCGATCCTCGTCGGCGAGCCGAGCGTCGAAGACACGATCGCGATCCTGCGCGGGTTGAAGGAGCGGTACGAGGTCCATCACGGTGTTCGGATCACCGACGCCGCGCTGGTCGCCGCCGCGCTTCTGTCGCATCGGTACGTCACCGGCCGCTTCCTGCCCGACAAAGCGATCGACTTGGTCGACGAGGCCGCGAGCCGCTTGCGCATCGAGATCGACTCGATGCCGACCGAGCTCGACGAAGTTGATCGGGAGATCAAACGGATGGAGATCGAGCGCGCCGCGCTCAAGAAAGAGACCGACCCCGCGTCGAAGGAGCGCCTCGCGAAACTGGAGTCGGATCTTGCCGAGCTGCAGGAGCGGTCGTCCGCCATGAAGGCCCACTGGCTGCAAGAGAAGACCGCGGTCACGCGCATCCGTGAGTTGAAGGAGCGCATCGAGGACACGAGGTTGCAGGCCGAGATGGCCGAACGCGAAGGGAACCTCGATCGCGCGGCGGAGCTGCGCTACGGAACGCTCGTCGCCCTGGAGAAGAGCCTCGAGGAGGCGACCCGCGCGTGGGACGCGCTCCAGTCCGAGCAGCGTTACCTGAAAGAAGAGGTCGACGAAGAAGACGTCGCCGAAGTCGTCAGCAAGTGGACCGGGATCCAAGTGTCGAAGCTGATGGAAGGCGAGGTCGCGAAGCTCGTACACATGGAGGAAAACCTTCACGGCCGAGTCGTTGGGCAGGACGACGCGATCGAAGCGGTTTCGAACGCGATCAGACGCGCGCGCAGCGGCCTGTCGGACCCCAACCGACCGATCGGATCGTTCATCTTCCTGGGGCCGACCGGCGTCGGGAAGACGGAGCTCGCGCGCGCGCTTGCGGAGTTCCTCTTCGACGATGAGCGCGCGCTCGTCAGGATCGACATGAGCGAGTATCAGGAGCGGCACACCGTGTCGAGGCTGATCGGCGCGCCGCCTGGGTACGTCGGCTACGACGAAGGCGGCCAGCTGACCGAGATCGTGCGGCGGCGTCCCTACAGCGTCCTGCTCCTGGACGAGATCGAGAAGGCGCACCCGGATGTGTTCAACGTCCTGTTGCAGCTGCTCGACGAAGGGCGGCTGACCGACGGACAAGGCCGGACCGTCGACTTCCGTAACACCGTGGTGATCATGACGTCGAACCTCGGCAGTCACATCATCATGGAGACGGGGTTGTCGGATGAGATGATCCGCGCGCGCGTGATGGAGGAGATGCGGCAACACTTCCGGCCTGAGTTCCTCAACCGCGTCGACGAGATCTTGATCTTCCACCGGCTGACGCAGGATCATCTGCGCGCGATCGTCGACATCCAGCTCCGCGGGTTGCAGAAGCGACTTGGCGATCGGAACATCGCGCTCGTGTTGACCGACAAGGCAAGGGAATTCCTGGCAGAGCGCGGGTTCGATCCCGCATACGGTGCACGTCCGCTGAAGCGCTTGATCCAGAAAGAGATCCAGGATCACCTCGCCCTTCGGCTGCTCCAGGGTGAATTCGCCGATGGAGACCGCATCGAGGCCGATGCGGGAGAGGGTGGACTGGTTTTCAAGAAGCTCGACGCGTAGGACCTTCGTCGTGGGCGATTCGCATGGGTAAAGACGGTGCCGATGCGCATGGTGCCCGGCTCCCAACAGGATGAGGATGGGGCATCCACGTAGCCAAGGAGAGCCCGATGTTCAGCCGCGAAAACGAAACCGTCAAAGTTGCTCGCTGTCCAAGCTGCAACCACGTGATCGGAAGCGAGAAGGTTTGCTCCTGCGGCAAGGCGACGCCGAACATGAGCTTTGCAGAGCGCACCGAGTACGAAGTTCAGCAGTGGAAGGCGTACAAAGCCCGCGCGGTCGCTTCCGTCTAGGGGGGGCGTAGCGATTAGCCCGCGCGCCCGACCAGGGTCACCTGGCAGGTGCGGGGGCGCGCGCGATCGAGCTCGACGAAGAAGATCCGCTGCCAGCGGCCGAGGGCCAGCTTCCCGTTCCGCACGGGGAGCAACACCGAATGCGATGAGAGGAACGCCGCGCGCACGTGCGCGTATCCGTTCGGCGCTTCGAACTCCTCAGCGTGGGGCGCGTCGTTGTGTGCGTACTCGTGCCCTTGTGGCGCGATCGCGTCGAGCGCGCGCCGGAAGTCTTCCAGGAATCCAGGCTCCGCCTCGTTGACGATGATTGCGCACGTCGTGTGGGGAGCTGAAACGAGCGCAAGACCTTCGACGATGCCGGCGTCGGTAACGATCGAACCGATGCGATCAGTGACGTCGATCAACTCACTCGTTGCGGTCGTGGCGATGGGGATGTCTGCCGATGCCGTCTGCACTTCTCCGGTGGTTGCGAGGGTGGCGATCAAACCAACCTCGAGCTCTTGGTGCATGGTGCTCCTCCGTCTTTGGGCCCGGGCCTCAAACTGTATGTGGCGGCGAGGTCGAGGGCCAATGCCCGAACGGACCTATACCCGCGCCGCCGCAACTTAGCGCCGTCGCAGGTCGCGTTCTGCGTCCGCGAACGCCTCCAACAGGTACAAGACGTCTCCAACGCGGGCGTTCAGCTGCTCGAAAGTTAATTCCACGTCCTGTTGCCGAAGGACTTCCGCCTGGTCTCGCGCCTGACCGATGCCATCTGAGCACTTCGTCCATTCGTGAGCGACGCGGTCGTCTCGCCACGCCGGCATAGCCGTATCCAGCGTCCGAAGCGCAGCCAGAAAGGCGTCCAGAGCCTCGGTCAGCGGTACGCCCGGGCTCCTCGAGGTTGGGACGGCTGCGATGAGCGCGCGCTGGGCTTCATCGACCAGCCCGGCGGCCACGGAGAAAGCGCGGCGGATCTCCTCAGGGAGCGGATCTTTCGGGCGCCGTCGGAACATGAGCTGGGCACATTATCCGAGTTGGTCGGTCCCGCTTGCCGCCTCTACCCTGCAGCGCATGACCGACGATTTCCTCGAGCTGGCAGTAACCGCTGCGCGCGCGGCGGGCGCGCTGCTGCGCGACCGGTTCCACGCGCCGCGCACCGGCGTCGAGTCGAAGGGTTCGCCGACCGACATGGTGACCGATGCGGATCGCGCGGCCGAGGCAGTGATCAAGGAAGGTATCCGCTCGGAGCGTCCGGACGATTCGATCCTCGGCGAAGAGACCGGTGAGGCATTCGGGTCGAGCGGCCTCCGATGGGTCGTCGATCCGCTCGACGGTACGACCAATTTCCTGTTTCGCATCCCTCACTGGGCGGTAAGCATCGCGTGCGAGGACGCCGAGGGCGCGTTCGTCGGTGTGGTGTACGACCCGCTTCGCGACGAGCTGTTTTCGGCGAAGCGGGGAAGCGGAGCCACGCTGAACGGAAATCCGATCGCGGTGAGCGATGCCTCCGATCTCTCGCGCGCCCTTGTGGGAACCGGGTTCTCATACCGCGCGGAGGAGCGCGCGGCGGGTGCCGCATTGCTTCCGACGATCCTCCCGCGCGTTCGTGACATCCGTCGTGCCGGTGCGGCGTCACTGGACATCGCGTGGGTGGCGGTTGGTCGGTTCGACGGATTCTATGAATCGGGTCTCGCGCCGTGGGACGCTGCGGCCGGCACGTTGATCGTCCTTGAAGCGGGCGGCCGGACCGACGTGATGCCGGCCCTCGGACCCAGCGGAACGGGGCTCATCACGGCAGGCCCCGGGATCTTCGACGACCTGCGTGACCTCATCGACCGCGCGCTCGGCGAAGCCAACGGCGAGTCGCATCGCGCGCGCGCCGCCCGATAGCATCGCGTCGTGGAAGAGCTCTCGGATAAGACGAAGCAGCTGGCCTACACGGACAAGCTCGGCATCGTGATGGAAGAAGCGACGCCCGAGCGCGTGGTCGCGTCGATGCCCGTCGAAGGGAACACGCAGCCCGACGGGTTCCTGCACGGTGGTGCAACGACGTCGCTCGTCGAGACGCTCGCGTCGATCGGCGCAGCGTTGGTCGCCGGCTGGCCGGACCGCGTCGTGATGGGCCAGCAGCAAACCTGCAACTTCATCTCGACCGCCACGAGCGGCCACGTCCGCGGGGTCGCAACGCCGGTGCATACCGGCAGGACGACCCACGTCTGGGATGTGGACGTCACCTCCGTCGAGACGGGGAAACGCATCGCTGCCGGCCGGGTAACGATGGCTGTGCGCGACCGGCGCGATTCAGGCGCCACAAGTGCGCAGGGGTAGGCTAAGACGCACGACCGCACGAACGGCCACGCAAGGAGGAACTCATGACCTGGCTGAGCGAGATGGGCCTGCCCTCGGGCAAGCGCTCGAGGCTGCACCGGATCTTCTACGGCTCGAACGGGCCCGCCAACGGCACCGGCGTCTTCCTTCCGGTCGACCAGGGCCTCGAGCACGGTCCTCGCGACTTCCTCGACAACCCCGACGCCGCGGACACACGCTACCTCTTCAAGCTTGCGAAGGAAGGAAACTTCAGCGCGATCGTTCTGCAGGTCGGCCAGGTCTCGAAGTTCGCATGGGAGTTCGCCGGCGAGGTTCCGCTCATCGTGAAGGTCAACGGTAAAACGGAGATTCCTCCGGACGACGAGGCGTTCAGTCCTGTGCAGTGCTCGATCGAGGAAGCGGCTCGGCTCGGCGCGGACGCGATCGGATACACGATGTACACCGGATCACCGCGGCAGGACGACGACTTCATCCAGTTCCACGACGTGCGCGAGGCTGCGGAAGCGCTCGGCCTTCCGGTGATCGTCTGGGCGTACCCGCGCGGCTCCGCGGTCGAGCAGAAGGGTGGCAAAGAGTCGCTCTATCAAGTGTCGTACGCCGCGCGCATCGCCGCCGAGCTCGGCGCCGACATCGCGAAGATCAACTTCCCGAAGGCCGGCCCGTCAAAAGGGGCGCCGAAGCCGTACGACACGCTCGACCTCTCGGGCATCGACGCCGCGCGCCACGCGATCCAGTACGCGCCGCGCACGCCGATCCTGATCTCGGGCGGTTCGAAGGAAGGCGACGATGCGATCCTCGAGAAGGCGCGCATGAGTTTCGAAGCCGGCGCGAAGGGCTTGATCTTCGGACGCAACATGTTCCAGCGGCCGCTCGCGGAAGCGGTCGCATTGTGCGAGCGGCTTCACGAGCTCGCAGCGAAGTATCCGTCGTAGGCTTCGATCGACCTCAAGACGCCTGTTTTTCAGCAACCCGAGTGCCAGGCGGGATTGAGCGACGGCAGCAGAGCAGGCACGCGCCACGCGCCGGCTCCGGCCCACACAACCGTGTCGAGCGTTTGCATCGAGTGGCTGCTCTCATCGGGGGTGTCGAGCAGCACCGCGCGGATGTGCGCGCGCATGTCACGGTCTCCTAAGAGCCCGCCGTGGAAAGCGGTCACGACCGTCACGCCGGTTCTCTTTCCGTCTTCGCGTGAGGCGACGGCGTCCGCGAGCGGCAGGAACTCGATCCGTGTCACGGGCGAAAGCAAGCACTCGACGCCGAACGAGGACGGCTTGTCCACGACATCCCTGACGATCGGTGCGTCTGCCTCGAAGTGGAGCGGTGATACCGCGCTCATGACGGAAGCCAGCCCGCGCAGTCCCCACCCGGCTGCGACGCCGAGTCCGTTCACCCCGCGCGGGGGGTAGTAGACGGAGCCGGGCGCCAGGATCGGGCTGAGGACGATCAGCCGGTCGACGGGTGCGGAAGGGTGCGTCTCGAGGTATCGCTCTGCGATCAGGGAGCCTTCGCTTTCGGCGATGATCGAAACGGGAAGCTTCGTTACCTTGTTGAGTGCGCGCACTTCGAGATCCATCCTCGAGATCAAGAGCTGCATAGGCGCGGCCGTGTCGACAGGTTTGTACGGGAGTGGCAGGCCGCTCGCCGTGACGCCGGCGTAGGAGTAGCGACGCGTGAGGAATTCGTGGCCGAGGTCGTACGTCTTCCCACCCGCGTAGCTCCCACCGAACCCTTTCACGATCAGCACCGGCTTCCCGACGGTGCGCATGTCGGGAAGTGTCTTCGCGTCGGTCGCGCGCGGCGCCTTGGCCGCAAAGCCGATCGCCGATCCGCCGATCACGATCGCCAGGAAGCCGGCCAGCGCGACAGGAACGAATGCCGTGCGTCGCGCGCTGCGCCGAGCAACGACTCCCGACACGGTCGCATGCCACGCGTACGCGTTGAACAAGCCGACGACACCGGCGACAAGGACACCGACGGGTCGGGAAGCGAGCTCGATGAGCGCGCCGCCGATCGACAGAACGAAGAACGACGCGATGACCAGACCGAACACGCGCAACGGCGGCCGGCGCAACCAGCTTGCAACCGCAGCGTGATGGATCAGCAGTGCGACGATCAAGAACGGAGGGATCGCGGCGAAGAAGAACCATGACACCGGGATCACCGCTTGCGCGAACATGATGATCGCCCACGGCGCCAGAATGACGACGGCTCCCGCGGTGAACAAGATCCCACGCACGATCGTTGCGCGCGCGCTCGGCCTCGGCACATCCTCCGGCCACGCCTCTCGAACGAAGAATCCGATCAACGCGCCACGAACGACGATGGCCACGGTGAGCTCGAAGATGAAGAAGATCCACGACCAGTGATAGACGAGCAACCAACGGAGATCGTGGAAGACGCCGAACGGACCGAGAGCGGATGCCTGTGGCGCGAGCGCGCGCGCGGGGCCGGGTCCGAAGAGGTCTATGAGGACGGCTTCCAGCATCGGCAGCCCTGCCGCAAGGCCTACGAGCCGCCAGCCCGTCCAGCGCCCGCGTTTCACCATCATCGGTATAACGAGATCATGTACCCGAGTGATACCCGTTGTCTCCTCCCGTTTGGCACGTGAAGAGGCCTGACCTCTACAATCGCGCAGGTACAAGCCGCGGTAGGGGGTAACGGAATGTCCGTCATCAAGACCATCGATCTGGTAGGCGTGTCGGGGCAATCGTGGCGCGAAGCGGCGCAAGCCGCGCTCCAGGAAGCGGCGAAGACGTTGCGCGGCATCGAGGGGATGGAAGTCCTCGAGACGTCGGCAGTGGTCGAAGGCGACAAGATCAAGGAGTACCAGACGCACGTCCGCATCAGGTTCCGCATCGACCGCTAGCCCGGCCCCCCGCAACCACCCGCTGATATACTTGTTTTCTGCGCCGAGCGGCGCCTTGCTGTAACGACGTGACCTCGATTTTCTTGCGGCCTCGTGCCTGGGCCAGCGCGTCTGGGCTCCGCCCCGCTACCCGACTCATTCCTGGTTGGTGATGCTGCGATGCCACTGACCGTTCTCGTCGGCACCCAGTGGGGCGATGAGGGCAAAGGAAGAGCCGTCGACGTTCTCTCGGCCGACGCCGGCATGGTCGTGCGCTGTCAGGGTGGTGCGAATGCCGGCCACACCGTCATCGTCGGAGAGACGATCCTCAAGCTGCGATTGATCCCGAGCAGCATCCTCCGCTCGGCGGTTCCAGCGATCGGCGACGGCGTCGTCATCGACCCCGAAGTGCTGCTCGGCGAGATCGATGCGCTGACCGCCCAGGGGATCACGTGCGACCGGCTGCTCGTCAGTGGGAACGCGCATCTGATCATGCCGTACCACCGCGTGCTGGACCGTGTGATCGAGCGGCATCTTGGGCGCGCGCAACTCGGCACGACGCGCAAGGGGATCGGTCCAGCATACTCGGATAAGGCCGCGCGCATCGGCCTGCGCGTGCAGGACTTGCTCGATATGAAGATCTTCGCGCAGAAGCTCGAAGTGAACCTCAAAGAGAAGAACGCGTTGCTGTCGAAGGTCTACAACCAGCTGCCGCTCGACGCGAAGAAGATCATCGCCGAGTACGAGGGCTACGCCGAGCGGCTTGCTCCGTACATCGCGGACACGTCGCTGGCGATCCATCGTGCGCTGCAAGCGGGTCAGGGTGTGCTGCTCGAAGGCGCGCAGGGGACGCTGCTCGACATCGATCACGGCACCTATCCGTTCGTGACGTCGTCACAGCCGATCGCGGCCGGCGTCCTTACCGGCGCCGGCGTTGGACCGCGCGCGGTTGATCGAGTCGTCGGGGCAACCAAGGCACACTGCACGCGCGTCGGCACGGGGCCGTTCCCGACCGAGATCGAGGGTGACGTCGCCGATAAGTTGCGTGGGATAAAGGGAGAGCTCGGTGCTGAGTTCGGGACGGTGACCGGGCGTCAGCGCCGCATGGGCTGGCTCGACGGGGTGTTGCTTCGCTACGCGGCACGGCTTAACTCGTTGACCGATGTCTTCCTAACCAAGTTCGACAAGCTGAGCGGTGTCGGACCGCTGAAGATCGCGATGGCGTACAGCTATGAAGGCGACGTCTACGACGAGTTCCCACCGCACCAGACCATCTTCCACAAGTGCGAGCCGATCTATGAAGATCTCGAGGGTTGGGACGAAGACATCTCCCGTGCGCGCGCGTTCGCCGAGCTTCCTCTTGCGGCGCAGCGATATGTTCGTCGCGTCGAAGAAATCGCCGGCGTGCCGGTCACATGGATCTCGGTCGGCCCCGAACGCGAGCAGCTCATCTCAACGTCGACGGTTGCGGTCTGATGCGCGTCCTCGTCGTCGGCGGCGGCGGGCGCGAGCACTCGCTCGCATGGAAGCTGGCGCAGAACCCCACGGTCGACAAGCTGTTCGCCGCACCGGGCAACGCCGGCATCGCCGAGGTTGCCGAGTGCCTTCAGGCGGACCCTTCCGACGCAGAGACGATGGGCAACCTCGCCGAGGATCTTGGCATCGATCTGACGGTTATCGGCCCGGAAAGGCCGCTCGTCGCAGGTCTGGCAGACGAGCTTGGCTCGCGCGGGCTGCCGGTCTTCGGTCCGACGAAGGCGGCCGCTCGTATCGAAGGCTCGAAGGCGTGGGCGAAAGAGATCATGGAGTCCGCCGGCGTTCCTACCGCGCGCGCGCGGTCCTTCACCGAGATCGCCGACGCAGTTGCATTCCTCGACGAGTTGGGCGCGCCGTACGTCGTCAAGGCCGACGGGCTTGCGGCAGGCAAGGGCGTGTACATCTGCGACGACCGTGCGGATGCGGTGCGCGCGCTGGAAGAGTGTCTGGTCGAGAGCCGGTTCGGGCAGGCCGGTGCGGCCGTCGTCGTCGAGGAGTTCCTGGAGGGCGAAGAGCTTTCACTTTTCTGCCTGACCGACGGCCGAGCGGTGCTGCCGCTCGCACCGGCGCAGGACTTCAAACGTGCGTATGACGGCGATGAGGGACCGAACACCGGAGGGATGGGCGCCTACAGCCCGGTGGGCCACATGCCGGCGGACGTTGTCGGCCGGGCCGTGAAAGAGATCTTCGAGCCGGTCGTGCGTCAGCTCTCGCACGAAGGCGCGCGATTCCAAGGGCTGCTCTACGGCGGCTTGATGGTGACGAAGGACGGGCCCAAGGTGCTCGAATTCAATTGCCGCTTCGGCGACCCCGAGACGCAGGCCGTCGTACCGAGGCTGGACAGCGATCTGGCCGAGCTGATGCTGGCGTGCGCCGAGGGCAACCTTGCGCCGTACGTTCCGCGGTGGCGTCCCGACGCGTGTGTGACGGTCGTCCTTGCGTCCGGAGGCTATCCGGGCGAGTACGAGACGGGGAAAGAGATACGGGGCCTCTCCGAGGTCGCGTCGATGCCGGACGTGCTCGTCTTCCACGCGGGGACGAAGAAGCGCCGCAAGCTCGTGACGGGAGGCGGGCGCGTGCTGGCGGTGAGCGCTCTCGGAACCGATCTCGCACAGGCTCGGGCACGTGCGTACGATGCCATCGAAGCGATCGACTTCAAAGGAAAACAGTTCCGTACGGACATCGCACTGCGAGCGTCGGAGATGGAGGGGAACGCGTGAGCGCACGGGTCGGGATCATCTATGGCAGCGCGTCCGATCACGACAAGATGGTGAAAGCTGCCGCCATCCTCGAACGGTTCGGCGTCGGCTTCGAGATCGAAGCCATGAGCGCGCACCGCAGCCCCGATCGCGTTCACGAGTATGCGACGACCGCAGAAGGCCGTGGGATCGAGGTCATCATCGCGGGCGCCGGCATGGCTGCTCACCTCGCCGGCGTGTGCGCTGCGCTCACGGCGCTGCCGGTGATCGGTGTGCCGCTTTCCGGCGGGCTCGCCGGCGGGCTCGACGCGTTGCTTTCGGTCGCTCAGATGCCGCGCGGGGTTCCCGTCGCAACGGTAGCCGTCGACGGAGCAGCGAACGCCGGCGTCCTCGCCGTTCAGATCCTTGCCGTCGGCGACCCTGATCTCCGGAAGAAGATCCACGAATACAAGCAGCAACTGGCGGAGGGGCTGCGTCTTTGATGGTCCGAACCGTCACGGTCGTGGTCGAGATCCCCAAGGGGAGCCGCAACAAGTATGAGATGAACCACGAGACCCACCGGATACGGCTCGACCGGATGCTCTTCTCATCGGTTCATTACCCGACCGACTACGGCTTCATCGAAGGAACGTTGGGTGGCGACGGCGATCCTCTCGACGCGCTTGTGCTGGTCGACGAGCCCACCTTTCCCGGCTGCGAGATCGAGACGCGGCCGATCGGTGTCTTCAAGATGCACGACGAGGCGGGCGCAGACGAGAAGATCCTGACCGTTCCGGTATCGGACCCTCATTGGAGCGACGTGGGGTCGCTGGACGAGGTTTCGGGAGGGCTTCGCCGCGAGATCGAGCACTTCTTCAAGATCTACAAAGACCTCGAGGCCGACAAGGAGACGCGGATCGAAGGCTGGGATGACGCGGCGACCGCGTGGAAGCTCATCGAGGAAGCGCGCGCGCGCCTGCAGGAGACGGAGCGATGATCCCTCGCTACACGCTTCCTCAGATGGGCGAGATCTGGGAAGAGACGTCGAAGTATCGCTACTGGAATCAGATCGAGATCCTGGCGGTGGAGGCGTGGGCGGCGCTCGGTGTGGTGCCGCAGAACGACCTCGAGGCGATCAAGGAGCGCGCGCGCCCGGTCGATCCGGCGCGCGTCGAGGAGATAGAGGAACGGACGCAGCACGACGTGATCGCGTTCCTCACCGCGCTCGGCGAACCGATCGGACCTGCATCGCGCTGGCTGCACTACGGGATGACGTCGTCCGATTTGCTCGATACAGCGCTGGCGCTGCAGCTGCGAGACGCCGCGGACATCTTGATCGACAAGAGCGCGCGATTGGTCGAGATCCTCAAGCGGCGGTCGCTGGAGTTTCGCGATGCGATCTGCGTCGGCCGCTCGCACGGTGTTCATGCAGAACCGACGACGTTCGGCCTGAAGATCGCAGTGTGGGCATTCGAAGCCGCGCGCAACGTCGAGCGGCTGCGCCGCGCGCGCGACGTGATCGCCGTCGGGAAGATCGCCGGACCGGTGGGCACATACGCGAGCGTCGACCCGTTCGTCGAGGAGTACGTTTGCAGGGGGCTGGGGCTGAAACCCGCCGAAGCCTCGACACAGGTGCTCCAGCGCGACCGGCACGCTGAGTTCCTCGCGGCCTGTGCCATCACGGCCGCGACGCTGGAGAAGATCTCGACGGAGATCCGCCACCTTCAGCGCACCGAAGTGCGAGAGGTCGAGGAGCCGTTCGCCGAAGGGCAAAAGGGCTCCAGCGTGATGCCGCACAAGCGGAACCCCATCATGTGCGAGCGCATCACCGGCCTTGCCCGCGTCGTGCGCGCGGCAGTCGTCCCAGGACTTGAGAACATCGCGCTGTGGCACGAGCGCGACATCAGTCACTCCAGCGTCGAGCGCGTGATCCTTCCGGACGCCACCATCGGGCTCGACTACATCCTGCACCTGACGATCCGCGTCCTCGAAGGGATGAGGGTGTTCCCGGAACGCATGTTGCAGAACTTGAACTCGAGCGGTGGGCTGGTTTACTCCGCCGGCGTGCTGCATGCGCTGATCGACGCACAGATGACGCGCGAAGACGCCTACGCCAGCGTGCAGCGCGCGGCGATGACGACGTGGGAAGCGGGCACACCGTTCCGCCAGACGCTGCTCGAAGAAGATGCCGTGAGCGATGCAGGCGTCGACGGCGCGCTGCTGGACAAGATCATGGATCCGCATCGCTACCTCGTTCACGCAGACGCGATCTTCAAGCGAGTCGAAGCTTTGGACGTGGGAGGAACCGCATGACGCTGGAAGGCCTGCAACTGATCAAGCAGGGAAAGGTTCGCGACCTCTATTCCACCGATGCCGGGACCTTGATGGTCGCGAGCGATCGCATCTCCGCATACGACGTCGTTTTGCCGACACCGATCCCACACAAAGGCGCCGTACTGACCGGCCTCAGCGTTTTCTGGTTCGATCGGCTGAAGAACATCGTTCCCAACCATCTCATCTCGACGAACCCAGACGATTTCCCACCCGAAGCGAAAGCCCACGCCGACGCATTGTGCGGAAGGACGATGCTGGTGAAGCCTGCCGACGTCGTGCCCATCGAGTGCGTCGCGCGCGGCTACATCACCGGTTCCGGGTGGAAGGAGTACAAGGCGACTCAAGCCGTGTGCGGCATCCGTCTTCCCGAGGGCCTCCGTGAGTCGGACAAGCTGCCGGAGCCGGTCTTCACGCCGGCGACGAAAGAAGACGAAGGCCACGACGAGAACATCGATTTCGAGCGCACGGCAGGCATCGTCGGCAAAGAAACCGCCCAGCAGCTTCGCGACCTCACACTCGCGCTCTACACGGAAGCAGCCGCATATGCGGCCGAGCGCGGCATCATCATCGCCGACACGAAGTTCGAGTTCGGCTTCATCGACGGAACGCTGACGCTGATCGACGAGGCGCTCACACCGGACTCGAGCCGTTTCTGGCCGGCCAACGAGTATGCGCCCGGCGGAGCCGTACCGTCGTTCGACAAGCAGTACGTTCGTGACTGGCTCGACGAAAGCGGCTGGGACCACAACCCGCCGGGGCCCGACCTCCCCGACGCCGTGGTGAATCGGACGCGCGCGAAGTACGTCGACGCCTACGAGCGGCTGACCGGCCGGCCGTTCGAAGAGTGGCTGCGATGAAGGCGCGCATCGCGATCGACGTCATGCTGAAAGACGGGATCCTGGATCCGCAGGGGAAGACCGTGGAGGAGAACCTTCCTTCGCTCGGTTTCGAAGGGGTCTCGGGCGTGCGGGTCGGAAAGCACATCGAGCTGGAGATCGAGGCGCCGAGTCGCGACGAGGCGGTCGCGCGTGTCGAGGAGATGTCGCGACGGTTGTTGTCGAACCCGGTCATCGAGGACTTCACGTACCGGGTTGATGAGTAGATGAGCGAGGTACCACCCTCGCGGCGCGAACACAGCAAGCTTCGCTTCATCGACGCGATGCCGCGCCCCTTGCTCGTGCTTTTCCTGGTGACCGGTGCGATCGCGGTGACCGCTGCGCTGATCTTCATCATCCACCCACCTGAGTTCTCCACCGTTCCGGTCCAGGAGCGACGGCCGCCGCCGCGCGGAACCCTCACACACGACACCGGCCGCATCTTCCCAGCGCCGCTGCCGTCGGCAGCTCCTCGAGTACCAGCCCCTTGCTCCGCGCTCTCCACGACCGTGTTGAAGGTCGGCGTTGCGGGAGCCGTTCGGCTTCGTGCGGTCCTCAGCGACGTGTGCCGCCTGGCGCAGGGGGGTGTCGCCCCCGAGCTGACCACGGGTATCGCCGGCCTGAAAGGGGCCACGATCCGCTTCGCCGTCTTCCAGCGCGCGGGCGTCGAGTCGACGGCGGACTTCGCCACCAAAACGATCTGGCTCAACATCAAGTTCTCCCGCTCGAACCTTCCCGTCGAGCAGGTCGCGCCGGTGATCGTCCACGAGGGATACCACTTCGCCCACCCCGGGGACGCTGTTACGGCAACACAAGAACTGGGCGCGCGTCGAGCGGAGGTTGCGGCCTGTCGCGAGCTGATCTCGGTAGATAGCTGGCCGCGCTGGTGCAAAGACGCGCGCACGCTCACCGACCTGCCGGCTGCTCGAGCGATCGAGCTTTTGGTGTCTGCGGGGTACCGGCCGTGACGGTTATCCTGGAGGTGCGATGAACGTCGGTGTCGTCCAATTCCCAGGCTCGAACGACGAGCGGGATGCCGCGTGGGCGGTGCGTCACCTCGGTGGCGACGCCGAATTGATCTGGCACGGCGCGACCTCGCTCGGAAGCGTCGATGCCGTCATCCTTCCCGGCGGGTTTTCCTACGGGGACTACCTCCGATGCGGCGCGATCGCGCGGTTCGCAAAGGTCATGCCGGCCGTGATGGAGTTCGCGCGCGCGGGCGGACCGGTTCTGGCATCTGCAACGGCTTCCAGATC
>Ga0207684_10003531_pt1 | contig 15236 bp, 13 predicted proteins | sample KBSK5501metaG_FD_184342 | JGI IMG/M metagenome (GOLD analysis project Ga0207684, IMG submission 184342) | Corn, switchgrass and miscanthus rhizosphere microbial communities from Kellogg Biological Station, Michigan, USA - KBS K5-50-1 metaG... | ecosystem: Host-associated > Plants > Roots >...
AATCCGAGGCTGTGGGCGTCCGCCGCCGGGATCGAATCGCCGAATATCGCCATCCGCGCAGCGCGGCCTCGCCCGATATGATCAGCAAGGCGTTGCATGCCCCCGGCAATCGGGAGCATACCTGTGGTGACTTCGATGTTGCGGAAGACGGCATTTTCCGCGGCAACGATCAGATCGCAGGAGAGCGCAAGCTCAAGGCCGCCGCCCTGCGCGAGGCCCTGCACCGCCGCGAGCGTCGGCACGCGCAGCGCCTCGATGGCCCGGCAAGACTGATTTAACTCGGCGATGAATGTCCGAAACCAGTTGGCGCTCTTGCCGGGCCATTCACCCACCTGGCTCCCGAAACTGAAGTTGGGCCCTTCTGCCCGGACGAGCAGGACTCGGATGTTGCTCTCGCTTGCGCGATGCACCGATTCGCGAAGATTGATGAGAAAGGCCGAATCGATCCGGTTAAAGGGGGGATTGGCCAGGACGACGCTGCCGATCGCATCGTCTTGTTCGAACCTGACCGTCGTCATGTGCATGTCCTTTCGCTCGTTGGTTACTTGGGCGCCGCCGTGTCGCGGTCGTACATCATCTGGAGGCCGGGCGTGCCTTGGGCAGCGAGGAAGATATCGATCATCAGCTGCACGGTGTCCCTGCGGTTCCAGTCGCGCTGCAGCTCACAGATGAGGCTCGTGACGCTGGTCGTGCGGCCTCCCGCCTGCTGGATCCGCCGCAGCGCCATGTCGTGCGCCTCGGGCGAGGTGCCGCCCACGGCATCGGCGACGACGTAGACTTCGTATCCCTCATTCAGCATGTCGAGCGCCGGGAAGACGAGACAGGCTTCCGTCCACAGTGCCGTCATGATGATCTTCTTGCGTTTCGTACCCTCGACCGCCTTCCGGAACTCCACGTCCTCCCATGCGTTGATCGAGGTGCGGTCATACGTCGGGTACTCCTCGAGCACCTTCCGCAGCGGCGGGATGGGTGGCTTGTTCCACCCGGTCTTGACGTTCACCGTGGAATGAACGATCGGCAGCCGGTAGCCGACGCCGGCCTTCGCCACCGCCACGATGTGGTTCACGAGCAGCGGGCGATCCATCGAGGCGATCGAATTCACTTGCAACGGCTGATAGTCGATAATGACCAACGCCGAGTTCTGGGGTGTCAGCAGATCGTCTGTCTTCGGATCGCGAATCGGTTCGCTTGCCATGTAAGTTCGCCTCCATTCGCTTCGTTGAAGCGGTTGTTGAAAAGCAATCTGTCATGCGTTGATTGCGACGGCCACGCAGCAGAGTGACCAGAACACGCAGTATTCAAAACTCGCACCACTGTAGATCTCACAGGTAAAGAAGGCATCCCGCCATATAGCGGTATTTGCCTCCCCCTTTTGGGGCGTTTCGACATACCCCAATTGCGCCAGCGTCCGCCGATTGGGCGACGAAAGAAAAAGCCAATGGTGTACGGCGCTAGGCCCTTGCTGCTGCGGACTCGAGCAAGAACGCGGTGGAAAGGATCAGGATCTCGCGCAGATTACGGATAGTAGTCGAGCGAGAACACATACCGCCTTCAGCCTGCGCTGGAGAGGGTTCCGTTACGAGGATTTCGGTTTGATGCGTGGCCGTGCGGACACTGGGGAAGATGGGAGGGACCTCCCGTCGAGAGTTAGGACAGCATTGGATTCTAGTTCAACGATTCCGCGCTGCAGCGCCAACGTTACCGCGTGCGTACGATCATTTGCACCAAGTTTGGCCATGATGTTCTTAACGTGGCTCTTGGTTGTATCTTCGGTGATCGAAAGCTGATCGGCGATAAGCTTGTTGGAATTTCCAGCGGCGATTAGGGCCAGTACCTCTATTTCCCGTTCTGTCAGCGCGTCGTCTGCGGTGTGACCTGCGAGCTCGACGGCGACTTCGGGGTCGATTTTCTTTTGCCCCGCATTAACAGCGCGGATTGTGTCGAGCAGATCCTTTCGTACGTGACTCTTCAACACGTATGCCTGAGCCCCAGCCTTGAGGGCGCGCTGAGCAAGCGCGTCCCCCGCGTATGTAGTAAGAACGATGATACGCGCGGCCGGATATTCGCTTCGAATGGCTATGATGGCGTCGATTCCGCTCATTTCCGGCATCTGCAAGTCCATCAACGTGACGTCCGGACGATGCATGCGGAAGTGTTCGAGAGCCTCGTGCCCGTTGGCGGCCTCGGCGACCAATTTCATGTCCGTCCTGTTGGCAATTAGCGCGGCGATCCCCTCGCGAAGAAGGGGATGATCGTCCACCGAAAGAACTCGAATTAGCTCAGGCGTCGTGGGCATGGGTCGATTCCCTCCTGTTTCGCGAAAACCAGAATCTGGCACCGGATGTCGAGTATGCAGCGACGGCAGGGATTGTCAGTTCTATCTCCGTGCCGGCTCCAGATCTACTCTGGACGTTCAGGGCGCCGCCGAACCTCTTGGCCCGCTCGCGCATCCCGGGCAGGCCCCAGTGTCCAGTAAGGCTCCCTCGATCTAGTACTAGTGCGTCGATACCTAATCCATCATCGCGAATGCGCAGGGAAAACCGCGATTCGCCATAGCTAATTTCTGCTTCTATCTTACGCGCGGACGCATGCTGAAATGCGTTTCGCAAGGCCTCACGCGCAATGCGGTAGATTTCGTCGCGAAGGATGGGGTCCAGCGCATGCGACTTGCCTTCTTCGAGCACGCGGAAGCTGGGCGCGGCCTCGCTGCCCTTCAGTCGGCTGAGTTCCTCGCCCAGCGCTGCCACGGCCTGGGCCAAGTCGTTGGTCACGACTGTGTTGGAACGCAGGTCCTGCACCGCTTCCCGCGCTTCGACAATCGCCCGATCCCCACGATCGAGAGCGGCGTCGAGCACTTGAACCGCTTCCGAGGGGCGTGCGGGCAACAGGTCGCGAACAGCTTGCAGGCGGAACATCAAGCCCTGAAAGCCCTGGAACAGGGAATCATGCAATTCGCGAGCGATGCGCGTCCGCTCGCCGACACGCTCTTCCAGCCGCATTTCAAGTTGCTGCGCCATCTGACGGAGACGGTAGTAGTAGACGGCCAGCAATAAGAGCACGAACAAGGCCCCGATTGTCGTCCTGAACCACCACGTGTTCCACCAGGGAGGCAGAATCTCGATTCTCAGCGCGGTGCCGGGCTCGCTCCAGGGGCCGCGACTCGTAGCGCCCTGCACCCGAAATTCATACACACCCGCAGGCAGCGTCGTATAACTCGCAACGCGCTGCTCGCTGCCCACTTCATGCCATGATGAATCCAACCCCTCCAGTTTGTAACGATATCGGTTCGTGTGGGGGCTCAAGAAACTGAGCGCCGAAAACTGAACGGAAAATACGTTTTGTTCGTGAGAGAGGGTGAGATCCTCGGCGTAGGTGATGGATCTCTTGAGCGGAGAACTGGAGCCCGGCTCAACCGTAGCACCCGACAGTCGAAAGTCGGTGAGAACGATGGGCGGAATGTACGTGTTGTCCAAAACCTTTTCCGGATGGAAGGCGGTGGCCCCTGCGAATCCTCCAAAGAACATCTCTCCAGACGGGCTTCGGAAGCATGCTCCCCATGCTGTCAGGTCGCCGCCCGGAAGACCATCGGCAGTGGAGTAGTTTCTGAATGTCCTTTTCAAAGGATCGAACCTGGAGATTCCGTTGTTGGTGCTCATCCACAGTTCGCCGTGACCATCTTCAAGGATGCAGCTTACTGCATTGCCGGGAAGGCCATCTTTTTCATGGAAAACGGTAAAGGTGGCGGTTTTGGGCTCGAGCCTATTGAGTCCGTTTTGCGTGCCGAGCCACACCGCGCCGGACCGATCGACATAGACCGAATTCACCGTGTTGTTACTTAGCGTCTTGGGATCGTCCGGGTTGTGCTTGAACACGGTGAACTGTCGCGTGGATGGTTCGAAGCGAACCAAACCGGCCGTGCTGCCTAACCACAAATAACCCTGCGAATCTTCGTCGATCGAAAAATACGACTCGGTTGTGCTTTGCGGATCACGCTTATATACCGTGAAGCGTTGGGTCGCCGGGTCAAAACGATTGAGGCCATTCCAACTGGTCGCCCACATTGAACCGGCGCGATCCATGAAGAGCCGAGTGACAATGTTGTGGCTGAGGCTGGCGGGATCGATTGGATCGTGCAGGTAGGTGTTGAATCGGCCAGTCCGCCGGTCGAAGCTGTTGAGCCCGTGACCAAGTGTTCCTACCCACAGTGTTCCGGAACGATCTTCCAGGATCGCGAGCACTTCGGTGCTGACGGCTGGCCCTTCGGGCCGGTAGAAAGTGTATTGTCCGGTCCTGCGATCAACGCGATTGAGTGCTCCGCTGGCACCCATCCACAAGTTGCCCTGGCGATCTTCATAGATCGCATTTACAAGGTTCTCGCCGAGACTGTTAGGGGTGGCCGAACCCGGCTGGAACTTTTCAAACGGTGGCGGCCTCCTGGCGAAGAAATTCGGGGCCATCGCATGCAGGCCGGTCCAAATGTTGCCTTCACGATCCTCGAACAGTGAAATGACGCGGTTTTCTGCCAAGCTTTCGAGATCACCGGGATGGGTCTGGTAACGGATGACGCTTTGGCGAGCGCGATCAAATTTGAGCAGGCCAGCGCCCATGGTGCCGAACCAGACAGTACCGTCGCGGTCTTCGAGGATGGCATAAACCCCCGTCAAGGCAGTCTCGGTGCGGTCCTGCTCATAGAACGAGTACCGAGTCAACGTCTTCGTTGCACGATCGAAAACGGCGAGGCCGTTGCCCGACCCGTAGATGATCCAAAAAACGCCGGAGCGATCCTCGTGAAATGAAAACTCGCGGACCGATTCATGCAACGGCACATGCATTGTGACCCTTCCCGTCGCGCGATCGAATGCATCCAAGCCTTCGCTATTGGCAACCCAAAATGTTCCTGCCCTATCCTCACCGGACGATTTGACGTCGTTGCTGGACAAACTGAACCGATCGTTCGGATCATGACCAAATCGCTTGATGGATCCGGTACCAGGGTCCAACCGGTAAAGACCTTTGCTCGTGGCCAGCCACAACATGCCGGCGTGGTCCTCGCTGATGTGGATAACGATAGGATTCTCAGTGTCTAGACGATGGTGAGTGAATTTCTCCGTGGCCCGGTCAAACCTGTCCAGGTACTGATCGGTCCCTACCCAAATCGCGCCGGATCGGTCCTTGAAGAGTGCGTATACGAAAATGCCGCTCAAGCTATTCGGGCGGCCGGGGTCGTTCTTGAAGACCTTGAAGTTGTAGCCGTCGTATCGGTTAAGCCCGTCTTGCGTGCCGAACCACAGGAAACCCTGGTCGTCCTGTGCGATCTGGGCGACTCTGGTTTGTGACAATCCTTGCGCAACGGAGAGGCGTGTAAAGCGAACGTCTTTTCCGTCAGTAATCGGCAAGTTGATTGTGTGCGGGTCGACGCGTGCCTGCTGTACCGCGTCACCGTGGCGCGGCAGGCCGGCATTTGGTACTTCCATCGCTGCGCCGCATGGTACGGACAGGGTCGCCGCTAGACATATTCCCAGGCAGATGCGGGACCGCAAGTAGAGCGTACGTAGTCGGCCGGGTTTGACCGGGCAAACAGTTCGATGAGCCGTGCGTAGCAGAGATCCCTCCTGGGCAATTTCCTGCCAAACTATCGTCAAAAGAATCACCCGATTCCAACGCAACCCGCGGCACGGCCCTCCCATCCAAGTTACTACAATTTTTGGAAGCTTAGCGTGAACATCCATTAGTGAAAATACACTGGTTGCCATTCGATTAGGCTCGGTGGCGCGACGCAAGAGCGCTAGTGAGGGTAGCGAGAGGGGTGCGGTCACCGTTTCTAGTGCGCCTCCCTGCTAGCCTTGGCGGAAGATACGTCCGCCAAGTCTTTGCCATTTGACTGACATGTCATCGTCATGCTCGGCCTCCGATGCGACTTACTGACGGCATGATGCACTTCCTACACGCTGTGAACTGATTTGCGGCGCGACTTGCTATCGATTGGCCGTTTGCGTGAGGCGTGGCCAAGCTGGTCTTTCATCGCACGCGCACTATCGTCCGGCCGTGTTGGCGTCAGTTTTGCCGCGTCGGACCTGACCTGGAACAGCGGAACGTTCTCATACATTCGGCGCAACATCCGCTTGAGCTCCGCGACATCTGCCGCACTCAAGCCTTCCCGTAGCAATGCGTCATGGGCTTGCGCGGACTCCCAACACACGCCTGCAACGCGCTTGCCTTCGTCGGTCAAAGACACGAGGACGCTGCGATTGTCGTGTTCCTGCCGGGTTCTCGTTACCAAGCCTTGACGCTGCAGGCGTCGAAGAATGTGCGATAGGGTGGTCTGATCGAGCGCGGCGTGCTCCGCTAAGTCGCCGACGGTGCGGTCATCGTCGAGCTTGAGGAGGATCAGTACTCGCGCTGCGTAGATGTTGACGCCGATCACACCGAATTCCTTGTTTACCGAATCGGCGACTCGCGCGGCGATACGGTGAATCAGGAACGGCAAGGTGTCGTGGTGATGGCGGGTCATGAGAGGTTGCACAAGCGACGGAGGACGAAAGTATGCCGCTAACAACGTGGCACTACAATATATGGCGACGCATGTAATGATTTAAAAATAATATGATCGAGCCAGGACATGGTAATCCATTATATGGCATAACATATAATCTATTGAGTTCAGCCCTTTGCCTTGCGCACGAACCAGAGAGGATTGCTGCATGGACGACTTGCAATTTGTCACGGGCGAACCCTTCAACCCCGGACCTGCCGTGAAGGCGTTGAAGCTCAACCCGCCGTTCCCGCCGCACGCGATTCCGAAGGGTGCGCGGCCTACGACGGTACCAAAGCAGTTCATGCCCCAGTTGCCTTTGAGCGAGCGTGATCGCCGCTGGGACGCATTGCGGAAACGGATGTTGATGGCGAACGTCGACATGCTGCTTTTCCTGGGCAACGACCTCTACTGGGACATGGGTAACGCCAATATCCGCTACGTGGCCAATGCCGCGTTCAAGATGGGGACGCATCTGTGCTTCTTCATCGATGCCGAACCGGTGATGTGGAGTTTCGTGGCCCACATGAACCGTCCCTATAACTTCCTTCTTTCAATCCAGGATTGGGTGAAGGACGTTCGAACCGCGCGGGGCCTCGTCGAGATCGCCGCGGACATTCGGGACCGCGGGCTCGACCGCGGTCGCATCGGGATCGTCGGGTTCAATTCGACGATTCAGACGGTCACGACCATGCTTCATGGAGACATCAAGGCGCTCGAGCGCGAATTGCCAAACGCCGAGTTCGTCGACATGAGCTGGACGCTGCAGCAGATGCGAATGGTCAAGAGCGAGGTCGAAATCGACGTGATGCGGGAAGGGGCAAAGATCGCCCGCAAGGTCGTGGACGCTCTCGTGCAGACTGCGCGACCGGGTAGGCTCGAGTGCGAGGTCTATGCGGAGATGATTCGGACCCAGATTGCGAACGGCGCGGAGCCCAACATCTTCAACTTGTTCGCCTCCGGACCGGTGGATCATCCAAGCGAAGAGCTTTGGCACCTTCTTCATGGGATGGATCAGCCCGTCATGCCGAGCCGTCGACCGCTGGCGGAGAACGATCTCATCGTCACCGAATGGCATACGAAGTACGGTGGCTACCTGGTTCACACCGAATACACGGTTTACGTCGGGAAGAAGGTTCCCGAACCCCTGAACGACATCTTCAAAGTCTGCGTCGAATCGCTGGATGCCAGTCGTGAGGCGCTCAAGCCAGGCAATACGCTGCGCGACGCGTGGGAAGCCATTCGCAAGCCGGCTGAAAAGGCGGGCTACGACTTTGTCGAGCTTGGCTTTCACGCGATGGGCCTCGGCTCGCCGGAGTTTCCTTCGGTCATCTACAAGCCGGGCTACGGGAGCGATGCGCTCAACGGAAGTCGAATTGGCGATCTCGTCCTCGAAGAGGGGATGTGCTTCGGCAACAACCTCGACGTCTTCAATCCCAAATGGAAGGCCGATGTCGGATGCATGTACTCGGACTTCATGGTCGTGCGCCCGGGCGGGGCCGAGCTTCTGGTAGGGACGCCCAGAGAGATCGGCGTGGCGTACTGACACGACAATTCGCGCGAATCGGCAAAGCGGCATCGACGTCGCGAACACCATCTCAAATCAAACTTCAGAGAGTCTCGGAGATCCATCATGGATGACGGGCGGGCTCGAACATTCCTCGCTGCGGCATTCGCCGCGGTGTTCATGACTAGTCCTGCATCGGCGCAGGAGAACCCGCCGATCAAGATCACGTCGCCGTATACCAGCGGGAGCGGGCCCGACGTCGCGGTGCCGGTCCACGGATCGCTGCGCGAAGGGCAGGCTGTCAGGCCGCCGGCGCGCCTGAGCGAGCTCGATCCACGATCCAGCAACGCTGATGCACAGGATTGACTTCTTAGTCCAAGGAGGAACATATGAGCAAGACCGGATACCTGCGTCTCGCGTCGATTGCGCTCGCAGCCCTGGCGGCTAGCGCTGCAAGTGTTGCGCATGCGGCAGACAAGCTGCGCATCGCGCTCCCTCCGGCGTACACGCCGATCAGCGTTGCGCTGTTTGCGCAGGAGAAGGGCTATCTCAAGGCCAAGGATATCGACGCGGAATTCACGACGTATCGGGGAGGCGCTGCGGCACAGGAAGCAGTGGCTGCCGGAGCGGCGGATCTGGCAGCGGTTGCATCCCCCGGCGCCGCCATCGCCATTCAAAAGGGCATCAAGCAGAAGATCGTGGCGAACGCGGGACCGACCGCACCGCGTGGCTGGTACCTCATCGTGCCGAGCGATTCCCCGATCAAAGCGGCCAAAGATCTGAACGGCAAGAAGGTGGCCATTACGAGCAAGGGCTCGTTGACGGACTTCTACGCGATGTACTCAGCCAAGTCCGCCGGCGTCAGCATCCAGGCCGTGCCTTTAGGCGGCGGCATTCTTCCTGCGCTGAAGTCCAAGCAGGTCGATGCGGGTGTTATGTGGCCGCTTAGCAGCTTCAAGTCCGTGGCCAGCGGTGATTACCGGCTCGTGGATGACTACGGTGTGTCGCTTCACGATACGGCATTCGATGTCTGGATCGCGACCCAGGAGCTCATCGACAAGAAGCCGGACGTGCTCAAGCGTTGGTTCGAGGCGCTGGCCATGGCCGTCACGGAGATGCAACGCGACGAAGCCGGTGCGATCTCCTTTCTTGCCAAGTATCACGATGAACAGGACCCGAAGGCGCTGAAAACCGCGTACGACGGCCTGATCAAGACGCTGCGGCCGGACGGCTTTGTCAAGGTCGAATGGGTCGACAACGCGCTGAAGACGGCGACGGCGAGCGGCGTCGAGAACCTGCCTCGTGCCGGTGACATCATCGACAACCGGTTCACGCCGCCGGCTAAGTAGAGTCGACTAGGCTACAGAGACAGCGAGACGTCATGCGCTTTCGCGTTCACGCCGTCCAAGCCATCTTTCTCGCGTGCTTTCTCGCCGTTTGGGAGCTCGCGACTCGTGTCGGCAATGTCGACCCGGACGTGCTCCCTGCGTTCAGCACGGTGTTGCGGACGCTTGCGGACCTCGTGCGCACGGACGCATTCCTGTCGAACACGGCAGTCACGACGACGCGGGTGTTGCTGGCGTTCATCATCGGCGCGCCGTTGGCGATCCTGGCGGGCTTCTACGTGGGGGAAAGAACTGCATTGAATGCAAGGCTGGCGCAGCCGTTGAACGTCTTGGTTGCGGTGCCACAGTCGATGCTGCTGCCGATGTTCATCCTCATTTTCGGTGTCGGCAACGTGCAAAAGGTCGTATTCGGCATCACGCACATCTTCTTTGTGCTCATGCTCACGACCATTGCTGCCGTGCAGTCGGTTCCCGTCAATCTCGTTGTCGCTGCGCGGTCGTTCGGTGCCACGTCCACGGAGATCTACCGGCGAATCTATCTGATCGCCATGCTACCGCTGCTCGTCTCGGGGCTTCGCCTGGCAATCATCTTCGACGTGATTGGCATCCTGCTCGCGGAAATGTATGCCTCCCAGTCGGGCATCGGCTTTCTCATGATGCGGTGGGGCGAGGACTATCGAATGAAGGAACTGATGGCGGCCGTGCTACTGATCTCCGTCGCGACGATCGCTTTCAACGAAATAATGCGTATGTGGGAGACACGCCTCAGTGCACACGCCAGGACTTCGACATGACCACGGCCGCCGCCATCGAGGTGCGATCGCTGAGCAAGGACTACGCGTCGAGCGCGGGCCCGGTGCAGGCACTCAAGAAGATCGACTTTGACGTCCCTGAAGGGGCCTTCGTATCGATCGTCGGCCCCAGTGGATGCGGCAAGTCGACATTGCTGCAAATCCTGGCGGGCCTGCTGTCTTCTTCCTCGGGCCAGGTCTCCGTGGGCGGGACCGCGGTGACAGGGCCGGCGCCGGGCAAGATTTCCTTCGTATTCCAGGACGCGACCTTGATGCCGTGGAAGACGGCCATGGACAACGTGCTGTTCCCTCTCGAGATCCAGAGAATTCCCGAACGGGAGCGCATTCGCCGCGCGGCGCATTACCTGCGCCTCGTGGGTCTGGAAAATGCGGCCCAGTGCTTCCCGCACCAGTTGTCTGGCGGAATGAAGCAGCGCGTGTCGATCGCCCGTGGCCTTGCACAAGAGCCGCAGATCATCCTGATGGACGAACCGTTTGGCGCCCTGGACGAACAGAACCGCATCAAGATGGGCCACGAGCTGCTACGAATCTGGGAAGCGACCGGCAAGACGATTTTGCTGATCACGCACAGCCTCACCGAAGCGATTTTCTTGTCCGACACGGTGATCGTCATGGCGCCGCATCCGGGAAGAATCCTGGAGCAGGTCGACATCGATCTGCCGCGCCCCAGAACGTACGACGTCATCGGCAGCCCCGCGTTTGGAAGCATCCGCAATCATCTCTGGCGGATGATCGAGATCGAACCTGCAGAGGATGAGGCGATGAGCACGGCGCCTGCGTTGTGATGGCGTCGTGTTCGAAGGACAGCCCATGATGCGAAAGCTCTTAGCGGCGCTCGCTATTCTCGTAGTGTGGGAGGGTGTCGTACGCCTTGGCCTCGTCAATCCTATCATTCTTGCTTCGCCAAGCGGAATCGGTTCTGCGCTGGTCACCGACGGCGTGCCGTTCCTCCATGCCTTTCGCATCACGGTGACCAGCATTGCCATTGCGTTGTTGGCGTCCTTGAGCATCGGTGTCGGCATCGGACTCATCGTCGGTGCGACGGCATTCTCGTACGCGGCGTTCGGTCCGATTCTGTCGTCGCTCTTTGCCATTCCTCTGATTGTCTGGTACCCGATGCTGGTCGTATGGGCCGGTATCGGGCCAGAATCGAAGATTCTGTTTGCGATCATCAGCAGCTTGATCCCGGTCGCGTTGAACACCGCGGCGGGGGTGCGCCAGATCGATGTACGGTACGAACAATTCGGTCGGTCGGTCGGCGCGGCGACACGCACGATCTATTTGCGGATCCTCTTACCGTTTGCTCTTCCCTCGATCCTCGCCGGCCTCCGCATCGGAACGGCGCTCGCAGTGGCTGGCGTGATCGTCGGCGAGATGCTGACATCGACGGATGGGATCGGCTTCTGGATCTCCTATCACCGCACGGTCTACAACACCGGCCATGTCTATCTTGGAATGCTCCTGGCTATCGCCTGCGTATTGATCGCAAATGCCGTTCTTTCGCACCTCGAACGGCACTTCGGAGCGTGGCGATTGGATGAACTCGCAAATATCGCGCCTGCATAGCGGGCAGTCCTCAACTGATGTACCTATAGGAGAAAGCAACATGCCTCTCATCAGACACGGCAGAGTCAAAGCGGATCCGGTCGATACGGCCAAGCGACAGATGAAAACGCTGCCATGGGCCGACAAGACGGCGTTGGCAAAGTACCGCGAAGCGCAGCCGAGCGCTGCGGATCTTGCGCTAGTCGATCGGTTCCAGAAAACGCCGCTCGATTTTCTCGGCAATCCGTATCTTCGGATACGCATGTTGGAGAACGAGTTGGCGCAGTGGCCGCGTACCTGGATTGCCGCGGCGGAACAGACAGTGGATGCGGCGACGGCCGTCAAAATCGCTTACGCAGCCGGGTTTGCGCATGGCAAGCGGCGCTTCGGGACATTTCTCAAGGGGCGTGGTTCCTCTGGCGGCGTGGAGGCCATGGTCGCCTGGCAGGACACCTCGCATTCATCCGCCGGTTCGCGGCACGCTTCCGCGCTCTTTGCGCGATACGACGACGAGCTGGTCGAGGTGGTCCGAACCGAGGATTCGTTCGGCATGCACACCGGCGACGAGCCGGCCGGCGCAAAGGCCTTCGTCGATGGGTTGATCGACGGATATCACGCGGTGGACCCGACGCTGACACGCGTGGAGGAACTCGTGCGTGAGCGTCCGAACGGAGGCCTCGAGTTCGTGCATCGCTTCTGGTTCCTTCGCAAATAGGCCATTGTTCGTCTTGGAGGTATGGCATGCAACCTATTCAACCTTCCGCGCCCAATCAGGCGATCAAGCCGCCAGGGGGTCGGATCGATGTGCAAGTAATGACCCAGACCGGACCTGGAACACTGGCGGGCCGCTACATGCGGCGGTTCTGGCAGCCAGCATTGCTGTCCGAGGAATTGGTGAGTGGCCGGGCGATGCCCGTCCGGATCATGGGCGAAGACCTCACGATCTACCGCGGCGAGGATGGCGTCGCCTATGCGGTCGCCAGCCGATGTGCCCATCGCGGCACGCAGCTCTCTGTTGGCTTTGTCGAAGGTAACAGGATTCGTTGCCTCTACCACGGGTGGCAGTACGACGGCAGCGGGCAGTGTGTGGAGCGGCCGGCGGAACGCGACCCACACGCCTGCGGCAACATCCGCATTCGAAGCTATCCAGTCGTGGAATACCTTGGTCTCGTGTTGGTGTACTTGGGCGAGGGCAATGCGCCGGCGCCATTGAGCTTCCCCGAGTTCGCAGCTGAGGGAGTTCGCGAAGCCAGCTTTTACGAGCGCGGCTGCAACTATTTCCAGAACGTCGAGAACGGCGTCGACGAAGTCCATATCGCATTCACGCATCGCCAGTCTCTGTTCCAGGTGCTCAATTACTCCGTGCCGGAGATGGGCGCCCAGGAAACGAAGTATGGACTTGTGCAATTGGCCAAACGCTCGGACGGAAAAGTCAACCAGGCGCATTTTATGATGCCGAACATGTTGACCTTCACGTATCCGGCCAGCAACGATCCTGCGGTAACAGGTTGGGCACTCTACTTGTCGTGGCGAGTACCGATCGACGACACCCGGCACAAGACTTTCATAGTCGAGCATTTCAACGTCAAAGCAGATGACGTAGAAGGTTTCCGCGCTCGGCGACAAGCGCGCCGTGAGAGCATTGCGGCGCTGCAGCCGCGTGCGCAAGTGAGTGCCGCGATCCTCGCGGGCAAGGCGCACTTGATGGACTACGTGGATCGGCCGGATTACTTGCATCTCGGTGACGATGTTACGCAGCGGGCACAGGGAATCGTTCAAGACCGCAGCGCTGAGCGGCTTGGGCGCTCGGATGTCGCCATAGTCATGCTGCGCAGGCTTTGGGCGCGCGACCTGGCCACGATCGAATCGGGAGGTGAACCGACTGCATGGGAATACCCGACGTCAGTTCCGCGACCGACAGGGGCCTGACAACTGGTGCCGATCGATGCCCAACTGTCTGTAATAGTGAAACGCGTCAAACAGGAAGCGCATGAGGTCAAATCGTTTGACCTCGTGGGCATGGCCCCCCCACTGCCGCCGTTTACGCCGGGTTCGCACATCGATATTCATATCGGTCCAGGCCTTGTTCGCCAGTACTCCCTGACGAACGGCCCGCACGAGAGATCGTGTTATCGAATTGCAGTTAAACGTGAGCCAAACTCGCGCGGTGGGTCGCAAGCGATGCACGACAACATTCGCGAGGGGCAGACGCTCGCCATCAGTGCGCCGCGCAACAACTTCGTTCTGAACGAAGACGCACGCCACACAATTCTCGTCGCAGGAGGCATCGGCATCACGCCGTTGCTGTCGATGCTCCAGCACTTGGAGAACAGCGGTCGCTCGTTCGAGCTTCAATACTTCAGCCGCTCGGTGGCGCATACGGCGTTCCATGCGTTCCTGTCTCAGGGACGGTACGCCGGCCAAGTGGGCTTTCATTACGCTCTTGAACCCGAGGCGGTGCGAGCGTATCTGCGCAAACACTTGTGGCATCGCCAGAATGACGCGCATCTTTATATCTGCGGCCCGCGACCATTTATGGACATGGTCGAGCAAACGGCTGCCGCTACGTGGCCGCCTGAGTCGGTTCACCTCGAATACTTCTCGGCCGATCCCAGTTCGCTGGCCGGGCCGCGGGAAGCATTCGTTGTGCGGCTGGCGCGCACGGGAGGCGAGTACGAGATCCCTGCTGAACTTTCCATTGTTAAGGCGCTCGCAAAGCATGGCATCACGATCGAGACTTCATGTGAGCAGGGCGTTTGCGGCACCTGCCTAACGGGTGTCCTGGAAGGCGAGATCGATCATCGCGACGTGTTTCTCACCGACGAGGAGCGCGCCTGCGGCGATCGCATCACACCTTGTGTTTCGCGATGCAAGAGCGCCGTGCTCGTGCTAGACCTCTGATTGGACGTGGCTCATAGATGGCGCTCGCAAGGTCGGTGCTGTTTTGTTGAGATGAGGAAACGTTACATGCAAGTCATCGAGACTCCCGTATCCCCTGTCCGCTCATTGCAGGAAGAAGCTTCGGAAACGCCGGGATGAAACCATCTCGGTTCGGCATCCTCACGAGGGGAAGGATGCGTGCGTCGATCGAGCTTCCTGCGGGGATCAGGTGATTCCTCTCCAGGAATTGCTTGGACCGGTTCTGCTCCGAACTCGTCGTCTTTGGCACAGCTGGAGTGCTGGTTACGTTCGGTGTAACCATTCCCTAGCGTGGTCAATGACACACCTCGGGTCTGGATTCGCAGTACTGCTGGATGTCGAACGAGGAGCAGGACGTGGAGAGAGCCGACCTACTGATTAAGAATCAGTGCCAAATATTGCGTCTTCCGGTTGATTCGTCGATTCCTTCAGCTTGAGCAAGTACCATCTCTACTTGGTGCACCCCGGCCGGAATTGGTACACAAGTTCGTAGACACTATCGCTGAGAACAAAGCCAGATGGTGCTGTTGAGTGGATTCGAACCACCGACCTACTGATTACGAATCAGTGACGAA
>Ga0207684_10003533_pt1 | contig 15230 bp, 18 predicted proteins | sample KBSK5501metaG_FD_184342 | JGI IMG/M metagenome (GOLD analysis project Ga0207684, IMG submission 184342) | Corn, switchgrass and miscanthus rhizosphere microbial communities from Kellogg Biological Station, Michigan, USA - KBS K5-50-1 metaG... | ecosystem: Host-associated > Plants > Roots >...
CCAGGTGCAACTGAGCGGCATAGGTATAAGCACGAGTCAGCCAGCTCATAACGCGGATCGTCATCAGACGGTCTGCTGCCTCAATGATCACCTGCTTCGCGATCTGCAGCCGTGAGATCAGAGAAGCAGCCTCACCCTCGAACATCACATGCAGCCAGAAGGTGAAGGAGAGCGGGATCATGTTCCAGCTCACCTCCGAATCTGCGGGCAGCGCCTCTGTCTCTTGAGCGAGGTGGCGCAGGCGCTCGCTGTCGCCACGCTTGACGACAGCCCTGGCCTCGATCAAGGCACGCAAAAGGCGCAAACGCCTCTGGATCAACGCCACCTCTGCATCTGAGAGCGAGAGTTCACGCTTTCTGCGCAAGATCTCGTCCATGCGCGTGAAGGTCTGCTCCATCTGGATCTGCATGCCGACATACAGTGTTTCATTGCCCAGATTGACGGAGTTCACGAAGCGCAGAGCGGCACCCAGAGCCAGACGGAGATGCGCACGCAGAATGGCATCTGGCAGGGAGAAGACCCAGGTATGGACAGTCCTTGCTTCACCACTGAGCCAGAACTGAGGTGCCGCCTGTTCCATCAAGGAGGCGGCAAGGGAGTAGTCAGGCGCAGCGAGCGCGTGCGCAATCGCCTCCCGCAGCTCGCCCGCCGCCTCATAAAAACTGGCTGCCCGGATGTGCAAGAGCGGCAGCAGTTCTGGCTGGCTCGCTTGCAAACGAGCGCGCAGCGCCTCACGAAAGAGATCATGAAACCGATACCACTGCCGCTGCTCGTCGAGCGGCATGACAAAGAGGTTCGCTCGCTCCACCTCCTCCAGCATCTGCTGGCACTCCTCTCGCGTCGGTCTCGCGGTAACGGCCTGACATACGGCCGCATTCATGCTCGTCACGATCGATGTCTGAAGCAGAAAGTCCTGGAGCGGTACCGGCAACCGCGTAAGAATGTCCTGCTGCACATAATCCAGGAGATACCGGTGGCTGCCAGCAAATTCCTTCACAAAGCCGGAGAGATCCTGCCGCTTGCGCAGGGAAAGCGCCGCTAGCTGCAGACCCGCGATCCAGCCCTCCGTGCGTTGATGCAGGGTTGCCGCGTCTTCTTCCGAGAGAGGCAGGCCCACGCTTTGCAAAAGAAAGCTGGTCGCCTCTTCCCGGGTAAAATGCAGATCACTTGAGCGGATCTCGATCATCTGCCCACGAACGCGAAACCTTGAGAGAGGAAGTTCGGGATCCGTGCGCGTGGAGAGCACCAGATGCACATTGGCAGGCAGATGATCGAGCAAGAAGAGCATGGCCTCATGGATGGCCTGATCTTCGATCACATGGTAGTCATCCAGAAGCAGGATGATGTCTCTGCCCACCTGCTCCATCTCATCGAGGAGAGTGACCAGGATGGTCGAGAGCGGCGGAGCCTGTGGCGAGTGCAGCAGCTCTCGCGCCGCTTCGCCAAATGTGGGCAGACAGGTCCGCACTGCGGCAATGACCCAGAGCCAGAAGCGGATCGGATCATTGTCCAGGGAGTCAAGGGAGAGCCAGGCACAAGCCGGTTCGGCTCCCCGGCGCTCTGCGCGCAGCTTCGTCCCCCTGCTTGTCTGCAACCGCAAGGAAAGAGCCACCCATGCGGAGAGCAGCGTGGTCTTGCCGCTTCCGGCAGAGGCCGAGACGAGCGTCAACGGGTGAGAGAACGCCGCATCAAGTTCGTCTAGCAAGCGAGAGCGTTCCACAAGCGAGCCTGGCAGACGGGGAGGAGAGAGTTTGAGAGAGAGCAGCGCTCTCCTCTGCTCAGCCTGAAGCGAAGCTGCGGGCCTTCGCCCTTCTCGCCCAGTTGCTTCTCGGCGGGCAGAGGGTGAGCGAGAGAGCGCCTTCGCCTCCTGCTCTAGGCATGCGAACGTCACCTTGGCCGACGGTCCCAGATAGCGTTTGCGGGTGTGTCGATCCTGCGTACGATAGGCATACCAATAGCCTGTCCCGCCAGACCTGGCTTCTTTGAGGACCGAGATTCGCCCGGATTTGCCCACAAAGGCAAATGCGGTGTGCTCTTTCAACCAGCGAGAGAATGCTTCATCGTCTCCTCTCTGGAAACACTGGTGGAGTTGCCCGTGCAGATGCAGTTCATAGTGCTCTCGCTCGTGCAACCAGATAAGCACATACCGTGATGGTTTAGGCACAGCTCCCTTCCTTTGCCGTCAGGTGTTTCACCCTCTATCCCCCAATACCGAGGAGTATAGCATACAAAAGAGCCAGAGGGCAATCAGCTCGAGAAACGGAAACCTTTCCTCAGCATATCCTATAGCTGGCGGGAGCGTCGAGGCGGCAATTTACCGTTCTGAGATCGAGCGAACATCGATGTTGCATGGGGCAACTTTACCCTGCCACGCGCAAGGTGTTTTCTGAATATTGAGGCACTTCCTGTTCATGACGATGCTCATGACGTTTTCATGGCGCTTCCTCGTCATACTTGCACCAGAGAGGACGATGTGCAGCCGGTCATGTCAGGGGCGATGAGGCACCCAACACAGGCGTGGGGTCTCATGGGGGCGCATCGGATCAGCTTGGGATGCACACGGAGAAAAACACAGGAAAGGTGAATTATCTTATGGGACAACTACAAATTATCTGCCCCCTGCGCCCGGGAACCCAGGAACATTGGCGACGATTTTATCAGACGGTGGAGGGATCACGCCGAGACCAGTTTGAAGCGTCGTGCCAGCAAGCGGGGATCACCCAGGTGCAGGTCCGGCTGGCGCAACTGCTCCACGGCGAACTCCTGCTTATAACACTGACCACGCAGGAGCCGCAACAGACCCTGCAGGACCTGGCGACCTCAGAGTGTCCGTTTGAGCGCTGGTTGCGCGGGCAGCTCCAGGCCCTGCTTGGATGGAACATGCAGGATGTGCTGCCTGGCCCGCATTGTGATCTTATCTTCACCTGGGGTCCGTAGCGTTCATGCATACGCTACCGACTGGCCAGGCTATTAGAGAGCCCTGGTGCTTGGAAAATGTGCCTGGCATGGACTGCACCCGCGGCTCACGAGTTCCAGGGTGGACAGACAGCGTGGTCGCCACCGCGGAGCTGCGGGCGAGGGCATCATGAGAAGAAAGGTCGAATGATGGAACCATGCAGCCCTGCTGACTGGCAAGCACACGCGATACGTTAACGTGTATGGAATCGAGTTGAAAGAGAAGGAACGATGATCTGTCAGCCCAAGTCCTTATACATAGAGGAGAAAAGAAGCAATGCCTGTGTTAAGCTTCATAGCAAAGATATGGAGAGAAATGTTCGGGCAGGCAGCCCCGAAATTGGAGCATGAGCGAACGCAGCCATCAGCCGCCTGGATCCAAGAACGCGTTCACGCGGCGATTGGCGAAGAAGCGTTGCAAAGCGAGAGTGGTGAGATGTATCACCAGTGGCCGCTGCCTTCGGCGCCCCCGTCACCTCCGTATCCGGTGAGCAATGAACTACCAGCGAACAATGAACCCACAATGAGACCATCACCTGGCGTGCCAAGCAATGGGCGGACAGATATGGAAAAGGTCTTCGAGGTGCAACAGCAAGAAGGCTATGCTCCAAGCCTGCTCGTAGGGTGGCTCTCGGATCCTGGGATCACACGCCAACACAAGCCGAACGAGGACAGCATCTTTGCCATGCAGAGTACGCGACCCCACCATACGCAGTTACAACCCTTTGGGTTGTTTATCGTGGCAGACGGGATGGGTGGGTATGCGCACGGACAGGAGGCGAGCCGGCTGTCCGTTCAAACGATGATCGATCAGGTGTTGCCGAAGCTGTCCGGGAGCGGCGAGTTGCACGAGGCCGATTTCAGGCAACTCTTGATCGATGGAGTGCAGGCTGCGAATCAGGCCATCCATCAATGGAACAAGGAGCATCGTACTGAAATGGGGACCACCATCACCGCTGCCCTGATCGTTGGCTTGACTGCCTTTGTGGCAAATGTTGGAGATAGCCGTACCTACCTATATCGAGGATCCGAAGGACTACGCAAGATCACGCAGGATCATTCGGTGGTGGCATATCTGGTGGAAGCTGGCATCATCAAACCCGATGACATCTACACGCATCCCCAGCGTAACCGGATTTATCGCAGCCTGGGCGCGAAACCAATGATACAAGTCGATGCGTTCATCGAGCAACTCCAGCCGGGTGATACCTTGTTGCTCTGTTCTGATGGCTTGTGGGAGATGGTCCGTGACCCCGGCATCCTGCAGATCTTACAGCATGGAACTGACCCGTCACAGATGGTTCAGGCACTGATCGAAGCCGCCTTGGATGGAGGTGGCACAGATAATACCAGCGTGATTGTGGTTCAGGTCACTGAGGCGACAGGATATACAGATGTAGCAGGTTTGCAACTGCTCGCGAAGCCAGAGACAGTTGAGCTACCTAACATCTTACCACCTTGGCCGAAGTAGTCCTCGCACGAGTAAGGAGAGAAGATCCCCATCATGGTGCTCAAAATCAAGACCCGTTTGTCCCTGGTGACCCCCGACCATCTCGAGAGACCAACCTCCATAGGAGAGATGAGGATATCTCTAGGTGAGGAGTAACGTGTGGCAACGCAACAATTCCGAGTCTTTTCATTACCAGGAGTGTTGCCAGCAGGGCATGTGTTAGTGTTGAATACCCATCCTTATAGCCTGTCTACTTTCGTCCTCACCCAACTGTCACCAGAGGGGTATGGCCTGGTGGCGCAAGAAGTGGTGACGGAACTCGAGATGTATGTGCTGGTAGCCCTGCTCGAGGCCTATCCCCACTATTGTCCCTACGAGGTGCTGCAGGCGGCCATCACCGATGAGGCGATCAGTCGCGCCCGCGCAACCGTGTATCGCGCGGTCGAGCGCAGAACGCTGGACCGCGCCATGAAGCCGGTCAGGAATATCCTGTCGCGTTGCAGGGCAAAGCTACACACATTCGGCATTGATATTCGCTCTCTGCATGGAGAGGGATATATCCTCACAGCCATGAGATACCCGCATTGAGCCTGTGAGGCATTGAGAGTCCATGACGATGCTCATGACGGTTTCGTGGCGCACCTTCGTCATACTATGTTTGTCAATCATCAAATGATAAACCTCTATTCTGGCAAATAGTGTTAGCTGATCGTGTGGGTATTGTGCGCAAGAAGGAAGGAACACTGTGATTAGTACAATGCATACTGAATCTGAAACTGCCAGTTTCTCTGGCCGAATCCTCAAAGAAAGCGTCTCCTTGATGTACCGTTGCTACTTGCGGGTCTGGGGATATGCAGCGAAGCCGAGAGATCATATGCTTAATCAGCTGCATGAAAAAGCCTGGGTGGCGACCCGGCATCGTTACGTTCAGACATACCGGGGGGTGTTGCTGTTTGCCGATGACCAGGGAGTAACGGCAATGATAGACTCACACACCTGGCAGTATATTGAGGCATCGCCAGATAAGCTTCTTTTCCTCCCGACCATTGAAGAGGCAAAATTGTTCATTGATACACGGGTGTAGGCATACTCATTCCTCCACTGCGATGGGCATGATGAGAAGCAGTAGGAAGCTCCTCAGGTCAAAAAAGCATGCAGCCGCTTACTCATCTAGCCACTCCTGGAGGCCCACCACATCAAGCACGGTTCAATTCCACTACATCCGCCCGCTGGAACTCGTTAAGAACCCTGGTAACTGACTCCCGCTACGCTCCGATCATATCCCCGAGTTCCTGATGGTTGATCAGCGCAGCTTCACCATTCTGCTCAATCGCGGGAGCACGCGGGCAACCCGCGCCGGAACGCTCCGAATTGCCGATGTTCCTCTCATGGCTGGCACACCAGGTGAGCAGGATCAGGAAAGCCACGGGACCCGGCGCGATATGGGCTGGGTTCTCCTTACAGGTCCAACTTGCCGGTGAGAACAAGGAGCCTGAGGAACTCCCACTGGCTCACCAGCTCTACGCGGTCACTGCCCCCCGTTTGGTACCACTGCTGGAGCCAGAGCAGTGAAACGATTTCCTCAGAGGTAAAGCCCCTTTGGGCGAGTCTTTCTGGATCTGAATGTACCGCCATTTCACCCTGTTTTTTCCCATGGATATATGTATCCATTATCATATCCTTTCCATTAGAGAGGTCATATAATAAGGGAGTGTCAATCCGCTCGGAGGCCGACCGTATACGATACTCCTCGTATGTTGCCGGATGGCCTTGTAAAGCAATTTCAAAACACGTCTCACACAGTTTCTGAGACGCCAGAACCGTGGCGCTATCCACAAACGGCCATGCTGTAAGGAACGTTTCATACCAATCAGTTTCATGCCGCCTGATAGCAAGAAAACCAAACAGCAAGAAAACCAATCCGAGCAGTACCTGGAGAACAATAGCGATAATGTTCATTAGGAACGCTCCTTCTACTTACACTGCACCTCATCAGATGATATACTGACCTCTCTGATGTTAGTATGACAAGGAAACGTCACAAAAGCGCCATGAGCAGCGTCATGAACGGGAAATATTCCACATGAAATTACATGTCTGCAATTAAGAAGATGGTGCGTGGAGGCAATGCTTGTGTTTGCCCTCAAACGAGCTCACCCGGTACGATGCCTCTACCGTGGTCAGTACCATGTGCAACAAACGCTTTTTCTCCTGGCTTCAGATAGATCGCTCGCCTGGCAGCACTACAGCAACGCGCCTGGTGTATTTCCAATGAGGTTTGTCGCACTTGTCGCACTTGTAACACTTGTATCATTTGTATCACTTGTATCACTTGTGTCTGTTGTATCGCTGTGTGACCTCGTGCATCAAAATGGGAGATTTTCTAGGGGCACCTATTATTGCAAATACAAACGTAACTATTCAGGTCTCCTTTCTCTTGCGCCGCCTCCGGCGGCGGGGTGAGGGAGAAAGGCGGGGACGCCCCGCACCCCACCAAGGGGCCTTGCAGGCCCCTTGGAACCCCCTGCCGAATAGTTACATACAAACTTTAAATGGGCCGTTTTTACACATGTATCCTGGTGAGACTTGACTGCTTCTTTCCTAATAGAGGACAAGCTTCTCAGAGCTACCCTTGTCACAAAGACTTACATCGTATAGACTACTACTACTACCACTATAGATGACAGCATGTGTTTTATTCGCTAATCGATATTATGTAACTATTCAGGTCTCCTTTCTCTTGCACCGCCTCCGGCGGGGTGAGGGAGAAGGGCGGGGACGCCCCGCACCCCGCCAAGGGGCCTTGCAGGCCCCTTGGAACCCCCTGCTGAATAGTTACGATATTATTTGATTACATTTGGAAAGGCAGTTTGTGATAGTGTCTACCGATCTGACGCGAGGGTATTAATAGAGTAAGGAAGTAGGATTTTTCATCCCCTTCCCGGGCAGGGATGGAGGTTTTCCCATGATTACAGAACTGGGTCCCGTGGAGATACTAGGTACCGAGGCAATAGGCCAACCTGGTCAACGCCGTTTTCGCCTGTTCGCCCTGGTGCGTGATATCTCGGTTGCCATGTGGATGGAGAAAGAGCAGCTCTCTAACCTATCATTAGCGCTTGATCGCATCCTGGCACAGCTCACTGAAGGCAGTATCCTGCGTATTGAAGCTCAAGCTGAGCCCCAGCCCACTTTGGTAGGAGCGCCAGCCAGCTTTCCGCAAAAGCCCAGCTTTGAGTTCCAGGTGGGGCAACTGCGCATCAGCTATGACGAGAGGCGCAATCTACTGGTGCTGATTGGCGTTCCGCTCGAAGTGGTGATAGAGCGCGGCCAAGAGCCCCAGGTGATTCTCCGTGAAGAGGACACACTCTCCTTCAACTTTACGCTGCTGCAAGCACAAGAACTCAGCAGAGCGATTACTGTACTGGTCACCAGTGGAAGACCCATGTGCCCACTCTGCGGAACGCCTCTCGATGGAGGGCCTCACGCCTGTATCAGGCAGAATGGTCATCGTGAGTTCATACAAGTGCTGGAAGAAGAGGATACCGACGAGGATGAGTGAGAAGGTGATCACGCATTTTGTACAAAAAAGCGCAACAGAGCACCTTGCCCTTCAAAAAGGCTGAGTGCCCTGTGCATTACTCTTTAATCAGTGCAGAGATACTTGTTTGCCCTTTGGAGATAGTGCTCCTCGTTCGCCTCGATCATCAGCTTATGGAGCACGACTACATCAGCATCAGGCAAGCGTTCCACAGGCTGCACACACAAGCGCATCACCGCTCGGCCATTCTCAATGACCTGAACATAACCCCTGGTGCGAGGTACACGATAAACACGCTGGGCGGTTGAAGGACTTGGGACTTCAAGATAACCACGCCACACGAGTTGCCGGCATTGCTCAGGTGTGAGTAGATCATGCAGGAGTCCATTTGCCCTTCGTTCAGCAGGCGACAGACTTTTGAAGTATGGTTGAAAAATCAACCATACCATTGGGGAAATCGCCAGTGCTAAGACAATCCAACCCAGGGTAGTAAGCACCTGCTGAGTGATCAAGGTCATCCGCCAACGACTCGCGGGACAAGGACAATCTGCTCGGCCGTTTGGTCAAAATCTTCGATGCGCTGTGCCGGTTTCCCGGGATCCAGGCGGAAAGCAGTCGCCCCCTTGGCGCGTTCCTGCGCAAAGATACGCTCTGCTTCGCGAATCGCAGCGGTTGCTTCGGGGTCTCCCTCCTGCAACTTCTGCTCATCCCAGGTGACACGATCGTCACCACGCCGTGACATCACCCGTAACATTCCCACAGTCGTTCCTCCTTCGTAGTCAGAGCCCGCTGCCGGGTTACCCGGTGAGTAAATCCCGACATGCTCGAAAAGTGGCTAACCACGGATACCCACCAGGGGTACCTCTAGAGATAGTTTCTAACGAACAACGGTCATTACAAAAAAACGAACTACGAGATAAACAGACTTTGGTACCTGACAGGCACCCCTACTTGAGATACGTTCAGCGCTGACAGTTAGTTTCGACGGCAAGGAAACCCACGTGACTTCCAACACCTTCTACATCTATTGTAACTTGACACATATTGAAACGTCAATGGCTAAATGGGGCATTCGGGGTTATTTAAAAGTCGTCTTCTTCCCCTCCCCACCCCTGGAAAAGGGGAAAAGGTGGGGACACTCCACACCCCGCCAAGGGGCTACCGCCCCTTGGATCCCTGCTCGGCGACGACGGCAACAGCAGCCGTGCCTGGTCCGGTGTGGGTACCCAGCACAGCACCAAGCCGGTAGATAGGCAGTTCACCCGTATAAACAGTTTGGATTTCCTGCGCGAGCTGATGGCCAACCTCGTCGTTCGACTCAGCAATGGAGACATGTTCTACCCTGGCCATTGCTTGTACCAACTGGGCAATGCGCGCATAGGCTTTGCTGCGCGTGCGGGGTTGCTCAACGGGGATTACCTCGCCATCTCTCAATGAGACGATTGGTTTGACGCTCAGCATATTCCCGAGCATGGCCCTGGCGCCCCCAATGCGCCCTCCACGCCTCACAAATTCCAGCGTATCCAGCACGGCAAGGATACGTGTACGCGCAAGTTGGTCGAGTACACGCGCTTTGATCTCCGCCAGGCCTAAGCCCGCGCGTGCTTCTTGCGCGGCCAGCAAAATTGCTCGCGACATACCTACGCTTATACTCTGCGAATCGATGATGTCAATAGGAATCTCTTTGACTGTATCAGGCAATGTGTCCCGTGCGGTACGGGCAGACTGGAAAGTGCCGCTCAGTTTTGCAGACAGGTGGACTGAGAGGATGGCATCGGCTCCCTCCTCAACCAGGCGTGTGTAAGCCTGCTGGAATGCCGCCGGAGATGGTTGTGAGGTGCGCGGTAACGTCTTGCTTGCCGCAAGCTTCTTGTAGAAACTGGCACTATCAAGTTCTATACCATCAAGGTAGGCTTCGTCGCCGAAAAAAACGGTGAGCGGTACAATGGTAATGCCAGCAGCCCTGGCCTGATCTTGTGGAATGTCTGCGGTGCTGTCAGTGACGATTCGAACAGCCATGACTCCACCTCCTAAAAACAAATGTTTTTATTCCGCTGCAAGAATGTAGGTGTAGTGGGGTTGGCCTCCATCTACAACCTCAATCTCAAGCTGCGAGTATTTCTGCTTTATGCCCTTGGCAGTCTCTTCCGCTTGCCGCTGGGTGATTCCCTCGCCAAAATAAAGCGTGACAATTTCATAGCGTTCGATATTCATACGCTGCAGTGTCTCGCCGATAATATGCTTCATATCCCGACCGGCAATAACCAGGTTCCCATTCACCAGGCCGATATAATCGCCCTCGCGCACACGCACATCGCCAATCTGCACAGTGCGAATGGCGGTAGTGATTTCCGCCGTTTGGACGCTGGTGGCGGCCTCGGTCATGGCTTTGCAATTCGACTCGAAGTCGGCCTCGAAGTTAAAACCGAGCAGCGCAGCAATGCCCTGGGGCATGGTTTCGGTTGGAACGATATAGACTTCTTTACTTGTCAAATCGACCACCTGGCGCGCGCTCAAGATGACGTTACTATTGTTTGGCAAAAGAATTACCTTATCGGCATCTACTGCATTAACCGCCGCAAGCAGTTCTTCGGTGCTGGGGTTCATTGTCTGGCCACCGGGGACAATAGCGGTCAGCCCAACGCTTTGAAAGACCTTCTCAAATCCTGGACCTGCTACCACGGCCACAGTGGCGATCTGCTTTGCCGGCGGCCGGTCCTGTTCAGCGGCATGTTCGGCTTCACTCTCAGCCGCGTAGGCAAGACTTTGCTCCTGTAAGTTCTCGATGTTGATATCCAGCAGGCTTCCCAGGCTCACGCCATAATCCAGGATTTTGCCGGGCTGCTCGGTATGGGTGTGAACTTTGAGCATCTGCTCATCACCGGCTACGACAGTGGATACTCCACCCATATCGATAATAGTTTGACGAATCTTCTCAACATCGAGATCTTCGCCGCGCAACAAGAAAACTACCTCATAGCCAAACTCTTCCTCAACCGTCACGCGCCCCCTCCTGACCCCAGTTTCAGGCAATGACGACTCCAACACACGCTCCTGCATCGCAGCGGTTGGGCTTGCCCCCGACTCCCCTCGAACATAACGCCACACCCCCTCCAGGATCGTGCAGAAGCCCTGGCCGCCAGAATCAACCACGCCAGCCTGTTTGAGCGTAGGCAGCAGATCAGGAGTGCGGGCCACGGATTGCCGCGCAGCCATGACAAGTTCTTGCATCATTGCTACAAGGTCATCACCGCGCTGGGCGCTCGCCTGTGCCGCTTCGGCGGTTTCGCGTACCACGGTCAGGATGGTGCCTTCCACGGGTTTGAGTACAGCGCGATAGGCTAGACGCTGGGCCTCTTGCAGCGCCAACGCGAGATCAGTAGCCGAAAACGTCTGTTTCTTGTCAAGTCCCTGCGCGAGCCCACGTAAAATCTGTGAGAGAATGACGCCAGAATTTCCACGCGCACCGAGTAACGCGCCATGTGCCAATTTGGCCGCGATAGTGCCTGCCACAGTCTCTTCGCTAGCGACGATTTCCCGGATGGCGGCTTGCATGGTAGCAGACATATTGGAGCCGGTATCCCCATCTGGAACGGGAAAGACGTTGAGCGCATCAATGGCATCCCGGTGCTCTTCTAACCATGCAGCGCCTGCTAAGATAGCTTTCTTGAGGTCCTGTCCATCAAAGACGCTAATACGTCGAAGGCGTTGTGTTCGTACCTGAGCGTACGATTTCTGATTCTGCATAGCTACCGACTCCCCAGGGTACTGGCATCTCTACGTTTTGTCATTTATGTTTGAGCTGTGGCCGAGCCCTTGAACGTTAACATTGACCTGGGCCACAGGTACACCAAGCATCTTTTCAATCGAAAATTTGACGCTGCTCATTATATTATGCGCTATTTCCGATATACGCAGCCCATATTCCAGGGCAACATAGACTTCGACAATGATCTGATCATCTACGATACGTACCTGTATGCCCTGGTTGAGATGCCCGGGCGGTAAGAGCACCGCTTGCCCATTGCGCAGGCGAGGAGCAGTAATGCCGACGACTCCGTAGCACTCACTGGTAGCCTGGACGGCGATAGTGTGAATGGCATTGGGCAGAACTTCAATCTTGCCAAGGGGACGTAATCCATGTTGCGGCTGGATGGCAGGCGTTTTTGGCATGTGCATCTTTTTCTCTCATCGCTCTTGCCAAAACAAGTAACAACGTGATATACTCGCATGGCGCGCCCAGGTTTGTTAGCGCAATATAGGTCTGGTGTCTGAGCTAAAAGAGTATATCAAAGTCTGGCTGGATAGTCAAGGGAAGCGCGCGGGGCAGGGTCTAGCCTAAAATAGAGAGGAAGATTATATGTCTGGTCGTTGTGAAATATGCGAACGCAAGCCCATGCATGGCAATAATGTGCCTTTCTCACAAAAGCGCACGCGCCGTCGTTTTGTGTTGAATGTGCACCGTCGCCGCATCGAGATCAATGGTGTTACACGCACGGTCAATATCTGTACCCGTTGCCTGAGAACCATGAACAAGTTGCCAAAGGCAAGATAATTCATCAGCAAAAGGGATAGGGTGGGAGTGCACTCCCACCCTATCCCTTTTGCTTCCTCTCCTTTTCAACAAACCGCGTTCTTAATTGCCCGCACGCTGCAGCGATATCGTCACCCCGCTCTGCACGTACAGTGTTACTTACTCCGTGCTCGAAGAGAATATTGCGGAAAGCGCGAATGGCAGCGCCGCCCGGTGGCCGGTAATCGGCCGAAGTGGCGTTGACCGGAATGCAATTGACATGCGCGAACTGCTTGAGCGGCGCAAGTAGCTCGCCGAGTTGATGGGCATGTTCCGGCGTGTCGTTCACACCTGCAAGCAGTACGTACTCAAATGTCACCTGCCGCCCGGTGGTGGCGATATAATCCTGGCAGGCTGCCAGCACTTCTTTTAATGGGTACTTCCTGTTAACCGGCATAGTCTGGCTGCGCAGTTCATCGGTTGGGGCATGCAGGGAGATGGCCAGGTTTACCTGCAGTGGCTCCTGGCTGAGCTTGCGAATAGCGGGAACCAGTCCCACGGTTGAAACGGTCATATGCCGTGCGCCCAGGTTAAAGCCATCCGGGCTGTTGAGTATACGCAACGCGCGTAATACGTTGTCATAATTATGCAATGGCTCGCCCATGCCCATTAAGACGATATTGGTAATGTGGTCAATGGGAGTGCTGCCGGGAAGTCCCGTCGCAGTCCACGGCGCGGTGCGCAACTCACGGGCAAAGAGCAGTACCTGGGCCACGATCTCTCCGGCGCTCAGGTGGCGATCAAAGCCCATCTGGCCAGTCGCGCAGAACGTGCATCCGAAAGCGCAACCGGCCTGGGTGGACACGCAGACCGTCGCTCGCGCGTTATTTTCACCAATTGGCGGGTAGAGCATCAGCACCGATTCGATTAGCTTCCCATCACCCAGTTCCAACAGGACTTTGCGCGTGCGGTCGTCTTTGGAGTGCAATTCGCTGCGCACGACCATTGGCCCGATGCTGGCTTCCCGCGCTAGCCGCTCGCGTAACGCCTGCGGAAGATTGGTCATTTCCTGGAAGCTAGTAACAAGATGCTGGTAAAGCCAGTGATAGATTTGTTTGGCTCGAAAAGGGGCTTCCCCGCGCTCCACGAGCCACTGCTGCAACTCTGGCAGGGTGATGCTGAGTAGATCGGTCTTCTTTATACTAGTATTAGTATTGGGCTGAGTAATTGGCATGATAGACATGTTTTCAGTATAGCATGTGCATTTCGTGTTTCATAGAGCTTTGGTTTATAGAGACCACGAAGAATTTTACACGGTAAAGGAGCTTAACCTCGGCGCCTGAATAGAGACCGAGATGGCTTATGATTATTTTGCAGGGAAGTACCCGGTGGTCAAAAAGCGTTCTGGACGCAACGCGATGACAGTAAGAGGCTTCCCCGCGCTCTGCTGAGCCCGTAACGCTCCTGCTTGACCGGTGATATACTTCAGGATAAGCTTGCGCGCCCATCTTTCATCTGCATCAGGTTGCACGTGCGCATAGCCACGCACAATGATCTGGCGATACGGACGGCTACCTCCTTGGGTCTGACTTTCTTCAATATCGATACAGAGCCCCGCACGTGGATCACGAACGAGGTCATGCACATGACGTCTTTCCTCCCCGCTGGACATATAAAAGATCCCGTCTTCCCAGAGGAACCAGATGGGAGTAATGCGAGGGAACCCAGCAGGATCAAGCGTTGCCAGATGCGCTGGAATAGCCAGATCCAGTAAGGGCGCTATTTCTTGAGGCGTCAGGTTGCGAAGAGGCGTTGGGGTGTCGTCCGTTGCCATTTTTTCTCCTCAGGCCAAGATGGCCAAAGAATGCTTCCCATTCCTTGATTCCAGATTACCAAACGAGTGCAAAAATCGTGTTCCATACCTCTCTGAGGCGGAGTATACCTGAATGCTTGTCTTGTTGCAAGAACCTGAGAGGTACGCTGAGATAATGGTTGTGTTTTACGAGGCATCGAGCGTGGCAAGGGGCGAATCGCTATGCCTCGCAAAACACAACCAGCTTCAGAGATCTCCTGTTTGGGCTCGTGTGTCACTATCTCCTGATCATGCATAGCCCGAAAACGCGGTGCTCCTAATATTTAGGTGAGCTTATCGCCGAAGCTGTGTCAGAGCCAAATTTCACGCCAAACTTCTGCGACTTCGAGCGTTCCACGGGAATGACTGAAGAATGCACTTACTCGCGACCTGAAGGACACATAACATAGTGGCACTCGCCTATGGCGAAAAAAAAGAAGGTGGCACACGTTGTCAAGACAGAAAAACCGACGAAAATCAGAGCTGCTTTCCTCTTTTCACTTTTCAACCGAGATGGCCTGGGCCTCTGCGAGCATCACTGGTGTCCCCAACCTCAGCGAATTGGGAATCTCGGCGACTCGATCTGTCTGCTCAATCAATGCCAGAATATCGGCTTCGCTAGCCTCTGCTTCAATCCGAGTAGAGTAGGTGACATGTTGTGCACGAACTGGCTCACCTCCCCAGTCCACTTGCACGCTTTTGATCACCATGCCCCGCTTCGCAGCCTCGCGAAAGAGATCATTGCAGTAACACCCGCCAATGGCAAGCAAGAGGAGCTCACCTCCATTGAAGCCTAATCCCATGCCCCCAGCCTGCTCTGGGCGGTCAACGGTGAGGGTGCGATGCCCAGTCCACCCTACAGCGACGCAGGCATCCTGAACGGTTCGGACACGGACACTGGTTTGTGCCATACGACATGCTC
>Ga0207684_10003536_pt1 | contig 15226 bp, 13 predicted proteins | sample KBSK5501metaG_FD_184342 | JGI IMG/M metagenome (GOLD analysis project Ga0207684, IMG submission 184342) | Corn, switchgrass and miscanthus rhizosphere microbial communities from Kellogg Biological Station, Michigan, USA - KBS K5-50-1 metaG... | ecosystem: Host-associated > Plants > Roots >...
GGCCCGTAGGGCTGTATGGCTGAGGTCAAGGGCCGCGTTGTAGCCGTCTGGTGCCACGCCGAAGTGCCGAGGTTGTTTTGCGGGCGGGTTGACTTTCCTCAGTTTATCCCTCATAATCGCCAGGTTGTACGAGGAAATTGTCGCTCAGGGATACACGGATACGCGGCGTACACTTGAGATGCGGTTGCGCCCCTTTCGCCCCAAAGGCGCGCGCCCTGTCTCGAAACAGACCATCATCTGGGACAAGCCTCCTTCGCCCAGAGGTGTTGCACTCATGATGGTGAGACCCACACAAAGCCGCACGAGAGAGCAAACGGCCTATCTGGAGCAGCTTGTCCAAAGTGACTCGACCATCGCTGTGGTGTTCACGCTTGCACAGGATTTTGGTCGTCTGCTGCGAAAGCACGAGGGGCAGGTGCGCTTGGAGCAATGGAAAGCCGCTGTCCGGGCCAGTGGAATTGCCGAGCTGATCGCTTTTGTTGATGGGTTGGCTGACGATGCGGAGGCTGTTGCCAATGGATGCAGCATGACCTGGAGCAATGGAATGGTTGAGGGTTTCGTGAATAAAGTGAAGTGGATCAAACGCAGTTCCTACGGACAGGCGGGATTTCCGCTGCTGCAACGTCGCGTCCTGCTGCATCCGGCTGCTCGGGAACTGGTAAGCAAAGATCAGAGACGACGCTCTTCCCGGAAGTCTGCATCTCCTCCCTTTCATGAGACAAGCTGCACTGGGTCTACACCAATGACCACTGCAGCAGCGTAGTCTGTGCCTAACGAATGGGTGCTTCAGGCTTTGCACATAAAGTCCGCCTATACAGGTACTTTGTGTGCATACGGCATTTCTGCATCTAAAGTCGGTTCAACTTTTAGTTCACTCTGCTGTGTTCAAGAAGCAAGGGGGACGGTTGGAATTATCTACCGTCCCCTCTTATTATTTGGCATAGTTTCAAGAGGCATCAAAGGACTTATGAATGTACGCGCTCTCCAACAGGCGAAATCGATCAAGGGAGAACTTTTACACATGAATGAGTTGCGACCCTCTCATTCGGGCTTAGCGGTTCTGACTCTAACTACAGCCTTTGAGCTTTATCCTGCGTGATAGCCTGTCGTTTGGTCGGTCATGTACAGTGCTGCTATCCCTACCTCCTGGACGGTGGCACCAAAGGCATTTGGACCGCTTGAGACGCCAGCGTCTGTGCCCCATACTTCCAGGGTATCGCCTGTGTTCAATCGGCTCAGGTCTGTCCCCTGGGGGAATACGACCTGGATCACACCCGATGTGTTCGGGTCGTCCACGTTTGCCCCTGCGGTATTGCCGCTGTCATCCTTGACGAAGTTCAGGATCGTTGCAGTAAAATGCACGTCCTTCCCCTGATCCACGTTGCCGTCCTTATCGAGTGTAGCGACGGTGGTGGATGTAGTGCTCGCCTTGTACACGGTCTCTAGTTGTGCGGGCGAGACGGTAGGCACTTGTGTGGGTGCTACTGTGGGTTGTGCGGGCGAGACGGTAGGCACTTGTGTGGGTGCTACTGTGGGTTGTGCTTGTGTTGGTTGTGCCTGCTGTACAGGTTGTGTGTTCTGTGCCGGTTGCGTTGCGTCACTCGTTGGTGGGGTAGTGCTGGTCATGCCTCCGCTTAGAGCAGAGACGATAACACTGAGCGCAACGAAGCCCCCAACGGCAATCCAGAACCACTTGTTACGAAGCAACTTGTAGCGCTTCTTCGGTGGCTTCGGTGGCTCAGGTAGTCGTGACTGATACTGTGGGTATTGCGGGAATGGCTGTTGCTGTTGCCCTTGTTTGAATTCTCGATATTGCTGATCTGGGTCTGGTGGTTGCTGCCATTGTGGTGGTGGCAACGTTTGGGACGATGATTGAACCGTTGGCTGTGGAGTGTTTGGTGTGTCTTGTGACATGGGTATTTCCCCTTTTTGTGCTCATTGTTAGCCTGTGGTGACAGACGCTACTCTCTTCTCTTCTGACATTCACTCTGAAGAAGTGTTGATAAACGGTTTTCAGATTGTACTAGCAATAGCAGAACAGGAGGGGTAAAAAGCAGTGCAGATAAAGCTCTCAACTATAGTATACATAATAAATAGTGTTTTGTCAATAAAAAATGCGATACGCATAATATCGATGCTGGCGTCTCATGTACACTTCTGCTTTACATTATATGCAGACCCCTGACTTAGTGTGCAAAAGGGACTTTATGTGCAAAGCCGGTGCCTCATTTGTTCCCTCTAGCGCAGATGCGCTACAATGAGGACGTGAAGGAGGCAGGTATGCCGAAAAGGAGTCCATCACAACACGTCCCAAAAGACATGCAGGTGCGTTTCGATGAGATCACTCAGCTCACAGACGCCTTCTGTCAGACCTATTTGAATGACGAGTACAAGCAACTCTGCCGTGAGCTCACAGCGACCCTGTGTCGGAAACGCCCTTCCCCGCTGGTGCGAGGTAAGGCCACCACCTGGGCCTGTGGGATCATCCACGCGCTGGGTATGGTCAACTTTCTCTTTGATTCCTCGCAGACGCCTCACCTTGCGGCCAGCCAGATCTGGGAGTATTTCGATCTGAGTTCTTCTACCATGCAGGCCAAATCCAAGCAGATCCGCGACCTGTTGGGCATGTATCCGATGGACCCGGATTGGTCGATTCCATCGATGATTGACAAGAATCCACTGGTCTGGATGCTAGAGGTCAACGGTCTGATCATCGATGTGCGCCACGCACCACGTGAGCTCCAGGAAGCAGCCTTCCGCAAAGGATTGATCCCCTATATCCCCGATGCATGATCACTCGCTCTCCAAAGCAAGCAGGCACACTGAATGTGATATTGGTGGCGAAATCGACCGTACACATCAAGCAGCCTCTTTCATCAAGCGAGCAAAATGCGAAAGAGGAGTTGAATGTGGGGAAACGCCTGTCAACCAATCATATAATCGACACAAATTGATGGCGGTTGCGGTCGCCACATGTTGCAGATGCGTGCGAGGTTCGCCAATATAGCGCGAACGGCGCAAGCCCATCCGACGGACTCCTTGAGCATGGGTACCTTCTATGCCTGCCCGTTGCTCATACAACTGGACAAACTCCTCGGTCTGCTCTCGCTGGCGAGCGGCTTCGAGTGCTTCATAAGCTTCGCGCCGTCGAACCGTCAGGGTTCGACGTCCTGACTGTGTACAGCGAGACCGCAGTGGACAGGGACCACATGTGGTGTACGCGAACTTGATTTTGATGACATCTTGGTCGCGTTCTTTGGCCGGCGTCCAACTGCTACTCGTCTGTCCCTGTGGACAGTGGGCTTGCTTGCGCTCCCAATCAAGGGAGAAATCGCCTAAGGCATAGCCAGTCTGTTCGCGGGCTTGCCATCGGTGATCCTTGCCAGTGGGACCCAGCAGATCCACCTGATACTGCGTCTGACTAGCGACCAGCAATTCAGCATCAACGTAGCCTGCATCAACGATATGCTGCTCCGGGAGCAATTCCCGTTGGTCTAAGACCGCGTGAATATCTGGAAGCGCCTCACCATCGGGAGTGGGACCGATGGTGGTACTCACTTGCGTGATGAGCAGCGGCAAGTCTTCATCACAGGTTTCGGTGAAATGCACTTTGTAGCCAATCCAATACGCTGAGCGTTTCTTGGCGGCTGACGCATCGAGGTCGTAGGGGGAATAGATCACCCTTGCTGCCTCCAACCGATCCTGGTCGGCAATCCAGGTCCCCCCCTTTTCGAGAGGCAAGTAGTCTTGTTTCCATACGCGCTGCAACGTATCAATCGCCGGGATGGACAGCATCCAGTGACTTTGGCTATCCGCTTCTATCGCTGCCAGCAAGTTCCACCCGTCTTGTCCCACCTGATGTACAAACTGCTGACGTTTGTCTTCCCCAGAAGGAAACCGATATTCCTCGGCGCGGCATCCATAGCGCTCCAGCCAGTCTGGCTGTACCTGGCTTCGCAACCAGTCCGGTGCTACAACGGCCAAGACATTAAGGGCATGGCGGAGCGTTTCCACCACACACTCTGTTCGATTGAGGGCGCGAATCTTGGCCAACACATGTGTGGAGTCAGTTCGCTGACGTCCACGCGCTTTGAGCCATCCTCGTTCCTTGCACAGCGTCAACACCGCTTCCAAGAAGCGTTCTTCGGCTGTCAGAGCCACCAGACGCGTACGAAACTCACTCAAGACGGTGTGATCAAATCCCGGATCGGTCAGTTCCAGGCTCAGGGCATACTTCCAGTCCAATCGACTACGCACGGCATCGGCAGCTTGGCGGTCGGTCAGATTCTCCATGAATTGGAAGACAGTGACCAGCGCCAAGCGCCACGGAGCATAGGCTGGTTGTCCCCGATCTGGATACAAATCGACAAAAAGCTCATCCTGGTAGATGGCCCCAAGTGTGTCGCGAAGATGGATATAGATATTTCCCTTGGGAAAGACTGCGCGTACGACTCGCACCGTTTCTGGTGGGATATTAGGGATCGCTTGCGGTTTCATAGACATCGTTGGCCTCCTGCTCTGCATATGATACTATCAATGTCCCTTTATTCTATCAAATGGGGAGCCGTACCGGATTTCGCCACCAATATCAATGTGTCCAAGAGCCCATGATTATTGTCGCAAAAGATGCCTCAAGGCGCTTGATAATAGGATTGAACGTAAAAACCTACTGTCACATAATATGTCGTACATCATTTTCGCTTATTTTGCTTCTGTATTGAGTTCAGTCTGCCGAATTCTTCGTGGATTTCTGCCAGACAATATGACGTAACTTCTTCGTATATGGCACAATTCACACCCATCTATGAGGTATAATAGCAAGGTTGAGATTAAATATTTCTTGAGGAAAGAGTCAAGCCAGCAGGTCTATCATTTGCAAAACTGATGAAAGTCAATGAGGCTCTGAAGTGAAACTCGGTGACATCCTAACCTTGGTACAGATAATCAACGGAATAGTAGTTATCCTAGGAATACTTGGTACTGCTTGGCTGTCTTTTGTTGGCCGTTTTTTTGCAGGAACCATTCAAATCTCTCTAACCCTCATGAGTGTAACTAAGGTCAACAACACCCGAACAGCAATCGTTAGAGTTCAAATCAAAAACCTTGGGCGAAGTAGAATTACTAAGGGCGAGTGCTACATTGCGACCAAAGTGGTTAACGTGCATTATGACTACTCAGAACCTATCAATATTATTTCACCAAAAGAGGGTTTTAATTATTCTCAAGCAAGACGAATATTTGCTTCCTTAACTGTGATTGAGCCAAATGGGGAGGTATTTGAGGAGGTAGTACTTGCTCTGAAGGAGCCAACTTTCTTTACGATGGGTGTTCGGTTCATAAAGAGGGGAACGTTCGAGGCTTGGGAAGCAATCGCTGTTTTCAATACCGATGAAAGTGCTGAAATTCCCGCCGACTGACCTTCTTGCAGAACAAGCAGCAAGGTCAGAGTAGACTATTTCAGTGGATCTGCTTTGATACACCTTTAGCTGATATCAACAAGGTTGCGCAAGCATTTCTTGGCGTTCCTGCCAGGTATGTGCTTTGTCAGCATTCCGTACCGACGTCGCCAAATAATCCTGCCACTTTTTGAGCATGACTGGCAGAGCTTAAAAACAGAGCTTCGCCAGTATTCTTTGCCGAAAGTACTGTTTGCCCCTAAGACGCTGCCAAAAGAATTTTTCGTTTTTTTCAGAATTGGTGTTTAGACTAATTTCGCAACTTGCTTGCTGATTGGAAACGTTCAGAGGAGGGAACTGGCCTCTCCCTCTTTCTGGGAACCAAGAGCACGAGATACCCTACAGTCAGAGGAGCCTGAGAACCCGATGCTCTCAAGCTCCTGGTTTCCCAGATCAAGGGGTGGCAAAGGTCTCACCCTTAGGATGACGTTCGGATGAACAAGGTATCTCCGCTGACTTCCTTGTTAAAGTTGATGACGTCTTGAACGTTCAGCCTGATCCCTTCATGGGCACTCGGGGGTGGAGAACCTATTAGGCAAGTGATCCGTAACACGCCGTCAAATCCCGATCCTCCTGTACTTGGTGAGAGGTGAATAAGCACCAAAGCCTTGCCACCTTCAAAGGTGGGAGGGAAAGGTGGGGCAGTCCCGTAGGAGACAAAGCTCAGCAGTTGCTGCGCAGTCCACGTCCCCTTGGCCAAAACAGTGCCACTCGCATCCTTGTGGGTAAAGGTTCCACTTCCGGTGACGGAGTCCGGGTGAATGCTGAGGGTTCCCTGGCCGGCAATCGTGATGGTGTCGCCGTTGGGTGCGCTCGCCACATCAGGACATTCGGTGACGCTACAGGGGACCCCTGCACCAGCAAAGTAATCGTAAGTAACGGTAGCGCTCTGGGCTGCTGCTGAGGCTACCGAAGCCAGGAGCAAAAAGCTGGACACGATCAGCGCTACCAGCAGAGATCGCCAGCCGCCAAAGCGTCTGTGCTTGACCTTCATTCTTTTCTCCTTTCGAGGGATCAGCACGAATGCAGCAGTGATGATAATCACCTCTCCAGTCGTGGCTGAAGTTACACGGTACCGTAGGTCAGTGACGAACTACAACACGTTTGTCCATACGAAGGCCTGTCACATAAGGAGCGTTCACCTGTCTGGGAGTTGTGCATGACCGTTCCTCATTCTACTCCTGCACTGACTAATGAGAGATGAGACTGGTATCACTCCTCTCTTACAGATCGAAGAGAGAGTTTGGCAAGCCTCATCCTTTCACGGTGATTTGGCCCGCGAGTACGATTTCTCTAAAGGTCAGACCGGTCTCGGCGAAAGCCACGGACACACAAAAAACCGACACACGACAAAACAGCCGTGGTCGGTTTCACCAGTCGCTCCTTGCAGTCCAGGTGGCCAGGCAGGGATAGACACTAAACGAAAAGAAGTGCTTACCTGCATTCTCATCCGAAGAGCGTCGATCCCTTTTTCAGACTGCAGATCATCGCACCCACGGCTCTAGCGGATCCCCACACGCTAGAGCAAGCATAGCATTATGAGTGAAGTGGCTCGTGCCAGGTACCAGACCTCTTACAACCGAACAACAGTAACTGCTGCTGAAATGGTGGCGATGGATGCGTTAGGAAGACTTTCCATAAATTGAACCACATACAGTATAATCAATGGATACTCTCATGTCAATAGACCAATTTAATAAGAACTTATATACGCATCTATAGTTCAACTGCTCTCTCCTTCATTCCGTCTTGACATTTAGATATGCTTCAAATGGACTTGACAGTTTAGATCATCTGCATCTATGCAATCGCACTCGCAAGCCGCTGGGCATTTGATTTCGACTGTTCAGACTGTCAAGTTTAAATGGACACTAGCATCGAATGGGATGGCGAGCAGGAGTGGTGGCCATCTTTTATTTGTCGGGGACATCTTCAAACAGACTTGTAGCTGGTACACCCAGGACATTAGCCATCTTATGTATTGGTGTTTAGCCTAATGGAAGCCAAAAGGTAAGCCCCCTTGCGGACGCATGCCTACAAGAGTAATGTTCTGAAAAACAAACCAAAGGAGCATTACCCAGATGCACTTTAACACATTGGACGATGTTCGTCAGCAGTTGTATGGCTGCTTTGAGCGCGGTCGGGATGCGCTGTTCAACTTGAGCGATGCGCTTCTCAGCGAGTCGCAAGCGCGCAGTCTGCCTGAATTGTCGCTGTCGGTCTTCTTCGAGCGTCGCTGGCCCAGCGTCTACGAAGCGCTGCAAGATGGGCGCATCAACGTAGAACGCTTGCGTGCGGTCTTCGTGCAGGCCTTGCTTGCGGACAAACCGACAAAGGAGCCGATCTGGTTGGGCCTTGATAGTAGCAGCATGCAACGGCTGGAAGCAGAAAGCCTCCGAGATCGTGGCATGATCTATGTGCCGAATATGCTGCATGCCACCAAACCCGTCAGCGTGGGCTGGCAGTTTTCGACGCTGATGCTCTTGCCCGAGCAACCCAGTAGTTGGATCGGCATCCTGGAGCAACGCCGCATCAGCACAGAACAGACCGCCATCGAAGTGGGCATCAAGCAACTGCGCGCAGTGCTGCCCTTGATCGGGCATCCAATCATCCTGCTGGCTGATCGCTGGTACGCCACCGCCAGCTTTGTGCGTGCCTGCTGCGAGGTGGGTGCGCAGGCGCTGATCCGGCTGAAGCGCAACCGCAAGTTGTATCGGGCGGCGCACCCGCGCAAGAAGAAACAGCGCGGCGCACCCTGCAAACATGGCCCGCTTTTTCAGGGCACACGCCCGGAGACCTATGGGCCTGCCGATGCCGAGTGGGAAGGGGTCGATGAGCACTGCAAGCGGGTGGTGGTCTCCTGCTGGAAAGGCCTGCATTTTCGGGAGGCGCCTCTGGTGGAAGTCAGTGTGATCCGCGTGCTGAGGGAAGCTGCTCGTGACACCAAACGCGACCCGCGTGAGAGTTGGTTCATCTGGACCGGCCAAGAGGACATCCCGTTGGAGCAGGTGCGCGCCTGGTATCGCAAACGCTTCTCGCAGGAGCATGGCTATCGCTTTCTCAAGCAAGACCTGCTCTGGGAACGTGCACACCTGCGCACGCCTGAGCAAGTGGAACGCTGGAGTTGGATCGTGGCATGTGCTTGCAATCAATTGCTGTTGGCTAAACCACTGGGCCAGGCTGTCCTGCGTCCCTGGGAAAGCACACAGCGCGCGGTCACGCCTCGACAGGTGCGACGGGTGATGCCCAGTATTTTGTCTCGCCTTGGTACACCAGCCCAGCCACCCAAACCGCGTGGAAAATCGCCCGGATGGCCCAAAGGCAGGGTCAGGACACTCGCACCACGCTTTCTCGTGGTGCGTAAACCCAAACTGGTGCCCAAAACCCAGCGCAAACGAGCCTAAGTGCATGAAAATTGATCTCATTGGTCATCCTTTCCGACTTCTCAAAGGGAGTCGGCTAGGTCGTTTTAGTCTAAACGTCAATCAGAAAGAGGCAAGCTATACTTGCCCGTAAAATCGGTTCTTGCAGCCGTCTTTATATGGCAATGTGGCACGTTATTTGGCGATAAATGCTCGCTCTCAAATTCGTGCCTCCTTGTCTCCCTACGAGTTTGTGCTCCTAACGACCTTTCGCAAAAGTGGCGTAGGCGTTCCCACCGCCATGTGGTTCGCTCACGAGCATAGAAAGCTCTACATGGTCACGGGTCGCACAACCGGCAAACTCAAGCGCATTCGCACGACCAGTCGTGTCCTGCTGGCTCCCTGCGGTCTGATGGGCAATATGCTTGGGCCACAGATCGAAGCCTATGCGCGCGAACTGCCAGTTGCTCAGCATGCTCATGCCGATGCCCTCTTAGCCCAGAAATACGGGGAGCAGTATGAGATGGATGCCTTAGAAGCAGAGGATGAGGACGAAGAAACCTTTCTTGAGCTGGCGAGTAAACCTCATCCCAGCGAGGAGAGATGGCATGAGTAACCTTCTTGCGCACTTCATTGCTGACCTGAGACATCCCATCGCATACCCTGATTTCGATGAGGGTCGGTGGTTCCAATGGCGAAGCGTACCGATGATTGAGCTGAGTGCCCTCGACACCTACCAGTTCGTGCAAAGCATGCTCCCCCACCCTGCACAAACGATCCTGGAGGTCGGCTGTGGCAACGGCTACCTCTCCCTCGAGTTGGCCAGAGATGGCCACGAGGTGCTTGGCATCGATGTGTCGCCAGACATCATCGAGGTAGCCGAGCGGAGCAGCGCAGCACATCCTCAACCCTCTGGATTTGGCAGTCTGCGCTATCTCTGCGCGGACGTGAACACCTGGCAGGCCCCGGAAGCAAGTTTTGACTGTGTCATCTTCAATCGCACCTTTCATCATCTCTCGGCGCTCCAGCAGACGATGGCGCAGGTGCAGCGCCTCTTGAAGCAGGGCGGCAAGATCATCTGCCAGGATTACGCTTATGATCATTTCACTGAGCAGACAGCCTGCTGGCTCTATCAGATGCAGCGCCTGCTCTTCTTGAGCGGGCGCTACGATGCCGATCCGGCCATGCTGCCCGACGAGACGGCCTCCATTGAGGCTTTGAGAACGGCCTGGCTCACACGCGCCGCCGAGCATCAACTCAACCGCTACGATGAGATGATGTCAGCGCTCCATGGGACGTTTCACGAGCACTTTTTTGCCTGGGTTCCCTACCTCTTCGTCTATATCGGCAACGGCATCCGCCGGGCCGCACCCGGGCAGGAGCGAGAACTCCTCACGTTTCTCAAGCGAATGGAACAGTACCTGATCGACCACAAAGCTATGCAGGCGGTGGGATTCCGCTTTGTTGGCCCGGTGTCACGTAAGCTGCTATCAGCCGCAAGGTAACACTGGGCCTTGTCCTGAAATACCTGTTATGACATCATGTGCGCACAGCCTCGATAATGTAGTACGGTGTCAGCACAGGAATGAGCTTTGTGAGTTCAAAGCCCGCGGCATTGAGGAGCGCGCGGTACCCGGCCTCGGTGCGTTCTTTCCCGCCCGTCGCCACCAGCATGTGCACATCCATCTCCAGAACAAGCAACTCCAATGTCCTCTCGGGCAGGATCACTCGCTCAAGAAGCAGCGCTTTTCCCTGGGGCTTCATGGCCTGCTGGCAGCGGGTGAGTATGGCGATGGCGCGCTCATCATCAAAACCATGGATCACCTGCGAGAGCAGATAGGTATCGTAGTCAGCGGGAACCGCAGTGAAGGCATCTCCACCCACGACTTCGCATCGACCAGATACGCCGGCAGCTTCCAAAAGGGGTGGCGCTCCCTTCACGACATAAGGCAGGTCAAACAGCACACCATGGAGGGTGGGATGGGCCTGGAGGATGGATGCCAGTATCTGCCCGTGCCCTCCTCCGACATCGACGAGCGTCCGTGTTGTCGAGAAATCATAGGCCATGGCGACCGCCTGTGCAACGCTTGCTGTCAATTCCGTCATGAAATTATTAAAGAGCGCCGCCGTCTCGGGATGCTGCGCACGATATTCCCATCCCGTGAGCCCGAAGACATGCTGATAGGCCGGCTTGCCCGTTTCTACGCTGTGCAGCAAAGCCTGCCAAACGTGCCAGTTTGCCTTTTCACCATAAAAGAGCACCATATTGCGCAAGGAGCCAGGAACACCGGTCCGTAGATAGGTTCCAAGCGGGGTAAGCGCAAAGTGGTGAGTCTCTCCTTCGGTCAAGATACCAACGGCGCTGAGCAGGCGGAGAAGACGATAAAGCGAAGGCGCATGTGTTCCTGTGGCCTGCGCCAACTCCTCGCTGCTGCTGGGACCTTCTGAAAGACGGTCCGCGATCCCAAGCTTGGCTGCGACATAGATACACTGGGTAATCTTGAAACCCTCAATAAGCTGCTGTAGGACGAGCTGCGGAGGGAAATCGTCAGTAATCATCGCTGTTCTCCTCTATTGGCTTTCTATTCTTATGCATGGAGGAGTGGTTGATGCTCCACTCCATCTACACGGTAAACGATGCGAGGCTGCTTTTTTGTCGTCTGTCTAATATCCCTGCGCGTTTCTGCCAGTAGATGGTGGCGGATGTCTCGCTTGGAAGCAGTCCCAGCCTCATCTGACCCAAAAAGAGCCTCTGACCCCTAATGTGGCCTATCATCCTCGCTCATCTCTTTGGCACCTCTTCAAAAAGAAGCCACGGATCAATTTTGTCGCCATAACATGGCGCGTGCCTGGTGGGGGCCGCTCTTCGTCTCATCTTTTGCCAGATAACCTGGCGCAAAATGAAAAGAGATGTGATCGTCATCGAGCTACTTGTACAAGCGCGAGCAGGCTTGCTCTCGTCATGCTCTGCAAACAGTATTCCCCAAATATGAGGAAGAGCGAACTGTATTCTTAAGCAAATCGCACGTCTCTAACGACAAAGAACTCGGCAGCAGTTCATGACCGAGTTCCTTGCCTTCCAGGTGAAGAGGACTACAGAGGTGACTCGACTTTACTGTCCTGGTGGTGGGACAACGCCAAGCTGTTGCATGAGGCTCATGGTGTCCATCAATATCCGGCTTTTTTTGCACTGAGCAGCCACACAGTAATCAAACCCCATGCCAGGCACCGTCACCCGCTTCCCAGTGGGAGGAATACCCAGAAACTCTCCCTGGTGGGTACCGCGCCAGACGAAGTAGACTGCTACCTTGTCCCCTTCAGCTACCTGTTCTTCGATCGTCCATTCCATGTCGGGGAATGCCGTGCGCATCCTGGCGATGTTGTCTATCAGGCCCGCTCTCCCTTGCTCTAGCCCAGGAGGTGGATCAAGCGCGACATGGTCTTCCGCCACCAGGGCTTCAGCCACTGCCGTGTTGCCCTTGTTGATGAACTCCTCGATGAGGCGTCGTATAACCGCTTTGTTCTCTTCTGTTGACATAGAATCTCTTCCTTTCGATGTGTTGCTTTCTTTCTCCGTACTCTGAAAAGCAGCCTGTACCCTATCTCAATGACTTCGGGCTAACACTGCCTTTCTGATTCCCACTGGCAAGTATACCTGCCTCTTCCCGTCCTTACCAGGAAAAACACCCACATTTTGCCTACATCTCTCATGTCTGGCAAGATGTGCTATACTCTTGAGGAAAGGTTGTTCCCCTCATGCTCCCAGAGGACTTGAAGAGCAATGAGTGACCGCCAGACTTCATTTGGCATCTTACTCAAGCGTTACCGGATGGCGGCGGGTCTCACACAAGAGGCACTCGCTGCACGTGCCGGGCTGAGCGCTCGCACGATTGCTGATCTTGAGCGGGGCATCAACCGCGTTCCGCGTCACGAGACGTTCGAGTTGTTGCTGACCACTCTGGGCCTGACTGTGCAGCAGCGGGCCCTGTTCGTTGCAACGGTGCGGCCGGAAATGACGGCGACTGTTAATGGCAGCCGCCCCCCGTCCCGGATCCCACTTCCTCCCACCCCCTTGATTGGACGTGAACAGGAGATGGCGCGTGCCGTACACTTCCTGCAGCAGGAGCAGGCGCGCTTGCTCACGCTCACCGGACCGGCAGGCGTCGGCAAAACGCGGCTTGCGCTTCAGATCGCACATGAAATGGACGAGCATTTCGCCGGTGGAGTCGTGTTTGTTGCGCTGGCCGCTCTTCGTGATGCATCACTACTGCCAGGTGCGATAGGCGAGGCCCTGAGACTTCACGAATCGTCTGAGGGGGAGCTGTCGCAGCAGCTGACTCTGTTCCTGCAAGAAAAACAGCTCTTGCTGGTCCTCGATAATTTCGAACAACTCCTGGATGGGGCTCCGTTCGTGGCCGATCTCCTTTCAAGGTGTCCTGACCTCTCCGTCCTGGTGACGAGCCGCGCCCCCCTGCATCTGCGAGCCGAACAGGTTCTCAGGCTTTCTCCGCTTCCGCTTGCAGATGCGATCAAGCTCTTTCAAAAACGAGCGCTGGCCATTAGGCCAGGGGGAGTGTATGCCTCACCAGAGGTAGCTGCCATCTGCGAACGCCTGGACCGCCTTCCGCTGGCGATTGAACTGGCGGCCATGCACGTGAACACTTTCTCGTTACCTGAGTTGTATGAACGTCTGACTCATCGCCTGGCGCTCCTGCGAGAGGGGCCCAGAGACCTGCCAGCACGGCAGCAAACGATGGAAGATGCCATTGCCTGGAGCTATGAATTGCTGAGCGAGAAAGAGCAGCAGTGTTTTCGCGCGCTCGGGGTGTTTGTGGGGGGCTGGACGCTCGAGGCGGCGGAGGCGGTCTGCCCGGCCGGGGAAGAGAAGACCCCGGAAGAGACGATCCTGGCGCTCGCTGCCCTGGTAGATGCCAGCCTGGTGCAGGTAGACATCCCGCTGGACAGCCTGGCACGCTTCGGAATGCTGGAGCTGATGCGAGACGACGCTCTGCAACGGCTGCGCGCAGCGGGGGAAGAGGAGCTGTACCGGCGGCGGCACGCCGCCTATTACGCTCAGCTGGCGGAGCGTGCTTCGTCAGGTATACCAGGGCAGAGAGTACAAGACGCATTGCTGCTCCAGGACGTTCCCAATGTCCGTGCGGCCATCCAGTGGGCGATAGAGCAACAAGAGGTCGTATTGGGGCTGCAACTGGCGCGCTTTTGCCTGGGAAGCTGGTGGAGCCAGGACCGGATAAGCGAGGCAGAGGGAATACTCGAGCGCTTGCTGACGCTCAGCTGGCAAAGCGGCGCGCAGGGAGTCCTCTTCGGACGCCGCGCACTCGTGCTGCACGCATTCGGACAAAGCCTGCTGGTACGAGGAAAGACCGAGCAGGCGCAGGCTGTTGCACGCGCGGCCCTCTCGCGTGCGCAGAGGATCGAGGATCATTGCAGCATCTGTGGTGCCCTGGCCATCCTGGGCCAGATCGCACAGCAGGGCGGGAACCTCGACGAGGCGGAAGCCTGCTTCGCCAAAAGCGACGAGCATGCCACGCTTGGGGGGGAACCAGACCTGCAAGGCAATAGCTTGCGCAATCTCGCGGAGCTAGCGCGCATGCGGGGAGACTTTGTGCGTGCCACGCTCCTGTACGAAGAAGCCCTGGCGGTCGCACAGGCGAAGGGCATGACCTTTCATGCCGCCTTGATTACGACACTGCTGGGTCACCTGGCCTCTCAGCAGCACAACTACGCGCTGGCCAAATCTCGCTACCGGGAGAGCCTGGTCGTCTTCCGGTCCTTTGACAGTCCGACCTTTATGGCCTGGTGCCTGGAAGGCTTTGCTGCTGCTCTCAACGCAGAAAGGCAGTATGTGCAGGCAACACGCTTCTGTGCAGCAGCAGCGACCATGCGCAAGCAGGTGCAGACACCGCTTCCACCAGCTGAACGTGATGCGTTTGAGCAGACGATGGCCACCGCAAAAACAGCGCTTGGTGAGCCTGCCTGGGCCTCGGAGTGGACCATAGGCACCAGACTGACACCCAGTCAAGCCATTGACTACGCCTTGTCGGATGCGTGTACCTGAGAGCGGTCAAAAATGCCACCAGTGTGCCGCATAGGCTGGTTCTCGGACCGGTTTGGTGGACGGAAGCAGGCAGGGTGAGTTGCCCAATGCCAACCAGAGATCATCCCACGAGAAAAAGAAGCCCACTCGACAGTCAAGGTATACTGAGATGAAGATGATCTGTGCCCTGCGCCTTTCCTCACTTGAGAAGTGAAGCCAGGCGGGGGGCATTCCCTCCAGGAGGAGAACCGTATGAGCGAGGAAAATCAGGTGACGAGCGAAGCTGATGAGCTTCCACCTGCATCCCAGAAGACAAAAGAGCAATGGCTGGAGGAGGGCAAGGTCCTCAC
>Ga0207684_10003538_pt1 | contig 15218 bp, 10 predicted proteins | sample KBSK5501metaG_FD_184342 | JGI IMG/M metagenome (GOLD analysis project Ga0207684, IMG submission 184342) | Corn, switchgrass and miscanthus rhizosphere microbial communities from Kellogg Biological Station, Michigan, USA - KBS K5-50-1 metaG... | ecosystem: Host-associated > Plants > Roots >...
CCAGTGGCACCAGTCGAACCCGTCCCGCCGTCGTTTCCGTTTGCGCCGGCAGCGCCGGTCGCTCCTGTCGCCCCAGGCGGACCCTGAGGACCTGTCGGACCATCGGCACCGACTGCTCCTGACGCACCGACCGCTCCTGTCGCGCCGGTCGCACCGGTGGCACCGGTCGCACCAGTGGCACCGGTCGCACCAGTGGCACCGGTCGCGCCAGTGGTGCCGTCAACACCATTGTTACCGGCCGCACCGGTCGCGCCAGTTGCACCGGTAGCGCCATCCGTTCCATTCGCTCCGGTTGACCCCGTCGCGCCGATTGTCCCGTTGGTGCCGTTGGCGCCTGCCGGGCCCGTCGCTCCGTCAACACCCTTGTTACCAGTCGCGCCCGTGGCACCCGTCGCGCCGATTGGTCCCTGGGGACCGGTCGGTCCGATTGATCCTGGCGGACCGCTGGGCCCTGTTGCGCCGTTAGCGCCAGTGATCGCGATCGTGGTCGAGGTACTCGCCGCACCGGTTGCGCCAACTTGGCCAGTGGCTCCGGCGGGGCCAGTCGGTCCCGCCGGGCCCGTCGGCGCGGTCTGGTTGCTGGGTGGTCCGAAGGCAGCGAGTTGGGTCTCGTCGGCTGCGCATCGCGCGTTCTGGGAAATCAGGCGAACCTCGCCCTGCGGGCCAAGACATGCGTGGGCGCTCGCGACCGTCGGCTCCCCGCGGACCGCGGCGTATGAGGCGATTCCCAGGAGAGCGCCTGCCAGAGCAAACGCGAACGGAACGACCGCGCGAAACAGAACGCTCACGCGACCCGCGGCCTCGACGCGGCCGAATTTGCCACCAGAATCAGGCAGTAGTAGTCGACCCGCGAGGCGGGCTCAACAAATTTCCTGTCTCAATAGAGCGGCGTGCCCCTTTCCTTCGAATCTGAGCTCGTGGCTCAGTGGATCCAGGAGAGGGTGCAGATGTCGGGACAGCCGAGAGCGACCTTCGTCGCATACGTCAGGTCGAACTCACGGCTCAGGATCGCGGGGCCGCGATCGACGACCGGAACGGTGACCTCGTTCGCACCGTATTTGAGATGGACGAGCGTCCCGCACGAGAGCGTGCGATGTGCGACCCCCTGCAGCGTCGCGGTGAGCGTCTGCCCACACGCGGTTCGGTTCCCGTAGAGGCCCGGGCCGTAGTAGGACGCGACGACGATGGTCGTCGTCAACGGCGGAGCTATGACAACTGGAGGCGGCGGTGTCCCATCGGCGTTGAGCACCGTCACGACCCAGAAGACGCCGTAGTCCTCCATCCACTGCGTGCCCTCGATGAGTGGGCGCAGCGCGAGACGGAAGGTGCCGGGCACAGGCGGGGCGATCACGTCGAACTGGAACCATGCGACTTGATTTGGTCCGACGTACTGCGCAGGCTGCGCGGCCAATCGGTTGTACCGCGGCCATCCGGTGGCAGGCGAACCGAGCGTGCCGTCACCGCCGAGGATGCTCGCCGAGTCCTGGCCAGGCTCGGGCATCCACGTGCCGAGATACGCGACCTCGCCCATGCGACCCGCCACCCATCCGCGCGATCCGCTGTTGTAGAACGCGACGGTCGCCGTGGCTTTCGTGCCCATGCAGAGCGACATGTAACCGCTCTGTCCGTACCACGACGCGTGGAAGCCCGATAAGCCGCTCTGCACACGAGCCGGCGGAGCGATGCCTGCTCCCACGTTGTTCGTGCACGTGGCCGCGCGCGATCCATACGTTGGCGCGAGCGCAATGACAAGGGCGAAGACGATGAGAACGTTGCGGACCCGACCCACGTGTTGCCTAACGCGTGGTCGCGGTCAGCGGTATGTGAAAGTTGCGGAGCGGTGTCTGCCGCTCACTTCCAGCGATGCCCGACGAGGCCCGCCTCGAACGATCGCTTGTCCAGTCGGGTCAGGCGCTTTGCCATCGACGGCCGCAGCAGCGGGGTGTGCGAGATCGTGAGCAGGTATTCCGGTATGAACCACACCTCCTTGGGAGTGGTCATCCAGTCGCGATCGTCGAATCGCGCGAGATTCACCGGCCGCGAGAACGTGCGGAGCGTCCGCTCGCGCCGGAGGTTGAAGTACGCGTAGAAGTAGCTCATGACGAGCTCGCGCAGCGTGCGATGGATCGGCTCGCGGTACGCGAGGCCGTTGTAGTTCGATTTGGCGACCGCACCCCAGTAGCCGCGCTCCTTGAAGACCGCGATGACGTGATCGGTGTCATGCTCGGCCTCGAGGTCGAGGATGAGCGGAGGAAAACCCAGGACGCGGAGCGCCGCCGCCCCGAATATCGCGGCTTCGAGACAATGCGCAGTGCGCTCGCGCAGGACTCGCCTCGGCGACCAGGCGGTCGTGCCGAGGTGATACGGCATGTCCTCGAGGAATCGCTGAACACCGTACGGCGTCCTGCGCGCGCGGAGCGTTCGCAGCTCCGCCGGCGTGAAGCCATCATTCACAACGAACATTCTTGTGGATAAATCGTGAGCGCGAGACCGGGCGTCGGACTTCCAGGCACCGTCACGATGCGCGAGGCGGAGCATCTCTCCGCCGAAGCCGAGAACGCGGGCGCGTCGGGAGTTTGGGTCTCCGATGTGCGGCGCGAGCCGTATCTGACCTCCGCCGCTGCGCTACGTGCGACGACCCGAGTCACCGTCGGGACCGACGTCGCCGTCGCGTTTTCGCGGTCGCCCGCGGCCACGGCGCAGGCGGCGTGGGACCTCGCGGGATACGGGAACGGGCGGTTCGTCCTCGGACTTGGCAGCCAGGTCGGCCCGACGTTGCTCTCGCGTTTCGGGGTCGAGGCGGACCAACCCGCCGCTCGTCTCCGCGATTACGTCCTGGCGGTGCGCGCGTGCTGGGACGCCTACCGCAAGGGGCACGGCCGCTACGAAGGCGAGTTCTATGCGATCCGGCAGCCGGTCTTCTCTCCCGGCGCCGACGATCCCTGGCCGGCCATCCCGATCTACGTCGCCGGTGTGAACCCGGTCATGACTGCGGTTGCCGGCGAAGTCGCGGACGGCTTCGCCGCGCACATGTTCTGCACGCCCACCTATGTCGACCGGATCATTCGCCCCGCCCTCGTGCGCGGCGCCGCGCGAGCGAACCGCAGCGCGCCTCCGGTGCTGATGCCGCTCGTGGTCGGACGCGACCGTGCGTCTCTCGCGCTCCAGATGACGACCTACACCGTACCGGCGTACCGCCGCGTTCTCGACGAGTCCGGTCTTCGCGAGGAGGCTGACGCCATCCTTGCGGCGATCGCTGACCGTCGACGCACCGAGGCAGCGCGGATCATCGAGGAGCAATGCCTCGACCAGCTCGGGGTTGCCGTTCTCGACGACCTCGCCGCAACTGTCCGACGTTGGAGCGAGCATGCCGACGTCATCGGCTTGACCGTGCCCTGGTACGGGCTCGACAGCGCCGCGCAGATCGCGCTGTTTCGCGACGTGCTTAGCGCGTTGCAGCGGATGTAGTCTCCGCGCGTGCCGTTCAAGAGTCAGGCGCAACGCCGGAAGTTCGCGGAGCTCCTCGTGAAAGGTGAGATCTCCAAGGAAACGTACGAAGAATGGAACCGCGAGACAGGGAGCCGGAAGCTGCCTGAGCGCCTGGGGTCGAACAAGGCGAGGACAATGGTCAAGTCCTCCAAGGCGGAAGCCACGCCCGCCAGAAAAGCATCCGGCGCCAAAGGCAAAGCTCGGAAACGTTGACCAAAGCGCACCCACCCGGAGGCTCTCGGCCGGTGCTCGCGCGCAGTCCGAATTGGTTGCGCGCCAGGCTTCGATGTAACGAGATCGTCACACTAGGTTCCCAGGCCCGTAACGGTCGCTTGTCTGGCAGCGAAACTGCAGGCCTCGTCGATTAAATGCGCCGTCACGCTGTCCTCGATCGGGAGGCGCTCATTGTGTCCCGGGACGTAGCGGCCCTGGAGTACTTGGTCGGCAAGCTACCCACGGCGCGCCCGCGCGCGTTACGCGCTGCGAGACGCGAGCAGAGCCGACCGCGTCCTCTCAACCCGTTCCGCCGACACGACGTCTCCTTTTATCGCATAGAGCAGCGCCGCGCGGTCTAGCGCCCTTTCGCTCTCATCCCGGTCACCTGCTTGGGAGAGGACGTTGGCGAGGACCGAGTAGACGTGCGCCTGCTGCGCCGGGCTGTCGATCGGAAGGACTAGTTTGAGCGCCGCATTCGCGAGCTCGACAGCCTCCTCGATCCGCCCGGCGTGTGCGAGCAGCGTCGCCCGGACGCATCGCCATCTGTACTGGGATTCCACGTCGCTGGCGCTCGCCGTCTCCTCGCTGACCCGGCTCAGGGCGTCGGCCTCGTCGAGCCGACCTTGCAGGTACGCGGCGTCTGCCAAGTACGCGGCCGCCGTGGGTACGAAGTTTCGCTCGCCCATCCGCTTAAGGGACTCGTAGTCCGGGCGCAGGCGCGCGTCCGCCTCGGCGGCGTTAGCCGCGAGGAGCTCAACCCGCGCCGCGTAGAGAGACGTCCCGGCGCCCTGAAGCCGGTCGCCGAGATCCTCGAGCATTGCGCGCGCGCGCCGGTAGTCTTCCCGTGCACTCGGAAAGTCGCCGCGCATCGCCCGCAGCAGCGCCAAGACGGCCAGGATGAGTGCTTGCGCGCGCCGGTCTCCAGATGCCTCGTCGACCAATCGCTCGCAGCTCGAGATTGCTCGCTCGACGGGCTCGGGCCCGTGTAGAGCGCATAACGCGAGCGCGGGAAGGCTCCAGGTCTCCTCGCGCCGGTTGCGAGCGAGACGCGCTTCTTCCACCGCATGTTGCACGGCCTGTTGGGCCGCGGCGTAGCGCAGGCTCGTGCCGTGAATGGTGCCGAGCAGCCGCCACGCTCGAGCCAAGCCGACGTGATCTTGAGTCCTCTCGAATACCGCGATGGCCCGCTCGGCTTGTTCCTGCGCAACTTGGACCCAGCCGGCGGGCCGGGTCAAACGCTCGAGGAGGAGTTGTGAAAGTCGGAGCGCCGTGTACAGCCGTTCGTCGGCGCTTGGGTCAGCGGCTGAAAGCGCGAGGCTCACGACGGATCCCGCTTTCTCGAACTCGCCCATCTCGCGCAACGCCTCGGCGAGATCGACCGCGAGTTCGAGCCGGACGGGGTCTCCCTCGGCGCGCAGCGCCATCGCTCGTTCAAGGAAGCTCGCGGCCGCCGGCATGTCGCCCCGCGTGTTCGCGTTCGCCCCGGCAGCGGCAAGCCGCTCGGCGGCCTTCAGCGCAAGAGCTTTGCCGTGTTCGTCCAGCGGTCCCAGCTCTGACAGATAGAGGCTCGCCTGCTCCAGGTGATAGCCGACGAGCTCTTCGAACTCGAGCGCGCGCGCCGCGGTCACGTGCTCGAGCCACTCCGCGAAGCGTTCGTGGAGCTGGGCGCGCATGCGCTTCAGGAGGCGCTGATACGTCGCCTCGCGGACGAGCACGTGGCTAAACCGGAACGCTTGCACCTCCTCGGCCACCGACGACGAGTACCGGATCATCTGCTTGCGCATGAGCACCATGAGGTTCACAGGGACGCGCTCTCGCACAGGCTCCGGGCAGAGCCAGCGAACGGCGTCCTCGTAGAAGATCACGCCGGCGACGGAACCGGTGTCCAAGACAACGCGCTCCTCTGCCGGTAAACGATCGAGACGCGCCGCGAGAAGAGCCGAGATGGTCGGTGGAACCTGGAGCGAGGCGATGTCAACCGATGCCACCCACTCTCCGTTGTCGTCGCGCCGCAGCAAACCGTCGTCCACCATCAACGAGAGGATCTGTTCCACAAACAGAGGGTTGCCTTCGGCGCTGACGATGACCCGATCACGGACTCCGACGGGGATGCTGGCGCGGTCGAAGAAGTTTGCGACGACACCCGCGGTCTCGTCGTTGTTCAGCGCCTCGAGGACTACGCGGCTCGCGTTCGACCGGTTCTGCATCCAGTCGGTGTGCTCGTCGAACAGATCGTGCCGCGCCGCGCAGATGACGAGCGCGCGCGCGTCGCCCACCGTATCGGCTACGTGCTCGAGGAGGTCGAGGAGGGTCGGCTCGGCCCAGTGGATGTCGTCGAAGATCATGACGAGGGGCCGCTCGGCCGCGAGGATCTCGATGAGCTTGCGGACAGCCCAGAAGGTTTCGGCGAGCGGAAAAGATGCCTCCGCGAAGCCGACCGCCGCGGCCAGCCGGTCGACCACATCCGCAGCTCCGCGCAGGAGGACAAGAAGCTTGGCCCGGGCTCCAGCACCATCGTCGGTTTCGGTGATCCCAGCTGCCTGCCGGAGGATCTCCGCGACCGGCCAGAAGGTCATCCCTTCGCCGTAGGAGATGCAGCGTCCGCGAAGGACTCGCGTGTCGGTGCCAAGCCGATCGGCGAATTCACGGATGAGACGCGTCTTTCCCAGACCGGCGTGTCCGAGCACGGTGACGACCTCGAGCCGCTGATCGCGTGTCGCACGTTGGAAAGCGTCGAGCAACAGGTCGAGCTCTTCAGCACGGCCAACAAGCGGCGCCTCCAGGTGCCGGCTGAACCACTCGCCGGCGCGCACCGAGATGAGGCGATACGCGGGAACCGGCTCCGACTTGCCCTTGAGCGATAGGGGTTCGACCGGCTCGACCTCGACCACCTCTTTGACCAGCCGGTACGTGGTGTCCCCGATCAGCACGTCGCGCTCAGGGGCCGCCTGCTCCAATCGCGCGGCCACGTTTACGGCGTCTCCGGTGACCAAGCGCTGCGCGAGGCTGGCGTCGCCCGCGACGACCTCGCCGGTGTTTACGCCCGTACGGTTCGCAAGTTGAACTCCCCAGCGCCGGTCGAGCTCGGCGTTCAGCTCCGTGAGCGCGCCGCGCATCTCCGCCGCGGCTCTGACCGCACGGAGAGCGTCGTCTTCGTGCAGTCGCGGCAGCCCGAACACGGCCATGATCGCGTCGCCGATGTACTTCTCGACCGTGCCGCCGTGGCGCTCGAGGATCGCCCGCATGATCTCGAAGTACCGTCCCAGGACCTCGCGGAGCGCCTCTGAGTCAAGTCGCTCGCCGAGGTTCGTCGAGCCTTTGAGATCGCAGAAGACGATGGTGACGGTCTTCCGAACCTCTGTAGCTGCGACCGAAGGCGCGAGCTGCTGTCCGCAATTGCCGCAGAGCCGGAACCGATCCGGATTCTCTTCGCCGCATTGCGGACAGCGCCTCATGGCCCCGCTGAGTCTAGGCCGCGTTCATGCTCGTGCCGGTGTTAGCCGATCCAGGAATCATCAGGCCCATCGATGATGACCCCGATGATGAAGAAGGACGATCCGCCGGATTTCGTCCGGGTGATGTCGAAGATGCACGGCAGTGGTACGCCACGGGCGCACTGGGGTGCCTCCGTATACGGGCCGGTCAGCGTTGTGGCATGGAACAGCTTCAACTGGCCGAACGACGGTACGCCGGGAGCGGATGTGTCGTACACGAAGAACTTCATGACGCAGTTCTGAGGTGTATCGATGGAACAGTTCGTGGTGGTGAACGTGGGCATCAAGAACGAAACGTACTTGCCGAAGCAATTCGGCACGCTGGCTGGGCAGGTCGGCAAACCAGAGAGGGGCCCGGCCGAGTTCGGGTTTCCGCCCTGGAACTGCTGGATCGATCCCGAGCCGCTCCCGCCGTGATTGCCCGGCACTTGGAACTGGGCGCTCTGGCCACCGCTGGGGCTGCCAAAACATGGGAACGCCGGGCTTGTTGTTACGCAACCCGGGGAACCCGCGGGGATGAAGGCCGCCGTGCTCGTGTCGTTGTCGTGATACAGATCAGTCGAGCCAGTCACCGTCGCGGTGTTCTGCAGATCCCCGCGCGTGATCGTCATGGTGAGGTCCACGGTGCTGGGTACGCCGGTCGACGCGGTCGACGTGCAACTAACGTCCGGGAATGTCGCCTGAGGTTGCGTGCATATCCAACCGCTCGGGTTTATTCGGATCCCGGAGACAACGGTCGCCGGGTCGAAGTGGACGGTGAGGATCGCGTCATGAACGTTGCACGGACCGAAGTTCGTGAACTGCACGTGCTTGACGTACAGCTGAGTGACCCCATCCGGTGCGAGGCCGTCGAGCGAGATGTCGTGCGCGGTGATCGCCAGATCGGCCGGGCAAGATCCCGGCTTGGCCGCGAAAACCGAACTCGAGTCAATAATCAGTCCCGAAGCCACCAATGCGACGGCCGCGGCAAAGGTGAACAACCGACGCCGAGCTACCCAACCCATCTTGTTCCTCCCGTCCCCTGCGAACCGCGGCAAGCCTAAGGGTGGACGGTCCTTTCAGACAAGCGTGAAGTTGGGCGCAAGTGGCGCTGTATTGAAAGTACGTACGTTCGTCGGGAAATGCGGGGCCGGACGGCGGGGTGGTCTTACGCGGCGCGCTGCGGGATGTCGATCGCCCGGCTGAGGAACGCGAGGCTCGCCTCCGCGACATCGCGGCGGCGCGCGTCCACGGTGATCGCGTGCCCCGTGCCTTCGAGGAACAGCGTCGTGACCTGCCCGCCGAGACGCGCCGCGAGGCCATGGGCGTAACGAACCGGAACGAGACGGTCGTGGACGGCGTGCGCGACGAGCGCCGGGCAGCGGATCTCACCCAGCCGACGGCGGACCAGGCTGATCCCACGGAGGAGCTCGGCGACAGCGCGAACGGGGGCCGGGTCGTAGCACTGCGCCCCAGCGTTCAGATCGACGAGATCGCTCGCGGGCGACGGCACCTGCTTGATCACGCGCCAGACGTACGGCGCGAGGTAAGCGATGGGGTTGCTCATGCCGAGCGCGGTCGCGCAGAGGACCACCGCGGAGGGCTTCCGGCGCAGCGCGATATCCAGACTCATCGTCGCACCCGCTGAGAGACCTCCGACGACCACGTTCTCGTGGTCGCGCGCGAGGTCGTCGTAGGCGGCGAGCGCGGAGGACATCCAGTCCTCCCAGCAGAGGTCGAACATGTCGGAGGGGCGCGTGCCGCGGCCCGGCAGCAACGGGACGCTCACCGTGTATCCGTCGGCGACGAGCGCGTCTCGCAGGTAGTGCATGTCGACCGGCGTACCGGTGAGTCCATGGAGGAGCAAGACCGCCGCGCCCCGACGGCCTGACTGGACCGAATGACCGTGCCCGCTCATTCCCACGATCGACGCCACCATGCCTACACGATCTAACGGCCCGTAGCCGCCTGCGGTTGGGCTCAAGTACCTTTCAATCGGTATACGTCCCCCCGACCGGGGGAGCGCACGAGGCCGCACTGTTTGCAATTCTTTAAGACATGCGGGTGCAGGTTGCCCCGTGTGATCGATACCGCCTCCGCGTGACTACGTGGGGCAGCGGCACACCGCCGCACGCGATCGTCCTCCCCGGAATCTCCGCCGACTGGCGCTCGCTCGCGCCGCAGATCCGGCTCCTTCGTCGGTTGGGCTGGACGGTGCACGTCGTCGATCTCCCCGGATTCGCGCTCCGGCCGGCGCTGAAAGCATCCGACGCGAACGTGATGCAGCTCGCCGACTACGTCGCGCGCGTCGTGACCGGCCTCGGGATCCCACCGGCCCTCGTGCTCGGACACTCCCTCGGCGGGGGCGTCGCCATGCACCTCGCGATTCGACATCCGGAGCTCGTGAGCGGGCTCGTGCTCATCGCGCCGGTCGGCCTTGGCGTATCGCTGCACTGGATCTACAAGCTGTACTGCGTTCCGCTCCTCGGCCGCGCCCTTCTACGACCGAGCGTGCTGAAGGCCTCGGCGATCCGGCGCTTCCTCGTCGGAAGTCGTCGCCGGGACGACGCGCGGTTCATCGCCAGGCTCGTCCGGCATGGAGTGCGAGCGCGCCCCCGCGCACTCTCCACGCGCGCGATCATCTGGGCGAACCAGCCGCGTCGCTGGAGCAAGGCGCGAGCGCTCCTGCCGGGCGGCGAGCAGCGTGGGATCCGGATCGACGAGCGGCTCAAGGATCTCAGCCGCACTCCCGCGCTGGTGTTGTGGGGCGACGAGGATCGCGTGATCTCCGCCTCGGACGCTCGGCGGTGCAAGGAGCTGCCCCTCGCGCAGGTCCACATCGTTCACGGCGTCGGGCACTCGCTACCGCTCGAGGTTGCGGCCTGGGCGAACGATCACATCGCGAAGTTCGTCTCGGCTCTGATCCGGCCCGAGAAGCGCGCGGCCTGACCCGGGCGGCCTAGTTCCGGCCCGACCGCCACGCGGCGATCCGCTCGAACACGCTGCCGTCATCAAGCGCGATCGCCCGCCTGTTCCGCTCCGCGACCAGCCGCGCCGTACGCGCCGCGCGCTCGGCCAACCGCCGGCGCTCCGGGATATCGCGTGCGCGTTCGGCCAGGACACGCGCGACGTGGGTGTGCGCGAGTGCCTCGGTGATCCGCTCCGCGTGGAGCAGGATCGGGCCAAGGTCCTCATCGTCGAGCGACTCGCCGCGCAGGAGCCCGGGTCCCTTTCGCCGCACGAGGCCTCCGATGAGGCCGCGCCACATGCCGACGATGTGTCCGCGGGCGGCGGCGAAATCCGATCCGACCCGGCCCTCGAACGACGCGTCCGCGAGCAGCCCGCTCGGGCCACGTCCGAGGAGGGACCGCCGTCGCCGCATCGTGGCCTTGAACAAATCCTTCACGGCCATGAGCGATTGGATCTGGGACGTGCCCTCGTAGATCGGCGTGATGAGGCTGTCGCGCATGAAGCGGCCGACGTCGTACTCGTCGACGACGCCGACGCCGCCGTGGATCTGCAGGGCGAGGCGGCATACGCGGACCGCGCCTTCGGTCCCGTACCACTTCACGAGCGGCGTGAGCTCGCGCAGATCGCGTGCGGCCTGCTTGTCGCGGCCGAACAGCACGAGGTCCTGGAGCGCCGCCGCCGTATACGCGAGCGCGCGCGCGCCGGTCACGGTCGTCTCCATGTCGACGAGCATCTCGGCCACCATGGGGTGCTCGCGTATGGGCTTTCCCATCTGGACGCGCTGCGCCGCGTACTCGGACGTCCTCTCGAACGCGGCGGTCGCGACACCGATGCCCTGGATGCCGACGCCGAGCCGCGACTCGTTCATGAACGTGAGGATCTGCTTCCAGCCCTCACCCGGTTTGCCGAGCGGCGTCGCTCGCGTTCCTTCGAAGAGCAGCGCGCACGTGGGCGAAGCGCGGATCGTGAACTTGTGCTCGGCGCGCTCGACGATGTAGTTCTTGTCCTCGCGGTCCGCGATGAACATACCGAGACCGTCGAGACCGGTCGAGCCCGCGGCGGAGCGCGCGAGCACGATCACCATGTCGCCCTGACCCGCTGAGATGAACTGCTTGCGGCCCTGGAGGATCCAGCAGCCGTCCTGGCGCGGCGTCGCGGTCGTCGTGAGGCGGCCGACGTCCGACCCGGCCTGCGGCTCAGTCATCGCGACGGCGCCCATGATCTCGCCCTTCGCAAGCGGCGGCAGGTAGCGCACCTTCTGCTCGTCGGTGCCAAAGCGATAGATGAGCGCCGCCGGTGAGTTCCATCCGATGCCGTGCTGCACCTGTGTCGCGAGATCGGCGCGCGCGAGCATCTCTCCGATCATCATTGTCACGGTGAACGGGAGCCCCGCTCCGCCAAAATCGACCGGCACCGAAGGCGATGCGAGCCCAAGCTCGGCGAGGCCGCGGAGGTTCTCGATCATCAGATCGTTCATCCGCACCTGACCGTCCTCGCGGATGACGCCGATCTCGTCGACCTTCGCTGCCCGCGGAGCGATCTCGGTCGCGATGTACCTGCCGGCGAGATCGAGCACCTCACGCCATGTCGACACGGTCGCGCTGACGTCGGCGCCCTGACCTTCGACCGCGCCGACGACGCGCGCCCACGGGATCACTTTGTCGAAGACCTCGACGAGGTCCGCGTTGCCGGTGAAGAAGTTCGTCGTGGTCACAGGCTGAAGAACGGCCTTCGCGACCGCAGCGACTCGGTTGGTGCGAGCCGGTCGCCGCGCGACGCGGCCAAGCGCTCGAGCGCCGTCACCACTCGCTGCCGCTCCGCGTCCGCGTAGCGGAACGGCCCGCCCAGGAACGGTGGGAAGCCGAGGCCGAGGACCGCGCCGAGGTCGCCTTCGCCCGGCGATCGCAGCACGCCCTCGTCGAGGCAGCGGGCAGCCTCATTCACGAAGGTGAACGTGAGCCGTTCCGCGATGTCACCCGCGCCCGGATGTGTCGGTGCGCCGAGAAGCTCGCGCACCCGCGGGTTCGGCGTGCGGCGTCCACCGTCGTATCGGTAGAAGCCGCCGCCCTTGTGCTTGCCCTTGAATCCTTCGGCGACGAGCTGTTGCACGATCGTCGGCGCGGTCATGCCCCGCGCCTTCGCGACGGTCTCGCCGGCGTGGCCGGCGACCTCGAGGCCGACTTCGTCGACGAGCTGGAGCGGCCCCACCGGCCAGCCGAACTCCGTCATGGCGCGGTCGATCGCTTCGATCGAATCGCCCTCGCCGAGCATCGTGAACGCCTCGCCGATCATCGTCGACAACACGCGCGTCGTGTAGAACCCTGGACCGTCGCTGACGACGATCGGTGTCTTGCCAAGCGCGATCGCTGCCGCCACCGCCGTCGCGACGGCATCCGCGTCCGCCGCAGCCGGGCGGACGACCTCGATGAGCGGCATCTTGTGCACCGGCGAGAAGAAATGCATGCCGACGATGCGCTCGGGAGTCCGCGCCTCGCGCGCGATCTCAGCGATCGGAAGGGCGGACGTGTTCGTCGCGATGATGGCCTCAGGCCGGAGGACCTGCTCGAGCTCGGCGATCACACGGCGCTTTGTCGCGATCTCTTCGAAGACCGCCTCGATCACAAGATCGGCGTTATGGAACCCTGCGAGATCCGGTCCGCCGGTTACCCGACCGGTGATCCGTGCGGCTTCGCGGCGCTCGAACACGCCCTTCTTGGCGGCGTCGGTCGTCAGGGCGCGGACCTGTGACAAGCCTTTCGCCACCGCCGCGGCGTCGCGGTCGCGCGCGCGCACGCGAAGGCCGGACGCTGCCGCGGCCTGAGCGATCCCCGAGCCCATGAAGCCGAGGCCGACCACGCCGACGTTCGCGATCGCGCGCGGCTTTCCCAGCCCTTCGAACGCCGCCCTGCGCTGGCGCAGCGTCAGGACCACGAGCGCGGTCAGGCTGCGACCGGTGTCGCCGATAGCGAGTTCGCCGAAAGAGCGCGCTTCCGCGTCGAGGCCCGCCTCGATGCCTTTCGCGAGGCCAATGGCGACTGCATGGATCGCCGCCAGCTGCGCTGGATAGCGACCCTTCGTCTCCGAGAGCGTCCGCAAGCGTGCCTGCCGCAGCGCCAAGGCGCGCGCGGGCGCGAAGTGCGTCGCGGCCCGCTCGATAACGGTCGCGCCGCCTTTCAGCTTGCGCTTCTGGTCTCGGGCCGCGTGGTCCGTCGCCGCGCGAAGAAGGACAGCGGGATGGACGACCTCATCGATCACGCCGCTCCGAAGCGCGCGCTTCGGCGCGAGCTGACGCGCCGTGAGGATCATGTCGAGCGCTCGCGGAAGGCCGATGAGGCGCGGCAGCCGCTGCGTCCCCCCGGCCGCCGGGATGAGACCGAGACGCGTCTCGGTCAATCCAACCCGGACGTTCGGAGCGTCCGCGGCGATCCGCGTATCGCACGCGAGCGCGATCTCGAGGCCACCGCCGAGCGCCGGGCCGTTGATCGCGGCGACGGTGACGAACGGCAGCGCAGCGAGGTCGTTCAGCACGCGCTGCATCGCGCGGATCGCCTTCTCGATGTCGCTCTGAGACGTCCCGCGCAGCAGCGAGAGATCGGCGCCTGCGACGAATTGGCCGTCCTTGCCGCTCGAAATGACCAAGCCGCGCGGCCGCGCGTTCCGCGCCGCGGCGACGGCGGCGGAGAGGTCTTCCATCAAGCGCACGTCGATCGCGTTCACCGGATCGCCGGGACGGTCGATGACGATCCGCGCGACGCCCGCCCCGTCCGCTGGAACGAACGTGACCGACGGTCGGGTTTCCGGGTAAACGGGGGCCACGCGTGCGGCGGTCAACGACGAGGCGATCACGCGCGCTCCAGGATGATCGCAGCGCCGTTCCCGCCCGCCGCGCACGCGGTCGCGAGGCCGTACCGGGCGCCGCGCCGCTTCATCTCGCGTGCGAGCGTCAGCACGATGCGCGCGCCGGTCGCGCCGAAGGGGTGGCCGAGCGCGATGGATCCGCCCATGACGTTCAGCTTCTCAACGGGGACGCGACCGACACCGTTGCGCTCCAGCACGACGAGCGTCGAGAGCACCTGTGCCGCGAACGCCTCGTGCATCTCGAAGACGTCGATGTCGTCGAGCGTGATGCCAGCGCGCCGTAGCGCGATCGGAATCGCGTACGCCGGCGCGATGAGCAGCTGATCGGCCGGGTCGACGGCGGCATATGCGTAGCTGCGCACCGTCGCGAGCGCCTCGAGCCCAAGCGCATTCGCGCGCGCTTCGCTCGCGAGGACGACCGCCGCGGCGCCGTCCGTCAGCGGGCTCGCGTTCCCGGCGGTGATCGTCCCGTGCTCGCGATCGAAGACCGGACGAAGCGTGGCGAGCTTCTCGAGTGTGGAGTCACGACGGATGTGGTTGTCCGCGGTGACGGCGTGTCCGTCGATGTAGACCGGCCCGACCTCGGGCGCGAGGCGCCCGTCGTCCCAGCCCGCGGCCGCGAGCCGATGGCTGCGCAGAGCCCACGCATCCTGATCCTCCCGCGAGATGGCGTTGATCGCGGCCATGCGCTCGGCGGACTCGCCCATCGTCAGTCCTGTCGAGGTCTCACGAATACCTGGGGCGACCGGCGCGATGTCTGATGCGCGGACATCTGCGAGCGATTGCGCTTTCGCCGGGAGGCTTTTCGCCTGCGACGCGGCGATGAGCGCACGCGCGAGGCGCGGAGTCAGCGTGAGGGGAACATTCGTCAGCGACTCGCTGCCGCCGGCGACCACGACGTCGGCGTTGCCGCCGGCGATGTGATCGGCGGCGCTCGTGATCGCGACGCACGCCGACGCGCACGCAAGCCCGACCGTGAACGCAGGGATGCGGGCGGGCATCGAAAGCGAGAGCACGACCTCGCGCGCGAGGTTGTGATAGGCGACCGGCCGCGCGACATTGCCGAAGATCACCTCGTCGACCTGGCCCGGATCGAGCTCCGTTCGCGCGAGCGCCTCCGCCGTCGCCGCGCGCGCGAGGTCCAGCACATCGAGCTCGGCGAAGTCGGTTCCCGCTCTCACGAACGGGGTCCGAGCACCGCCGAGTATCAAC
>Ga0207684_10003540_pt1 | contig 15213 bp, 13 predicted proteins | sample KBSK5501metaG_FD_184342 | JGI IMG/M metagenome (GOLD analysis project Ga0207684, IMG submission 184342) | Corn, switchgrass and miscanthus rhizosphere microbial communities from Kellogg Biological Station, Michigan, USA - KBS K5-50-1 metaG... | ecosystem: Host-associated > Plants > Roots >...
CGAGACGGTGGGCGAGGAGCAGCAGAAGGCGAAGATCGACTTCCTGACCCGCCTCAACCGCCGCTTCTCGGCCTCACGGCCGGACGACACCGAGCTGCTGGCCCGGATGGGCTCCTACGAGCTGGCCTATCGGATGCAGTCCTCGGCGCCGGAGGCCGTCGACCTCGCAAAGGAGTCGGAGGCCACCAAGCAGCTCTACGGCCTCGACAGCCCCGCCACCGCGAAGTTCGGGGCCAACTGCCTGATGGCCCGGCGGCTGGTGGAGCGCAACGTCCGCTTCATCCAGCTCTACTCGGGCAGCGGCAGCGGATGGGACGCCCACTCCGACATCGAGGGGAACCACGGAAAGATGTGCGCGAGCGTCGACAAGCCCATCGCCGGCCTGCTCACCGACCTCAAGGCGCGCGGCCTGCTCGAGACGACGCTGGTCGTGTGGGGGGGCGAGTTCGGGCGGACGCCCTTCGGCGAGAAGGGCACGGGCCGCGACCACAATCCGTGGGGGTTCTCGATGTTCATGGCCGGGGCCGGGATCAAGGGCGGGCAGGTCGTCGGCGAGACCGACGAGATCGGGCTCCGGGCCGTGAAGAGGAAGGCCCACATCCACGACATCCACGCCAGCATCCTCCAGCTTCTCGGCCTGGACCACAAGGAGACGACCTACCTGCACAACGGGCGGGACGAGCGGCCCACGATCAACGGAGGCGTGCCCATCGACGAGATCGTCGGCTGATGCAATTCGGGGTGAAGCCGCCGTTCTGATTCCCATGCGCTCGCGAGCCCGGGCCGGCCTGCTGGCGGGTGGATCGACGCCGGCGCCCCCGGGCCGGATGGCTGCGCGCAGGCAGCCGCGAGACCGTGGTAAGGATGTGGGCAGAGGCGCTAGGGAGGGATGGTCTCATGAAGAGCCCCGCGGCCCTGCCGGTCGTTCTGCTGGGGTTGGCCACCGCCCTCGCCGCCGCCCAGGATCGAGGCGCCTCCAGGAAGGCGCCGCCGTTCGACGTCGTCGAGAAGACCATCCCGGAGTTGCGCGCCGCGATGGAGCAGGGGCGCGTGAGGTCGCGGGACCTGGTCCTCCAATACCTCACCCGGATCGCTCTCCACGAGGACAAGCTCAACGCGGCGATCACCGTGAACCCCAAGGCGCTCGAGGAGGCCGAGGAGCGTGACCGCGAGCGGGCGCGCGGAAGGGTCCGAGGCCCGCTGCACGGGATCCCGATCGCGCTGAAGGACAACATCCAAACGACCGACATGCCCACGACCGGCGGCGCGCTGGCGTTCGACGGCTTCGTGCCGCCCTACGAGGCGACGCTCGTGAAGAACCTGCGCGACGCGGGCGCCGTCATCATCGCGAAGACGGTGATGACGGAGCTGGCGAACTGGGTGGCGAGTGGGATGCCGGCCAATTACAGCGCGCTGAAGGGGTACGGCATGAACCCCTACGACCCGCGGCGCGATCCGCGCGAGGCCACCTTCGACGGACGCCCGGCGCTGGCGACCGGGGGCTCCAGCTCCGGCATCGGCACGTCCGCCAACTTCTGGGCGGCCAGCGTCGGCACCGAGACCTCTGGCTCGATCCTCAGCCCCTCGAACCAGAACATGCTCGCCGGCATCAAGCCGACCGTGGGGCGGGTCAGCCGCCATGGCGTCATCCCGATCACGGCGGACCAGGACACCGCCGGCCCGATGGCCAGGACCGTGGGCGATGCCGCGCTCCTGCTGGGGGCGCTCGAGGGCGCCGCTCCCGATCCGGACGACGACGCCACGAAGCGCTGCCCACCGCCCGCCGGCCGCGACTACACCCGCTTCCTCAATCCGAGGGGACTGCAGGGCGCGCGGATCGGCATTCCGCGCGCGTTCTTCTACGACAAGACGACGCCCCCCGGCGCCAAGGAGCCCCGCGGCGGCCTGAACGCGGACCAGGCCGGGGTGATGGCGGAGGCGATCGCGATCCTGAAGCAGCAGGGCGCGACGGTCGTCGACTCGACCGACATCCCGAGCGTCATATCCACCGAGGCGAAGTCGAACTTCCTCCTCTGGCCGACGTGCGCCGGCCTGGACAACGCCAAGGGGAAGGATGCCGACTGCTCGATCGTGTTCAAGTACGGGATGAAGCGGGACTTCAACAAGTGGCTCGCGTCGCTCGGGGCGAAGGCGCCCGTGAAGACGCTGACCGAGCTGCGGCAGTGGAACGTGGCGCACCAGAAGGCCGGCGCCATCAAGTACGGCCAGGCCCAGCTCGACGTCTCCGACGAGATGGACGTGCAGAGCGACCGCGTGCGCTACGAGGCCGACCGCGAGAAGGACCTGCTCCTCTCGGCGACGCAGGGGATCGACGCGGTGATGAAGGACCAGAAGCTGGACGCGCTCCTCTTCCCCGGCGGATCGGGGGCGGCGATCGCGGCCAAGCCGGGGTACCCCACGGTGATCGTCCCCTTCGGCCTCGTCCCGAACGCGCCCGCCTCCCTGCCCTCGCCGGCCCCGCCGTTTCCCGAAGGCTTCGACGCCAGGCCGGGGCCCCTCGGCGTGAGCTTCACGGGCATGGCCTGCAGCGAGCCCCGGCTGATCGAGCTGGCGTACGCCTTCGAGCAGGCCACGAAGCGGCGGGTGCCTCCCCCGTCGGCGCCGTAGGCTGCGGGCGGCGCAACCCGGAGCTGCGCCCCGGCCAGCGAGTCGACTCCGTCCTGGCCGCCTCGAGGTAATGTTCGATCTCTGCCACCACCTGCGGATGAGCGCCGGCGACGTCGCGCTGCTCGCTCGGGTCGGTCGCGAGGTCGTACAGCTCCAGCGGGCCGCCTCTCTCCAGCCGGACCGCCTTCCAGCTCCCCATCCGCACCGCTTGCTGGAAGCCGCGCTCGTGGAACTCCCAGTAGAGAAACCGGTGCGTCGGCGGTACCTCCCCGCGCAGCGCGCGCGCCATCGACAGCCCGTCCAGGCCGGGAGGGATCGGGGCCCCGGCCAGGTCGGCGAGGGTGGGCAGCACGTCCCAGTGCGCCCAGACGTGATCGCTGACCCGACCGGCGGGGATGGTGCCCGGCCAGCGAGCGATCATGGGAACGCGGATGCCCCCTTCGTAAAGGTCCCGCTTGATGCCGCGCAGGCCGCCCGCGCTCTTGAAGAAGACCGGGTCGCCGCCGCCCTCCTGGTGCGGGCCGTTGTCGCTGGTGAACATCACCAGGGTTCGCCGCTCGATCCCGCGCTGTTGCAGCAGGTCCGCGAGGCGGCCGACGTCACGGTCCATCCGGGTGATCATGGCGGCGAAGGCGGCGTGGGGCGCCGCCTGCGAGCGGTAGCCGAGCGAGGGCGAGTCGGCGGTGGCGCCGGCCCTCTTCGCGTCGGCGGGCGGGTTCGAGAACGGCCGCTCCGGAAAGCGTCCCCGGAAGGGCGCGAGCGAGTCCTCCGGCACGCGCAGCTCGGCGTGGGGCACCGTGTAGTCGAGGTAGACGAAGAACGGACGAGGATCGTCTCGCGCGATGAACGCGCCCGCCTCCTTGGTGAACAGGTCGTTGACGTAGTCCCGATCCAGATCGGTGCCCACCCGCTCGCCGTTGCGCCAGAGGTGGTCGGTGAACTGCCGATGCGCGTGACGATGGTCCAGGAACCCGAAGGCGTACTCGAAACCCTTCCGGTCCGGTTGGCCGGTCGTTCCCGGCCCTCCGAGGCCCCATTTCCCGATCACGGCCGTGCGGTACCCGGCTTGCCGGAGCACCTCGGCCACGGTCACGTCTTCGGGGCGGAGCGGGAAGTCGCCGTTCCCGCGGATCCAGGCGTGGCCGGTGTGCAGACCGGTCATGAGCGCCGTGCGCGAGGGAGCGCAGACGGTGCTGCCGGCGTAGTACTGGGTGAACCGGATGCCCTCACGCGCCAGCCGATCGAGCGCCGGTGTCTCGAAGCGTGCCTGGCCGTAGACCCCAAGGTCTCCGTAGCCGAGGTCGTCGGCCTGGATGAGCAGAATGTTGGGCGGAGCCGACCGCCCCGCGCGCGTGGAGGGAACCGTAGCGAGGGCCGGGATCACGATCAACGGGAGGAGCAGGGCCCCCACCCGCCGTGCTTTCGACGTCGGCGGACTCACTCCGGCCGGCGGATGACGCGGACGCGGTGGGCTTCGCTGTCGCCGACGTAGATCGAGCCGTCCGCGTCCACGAAAATGCCGTGCGGCCTCGACATCTTGCAGGCCAAGGGATCGCCTTCGGGCCCGTCGCCCTTCTCTCCGGTCCCCGCGATCCGCTCGATCGTGCCTTTCCCCACGTCCACCATCCGGATGGTGTGGCTCTCGGTGTCGGCCAGATAGACGTTGCCGTCAGGGGCGAGGCTGAGGCCCTTGGGCCCGGAGAGCGTCGCCTGCCTGGCGGGGCCACCGTTGCCGGTGAAGCCCTGCGCGCCGGTGCCGGCCACGTGGTGGATCGTCCTCGCCTTCATGTCGACGCGGTACACGGCGTTGCCCTCGCGCAGCGCCAGCCACAGGTCGCCCTTCGCGTCGAAGTCGATCGCGCGGGGGCCGTTGAGCGGTGTCCCCTCCAAACGGGCGCCGTCGGGCGTGGGCAGCTTCTCGCCCGTGCCCGCGAAGGTCGTGATGAGGCCCGTCTTCATCTCCACGCGCCGGATCCGATGGTTGCCGATGTCGCAGACGTAGAGGTCTCCGGTCCGGTCGAACTGGATGCTGTGGGGCTGCCGGAGCTGCGCCTGCCGCGCGGGCCCGCCGTCGCCCGAGAAGCCGGCCGTGCCCGTCCCCGCCAGCGTGGAGATGCTCCCGGTCTTCATGTCCACGCGCCGCACGACGTGGTTGAGGCGCTCGACGAAGAACATGTCGCCGGAGCGGTCGAAGCGGACCTCGTAGGGCTCGTTCAGCTCGGCCTGGACGGCGGGGCCGTCGTCGCCGGAGTAGCCGGGCTTGCCGCGGCCGGCCACGGTGGTGATCGTCCCGTCCCGGGCCAGCCGGCGGACCGCGTGGTTCTTCACGTCGCAGACGTACAGCGCGCCGTCGGGGCCGCGGACGAGGCCGAACGGGTTGTCGAGCTGCGCCGAGGTCGCCGGCCCGCCGTCCCCCGAGTAGCCCGCCTGCCCAGTTCCTCCGACGGTGGTGATGCGGGCACGGGAGGGAGCCGCGGCGACCAGGCAGACGCCGAGAGCCGCCCACAATAGCCGGCCGGCGGTCACGGCCGGGCCGCCGGCGTCACTCGTCCGCATGTTCTCGGCAAGGTGGCTCCGCGCCAGCTTATCAGTTGACAGCGGAACGCGCACCGCATAGGTTCATTTGAAAAGATGGTCAGTGCCTTGATTCTCTCCCTGGCCTGGGCCTCTCCCGCGCTCGCCGCCCCGCCGCCCGGCGAGCCGGCCGCCGCCGGGCAGACGTTCGACTTCCGCGGGCGGGTCGCCTGCCTCGATCCGGCCGGGCAGCGGCAGGCCTGCGGGGCGGCCGCCCGCCGGTTCGCGCTGGAGACCACCGACGGGAAGCTCCACCCCTTCCTGGCGAGCGACCCCCTGGCCGCCATCTTCGAGGACCCGCGCGTGCGCGGGCAGGAGGTCGCGGTGAGAGCCCGGCCGCGCCCGGACGGCGCGCTCGAGATCGTCAAGGTACACTCCGTCAAGCAGGGAAAGCTCTACGACGTGCACTACTTCTGCGAGGTGTGCAACATCACGGCCTATGCGCCGGGGCTCTGCCCGTGCTGCCGCCGCGAGATGGAGCTGGAGGAGACGCCGGTGCCGTAGAGGCCGGCCCCCTTCGTCGAGATTCGAGGGAGGCAAGACGATGCACGACGCCGACGACAAGAAAGACCGCCCCGACGCCGTCAGCCGCCGCACGTTCCTGAAGGCCTCGGGCATGTCGCTCTCGGTTCCCGCCGTCCTCGGGCCGCGCCTGGTGAGGGCTGCCGGCGCCGAGGTCGAGGTCTTCGGCCCCGGCAAGGCGCGCCTCGCGCTGGACGTCAACGGCACGCCCCGGACGGTGGAGGTGGAGCCGCGGGTGACGCTGCTCGAGGCGCTCCGGCACGACCTGGACCTGACCGGCGCCAAGCGCGTCTGCGACCGAGGGACCTGCGGGGCCTGCACCGTGATCATGGACGGCAAGCCGGTCTACTCCTGCTCGGTCCTGGCCATCGACGCCCGCGGCCGGCGCATCACCACCGTGGAGGGCCTCGCCGCCGGCGGAAAGCTCCACCCGGTGCAGCAGGCCTTCGTGGACAACGACGCCCAGCAGTGCGGCTTCTGCACGCCGGGGTTCGTGGTGGCCTGCAAGGCCTTCCTGGACAAGCACGCGAACCCCACGCCCGCCGACGTGGAGAAGGGGCTCGGGGGCAACCTCTGCCGGTGCGGCACCTACGTGGGCGTGCGCGCGGCCGTCATGCAGGCCGCGAAGGGAGGGCGCCGTGGCTGAGTACAAGTGGCCGGAAGCCGAGAAGCGCACGCTCATCGGCAAGCGCATCTCGCGGCTCGACGGGCCCGACAAGGTCTCGGGCCGCGCCAAGTACACCTACGACGTGAGCCGGCCGGGCCTGCTCCACGGGAAGATCCTGCGCTCGCCCCACGCCCACGCGAAGATCGTCAGCATCGACACCAGCGCGGCCGAGGCCATGCCCGGCGTGAAGGCGGTGCTGGTCATCCAGGGGCCGGGGACCGAGATCCAGTGGGCCCACGACGAGATCGTGGGGGTGGCGGCGGTGGACGAGCCGACGGCCGAGGACGCCGCCCGCGCCATCAAGGTCCAGTACGAGAAGCTCCCCCACCTCGTCGACGACCACGACGTGCAGAAGGCGGGCGCGAGCGCCAAGCCGATGGCCGAGCAGAAGGAGGGCGACCCCGACAAGGCGCTGGCCGAGGCGGAGGTCGTCTCCGAGGGCGAGTACGGCTCGACGGTGATGACGCACTGCTGCCTCGAGTCGCACGGGTCGATCAGCGAGTGGGAGGGCGAGAAGAACCTGCTCGTCCACATATCGACGCAGAACGTCTCGGGGATCGCCGGGCAGATGGCGGGCCCGCTCGGGATCACCGCGGGCGACATCCGGGTGAAGCAGGACCACATCGGCGGCGGCTTCGGCAGCAAGTTCGGGCCGGACCGCTGGGGCATCGTGGCCGCGCAGCTCTCCAAGAAGGCCGGCGGCAAGCCGGTGAAGATCATGCTCGAGCGCGACGCCGAGCAGGCGGTGGCCGGCGGGCGGCCCTCCTACTACGGCCACGTGAAGATCGGCGCCAAGAAGGACGGCGCCATCACCGCCTGGCAGTCCGAGACCTGGGGCACGTCGGGGATCGGCGGCGGCGGCCGGCCTCCCGTCCCCTACGTCCTGGAGATCCCCAACCGGCGATCGGCCCACACGCCCATCGCCAACAACATCGGCAGCTCGCGCGCCTGGCGGGCGCCCAACCACCCGCAGGCCTGCGTCATCACCTTCGGCGCCTTCGAGGACCTGGCGGCCAAGCTCGGGCGCGACCCCTACGACCTGCTGATGCAGAACATCGCGCTCACCGGCGTGCGGAAGGACATCTACGCCGAGGAGCTGAAGGTCGCCGCCGACCTCATGGGCTGGAAGAAGAGCTGGCACTCGCGGGGCGACAAGACGCCGGGGCACGTCAAGCGCGGCCTGGGCCTGGCCATCCATACCTGGGGCGGCCGCGGCCACAACAGCAACGGCGACCTCACGCTGCAGCCGGACGGCTCGGTCGAGCTGAAGATGGGGACCCAGGACCTGGGCACCGGCACGCGCACCGCCCTCGCCATCGTGGTGGGCGACACGCTGGGGCTGCCGCTGGAGGCCGTCAACCTGAAGATCGGCGACAACCAGTACCCCGCCTCCGGCGGCTCCGGCGGGAGCACCACCATCGGAGGGGTCAGCTCCGCCGCCCGCCGTGCATCGCTCGACGCGCTCGACCAGCTCTTCGCCAAGGTGGCGCCGGCGCTGGGCGTCGAGCCCACGGCGCTCGAGGCCGTGGGCGGGCGCGTCCAGGTCAAGGCCGACCCCGGCAAGAGCCTTTCCTGGGCCGAGGCGTGCGGCAAGCTCGGCGGCATCCCGCTCACCGTGCGCGGGGCCAACCCCGGGCCCGGCGACCTCATCAACAGCGGCGTCGGCGGCGTCCAGATGGCCGACGTCTCCGTGGACACCGAGACGGGCCGCGTGCGGGTCAACAAGGTGGTGGCGGTCCAGGACTGCGGCCTCGTCCTCGACCTGAAGACGGCCGAGAGCCAGTGCTACGGGGCGCTCGTCATGGGCGTGTCCTACGCTCTCTACGAAGAGAAGGTGATGGATCCGATCAGTGGCCGCATGCTCAACCCGAACATGGAGTTCTACAAGCTGGCCGGCATCGGCGACGTCGGCGAGCTGGTCGTCCGCATGATGACCGGCAAAGGCTACGACGAGCGGGGCGTCGTCGGCCTGGGCGAGCCCCCCGTGATCTCGCCCGGGGCCTGCATCTCCAACGCCGTGGCCAACGCCATCGGCGTGCGCGTGCCCCACATCCCGCTGACGCCCAAGCGCGTCCTGGCGGCGCTGGAAGGGAGGCGAGCCTGATGCGCGCTCTCGAGTACGCGAGCCCCACCACGAAGGAGCAGGCGACCTCGCTCCTCGGCCGCTCCTGGAGCGACGCCGCGGTCCTGGCCGGCGGCACCGACCTGCTCTCGCTCATGAAGGACGACGTGGCCGCGCCCAGGCGCGTGGTCAACATCAAGGGCATCGAGGAGCTGCGCGGCATCCGCTCCGACGGCGGCGGCCTGCGGCTGGGAGCGCTGGCCACCTTCGAGGAGCTGCTCGACAACGCCTCGGTCCGGAAGAGCTACCCCGCGATCTGGGCGGCGGTCGACGGCGTGCGCAGCCCGCAGATCCGCAGCATGGGCACGGTCGGCGGCGACCTGTGCCAGCGGCCGCACTGCTGGTACTACCGTTCCGGCTTCGGCCTGCTCGCCCAGGAAGGCGGCCGGTCGATGGTCGTCGAGGGCGACAACCGCTACCACGCCATCCTGGGCAACGCGGGGCCGGCCTATTTCGTGAGCCCGTCGAGCCTGGGCCCGGCCCTGGTCGCCCTGGGCGCCACGGTCAGGATCTTCGGACCGGGCGGCGCGCGCGAGGTGGCGGTCGAGAAGTTCTTCCTGACGCCGAAGACCGATGACGATCGGGAGCACGACCTGAAGCCGAACGAGATCGTCACCGAGGTGCGGGTGCCGCCGCCTTCGGGCGCCAACGCCACCTACGAGGTGCGCGAGAAGGAGGCGCTCGACTGGCCGCTGGCGACCGCCTCGGTCGTGCTGAAGACCGGCGGCGGCCGCGTGCAGTCGGCCCGCGTCGTGCTCGGCCACGTGGCTCCGGTCCCCTGGCGTTCGCCCGAAGCCGAGGCCGCCCTGGCCGGCCAGGCCGTGAGCGAGCAGGTGGCCGCGGCCGCCGGCGACGCGGCGGTCGGCGGCGCCAAGCCGCTCAGCGGGAACGCGTACAAGGTCCAGCTCGCGCGGGTGGCCGTGAAGAGGGCGGTCCTGGCGGCCGCCGGCGGAGGTGCGCGATGAAGGCCCTCACCGAAGACGATCGGTTCAACCCCAACCGTCCCGGCCTGTGCAGCCACCTGCGCTGGAAAGGCATGTTCGTCCCCGCCGAGGACGACCCCACGGTGCCTCGCGGCCACGGAGGGCTGTTCTGGTGCCTCGACACGCAGACCTGCCTGGGGCCGGACGGCGGCCTGGCCGAGCCCGGCACCTGCTCCTCGCCCACGCGCGCGTGCCACGGCAAGGGGCGTGTAGAATGAGGGATCATGGTAGGAGGAGTAGAGATGCATAGGCTTCTTTCCCTCGGCGTCCTCGCCCTGGCCCTGCCCGCCGCCGCCCAGGCCGCCCAGATACAGGGTGATTACATCGAGACGCGCAGCGCCGACGTCTGGACGGGGCCCTGCTTCGCCAATTCCGAGACCGGCCTCACCGGCCGCGAGGCCATCCTGGCCTGGCGCGTGGAGAAAGGCGCCTGGAACGGCGTGCCGCTCGACGGCCTGAGCGTGGTGGGTGTCGTCAAGGCCAGCGCCACCCTGGGCGATCCCTTCGCCAGCCCCTATCCGGCCAGGGCCGTGATGATCGTGGACGAGGCGGCCACCCCCGAGCAGCGGTCGGCCCTGCTCGACTTCGCCCGGGAGATGGGGAGCGGAATCCTGGACACGGTCGTGCAGACCGAGGTGGCGCCGATCCGTCTGGCCGTCCGCCACGACGGGGAGCACCCGGCGGCGGCCACGCTCGAGGCCGGAGGCCTCGCCGAGGTGCAGACCCGCACCGTGGGCGAGAAGGACCGCCATTGCGGCAACGAGGAGACCTACTACGCACCGCTGGCCGCGACCGAGCATGCCATGCCGGCGGTGGCGGTGCTCGACCGGTTCAGCGGCGACGGCCTCGGGGTCTCCTGGACGACCCGCGACAAGCGCAACGCGTTCGTGGGCACCTTCGCCCGATAGCCCCTGACCGCGACCGCCGAGATGAGGATGCACCGTCGCCGGGGGATGATGTGCGTTCTGGGGGCGGCCGGCCTGGCCGCCGCCGCGCTCGCCTCCGTCGCGCACGCGGCGGGCAAGGTCGAGCGGATCGGCGCCTTCACCGGCGCGGCGCCGGACTGGATCAAGCCGCAGCTCGACCCGCAGGGGTACCGCGTGGCGCTGTCGGACGGGACGGTCGTGGGTGACATCTGGTTCCGCAAGGACCTGCCGGGCCTGAAGCCGTCCGCATTCGTGGGGGTGATCACGTTCCCGGCACCGACCACCGACTTCCGCGCGCAGGACATCAAGGCCGGCACCTACACGCTGCGCTACGCGGAGATGCCCAACGACGGCGACCATCTGGGCGCCGCGCCCACCAGCACCTTCCTCCTGCTCTCGCCGACGGCGGCCGATACCCGGCCGGCCGACGACCTGACGTTCAAGGAAGTCACGAAGATGAGCGCGAAGACGAACGGCTCGAACCATCCCTCGCCGCTGAACCTGGCCGACGCCTCCGCGCAGAAGGAGTTCCCCGCGGTCGGCACCAACCAGTACGGCCACGAAGTCTTCTTCGTGAGGCTGAAGACGGCCTCCGGAGCCGAGGTGCCGATCGGCCTCGTGGTCAAGGGACGGACCGAGCACGAGGTCTAGCCGCCGCGCGTTCGAGGGGGCGGCCGAGGTCCGGCGCAAGGGGATTCTGACCATCATGGGCCGGCTCGCCTCTCACTCCGCGCTCGCCCTGAGAATCGCCCACCAGATCGCAAAGGAGAGCTATAGCTAGGACACGCCGAACGGGGCGCGGAGTATGATCGACCCTCCCGTGGCGGAGAAGCCGGTCGACAACACGCCCCGGGGACGGCTGCGCGCGCTCTACGACTGGGTGACGGGAGCGACGCCGTCTCCGGATGCCTCTCCGGGGCTCGAGATCACTCCCCCTCGAGAGGGCGTGCCCGCTCGCATCGGGCACTACGCGATCGCCCGCAAGCTGGGGGAAGGCGGGATGGGCGTCGTGTACGAGGCGCGCGACGAGCGCCTGGAGCGCACCGTCGCCCTGAAGACGATGTCGTCGCTGGCCCGCGACGAGACGGCGCGCAAGCGCTTCTGGCGCGAGGCCCGGGCGGCGGCGAGCGTCAACCATCCCAACGTCTGCCAGCTCTACGACGTCGGCGAGGACCGCGGCGAGCTGTTCATCGCCATGGAGCTCCTGGAGGGCGAGGCGCTGGCCGAGCGCCTCCGCCGTGGACCCCTGAGCGTGTCCGAGACGGTGCCGATCGGCCTCGGAGTGCTCGCCGCGCTCTCGGCGCTGCATGCCCGGCGCGTCGTCCACCGCGACCTCAAGCCGTCCAACGTGTTCCTCACGCCCCACGGCGTGAAGCTGCTCGACTTCGGCCTGGCGCGGCCGACCGACCCGGAGGTGGCGCGATCGCTGAGCTCGGCCGCGGAGCTGACGCGCACCGGGATGCTGGTCGGCACCCCGCGTTACATGGCCCCCGAGCAGGTTACGGGCGAGGAGGTCGACGCCCGCACCGACCTGTTCGCGGCGGGCGCCATCCTGTTCGAGATGCTCGCGGGCCGCCCGGCCTTCGGCGGCCACAACGTCGTGGAGATCCTGCACGCCACGCTCTACGAACAGCCCCCGGCGCTCACCGGCTCCCCGGCCGTGGCCGCGGCGGACCGCGTGATCCGCCGCGCGCTGGCCAAGCGTCCCGCGGAACGGCCGGCATCGGCCGACGCGATGGCCGAGGAGCTGCGCGCCGTTCGTGGCGTCGACGGCGACCACACGCCGGCGCTGGCCCGCGCGCTCACGCGGCTCGTGGTGCTGCCGTTCCGCGTCCTGCGCCCCGATCCCGAGACGGACTTCCTGGCCTTCAGCCTGCCGGACGCCATCGCGACGTCGCTGTCGGCCATCGGCTCGCTGATCGTGCGTTCCAGCGCCACCGCCGCGCGCTTCGCGGGGGACGCGCCCGACCTCAAGGCCCTGGCCGCCGAGGCCGACGTCGACCGCGTCGTGATGGGGACGCTGCTGCGCGCCGGCGACCAGCTTCGGGCCGCGGCCCAGCTCGTCGAGGCCCCGGGGGGGACGCTGCTCACGTCGCACACGGTCCAGTCGTCGCTGGGCGACCTGTTCCGGCTCCAAGACGACATCGCCCGGCGCGTGGTGGAGGCCCTCTCGCTGCCGCTGACGGGCGGCGAGTCGTCGCCCACGCTCGACGCGCCCCGTAACGGCCGCGCGTACGAGCACTATCTCCGGGCGAACGACCTGGCCCGCACGTACGACGGGCTTCCCCAGGCCCGCGATCTGTACCAGCTCTGCCTCGAGCTGGATCCGACCTTCGCTCCCGCCTGGGCGCGCCTGGGCCGCTGCCACCGCGTGATCGGCAAGTTCATCGAGCCCTCGCCCGAAAGCGACGTACGCGCTGAGGAGGCCTTCCGGCGCGCCCTCGAGGTCAACCCGCGGCTCTCCCTGGCGCACAAGTTCTACGCGCACCTCGAGGCGGAAATCGGTCAGTCGCAGGCGGCGCTCGTGCGCCTGCTGCGCGAGGCCGGACGCCGCGGCAACGATCCGGAGCTGTTCGCGGGGCTGGTCCACGCCTGCCGCTACTGCGGGCTATTCGAACAGTCGATCGCCGCCCACGACGAGGCGCGGCGGCTCGACCCGAACGTGGCCACCAGCCTCGAGCAGACCCTGCTGCTGAAGGGTGACCTCGATCGGCTGCTGGCCGTCCAGCAGCCGCTGGTCGGTGGCGGCGGCGACGAGGTCATCCGGGTCATCGGGCTCGGCCTCGCTGGACGCCGCGAGGAGGCCCGCCAGGGCCTGGTCAAGATGCGGCAGGGGCCGGCCATCCTGACATTCCAGTCATGGACCGAACACCTGATGGCCTGGCTCGATCGGCGCACCGCGGACCTGCTCGTGGGGATGGGGATGGGTCTGCTCGGCGACCTGAAGGTCCTGAACGACCCCGAAGCCATCTTCCAGGAAGGCTGGCTCCTCTGTGACATCGGCGAGCACGAACGTGGGCTCGCCGAGCTCCGGCGAGCGGTCGCCAAGGGCTACTTCGTCGCGCCGACCCTCTCGAGCCGGCGGCAGTTCGACCCGCTGCGGAGCGATCCCGCCTTCCAGGAGCTCCTGGCGGAAGCCGAAGCGGGCCGCCAGCGGGCGATGGCCGCATTCCGCGACGGCGGCGGAGAGCGACTCCTCGGCCAGTGAGGAGCCGGGCGTGAAAACGCTGGCGCGGCCGTCCGACAAGGCCGAGATCCTTCGCCGGCTCAGGGAGCTGCGTCCGGACAGCGTCCGTCGCTGGGGACGGATGTCGGCCCCGCAGATGGTCTGCCACCTGAGCGATGGCTTCCGGATGGGCATGGGTCAGAAGCCCGCGAGCCAGGTCCCCCGCCTGCATCAACGGACGATCGTCAAGTGGATCGCTCTCTACCTTCCTTTGCGCTGGCCGGCGGGAATCGCGACCACGCCGGAAATCGACCAATGCGTGGGGGGAACGCGGCCCTGCGACTTCGCGGCGGATCTCGCGCAGCTCGAGGCGCTGGTGGAGCTCGTCACGGCGCCGGCGAGGAGCTTCGACTGGCAGCCGCATCCGGTCTTCGGACGGATGTCCGACGCCGCCTGGCTCCGTTGGGGCTACCTCCACATGGACCACCACCTCCGTCAGTTCGGTGCCTAGGGTCAGGCCAGCTGAGGACAGCACCTCCGAGACACCTTCGATCTTGACGCTCTCTTCGCAAAGGTGGTAGCGTCTTCGTCAACATAGCCCAGGGCGACAGCGACGAAGGGTTGGATGGGGCTTGTAGGGGCTCCGGAGTCGTGCCACCCGCACCATCGCATACTTGGCGGCAGCGTTGAGTGGGGTTGGAAGTCCCTCGTCCCCCCGGCGCCGCCTCTCTAGCCATCGCCGCGGATGAAAACGGTGCCATGCGACTGCTGTCACTGCCGCGACAGTTGAAAGGAGACGGTATGACGCGACGCAATCTGTGGACGACGCTCACCTTGACGTGCGTGCTCGGCGCGACCTGCTGGCTGACCGCCGCGCGTGTGCGTGCCGACGACGAGACGCGCATGCGATGGGACATCATTACCCTCACGGCGGGCCCAACGGTGAACCCCGGAGGTCAAGCGTCGGCAAAGAACAACACCAACGACACCATTACGCTCACAGGATCGGGAACGTTCGTCGTTCGGCCAGGTGGCGAGGATGACCACGAAGAATCACGCGACGTCACGGGCGGGGGCACGTGGATGATCACCACGGCCAGCGGTAGTTCGAGCGGGACTTATCATGTCACAGGCTTAGTGAGCTTTGAGCAGGCGCCCGGGACGTTTCCCGGCGCCGCGGATGCGATCGGGAGTCCTGCGGACTTCCGCGCTGGCCTCGCCGTGCTCGGCATTGAATACTCTGACGGGAGCCACGGCATTCTCGTGGCCAGCTGCCACGGAGCCGGAACACCGGATTCGGTGTTCGAGGGAATCACAGCGTCGAAAGACTTCGCCGATTTCTGGAACCGCCTGGCACCTTCGGGTACTCCCACCGGCGCTAACGCCAACCGCACCTCCTTCCACGTCGTAAGCGACGAGGAGTAGCGGGCCGAATTCAGACGGTAGCCGATTTTCGGGGAGCCGCGCCCGCAGAGGCGGCTCCCCCTTCGCGATGCTGATGGCGACAGGACGACTCTGACGGCATCAGCCCGATGATGGCAAGTAGGCCGGGCCGGAGGCGCGATGAAGATCATGCTGCAACGGCTAGGCTTTGGGGCACTGCTGCTCGTCGTGCCGTGGCTCGG
>Ga0207684_10003541_pt1 | contig 15212 bp, 7 predicted proteins | sample KBSK5501metaG_FD_184342 | JGI IMG/M metagenome (GOLD analysis project Ga0207684, IMG submission 184342) | Corn, switchgrass and miscanthus rhizosphere microbial communities from Kellogg Biological Station, Michigan, USA - KBS K5-50-1 metaG... | ecosystem: Host-associated > Plants > Roots >...
TCGGGCAAAATTGTTCCGACGGTTCCATCGGCTCTGCTGTGCTTGTTTGCATACACACAACATGCCTGGATCCGTCACCATTTTCAAGCTTTTCCCCCTTTTTCACCAGTTAGTCGGGCTGTACCCAGAGACCTATCTAAGGGAATTATCAACTTATTCATGCAGTTGACAATACCCTCGCCATAGAAGGCTCGTAAAACGCCAGGTCAGAACCAAGCAAGCGATAAATTTCTTTCACTGGATGAGGATGCCAATATGGGCCATTCACGATCTTCTGACTGGTGTTAGTAGCGTGAACCAGTGCCACGTAGAAACTATAATCGGGTACGACAATGGCATTCATAGCCTTCGAATTCCAGATAAAGCGAGTATCTTCGCCTTTGGCAATGTCTGGGAAAGGGTTGTACTCCCAGAAGGATTTACGATAGCAGAGAGTACCGCCAGCGAGCCAGCGGCGTACAGTATGGGGATACTCATACAGCCAGGACTGGCTAAGCGATGGGTTGTAGAATAAAAGGCGACCAGTGCCACAAACATCTTTCTGCTGCTGTTCCAGTACCTCGACTTGATAACGTAAACGGTGTGGGGCGATCCAATCATCATCGTCCCAGTGAGCGATGATAGACCCCTGAGCTAACTTGCATGCAAAGTTGCGCTTGGCTCCTAAGATCATACGTGTATCGAGGCGGATATAGCGGATGCGTGGATCAGACGGAACCAGTTCATCTACAGGCTCGCTGCCATCATCCAAGATGAGTAATTCGCGGTTGGCATAATCCTGGCGCAGGAAATATTGAATTGCTTGCGGCACGTATTGGCGGCGATTATAGGTTGGCATAATGCAAGTGACTAAAGGGGAAAACAGGAGTGCAGCGGGCGACTGCTCTTTGCAGGAGTGCGAGGTGTCCTCGCAACCCTTTTTCTCCAAAATCACCTGGAAGGATGGAGAGCCTTGCTCCACGAAGCGTGTGAGTGCAGGTGCCGCTGGCGAGAGTGCTACGTAGAAAGGGAGATCAGCAGAAGGAAGGTAGTCATTTAAGTCGCCTTGTTGCCAGCCCCTGGGATCGAGATAGGAGCCGAGGGGGAAACTCCAGGCGTTGTTATCGTGACGCAAGTAAACGAAGCTATTGGTATGGGGCAGTTTCTGCAAACGGGCACCACGACGAAGAGCATCGCGCAGAAAGAGGGCATCTTCTGCAAGGGAGACGGAGGGATAGCGTGTCATCTGTTCCCATACATTGCGCCAATAGACTAATGTACCACCATGCACGTCCCCCATGAAGAGACGGCTATGCAAAGCAGGTGTGCAGACCCATGTTTGCCAACGTATCAAATCGAAGAAACAGGACGTCTCCAGTCCTGTGATATCTGCTGCCTTTGCCAGGAGAGGAGCCACCTGGTGCCGCAGACGATGGGCAGCGTACCAGTCGTCATCGTCCCAGTGAGCAATGATTGTCCCGTGTGCCATTTCGCAGGCAAGATTGCGTTTAGCTCCAATGGATGTTTGTTTCGGGAGCGAGGCATAGCGCACCCGTGGGTTGGATGAAACCAGGTCGGCTACAGAATCATTGCCATCATCGACAATGATAAGTTCGCGATTGGGGTAGTCTTGCCGCTCAAAGTAAGCTATGGCCTGTAGTACAAATGCTCTACGGTTACGTGTCGGCATGATACAACTCACTAAAGGCAGATCTTCTACTAGTGCAGCAGGAGCATCCAATGCCGTTAAAGTACGGGAAGAGCACATGGGCGTAGCCTTCTCAGCAAGCGGCTGTAGTTGCTTGTATCCAGCTTTTTCTGCTTGCTGTACCTGGCGCAGAGTCACCTGAATCAGATCAGGTGGAGCAAAGTATTCACAGGCTTCCCCTCGGCAGTGCGGTTCATAGTCGGTCTTCTTGCCTTGCAGACGCAGGCTACAGAAGCGGTCTTGATAGAGTTGCTTGCTAGCGGTAAAGTGGCGACGCACCGAGGCCACTTTCCAGGGAGACTGTGGCCCACGGTGAACATAGGCATCGGCCACCCAGATGGCACGGAATCCAGCACGGGCAGCGCGTGTAGTAAAGTCGATCTCCCAACAGGGTCCAGCACCATATGCTTCATCAAAGCCCCCTAGTTGTTCTGCCACAGTACGCTTGAACAGGTAACAGAAATCGCCCAGGCTGTACAACGTATCAAGCGACTTCCATTGATTAATGTACTGGATGGCAACTTCGGCGGCATAAGTGTCAATTTGTTGTATCGACCAGCCTGTTCCCTCGGTTCCCACAAGTACCTTTTGTTCATTCCAAGAAGCATTTGTCGATGGCCCACTCAGGCCAACCGTTGCATCTTCAAGTGGTGCGAGCAGACGAGCAAGCCAGCCCGATGTGACGATGGCCTCGCTTTCTAGCAGGAGTATATAGGGAGTTGTGCATGTTGCCAGCAAGCGATTGAGTGCAGTAGGAGCACTGAAAGGAGCTGGAACGCTCACGCGTCGCAGGGTCTGATCATCTGCCTTCGATGGATGTATACGCTGTCCTTGCACTTCTTCCGCAAGCAAGACTATCTCATGTGGTTCAGGCGTATGGCGCGTAATAGCCTGTAAACTATTGTTGCGAGCGATGATACCTGATAGATCTGGGATGGCGATGGTGACGAGTGGCTCCATACAGATTTTCCTTGCTATCGTGCTAATATTATTGAAGCTTACGGTATAACCGACTGGCAGCGACCGAGAACCTGCGACGCGAGCTGCAATGCGATACCATCCGATGGTTTCTCAAAGAGGCCACCAAAGTGGATAGCCCTAAAACCACAAGGATTGAGCTTATAGTCATAACCTGTTATGCCACCGGGCAGGCCCTGGAAGATGGCGAACGGGTAGCGTTGGCTTGGTAGTTCTAGTATGTGCTTGTTTACGTAAGCCAGGGCAATGAGACCTTGTTCCCATGCGGGTGGGTCTTTCCCTGGCAGCACCTGTTGCGCCTGAAGTGCGAGGCGTTGAGGCTCAAAGACGTTCCTCACCCAGTAGAGCCACGCACTACATTTATTCGTACGCAGTGGGCCCCTATGGCCGAAGACTCTGCCCCAGGTGGCGAGATAGCCGGGGCCTAAGTCCTGATCTGGTGCATAGACAAGATCGTACTCTTTGGATGCAGCTAGTGCTTCATCGAGGCGCTCAAGGACAAACACATCATCATCCATTAAGGCACACACTTCGGGAGGATACAGGATGCCAATACAAAATTTCATCACGAACCAGTGACGGCTTGCCATATCTGCTAACCTGTGCCCGCCTAGAGTTTGTAGATGTGCCAGCACCTGGCTTGCCGGAACTATGTGTACAAAAGGTAATAAAGTATCGAATAGACGACGAGCGCGTTGGTTCCAATCGTTCTCCCCGAAGAGATACACTGCCGAGGGCGCATATCCATTTAACACCATGCTATATATTGCTGCTATGGTGCAAATAGGCGCCCGGCCATGCGTATACACCTTGAGTGGCGGCCCTTCTGGTTGCTGGAGACGTCGCTGCACTTGTTGAAGGTAGGGCATAAGAATATCCACTGGTGAGGGTGTCATATGTCCATTAGATGGAATGATATAGGCACCCCAAAACCAGTCCCAGCCAAATTGCCATTGTGCAACATCCAGTCGATCACCCTCCATCACCTCAATTTCATGACTTGTGAGGGAATGAGCACTGCGGTCGCTGTGGATAATAGCCCCATTCTTGCGAATAATACTCCCGTCATCATCCCAAAAGACAAGTGTACCGCTTTCTTTGACACTCAGGTGCAAAACGATATGGAAGTCCCGCATCTCTCCCCCCATAGTAAGATTCCAGATCTTGAGCCCTTGCCTGAATGTATCTCGCCAGTTAATCATCCAACACAACTCATCATTGAGCAACTCCCAATGCGGTTGCGGCAACATCGGCATCAGAGGCGCGTCCCACTCAGGCTCCGATGCCCACTGGTTGTTCCTTTGCTCAATTGGACGGGGCCACGAGCAACTGACGATGTCAAATGGTGGTTGTAGCATGATGTCCTCCATTACAAAAAACCAAATACATTGATCTGTGGACGTAAGACCATATGGAAACCGTGCATTCTTCTGTATCCTTTAAATCGCTGGCACATTCACCCAGAACCGCGTGTCATCTGTCTGGCAAACCATTTATCTATTCCATTGGTCTTAGTTTCAAGCATGGCAATGGCCAGATCAGTAACGGTACCGCTATTTTTTAAGACCTCTTGCTTTCGGGTACCCAGTCCTGGAATCGTCTCAGAACCACGATCCTTTGCTTGTGCATCCTGATCTGATGCGCTTTTTTTACTGCAGCGTTGGAGCTTCAATCTAGATCTCAGAAGTGGCATGGCATTCTGAACGATATTTGTCATCAACCCTTTCGTCCCACTCCACATTGAGACCGCCGCACCCACAGCAGACACATCCGCATCCTCTTCCAGTGAATTGTATTCCGCTCCGCCTTTTTGCAAGGGCTCAGATGAGGGACTGTCACTTCCCTGCTGACCACATGTGCCAACTCGCGCGCAATCAGAGCATCGCCGATTAATGTTCCTGGTCGGTACTCGCCTGGCCCAAAGGCAACGTCACCCCCTACGGTAAAGGCACGCGCATTGAGACTCTCGGAGAGGCCAGCAGCCGTGGCATCGGTATGGATGCGTACATGAGAGAAGTCTGCTCCAAAGGCTGGTTCCATATGCGACCTCACGCCACCATCAAGCGAACGACCAGAACCGAGTTGGCCTTGAATCGCTTGCGGGTTAGTGGCTTCTCTGGCACCGCCCTCACGGCCTTTGGAGAACAGGCTGCCAATGCCAGAGAGCACGCTGCCCACTCCACTGACGATACTGGAGCCCCCACTTGCAATGCCTGACATAACGCTGCTGGCTACTCCCATGATGCCCAGGTTAGGCAGGTTGGGCAGGTCTATCCCTTCCGGTAAGCTTGGTATCTCCCCTGTAGTAGACCACTCTTGAACTATATCGGGAATCTCCACAGTGTAGCCTTTCATCTCCATCTGGAAGGCCAGGTCGTTATCCTCGAACCCCCAGCCTGGTTCGTGAAATGGCTCTCGCTCGTCGAAACGGCATCCAACCTCGAAGATTTCGCGGCGAAACATGCCGTACTGTGTCCAGGCGACCAGGTTGGAGGTTTCCATTTTGCAGCCATCGATGCTGTAGAGAGAAGCGCTCGCGCGTTCGCGATAGGGCGTCTGCCCGCCCGAATCGGCGCCGATACAGCCCAGCCTGCTGCCGTTGTTTTCCTTGTAGCGCAGCATGGCAACGCTTGAGCAAGGCACAATCTCGATATCACCATCCATGAAGAGCAGGTAATCAGCATTCCGCTCAAGCGCGTGGTCGATGACCTGATTGCGCGCAATCGAATTGCCCATATTTTCACGGTTCAGGATGAAGGTATGTGGCACATCGATGCGTGCATCCAGCTCTCGCAGGGCATCCGCCATCCCATCACTGGAGCCATTGTCGCAAACGCAGATCGATGCTTCCTGGCCGAGCCTTTCAAGCATGCGCGCTTCATGGATGTACGCCTTCAGCGATTCCAGGCTGATGTCGCGCGTGTTCCAGGTCAGCAGCGCGAGTACAATTTTCTTTCCGGAGGGCACCTCTACCGGTTGCGACTTGAAGAAAACCCCGCCGATGCAGGCATGCGCGTGTGGCTGCTGGTTGAGGTAAAGCGCCGGGTCGTGTTCCTGCGGTTCCGCCATCGGCTCATCCCCGTTGGCCGGGTGCAGGTCGTACTTCTCGCAGAGCGCCACCCATTCCTGCGGTGTGACCTTGTTCCAGCCGTTGAACATCTCCTGCCGGTCCGCCCGCATGACGCCCGCCCGCAGAAAGGCTGGGGAATCCCAGGACGAGTCAAAGTAGTAGTCAGAGGTCAGGATCAGCAGACCGCCGGGTTTGAGCTTGCGCGCCATCGCGCCCACCAGCGCCTCCCACTGCTCTTTCAGCAGGTGTTCCAGCGTATTGATGCACATCACGCGGTCGAACGAGGCATCGGGTACGCCGAAGGGCAGCACGAACTGGCCGTTCTGCATGGGACTGCAATGCCGGTAGAGGGTATGCGGATAGAGCCGGTGCAGGCGCTCCTGAAAGCCCGCCGGGTTGATGGTACAATCCAGTACGGCCATCGTGTTCCCCAGCCGAGCCTGAAAAAACGCGAATGGCAGTTCCCAGCGCCGCATCCTGGGCAAATTCTGCCCGGCATTAAAGGCCGCGAACTCTGGCAGCGCCAGGTCGGCCTCCTTCGCAACAGTTAACATGTCTCCACTCCTTTCGTCATCCGGGGGCATAACAGAGACAGGCTCCGCACACTCTTTATTGCTGTTCGCACTATCCTGCGACTGGTAATAAGCCCAGTCCGCTCCCAATAGTTGTCGTATCTCTTCAGCAGGATAGGGCTGCCAGTACGAGCCGTTCGTCTGTTTGGGGCTGACATTGTGCTTGTGAATGATGCCAACATGAAAAGTCGAGTCCGGCAATACCGTCATGCGCTCCCGGTGTCCATTCCAGACAAAACGCGAGTCCTCGCCAACGTTGATAGAGGCGAAGCGATTGCTGGCCCAGAACTCCCGCCTGTAGCACAACGAACTGCCCGACAACCAGAAGCGCTGCTGCTCAGGATACGTGTAGCGCCACGCCCGCCCCGTTTCTATGTCATAGAACAGCAGCGTCTTGATACCGCACACATCCTTCCCCTCGCGCAGCAGCGCCTCGATCTGATAGCTCAACCTATGTGGCGCGTGCCAATCATCATCATCCCAGTGAACAATGATCTCACCCCTTGCCTGCTCGCACGCCAGATTCCGCTTCGCCCCCACCGTCATCCTCGCATCCTCCGGCACCAGATCACCCACCGCATCACTCCCATCATCAACAATAACCAGCTCCCTGTTGGCATAATCCTGCCGCAAAAAGTACGCAATGGCCTGCGGCACAAACGCCCGCCGGTTGTACGTGGGCATGATGCAGGTGATTAGGGGGTGGGCGGGGGTGAGAGCCATTGTTCAAGTTCCTCTCTCATCTAAATACCGAATACATATTTGATTGTCTTCGCCTGCTGAAATTAAGAGTTTTCCATCTTTGCTAAAGCAAATATCAGTTACGCGTCCTTCGTGAAATTTATCAGCAAGTAGTTCTTCTCCACTGATAAGATCATATAAGATCACATAAGAGTTAACCAAGCCTGCTGCAAAATGATGATTAGCGTAACTGAATCGTATGCTATATGTTAGTGGCATATCTTCATTAAAAATATCTTCTAAATATCTCTTTCCCGTTGAAACTTCCCACATAAATATTCCATGACCGTAAAAATCCATAGCTGCTATATACTTACTCGCCCTATCAAATCTAATTTGACTAGCCCTACCAAAGGGGCCGTTTAACGTTCGTAACCTGGAACCATCTTCAAGATCATAGAGTAGAACATGCCCCTCTTCTACTCCACCAATAGCTACATATTTTGCATTTGGGGAAATAGTAGATGAAATAGTGAATTCGGCATCATTGGCTTCGTCAAATCTAATTCTCTGTAAAGGTATTGTTTTTGATGCTTTATATCTTTCAGTTTCCAATATTTTAATTATTTTATCAGAAGATATTATCAAATATTTACCACTAGAATCTAAAGATAGACCAGTGCTTATACTTGGATCGTCTTCATGGAGCACTTTGCTACTTCTCTTACCATCAATATTAAACACTTTTAGTTGAAAGTCAGAGCTTCTCTGTAATACATAGAATAATTCATCTTTATGTGGGTTAAAGATTACTTGATAAACACTACCAGTTTTATTTTTAGTCTTTTCAATTATATACACAATATCTTCATTTTGTATATTGATCATAGAGAGAGTAGCACTATTATTTGGGCCACTCTGTTGTCCAATAGCTAGTAATTTACTGTTAGAGCTTGTATCAATTGAGTAAATGGGTCGATTAGCTGGAGCAGTAATTCGACGTATCTCTTGCTTTTGTGACTGATTCATGATCTTCTCCTTTTAGATTGCTTTAGTCTTTTTCGTTCTTGCGAAATGGTTGTCGGTCTATTTCGTGATGTCCAACAGGACTTTCATTAACATCACTTGAGAAATTGGGCCCGACATAAAATTTATCAGCATAATACCACCTCTTTCCGTCTTCGTCTGCTGATCCCTTTCTCCTATTCTCAGCTTTTAGCAAAAGTTGTAAGTTGTCCCAACTTTCTGAAATTGCCTTTCGTGCTCTATCGGTACTATAAAATCCGCTTAGATTCCAGTGTTTAGCTAATGGATAGATGTGATCTACCTCATATTCCGCTCCTTCTACTAAAACATCACTAGATGGATCTATGTACGTCTCGAAAGCTGAGCCATCAGGTAGTTTTCCATCACGGAGGAGTTTTACAAAAATTTTCACCTTTTGTTCTTCTGGAGTATCTTTCGAACGCATCTTCTTTAGCTCAGCAAAAATTTTATCTTTACCCTTTTGAATTACGATTTCCCTTCTTGACTCATAATCACTTCCCTTTATATAGAGTTTTTGACGAACATCGAAGTCCCTAGGCAACCATCTTTGTTTGCTGCTGGATTTCTTCTTGATGCTTTGTCCAACTCTACCAGGGCTGTTCTCACCATGGATATGGTCAGTTTCCTCATCACTACTTCTACTTTCCGTAATAAGTTCCAGAGTAGCTACCCTGTACGTGGATTTTATCCTTGGTAGCTCCTTCTTAACGTCCTCTGGGGAATTCTTTTCATCTTCGAGTAGTCGCTCAGCTTCATCCATAGCATTGGTCAGATCTTTTTCCTTCTGCTCCGGCGTGCGCTCATCGGGCTTTTCCTCTTTCCCCTTCCCAAACAACTTCCCAATGCCCTTCACGATCTTATCGATCAGCTTATCCAGCGCTTTGTCTATGAAGTCTTGAATCTTGTGGATGATCTTTTGAATCTCTTCGGAGATATTGCCGAGGCCGAGCAGGCGGGCCAGGAAGCCGATGATGATGGGGATGGTGCGAGCAAGGGCTTTCTCGATCCAGTTGGCAGCACTGCTAATATCACCTATAGCGATTTTAGAGACCGAGTTGATGATCGATTCGACGAAGGCCAGAATCTGGTTGATGCGTTCGATGAAGAACATGACCGTGTTGTAGATGGCCATGATGGCCTGGATGATCGCGCCTACCGGGTTGAAGAGCGAGAGCAGCTTGACAACGGCGGCCTTGATGACGGTTGTTACCACCCAGTTCTGGATAGCATCGATGACCATCTCTTTCAGGTTGCCGAGGAACTCTTTGATCTGCTCCCAGAGTGCCTCCGGGCCACCGGTAATCAGCGTGTAGAGGAACTGGCCCACCTTCTCGATGATCGCCACGTTGCGTTCGCCAATGAGTTTCACCGCTTTGGCGCGGATGCGGTCATAGGTCAGGCCGAGTATTTGTAGTAGGAGCTTGAGAATCGAGCCGAGCGAGAAATCTTTGGGTATCTGGATGCCTGCATTTTCGAGCGTGCCAAAGAGCCAGGCCAGGAAGCCGGCCTTGAGGTGCTCCGAGATTTTATCGGCAAATTGACTGACGCCCTGCTTGATGGCGTTGATCAGGTTCTTCAAGAAGTTGATCGGGTGGGCAACAATCAGCAGAATGGTATCGCGGCCCGCCTTGAGCATGTTGCTGATACGATCCCGGAACTCGCCCAGGATTTTGACAACCTCTGCAAGTTTTTCTTCAAACTTTGCAATAAAGCTCTTGTGCTCGTCCTGTATCTTCTTGAGTTCCTCGTCAGCTTTGTCGCATGCCTCTTTGTAGCGTTGGGCCAGTTTCTGCGCAAGATCGTTTTTCTTGTCATCGACACTCTGGCGCAGTTCGTCGAAGCGGCTGGCTACAGCTTTCTCAGCAGCTTGCCCCACTGCTCGCAAGTCTCCATGGAGTGTGAGGACATAGTCCCGAATACGCTGCTGGCCCTTGGCGATTTCGTCCTTGGCTTCTTTGAGCCGCGAATCCACGATGTTAGCAATGTTCGTTACGACGAGGTTGAGTTCTTTCTTGAACAGTTCCCGCCCCTGGTCGTAGAAGGCCTGGACTTCAGGGGGTAATGGATCAAAGTAATCTCCAATCTTCTCGAAGAAACCGCTGAAGCCGCTATAACGTTCATTGTAGCGTTCATCGATGTAGTTTTTCATTTTCGCCAAAGCGCCTTCGACGCCCTGATCGAATGTCCTGGTGACGTCGTTCTCAAGACTGGCAAGTTTGTTCTCGACTGCCTGCTTTGTCTCGTTGTAGATACTTTCGATATGGTCGCTAACCTCTTTGCGACGCGCCTCGTCCTGGGCTTTTGCGGTCATCTGGCTCAATTTTACGGCAGCGCCCGACTTGTCATGCGTGGCCTCCAGGGAGGAAAGCCCCTGTTTCTCGTTGGCAACGGCTTTGGCCGTCTCTTCGGTCAGCAACTTGTGTTCGTCTGCGCGGTACTTCTGGGGGGCGGCATCGGCGTGCTTGTCAACGTCAGCTTTCGCAGCTATAACAGCGGTAAAACGTGGATCGTTGGCTTCCTTCAATTGTTGAGGGGTGACCTGAGCCTCTTTTAGCTTGTTATCAGCTTCCTGCTTACCCTGTTGCAGTGAGATTTCACTGTCGTCTTTGGGTTCTGGAATGGCATCGGCAGCGCCTATTGCCGGTGGAGTTGGTGTTTTTTCTGATGGGAGCGGCGTGACCTTCTTTCCTTCTATGCCTTTAGGATCAGGTTCTTGTTTTTCTGTCGCCTTGAGATCACCGGTGGCTTCGGCCTTCTCCTTATCGAGGCTACCTGACATCGTGTTTTGAACCTGTTGCCTTTGCTCGCCCTGCATAAAAGTCTCGGTATCGCCGACTTTTTGTGGGATAGCATTGTCAATCGCGGCAATCAATACTTCGAGGAAGCTCTTTTGATCGGGTTTCTTCGTTTCTGTTTCCTGCATCGCCGCGACCTGGTGCTCTTTCGCTGCGGCCATTTTTTCATTTTTAGGTGGTTCTGCGGCTGCCTGGGCCTCGGCAACTTTCTTCGCAGCGGGTGGGTGTTTTTTTGTTTTAGCCGCGCTCTTATCGAGCCTGGACATGACTTTCTGGAAGCGGGGATCGCTCGCCGAGGTTCTGACCTTCGGTTTCACCGGCTTCTCCGCCACGCCCGTCCTGGTGGGTGGCGGTGCAGGCGCGGCCGCGGGCTCAGCGGAGACTGCTTCAGCCGCCGCCTCTGCCGGTACAGTAGCCATCTCTTCTGCAGGCGCGAGAGGAGCAGCCGGGCCGACTGCTCGATCCATTGGCGTCGCGGCCTTAGCTGCCGGTGTCGCTGTCGCGCCTGTTAACCTGGCAGGAACGTTGCCGTTCATGGCTGCGGCAAACGCGGGTTGGCGTGTGGCGGCCTTCGCGTCTGTAGAGGGCTTCTTCTCTACAGACGCTGAGGTCAGCTCGGCGCTCATCGTCGTTTCGTCGGCGCTGATAGGTTTTTCCTGCAAGGTCGGCGCGGCCAACGTTCAGCTTCTCCTTCGGGTCTATCAACCAAGCCCGGCGGCCAGTTTCATCAATCGATCAACCTGACTTATGGGTGCAGCTTTTTGCTGTATGGGATAGAGCGCGCCCGCTTTACGATACTCGCGCTGCACGGCCACTTCCAGATGGGTGTTCCCAACCTGGCGGCTGTGCTGTATGTCGCCAGCGTCGCGTGTCGCCAGTAAAATCGCGTGCAGCGCGGCGTTGCGAATCTGCCCACCCGTCAGCGCGCAGCGATTGGCTATCTCTTCGAGAAACGGCGGGCTGACCCCGTGTTCAGGCGGCAAATGGCTCTGCCAGATCAGCCAGCGTTCGGCGGCCTCCGGGGGAGCGAAGTCGATCACTACGTCGATGCGGCGGGCGAAGGCGCTGTCGATACGGCTGGCAGCGTTGGTGGTGATGACCACGATACCCTCGTAGTTTTCGAGGCGCTGCAGCAGGTAGTTCGTCTCCAGGTTGGCGTAGCGGTCGTTGGCGTTGCGCACCTCGGTGCGGCTGGTCATCAGGGCGTCGCCCTCGTCGAGCAGCAGCAGCACGTCAAGCTCCTCTGCTCGCGAAAGCACCTGGTTCAGGTTGCGCTCGGTCTCGCCGATGTACTTATTCACCACCGCCGCCAGGTCAACGCGGTAGATGTCCATCTGCAGAGCACCGGCCAGGGCGCGCGCCGCCAGCGTCTTGCCGGTGCCGCTGGGGCCGCCGAACAGGGTGCGCACTCCGCGGTTCAGGCTGTGGCTAAGAGCAGGCCCGGCGCGCTCTCGCAGGGCCTCGCGATTCTTGCAACGCGCCTCGAGCGTTTGCAGATCGCGGGACGTGCCGGCATTCACGACCAGGTCGCTCCAGCCGCCTGTCGCTTCCAGGGGCGTCGCCAGCGTTTCCAGCGCCTGGCGGTTCAACGCGCGCGCCGCCATCTGCACATCGATGGGAACGATAGCCGGGCGGTTATCCAGCAGCGCATAGGTGTGCGCCAGCGCTGCCACCCTCGTGATATGGCCGCCGGTAAGCAGGAAGCGCGCCGCGATGTCGTCCAGGCGCTCCATCTCGACCGGGAGCGTGGTCGCCAGCCAGAAGCGGCGGCGAGCGTCGCAGTCAGGCGGCGGCACATGCAAGCTCAGGGAATGCGCCAGGAGCGGGCCGCGCACACCTCCGTTACATCCAAGCGTGATGCCGGTAGGGCCGGAATAGCCGGGAAGCGCGGGCAGATCGAGCGTTTCGCCAGGCCCCAGGTCGAAGCGCAGCACCGGCATCGCCCCTGTCAGGGTGGCGAGCGGCCCTAGCAGTCGCCAACTTTCATCCCCAGGCGTGCCGCCTTCCCACAGTAAGATGTCGCGACTCAGCGCCTGAGCGACCGCGCGCAGGATCGTGCACCGCCCGCTTCCCGCCATGCCCCGCAGCACGAGCGATGAAATCTGTCCGCTCAGCAATAGTTCAGGCATGCGCAGAACGCGATCGTGAAGCCGCGCGGGGAGGATTAGCCGCTCTACAGGAGGAAAATCGCCGATGAGCTGCAACGTCAGACCCTGCGCGGGCCGTGTGAGTGGCTGCCCTCTCAGGGCGTCCCAGATGGCGGCTGGGACTCGTAAAAGCCATTCGGAGCGCGGGTCGGCGCGGTTGTCTACCTGGAGCAGTCCGGCGTCCAGCAGCCTGTGGCAGGACTGCCACACATTAGCGGGAGCCTGACCGGGTTCGCCCAGCAGCCAGCCAAGCGTGCCAATGCACGGGCGGCGCGCCAGCAGCGGTTCCTGCAGCGCGGCGAAGAATGCCCCGAAGCGGATGTCCTCCTCGACCATGCCTGCCGCGATCAGCACGCGCAGCTCGTCCAGTCCCACATCGGCCTCGTCCACCAGCGCTTGCAGGGGCAGGTGATAGGCTGACTGCTCTTCCCACTGCGCAATGACGTCATCCCACCCGGCTAGCCCTTCGTTCGGGGACAGTTCGTCGGGCGGAAAAGCGTCAAGCATGCGCTGGTAGCCGTTCAGAAATTGGAACTGCTCAAAGTATGTCGCCCGCCCTTCTTCCTGAGCAGCATGGGTGGCGCGAAGATTGGCCAGCACGCGGGCCATAACCGCGTAGAAGTGCAGCAGGAAATGACCCTCAGCACCCTGCTGGAGGTTGGCAAAAGCGGCGCCCTGGTTCGTATCGAGCGGTTGCAGCATGGCAAACTCTCCTAGTCAAAATGGAACAGCACAATTCGCCCCAGGTCCGGCATCCAGCCCGGGTCGCGGTCAAATCCGGCTCGCCGGATAGGGAGGCTGATTTGATCCATAGCCATATGTAAATCGATGTGTGTCCGACCGGCCATAAGCTGCCCTGGCCGTTCAAACAGCATCGGGGCGAGCTGGCCCGCATCGAACGTGGAGTCGCCCAGCCTGCGTGCCATGAAGAAGCGAAGAAAGCCAAGCACGCGCTCCAGCCACCAGGCAGCGCTTTCGCTCATACATGCCAGTACAACGGGTGCGAGTGGCGCAAACGGGGTAGGCTTGCCGGTTTCGTCGCAGTGGCCGAGCCTCCATCGAATGTCGATTCCTTGCGAACGGTATGCCTCAATTTCCGTGAGTATGGCCTCTTCAGGGGATTGCTCTGAAAGGGGGGCATCGATTACCAGGTATCCGCCGTCTTTATCTACCATGCGCAGGCGAGCGTCATCGATGATCGCGAGCCAGGTTGGCGTCGCTGGTGTGAAATGCAGCAGCCACTGCAAGGGCAGGCGAAAAGCCGTTTGTCGAGGCAGCCCCACGCCGAGCGGTTCCTGGGCTGCGCGCCCGTCGAGCATCGCCAGCAGTTGCCAGATAGGATCATCGAGATAGCTGGCCAGCCATGTTCCCGCCAACCCTCTGGCGAACGCTTCCACGATTGCCCAGCCGCTCATTCCCTCAGCGAATACTCCGGCATCATCCCAGCCGCCGGGGAGACCGAGCCACGTCAGCAGGTGAAGCAGGTACAGTATCCCGCCCAGCTCGGTAGGCCAGCCATCCGATGGCAGTGGCCGGAAAGCTCCAAAGGTGAACTCTTTGGAAGACCCGTGTTTGTTAGGTGATATATCGACTCCACTCTCCGGTAGTATCACATCTGCCAGCGCCTGCGCTGGTGGTGTCTCGCCCACTGCTGCGTCATGGTAGGGGCGACCCTCGCTGTTGCCTATCGGTACCCCTGTAGGTGCGGTCAATCCCATGCCGGGCGTGTCGTGTGATACAGCGGCTCCGTTCTCTGGTAATATCACTTGTGTCAGCGCCTGCGCCGCTAGTGTCTCGTCCGCTGCCGCGTCATGGTTGGGGTGATCCTTGCGGTCGCCCTGTGGTACCTCAACGGGCGGCCTGATGGTGAGCGCGTGCAACCAGGATACAGTACGCTGCGCGAATGCTGCGCTGCGCGTGAAGGCGGGCGCGTGACACAGCGACAGGCCAAGGCCGAGCAGGTAATGTGCCTGCGGTATCAGAGATGGCGTGGATGCGTTGGCGAGCCAGCGTCGCCAGGGCGGCGGAACAACGTCGCCATAGACCGACCTCTCATGCCGCTCATCTGGCAGAAATGACTCTCCTACCAGCGGCGTGCTGAGTGGCTTCATAGCGCCTGTGCCGGTAGACGATGCGACCTGGTGCGGCTGAGGAGCGCGCTGCGCATCGGAGGAGGTATTCTGCAACGCGTTGAGCGCCTGTGAGGGCAGGTCAAAGCTGGCGTGCAGCGCGCGC
>Ga0207684_10003542_pt1 | contig 15212 bp, 15 predicted proteins | sample KBSK5501metaG_FD_184342 | JGI IMG/M metagenome (GOLD analysis project Ga0207684, IMG submission 184342) | Corn, switchgrass and miscanthus rhizosphere microbial communities from Kellogg Biological Station, Michigan, USA - KBS K5-50-1 metaG... | ecosystem: Host-associated > Plants > Roots >...
AGGAGCGGGCCGAGCCAAGCGCCGCATTGATGGCTGCGCGTCGGAACATGGCAGGGATATCTGGGGCGAGTGTAGTGAGCGGCATAATCGGATGGGGATTTGCCTCCGTTGCATGGGTGAGCTTCTCCAGGGCTGTGAGGGCCTCCTTGTTGTTGAGAGCAAGGATTCCCTCATGCGCCTGGATACAGTCGAAATAGAAGGCCACAACACGATTGAAGAGGGCGGCATTCTCGGCAAAGTAGTCGGCATAGTGAGATGGGTAGCTCAAGCTCTGCCTGATTGTTTTCATGGCTTTTGCCATTGCAGTCCCTCCTCTCTCAAAATGTATGGTAGCTCTTCCAAAATAGACGATACTGACTTAAAATTTCAAATAGATGTTCTATACGCATGTTTTACAAGGGCTAAAGCCCCCTCCTTGTCACAACAGCAGTTCCAGACCTGTGCCCCTTCCATCTGCGCCGCTTTGAGACGCCCGAACATTGTTGGAGAGAGATGGGTCAGCCGGTAGATTCTGACGGTCTGCATCGGCTCTCCTCCCTTGTGTTGTAATAGCTATCTCTTGTACTCTTCTGCTGGCTGAGAGGGAAAGCGGTAGCTGTTGCTTTCCCTCTCGCTACCAAGTTTCTGTTGCTACTGCTGCGCTTGTGCCTTGAGAAAGGCCCTGGCGGTGTCCTGCCTGGTGTGCGCCTGGCGGGCCAGCACCTGCCCGCTCGGCATGGTACCAGCAGCCACCAGTTGCCTGTACGCTTTCTCTAGCCGTTGCCAGTGGGCCTGTGCCTGCTCCTCGGCTGTTCCTGTGCGGTAGTCTTGCTTGCCGCGCAGTTCGCGCAGGAAAGCGGCCACCAGGTTGGTCGGCACCCCTGTCACCTCGACCAGCCGGTCAATCGTCACCCTCACCCCCTGCTCACGCACACGCTCGTACGCCTGTACCAGCCGCTCCCGGCGTTCCTGTGCGAGGTCCTGGCGCTGCTGGCCCTCCAACGTTGGGGCATCAGCCCCACCGAGCGAGATTGTCACCCGGCCTTGATACGGGAGGAGCCTGGCCTCTCCCTTGACCAGGGCTTGCAGTCGCCGCAGGCCGTCGCGTTCATAGGCAGTGACAGACTCAGGGGTGATGCCGAGTTCCTGGGCAATCTCCCCAGTAGTGCGGGGCCGTTCGTCGTCCTCGGCGAGGAGCCCATGCCGCAGACGCAACACCGCCTGCGCACGCGGGGAGAGGAAAGACAACACTTGTCAATAGGATAAAAGGGCTACTAGCAAGCCACCATGAGTAGCATAGCATATTCAATTTCACCGACAGAAGCCTCTTTGACTTCTCTACTTAACAAAGGAGACAGTTCTATAGTCTCACCGATTTTGACAAGGGATTAAATGGCCTAGCATTTACATCTTTCCCATGATGCTCTGCGGGATAATCAATCCATCAACACTGGCACTTACTCTTACTCGCTTTAACCTGGCCAAGCTGGCCAGGGGAGTCAGGTCGTTCAACTGAGGACAGTTGTGCAGATACAGTCTGGTCAAGTTGGTCAGGCCAGCTAACGGCTTCAGATCGGTCAGTTGGGAACAACCGTCTATGAAGAGCGAGGTCAAGTTAGTCAAACCGGCTAAAGGAGTCAGATCGTTAATTAGAGAACATCTTTCCAGTTTCAGAGAAGTCAAGTTGGTCAAGCCGGCTAAAGGCGTTAGATCGTTGATTTGACGACAGTCGTACAGCTTCAGCTGGGTCACGTTGGTCAAGCCGGCTAAAGGCGTTAGATCGGTAAGTTGAGGACAATCATCTATGAAGAGCGAGGTCAAGTTAGTCAAGCTAGCTAAGGCAGTCAGGTCCCAAGGCTGTGGACAGCCTCTCAAATCCAATAAGATTGAGTTAGTCGAATAGTTATAGTCTCGATTCCAAATGCTGCGCGACGAACCGTCGTACAGATACAGTCTGGTCAAGTTGGTCGAACCTACTAGCGGAGCCAGATCGCTGAGCCGAGAATAGCCACTTAGCCAGAGCGTAGTCAAGTTAATCAAGCCTACCAGGGGAGTCAAGTCGCTGACCTGAGGACAACCATTCAGGTCTAAGGTGGTCAAGTTGGTTATGGAAGCTAGTGGAGTTAGGTCACTGATCTGAGAACAATGGGATAGTCCCAGACTCATTAAGCCAACTAAACCAGCTAACGGAGCCAGATCACTGATCTGAGGGAGAGATAATAGTTCCAACGAAGTCAAGTTGGTCAAGCCAGCTAAAGGAGTCAGGTCGTTGATTTGACGACAGTCGTACAGCCTCAGCTGGGTCACATCGGTCAAGTACTGAGATCCATCCAGGGAGGAGAGACGTTCCAGATACGGATTAGGGTTCATTTGTAACATGGGGGATAGCACGCGCCTCGCATAGTCGCCTCGGTCAAACGCATCCCATGCTTTCACCAATTCCTTGACCACTATTCCACGTCCGTCGCTGGCGTATCCTTCCAGTGTCTCCAGAGCTGCATCGCCACCGATGGTTGCCAGCGCACGAACGCATGCAGCACAAACCACTCCAGTATATCTCGCTTTTTTCGCCAGGTATTTCACCGCCAATTCTCCGGCAGCCGCCAGGGCCTTTGCATCCGTCACATTCCTGGGCGGTACAAGTTTGCTCAGGCGTTTCTCGACTTCCGCTTTGACCTGCGGTTCCAACTCGATGGCTGTTTCCAGGCAGGATACAGCAAGGAGGTGCAGTTGATACCGATGCTCTTTTTCTTCGTCGCCACGAGTAATAAGACCCTTTATAAGTTCTTCACGCATCTGCTTCGTTGCAAGACCGGAGGCCAATATAATCACTTCACGCCATTGGTCATTGTGTGCATTCGTTTTCAATAAACCTACGTCCATCTCATCCACAGCGGCTTTGGCGGCGAGAAACTCCTCAAAGGTACGATGCGTGAAATCAATTTGTCCAGTTACGGGCTCACGAATGATGCCTGAACGTTCGACGAAAAGTCGGCGTACCCCAGAGCCAGAGATGTTCTGCACAATACCCGGCATATCTTTCAGTTTGCGCTCGAAGCGTTCATCAACAAGTTCCAACGCCACCTGTGACCAGTTATTTTTTATCATCCAGTAGGCAAGGTCCTCTAACAAGAGGCGCTTTTGACGATAATTGAGTGCTGGATAATCGGTGAGATCAACACGGCGTTCCTTGTCGCGTCGCTCCAAGAGTAAGAGACAACAGGCTTCGTATAGCTCAATACGATCTGCTGGCAGATGCTGCCTTCGATCTCGGTTCAATGCGCAGAGCATGGCACACAGGAGAGGGTTGGTCGCTAAGTTACGTATGGAGCGGTTACGTTGCACATCTGCTTTGAGATGCTCTGCGAGAGGTGCGAGTTCGGTCTTCTCTTCTTCCTCGTGTAGCTCTTCCCGCACAGCTTGATGCCAGTGATCAATAAAAGAGTAGATGTCTGCCAACTCCATTGGCTGCAGGAGAGCATCGCTAAAGCCTTCAGGGTCCAGCCAACCCTCTTTCGCAGCATAGGGGCGGGATGTAACGATGAAACGCGCCTTTGGAAATGTCCCCATCAGTCCTTTCAGCCACACACGCACATCCTCCCGTTGTGAAACAGATACCTCATCCAATCCGTCAACAAGCACGATGGCACGTCCTGACTTCAGTTGCGCATGCACCCACCCATTAGGCATTGTGGCAGCAATCTCAGGAGCAACCAGGCCAGGGAAGGCTTCAGGTTGTGGCAATCCCGACTGTACGCATTGACGCAAGCGAATGTAAAAAGGAAGTGTGCTATTCCAGTCTACTAATTGTCTATCGAAAGCACTCAAAGCTGATTTTACGGCTATCCACTGAAGTAGTGTCGTTTTGCCTGAACCTGCATCTCCACGAATGAGTAAATAGCGTGAACGTGCTAAAGCTACATCTACTGATACATTACTTCCAACAACTTCATCCTGAGGCCTTTCACGCGCTTTGACTGCCCCAAATTGAGCAACATGCCCATTTTCGGGCATAAGTGGTGGCATCTGTTCTACCGATAACGTGATATAGGCTACACTCAGTCGATGACGGCGGTTCGCACTTGATACATCTGTGCCGAATAGTTGCAGCTCATCCAATTTGCGAACCACGGTTTTGCAGTAATCTTCCTCGAAGTGTGCCGTATCAGTAGACCCTAGAGACTCACGTATCTGGCGCACCTCTTGCAAGATTAGCTCGGCTTTATTGATAAGCTGATCTTCTCTTTTGAGGACTTCCGCAAACGTATGCTCGGTGAAGGCTGGTAATTGCGAGGCAATATCCACAATATAGGCACAGGACTCCTGGATAATGCGTTGGTAGAGCGCCGTTCCTGCAGCGCTGAAATCCCTCGTTGCTGTCGGTTGTGTGGTTAATACATGCCTTGCTAATTCGGTAGGTTCTAGATTGCGCTGCGCAAGCAATTCACTTGAAAGCTTTGACTTGTTGAATGCCTCGGCTACTGCAATCGCTACAGCAGTGCGGTCACCCTCATCGAGGCGAGCACCTTCACTCTCGAATAGCGGCAGAAGGCTTTCCCCGACTTTTTCACCGATTGTCTCGAATTGGCGTTGGCCTCTGCGTTGGGCAAGGGCATCTGAAGTGCGGGATTTGAACAAATCTATCAGGCTTGAGGATTGATTTTGCGATGGCTGCGCCGACTTCTATGGTGACGGCTTCTAAAAGTGGCATAGTATATCCCTTTCCTGCAATTTTGCCCATCTATGCATTCCAATGATGGGATTATACTATAGAGGTGAATGACGTCAATAGATGCACATGGACCAACGATGGTTATAGCCGTGGCCACAGCCGAATTTCCTTAGTTCGGCTGGGTTGCGCAACGGCCTTGGAAAGTATAAATCGAGAAGGAGGATCTTCGATGGGTAACGAGAATTTACCTGAGAACGAACCTGGGTTTGCAGGTACTTTTGCCGCTTGCTCATTTTAAGGCAAAGTGGCAATTTTATTTTACCGAGAACCAGCAAGCAATCGGTAATGCTTCCATTGACAGTTCCTGGCAAAATATTCCACAATGGTAGGTATGAATCAACCTCATCAGCGAGCAGCATCAGAAATACGCCTGGAAAAAGAATTGGTTACCGGGTCCTACCGGTGGTTTACCTATGCTGCCGATGTGACCGGCTTACGACTCATTTGTTTAGAAGATCTCGCCACAGGCACCATCGCTACCACCTCGACCGCAAATCCCGAGAAGCGTACAGCGGCCCATAAAGCATGGGCTGGCGCACGCCAATCACGGGCAGCAGGCATGCCGTGGGAGATTTTGCATGAAATGGGGGAAAAAGGAGTCAATCCAGACCAGAAACTTGAAGAAATGTTTCACGGGTACGGTCATGCATCGGTTGGCGACATGGCCAGGCTTGCCGTGGACATGGGCAAGATTCCCATGCATTTGTGCCTGGCGCTCTTTAATGAGGGATCAATCAATTCAGGCCAGGAAAAATCGACAAGGTATCAAGCAGCATTTGGAAGAGCAGTCCTCCACCCCATTAAAAACTATTTACCCGAGAGCCTGCCCCAGCAGGACATAGAGCGCTTAGAAGAGGAATATCAATCGTTTGGAGCCTTATCACTGGAGTTGTTCGCAAAGCATAAAGCCGTGTTGCTCCGTGCATTTGAAGAGTACTACCAGGCTGACACGACCAGAGCAGATCAGAAAAGAGCCCTCGCCTCACGCGTACTTGATTGTGTACGCTACTTTTTACTCTTTGGTCAATGGAGTGGGATGTCTTTCGAAACGTCTGCTCGCGACTGGTCGCGCATTATTGCAGAACTGAAGGCCTCGCCGCTCGCCTACTATCAGAAAGTCGCTGCACAACTCGAGCAATTGCTTTCGCCCTCAACAGAAGAGGAAGAAGTCCTTGGCTACAAAGCAGAAGCTCCGGCGTTAATCCGGCATACCGCTCCTCTCCTTACGACCAATAGGAACCTGCACGCTTTAAAGCGATTCCTCGCAGATCAAACCGACCTGCTGCAAAGCGTCTCGATACACAGATGTGCCCCGCGACTCGTGAATCAACGAGTGAGCATGATTGAACCGGTGTATACAGAAGCAGACAGGCTGGTTGCAACCTATGCCCTCCTGATCTGGCCGGGACTCGAGAGAAAACAGCTCCTTAACTGGATACATACGCGGGACGATGAAACGAAAAAAGCTATCAGCACCATGATTTTCTCAGGCCACACCAACTATTATGAAATGCCAGCATTTGGCCGCACAACACACATGACCCTGGTGATTGAGAGCTTCTTAGGCGAATTACGTGACCTGAATCGCCACCGCGCATGGGGAAGATTTTTTCCGTTGCCTCTCGTCTTCGGAGAAAGACTGACGAAAGACACCATCGAGCAAATTCTCGCTCCTGGCTTTGGATTGCCCCTGTACTTCACAAGCATTCCAGCCTTTGCGAACTACAAAACGGCATATGAGCAAGATTTAGTTTCGTATTACACAAAGTTACAGCAGTTTCTCGAAGTGGTTTCAGCCGAGTATAGCGACACGATCGATTATGCGTTTGCGCTCAATCTGCTGCCTCTTGCTCACCGCGTCGATCTCTGGATGCATGGGGACCCGAAGCAGGCCCTTTATCTCACCACGCAGCGCTCTCGCCCTGGCGGCCACATCAACTATCGCGCCCTCGCCTACGAAGCCAACCAGCTTCTGGCAACGTACGATCCATATCTTTCCGCCATGCGTCTAACGAGGAAACCAGATCCTGGCAGCCGTGAGGAATTTTTCGACCGAAGCTAGCTGCGCTCACAGCAACTTTTGCAGCTTCAACAGGTCATCCATTTTCCCCGAAACCTTGAGCTTACGTGTGATAAAGGCATTCGTGGGATTCACCTTGCGATCCAGTATCCCGGCCAGCGTATCACTGCTGGTGGTAACCTTGAAATCCGCCTGGGGGAGCGTCTGTTCTGCCAGCGTCGCGCTTCCATCTTCCGCGATGGTCAATGTAAAGTTACGCTGGAGATCGGGAAAAACGAACTGCAGGGTTTTAGCAAAGCCTTGAAACGCAGCCCGCATCTCAGGCTGCTCAAACCGGGCGCGGACGCGCTCTAAATACGGGACGATATCAGCCATCATAACCCCCTTATTTTAGATTGATGAAGTGTGGGAGATAGTCTCTTTGCGTAGCAGCCATTTCGTCAAACATCTGCCGGATCTCCGCCGGAGTGCAGACAGCCGCAGTGAGCGGATCAAGCATCAGCGCGTGCACCGCCGCCTCGCGATCTTCATTGAGCAATGCCTGCACCATCAGGTCGTGTATCATGATATGGGCGCTATCCAGCGCAGCGAGATGCGTTGGGAGTCTTCCAAAATGTGCCGGTTGCACCCCATTTTGATCAACCAGGCAGGCGAGTTCTACACAGCTATCCTGTGGAAGATTTTCGATCAGCCCGGTATTGCAAACATTTCCATAGATCACCTGAGGCCGGTTCAGCGCATGCCCCTCAATAATATACGAGCCATGTTCCAGGCTCCGTTCGAGATAAAATACGCGCTCTCCGCTGCGTTCACGCGCCAGGTCGCTGCGCAGCCGCTCGTCATGTTCTGTGCGCTCCCTGGGCCATCTTCTCGCACGTGCGCCGCCCTCGCAATCCGGGTTCAAGCGCGTATAGTGCTCGAGCACCGCTTTCCGTTTGCGGAAGTAGGGAACGTATTCGGAAACGTGCCCGCTCGATTCAGTAGCATAAGCTCCAAACTGCCGCAGCAGATCGAAGCGAACCGGGTCCCGTTCATATATCGCCGGGTCCTCAGCAGCCCGGCGCACGCGCGGATAGAGGTCTTCCCCGTCCATTTCGAGCGTCACGAACCAGGAGAGATGGTTAATGCCTGCGCAGCGAAAGCGCATGCGCTCATAAGGCACATCCGCGTAGTCCGCCAGTTCATAAGAAGTCAGCACGATAGAATGGCAGAGGCCGACTACCTGCAGCGAGGTGGCACGCAGGGCAGTCAGCGTCATAGCAGACAACGGATTGGTATAGTTTATCACCAGCGCGCGCGGGCAGAGTTCCTCAATGTCGCGGCAAATGGCCAGCCAGGAGGGTGCAGTGCGCAAATACTTGAAGAGCCCACCCGGCCCGCTCGTGTCGGCGATACATTGATCCACCCCGTATTTCAAAGGGATGGTGTAATCATACTCGACATTCGCCAGCCCACCGACTTCGATCATATTGATCACATAGTCACAACCGGGTAGAACGCTCCGCCGATCGGTCGTCGCCTGCACCATCCAGGGTTTTCCCACTAATTCGATCAACTGCTCGGCGACTTCGTGTGTCAGTTCCAGGCGCTCAGGATCCAGGTCCACCAGGACAATCGTGCCCGCGTCCAACCCCTCGATCGCCAGGATATCCGTGATCACCGTCTGCGCAAACTGGCCGCTTCCCGCGCCGATGAGAGCAACTTTCACTATCCGTCTCCTCCTTCTTAACAGTAGCCACTCGCTTCTGTCACAGCTCGCCGCGATAGAGTCGCATGTCTCTCAATACCGGTTCATCGACCGGCTGCAGCTCGCATTTCGCCGCCAGGTTCTCCGATGCCGGGTCGCTTACAGGCAGTAAAGCCTCAAAGTAGATGGGAAGGTTTTGCTGCCGCGCCTCAAACTCGAACTCTGAAGCGCGTATGCGAGCGTGGTTGAGATCGCAGATCAGCAAGGCCTGGCCGGCGCCACGCCGCCTATGCTGCGGGAGCACCGCTCCCTCACAAAGGAAATGATAGGCATGCTGGCTCCGGCGTAACTGTAGCACTGTATACCCTGCTACTTCTCCTTCCAGGCCATCCAATGTACCTCCCTGCCCCCAATCATTCAGGTCATCGTCATCATCGGTAATCAGAAAAACATTGAACTCCGCTTCCAGTTCCGGCTGCGCCAGCCATTCCTCGAAATCTGCTTCGCTCATTGTATCTACATTGTCGCTCTGCGCGGCAAGTTGTTGTATATGCACAAGCGTTGGAATGTCTCCCCGCCGGTAGTTTCGAATACGCATAGCTTGTTACCTCCCTATATCGCTGCTTGTCACTTTATGCATCATACATCGCAATACATGTAGTTGCCAAGCGTCTCTGTGACTGTTAAACGCTTCTGGTGAATAGTCACATTGTCGCGTTGCAAGCAGGATTGTGGTGTCAACTGTAGCCGGATTTGCTGAACAAACCTGGACACAGACTGTTCGTGCCGCCCTGAATCAGTCCAGCGTTCCCAGCGTTCCTGCCGCATTCCAGGACGCTATCAACTCAGGTCATGTCCGTGAGAGGATGTGGGCTGGAACGTCCTCCCTTTGGACCAACACTAGCCCCACCACCTTGATCGTGTATGCTCACTTGCATACGGGCCTGGCCTGGATCAGCGGGATTGCCCTCCCCAGGCTTCTCCCCCGCAGTCTGTAGCCGCAGAGGGCGGAAGATGCCTCCAAGGCTGCGCTAGGCAACCGATGGCGGCGGTTTCTTGCGAAACTGCCAATGCCACTCCCGATAAAAGGAGTGATGCACATTCACAGATGCATTAAAATCTGCATTTGCCTCGTAGTGACACCTGGGACAAAAGAAGAGTTTTCCCCATTTCACTGCGAGGCGGCTTCCGTTCTGGTAGGAGAACCTCTCCCCCTTCGCGCCGCATCGGGAGCAGTATCGGGATGTCCCATGTGCATTGACCTCCACCGTGACGACTTGGTGGGGGTAGGCTTTCTGTCGGGCGTGCTGATTGATTTTGCCGCGCAACTGGTTCGCACGCTTCCGGTTCATGCGCCTCGATTTGCTACCCGCCCCCGGCTTGATCTTGCGCAGGCGCTCAAAGAGCAGGATACAGCCAGGATACCTGGCGCACACCTGGGCTATCTGGCGTGCCACCTTGTGGGCGGCATCCTCATTCAAGCGATCTGCATGCCGCCAGAGATCACGGTTGCTGTGTTCGCCTGTGACCGGCCTGCCCGATTGCCACTGCTTCTTGGCGATCCGCTTGAGATGACGATACCGATGGGCGTCCAGACCATGATCGGTCACAAAGATGGTCTCCACGATGATTCCCAGGCGGCGCACCGTGATGACGGCCAGATTCCGCACGTTCAGGTCCACTGCCACGGTAACCAGCTTGGGATCTTGCTTGCGCTCCCTCACTTTCTTGGCTTCAATTTTCTTGACCTGGGGGATGTGCAGTTCTGTGCAACCAGGCCGCAAGACCAGGGTTGGGCTTTGACGCTTCCAGTCGGCTTCCTTGGGCCGGGCCAGCGTGTAACGAGAGGACCTGACCGGATAAGTGCATCCAGGTCCAGTCCCGCCCGGTGTAGACGTTGAGGCGCACAAAGGTGTCTTTGCTATCGAGCACTTCCAGGTGCAGTTCGTGGCATCCCTGGTAGAGGGTGGGATGATCGCGGGCTCCTGGAAACCCCGGCTTGCCTTTCTTTTTACCGCTCTTTTCCCAGTTGGCAAGCGACGACAGATACGACCGGGCTTTTCCTATCGCATCCTTGATCACCGAGCGCCGGTAGGCAAAGGGCATCCCAGGAAAGCGCTCGCTGAAGTTCCAACCCGTCCAGGGGTGGGGATGAGCCGTTGTTTCGACGGTGCAGGTTTCGGCCCAGCTCAACAGTTCATGGGCGGAGATGAGGCGTTCGCGCATCTCCAGGTGCTCTTCGCTGTAGTAGGTGACGCGCTCGGCTAGCTTGTCGGCATGGGCCAGAAAAAAGTCGAGGTAGAAGGCGCGCGCTTGGTTGAGCAGGTCGGCAGTAGCCGAGAGCGCGGCTCGTTTCTCGCTATTAGCTCCTCCCTGGTCTCGCCTGCCCAGGTCAAGCAGCAGTTTGGTGGTCCGGCTGGCCTGTCCCATCTGGCGCTACCCCTTTTACGAACAAAGGTTCTTCATGCCTGTACTATACGATCAATGGCAAGGTGTGTCAAGGTTGTTGGAACCTCGCACTTGTCGCAGTTGTCGCACTTGTTGCACTTGTAGCGGTTGTGATTGGACGGTGGGCGAATGGGCGTCTCAGGCTGCTTACGGCCAGATACGGTGCAACTGTGGTGCATTTGCACCGTATCTTTCCGGCAGAGGACAATCCCTCCTAGAAAATACACTTCTGAGAGCTTAATTCTGCCACGCGCTGGTCTTATCCAGGGAAGCTATCGCCTCGTCGTCGAGTTTCAGTTCGACGGCACCCCGCAGTTCGCGTACTTGCTCGACCGAGGTGGCGCTGGCGATAGGGGCTGTTATTCCAGGGCGAGAGATAATCCAGGCGAGAGCCACCTGGGCCGGTGTCGCGTGATGGCGGGAAGCGACACGCTCGACCTCAGCCAGGATACGGAAGCCGCGGTCGTTCATGTAGCGGCTCTGGACGCGCAGGGCACGATGGCTCTTCGGTAACTCTTTGCCCTGTTGGTATTTGCCTGTCAGGAATCCGCTGGCCAGGGAGGAGTAGGTGATCACGCCAAGCCCGTGTTTGCGACAGAATGGCTCTAGCTCTTGCTCATAGGCCTTACGATCAATCAGGTTGTAGAGTGGCTGCAAGCTCTCGTAGCGCGCGTAGCCATGCTGTTGGCTGACCTGCAGGGCTTCTGCCAACCGTGTTGCCGAATAGTTGGAGGCCCCGATTACACGTATCTTGCCCTGGCGCACTAATTCATCGAACGCCCGTAGCGTCTCCTCCAGCGGCGTCTCTGGATCATCCCGGTGTGCCTGATAGAGATCAATGTAATCGGTTTGCAGGCGTTGCAAAGAGGCTTCCACAGCTTCAAAGATATACTTACGCGAAAGACCTTGCTTCCCAGGCCCCATCGAGTGGCCTAATTTGGTTGCGATGATTACCCGATTCCGGTTCCCCCGCGTCTTTATCCAGCGGCCAAGAACTGCTTCGGACTCCCCGGTACTATAGACATCAGCAGTATCGATACAATTGCCGCCTGCCTCTACATAAGCATCGAGCACAGCAAACGCTGTTGGTTCATCAATAGCCCTGCCAAGTACATTAGTGCCAAAGCTCCAAGGAAAAATCTCCAGTGTTGAATGGCCGAGTTGGCGTAGTTGCATAGTTGACATTCGTTACCTCTCTTAGGCATAGCTATCTGCGACTCAATCATTATACTCTATTCCACCACGCACATAGCCACGCTTTTGTCGGCATCCATCGTATCAATGTCCGAGCACATTTCCATCACGTGATGCAGTGCCTTGTGTCAGTGAAATCGGACGAGCGGCTCCTCGCTCACGAGAGCGGTTGGAGCAGAGCAAAATGGTTAGCCTGCACTACGCCTTCTGCTCGCCAGGTAGTTGACGAACACCAAAGAATCGTCTATACCATGAAATGTCTCGAGGACGAGGAACTCCTGTGAGACAATTGACTGACCTGGTATCTTCACGAAGGAGATTGGAGGAAGAAACATGGGGCGATTTACCCCTGAAGAGATTGCGTATATGCAGAGCCAGCGCCTCGGCAGGCTGGCGACCGTCAGTAAGAAGGGCGATCTGCACGTCGTGCCGGTTGGTTTTCGCTACAATCCTGACCACGATACCATCGATATTGGTGGGCACAACATCGTTCCAACGAAGAAGTACCGCGAGGCACTGCGCCATGGTCGGGTGGCCTTTGTCGTGGATGATGTCTTACCCCCCTGGAAACCGCGCTTCATCGAAGTGCGGGGCACTGCACAAGCCGAACCTTCAGGGGGAAAGGAAATCAATCCACATTTCGCGCCCGACATTTTGCGTATCACGCCCACCTATATCGTTTCTATGGGCGTGAATGATGATGTTGTCGAGCCCGGTCAGCAGAGGGTCAATTACTATAGCCGGAAGGTTGAATAAAAAGGCAGGGGACTTCGTTAGGACAAAAGAGATACCTCTGACAGAAAGAGTCTCCAACAGTATTGAAAAAGTGAGGAAGACATGTTAGAATGTATGCATGGAGCATACATATTCGCCAAAACAATTTGGAAAACTGATTGGAAAATCGGTCAATACCTTACAAAAATGGGATCGCAAGGGGATTTTACCTGCGTTTCGTAGTCCGACGAATCGGCGATACTACACGCATGAACAATACTTGCAGTATCGTGGGCTGATTTCTTCCAAGGAGGGATTGGTGATCGCGTATGCTCGTGTGTCTTCCCCCTCGCAGAAAAAAGACCTGGCTCTCCAAAAAGAAGCTCTGCGAGCCTACTGCCTGGAACATAGGATCAAAGTCGATCAGTGGATTGAAGACACTGGCTCCGCGCTGAACTACAAACGCAAAGGCTTCAATCAGGTGATCGAGCAAATTGAAGTAGGACAGGTAGCGCGGCTCATTATCGGCTATGAGGATCGGTTCGTGCGCTTTGGCTATGACTGGTTTGAGCAGTTTTGTGAACGGCATGGAACCCAGATCACGGTTGTGAACGGCAAAACCTTCTCGCCCGAAGAAGAACTCGTTCGGGACTTGATCGCCATTGTGACGGTGTTTTCTGCGCGGCTTCATGGCCTGCGTTCGCACAAAAACCTGATTCGAGCAGCAGCTCTGGGAAAGGAGATCAAGGATGATCAAGACACACAAGATCAGACTCCATCCCACGCCTGAGCAAGCCAATTACTGTGCAAGAGCCGCAGGAACCAACCGGTTCGTGTGGAATTGGGCGCTTGCTGAGTGGAATCGGCAGTATGAGGCCGGAGAAAAACCCACCGCCTTGAAACTCAAGAAGCAATTCAATGAGATCCGGCGGGTGCAATTTCCCTGGACATGGGAGGTGACGAAGAACGCCTCAGATCAGCCCTTTCTCGATCTGGGAAAAGCCTTCACCGCGTTTTTTGAAGGCAAAGCCAAACGCCCCAAGTTCAAGAGCAAGAAAAAAAACAAACCCTCCTTTTACCTTGCCAACGATCAATTCGCGTTGGGGGATCATCGCATCTGGATACCCAAGCTCGGCTGGGTCAATCTGGCTGAGAATCTGCGCCTCCAGGGCAAAGTCACAGGCGCACGGATTACTCGTCAAGCCGATTGGTGGTTTGTTTCCATCCAGGTCGAGATCCCTGATCCCATCCCGGTGAAGAAACCAGCCGCCGTAGGTATCGATGTGGGGCTGAACCGCCTGGCCACCTTGAGTACAGGAGAGAAAGTCGAAAACCAAGCCTTCCTCAAAACCGCCCTCAAGAAAGTGCGTCAGGCCAACAAACGACTGCATCGCCGAAAACTGGGGTCAAAGAATCGGGAGAAAGCGCGCCGACAGGTCGCCCGTCTGCATTATCGCATCACCTGCCTGCGCCAGGATGTCCTGCAGAAGCTCACGACCAGGCTGGCCGACAGTTACGGGATCATCGGGGTGGAAGATCTCCACCTCAAGGGACTCCTCAAGAATCGCCGTCTCGCTCGCTCGTTCGCCGATGCCTCGCTCGGCACCCTCAGACGTCTGCTCGAGGCAAAAGTGGCGCAACGTGGGGGGCAGGTGATCAAGGTGGACCGTTTCTTTCCTTCCAGTAAGACCTGTCATTGCTGCGGTTGGAGGTGGGAAGCGATGACGCTCAAAGATCGCATCTTTGTGTGTCAGAATCCTGCTTGCCCGTATTATCAGTTTCCGCAGGATCGAGATCACAACGCAGGTCAGAATGTGTTACGGGAAGCCCTTCGCTTGATCGGGCTTATTGATCAAGCCGTCTCCGGTACTGGCTCGGACGAAGACGCAAACTTGCCTGCGGACGCGGGGTAAGACCAAAAGGCTTCGGCCCGGAGGCACCTACGGATGAAACAGGAACAACGAAATTCGGTGTGAACGTGTGCTTGCATGCGTTTGCGTATGAAAATCGGAGCAGTAGCCGCCGCTGCTGAGTATTGCTGGCAGTTTACTCGCGAAAGGCACACTGGCGGCCAGGACGATCAGCCAGAACGCCAGCACAAACCAGCGGAAACGGTAGACGAGGCGACCATACGCCAGGCCTACGCGGTATATCCTGTGGGTTTCAAGGGATATTTCGGTCTTCTCGTTCGATGCAATTACCTGTGCGCTTTGATCTTGACGATCTTTTGATGCTTCATCTATGCGCATACAAATCAATTTCCTTTGTGGATGGTTAACAAAACTGTGCTTTGTAGCTGTAATAAATGTGGTTCATCCTCACATTTGATACTCCCTTGAAAAAGGGAATTACGAGAGTGGAGGTGCCGAGGGTACAAGAAACTAAGCCGACTGACACAGCGCGTCGTCAGCGAGAGACGAACTGGCTGTAGTTCATTC
>Ga0207684_10003546_pt1 | contig 15207 bp, 15 predicted proteins | sample KBSK5501metaG_FD_184342 | JGI IMG/M metagenome (GOLD analysis project Ga0207684, IMG submission 184342) | Corn, switchgrass and miscanthus rhizosphere microbial communities from Kellogg Biological Station, Michigan, USA - KBS K5-50-1 metaG... | ecosystem: Host-associated > Plants > Roots >...
GCCCGACGGACGCCCGCGATTATATCCTGGCTTAGAAAACGCCTCAAACGCTCGCATCGCACGTTCCGCGCGGCTCGCGTGGGCCGGCAGGCCCGCTGAGCTATGCGCCCGACGGATGCCCGCGATTATACCCGCGCTTTCCCGTTCGGCGAGGTGCTCGGCGGCACCAGCGGGCTACGCCGGCCGGCAAGGGCCGAGATCGCGCCGCTGGCTACCAGCAGGGTGCCCATGCCAAAGATGACCCGGGTCACGCCAAACAGGTCCGCCAGCCCACCCGCCAGCAGGATGGGGATGGCGATGGCCGCGTTGACCACCGTGAACATCGCCCCGAAGATGCGGCCGCGCAGCTCGGCCTCGGTCTTTTCCTGGAGCACCGTGAAGGCGGGGATGAAGAGCATCCCGAATTCCAGCCCGCCGATGAAGCCGAACACGACCGGGAACCAGACGAGCAGCCAGGTTGCCGACAGCTGCTCCAGCAAATAGGGGACGACCGCGATCAGCATCAGAGTGACACCCGCCGACAGCAGCCCGCCGATCAACAAGCGGTTGCGGCGGAAGTGGCGTCCATACTGGCCGAGGTAGAAGGCGGCGCCCAGCATCCCGATCACCGCGGGCGCCAGGAAAAGGTAGACGTCGGTGACTTGCAGGTGGAGCACGGTGCTCATGTAGCCCGGGGCGAGGACGAAGACGGAAAAGATCACGGCGATCGTCAGGCTCAGCTGCACCACCGCGAAGCGCACCAGCGGCCGGCCGGCGATATAGCTGATCCCCTCGCGCAACTCATAAAGGAGGTCGTTGTCCTTGGTGTTGAATTGGTGGGTGCGCGCGTGCAGGTCGCTCTTCACCAGGTAGATCAGCCAGGCCGCCAGCACAAAGAGTCCCGCTGCGATCCAGTAGGGCGAATTTTCGCCGAGGAAGCGGACGGCCAGGGTCGAGACCGGAACGGCGACCAGGAGGGTGACGATCACCGTGCTGGTGAACATCGAGGTCGCGGTCATCAGCTCCTCGGCGCCGACGATGAACGGGATGGAGGCGGCTTCGGCCGGAGCGAAGATCTGGCCAACCGCGGCAAAGAGGAAAGTAATCACCAGCAGGTGCCAGGTGACGTGCGCGAAGTAGGGGACGACCTGGCTGAGCGGGATGAGCAAGATCAGCCCACCGCGGATCGCATTCGTAAAGAACATCAATCGCTTCTTGTCGTGCCGGTCGGCGTAGACGCCGGCCAGGGGGCTCAAGAAGATCGACGGGAAGGTATAGGCGAGGAAGAGGGCGGCCCCGTGGGTACTGGCGCGGCTGATGCTGTAGGTGAGGATCAACAGGGCGAACATCAGGAATTTGTCCGCCAGCTGCGAAGCGATCTGCGCCGACCAGATCAGCCGAAAGTCTCGGTTCGCCAGGACGGTGCGAAAGCCCGGTGGTCGGGGAAGGATGATATCGCGGGGGTCGCGGCCCGCACCAATTTCCTCCCCCGGTTCCTTCAAGGCGCCTAAATCGTAGCTAGTTGTCATGTTCCATGCTCACTCTCGAAGAGCCGCCTCCATTCCTCAAGCGTGAGGGTCTCGGCCCGCCGCGCCGGGTCGATGCCTATAACGGTGAGTCGGGCGCGAGCCTCCGCCCCGCTGACCCGACTCGTCCGGCTCAACACGAATGGCAACTGCTTGCGACGGGCCTGGAAGAAGGGTGTAACGAATTCGAAGAAGGACGGCAAGGCCACCCTAGGCAGCGCCGGCTCCGCGTCGGGAACCACGCGGACCAGGGCGGAGTCGACCTGGGGTTGAGGGAGAAACGCTGCCCTCGGCACCCGGAGGACCAGCTCGGGGCGCCCGAACACCCGAACACTCAGCGTGGCGAGACTCCAGGCGCCCGGCGGCGCGACGATGCGCTCAGCCACTTCATGCTGAACCAGCAGATCGATGCGCGACGGGGGCCGCGGCTGCTCGAGCAGCTGGGTAAAGAGCGCCCCCGTCAGGTTGTACGGGATGTTGCCGGCCACTCGGTAGGGCGCGGGCAGGAGTTCCGCCACCGGGGTGCGCAAGATGTTGGCCTCGACGATGCGGACGTTGGAGTGATCCCTGAGGGTCAGCGCCAGGGCCTTCACGCAGGCAGGATCGATCTCGACCCCGACCACGGCGCGCACCCGGGTGGCAAGCTCTACCGTCAATGCGCCGAGCCCGGGACCGACCTCGACCACGCGATCGGGGGCGGTCAGCTCCAGCGCGTCGACGATGCGCTCCAGCTGGCGTCGATCGGCGAGGAAATTCTGGCCCCATCGGCGCTGAAACCGAACGCCGAAGCGGCGAGCGACGCCGCGAATGATGGCTGGGTCGGCGAGGTCCAGCGGTCGCTTGCTACCGGGCGTGGCTCAACCGAAAGAGATCGATGGTGTTCTGTCGGGTGCCCCGGGCGATCTCTGCGGTGGTCGTGCCGCGCAAGGCCGCGATCCGCTCCACCGTCTCCACGAGATAGCGCGGCGCATTCGGCTGGCCGCGCCGGCTTTGCGGCGGGAGGAAGGGTGAGTCGGTTTCGACCAGCATGTGGTCCAGCGGGATGATACTGGCCGCGCCGATGACCCCGTGGGCGGTGGGATAGGTCACGGTACCGGCAAATGAGACGTAGAAGCCGCGGGCGAGCGCCTCGGCGGCGAACGCCGAATTGCCGCTGAAGCAATGGAAGACGCCTTCGACGCCAGGGAACTCGTCGAGGATCGCCAGCAGGTCGGGGAAGGCGTCACGGGTGTGGAGCACGACCGGTTTGCCAACCTCCTGGGCGAGGCCCAGCATCTGCCGAAAGACCTGCGCCTGGGTCTTTGCCGGCGTCCGGTGGTACTCCGTGAAGTGATAATCGAGACCGATCTCCCCCACCGCCACGACGCTTGGATGGCTCGCCAGCTGGCGCAGCTCCCGACGCTCCTCCGCGGTGATTGGTTCACCGGCTGAGTGTGGGTGCCGCCCGATCGTCGTCCGCAAGCCCGGGATCCGTTCGGTTAGCTCGAGGCCCGGCCGGTTGTCGCTGCTGTCATCACCGATATTGATCACGCTGTCGACGCCGGCCGACTTCGCATCCTCCACCGCCTGCATCGGGGTTAGCGGCTCGCGCAGGTGCAGGAGGTGCGCGTGAGAATCGATCAGGCGACTGGCTCCGGCTTCTCGATTCGCGGAAAGAGGACGCCTCCCAGCGATGTCTGCGTCCGCGGCGCCAGTCTCCCCCACTCCCGCGCGGTCGCCCACGGCGTGTTGAGGTCCGCCTTCACCTGCGCGGCGATCTTTCCGGCGGTCTCCGGCAGGAACGGCGAGATCAAGTAGGCGGTCACCCGAATCGCCTCCACCAGGTTGTACAAGACGGTCTGCAGGCGCTTGCGCTGATCCGACTGCTTAGCCAGTACCCACGGCGCGCTTTCTTCGATGTACTTGTTCCCGCGGTTGACCGCCTCCCAGACGAGGTCCAGTGCGCCGGTGAAATCGAGCGCCTTCATCTGCTTGTCCTGTCCTCGCACCGCCCGGTCGAAGGCGGTGCGCAGCTGCTTGTCCAGCGCCGTCGCGTCTCCCTCGGGTGCCGGCACCTTGCCATCGAAGTAGCGCTGCAGCATCGAGAGCGTCCGGTATACGAAGTTGCCCAGGTCGTTGGCCAGGTCGGCATTGAACCGATCGGTCATCGTTTCCCAGCTGATATCGCCATCACGATCGAAGGGCAGCTCACGGAGGAGCAGGTAGCGAACCGCCTCGGCCCCGAAGCGGTCGACCGCCTCGAACGGGTCGATGTAGTTCCCGACGCTCTTGCTCATCTTCTCGCCGCGGACGGTGAGGAACCCGTGCGCGTAGACCCGCTTGGGCACGGCCACGCCGGCCGACATCAACATCGCCGGCCAGTAGAGGCAATGGAAGCGGGTGATGTCCTTACCGATCACGTGGAGATCGGCCGGCCACCAACGCTTGAACATGGCCTCGTCGCTCCCATAGCCGACGCCGGTGACGTAGTTCACCAGCGCATCGCCCCAGACGTAGACGACGTGCTTGTCGTCGCCGGGGAAGGGAATGCCCCATTTGATGGTTGAGCGCGAAATACTGAAGTCCTGCAGGCCACTCTTGAGCCAGCCAAGGACTTCGTTCCGGCGTGCCTCTGGCTGGATGAATTCCGGATGCCGGTCGATGTGCTGCTGCAGCCGCTCCTGGTAGCTCGACAGCTTGAAAAAGTAGTTCTCTTCCGTGAGCCATTGCGCTTTGAGTGTCGGGTGGATCAGGCAGTAACCGTTGATCAGGTCGCCATCCTGCTTGAAGGCTTCGCAGGAGACGCAGTACCACCCCTCATAGGCGCCCTTGTAGATGTCGCCCCTGGCTTGCATCCTGGTGATGAAGGCCTGCACCCCGCGGACATGGTCAGGATCCTCCGTCCGGATGAAGCGGTCGTAGCTGATGCCGAAGCGGGCCTCGACATCACGGTAGAGCCGGGCCATCCGCGCCGTGAACTCGGCGGTTGACACGCCCTCTTCCTCCGCCCGTCGCCGCACGTTTTGCGAGTGCTCGTCAGTCCCGGTCAGAAAAAAGGTCTCGTCGCCGACCAGGCGGTGATAGCGGGCCAGCGCGTCCGTCCCGACCAGTTCATAGATGAAGCCGAGGTGGGGCGCGGCGTTCGGATAGACGATCGCAGTGGTGACGTAGAACTTACTCATCTCTGGCTCTCCAGTCGCTGCCGGCTACCACGACCGTCAGCTCGCCTCGGGGTGGAGTTTTCGCGAAGTGCTCCAGGAGTGTCGCCGGCGTTCCACGTAGGAACTCTTCGTGGACCTTGGTGATCTCCCGCGCCACCACCAGCGAGCGGGGGCCGAGGGCGGACGCCATTATATCCAATGTTCGCAGCAGCCGATGGGGCGATTCGAAGAACACGAAGGTCCGTTTGGCCTCGCCGGCCTCGCGGAGCACGCGCTCCAGCTCGCCGCGCTTGCGCGGCAAAAACCCCAGGAAGGTGAACTGGTTGGTGGGGAGCCCCGAGCTGATCACCGCCGCCAGCACCGCCGAGGGACCCGGTATCGGCACCACGGGATGGCCAGCGGCCACTGCGGCGCTCACCAGTCGCACGCCCGGGTCGGACAGCGCCGGGGTGCCGGCGTCGGACACGAGCGCGATGTCGTGCTGCTCGAGCCGAGCGAGAAGCGTCTGCAGCTGGCGCTGCTCGTTGCGGGCGTGGAGGCTGACCAGCGGTCGACGCAAGCCAAAGTGGGTGAGCAGTTTCAAGGTGTGACGCGTGTCTTCGGCCGCGATCAGCGGTACCGATTCCAGTACGTGCAGGGCGCGCAGCGTGATGTCGTCAAGATTGCCGATCGGCGTCGCCACCAGGTAGAGCGTCGCCACGCTAGCCGGCGGCCATCGACCCGTGGATCCCGGCCTGGCCGGGTCGCATCAGTGTCCCCAGTCGCGCGGGTAGCGGAACTCGCGATCGATGGTTCGGGACGACAGCTTGGCGATAACCGGCAGCCGGCGCTTGTACTGGTTGTCGCGGACCCGGCGGATGATGTCGACCATGAAGGTGTCCTCGAAGCCCAACCGCCTGAGTTCTTCGACCGAGTAGCGGTGATCCACCAGGTAATAGAGGAGCTGATCGATCATCCGGTACTGGAAGCCGAGCTCCGTCTCATCGGACTGGCCGGCCCAGAGGTCCGCCGACGGCGCTTTCTGCACGATCGCGGTGGGCACGCCCATGGCGTCCGCCAGCTGCCAGACCTGCGTCTTGTACAGGTCACCGATCGGGTTGATGGCGCTCGCCATATCGCCGTAGATCGTCCCGTAGCCGAGCAGCAGCTCGGTCTTGTTGCTCGTTCCGATGACCAGTCCTTGCCAGGCCGAGGACTGGTCATAGAGGATCGTCATCCGCTCGCGCGCCATCTTATTGCCCCGTCGCCTCTGGTCGGCATCGGGAAAGCGCTCGAAGTAGGCGTCGATCTGCGGACTGATGTTGACCTCCAGATCACGGATTCCGAGCTGCTGGACCACCTGCTGGGCGTCGCTGCGGCTTTTCGGATCACTGGTCTTGTAAGGCATGATCAGAGCGAGGACGTTCTGTGGGCCCAGCGCCTCAGCCGCCAGCGTTGCCACCAGGCTCGAGTCGACCCCACCGCTCAGGCCCAGCACGACTCGCTCGAAACCGACCTTGCGCACTTCATTGCGGATGAAACCGACGAGGATGCGTTTGACCAACTCCGGATTCATGACGAGCGGCGGGAAGACCGGTTCAGAAAGGCTTGCGGGTGCGCTCATGCCAGACTCGCCGCAGTTCGCTGATGGTCAGTTCCAGCCGTTCATCGCGGAGCAGCGGGTTCGCCAACCGCTCCCGCCGCACCTGGGCAAGGTCGAGGCTGGCGAGAACGAGCGCTTCGTCGGCATCCTGCTGCTGGGCGATGATGTCGCCGTTCGGACCGATGACCATCGATCCGCCCCAGAAATTGGCCCCGTCTTCGAAGCCAACCCGGTTGCAGTAGAGAAAGAAGGTCGTCAGGAACTGCGCGTAGGTGCGGCAAACGAGGTTGTAGGATTCCGCCGTTCCCAGCCGCTCATCCGTCGTGATCCCCCGGCCCGGGCTCGCCGAGGGGCAGATGATCATGTCGACGCCCTCCAGGCTCAGGATGTAGGCGCTCGAGAGATGCCAGATGTCCTCGCACACCAGGATCCCCGTCCGCCCATATCCGGTCTTGAAGCTGCGGAAGCGGTCGCCGGGCGCCAGGTACCGCTGCTCGTCGAACATCCCGTAGGTTGGAAGGTAGACCTTGCGGTGGAGGTGCAGCAGGTCGCCCCGGCTGAAGTACAGGCTGGCGTTGAAATATCGGTGATCGGGCTCTTCGATGACCGCGCCCAGCACCACGTCCATGTCGCTTGATAGAGCGCCCAGCTCACCCATGATGGGATCGTCCAGCCGGATCGCGCTGTCCGGGACCAGGTCCTTGAGGAAATACCCGGTCAGGCTGAGCTCGGGGAAGACCAGCAGGTTCGCGCCGGCGACGGTCGCCTGCTGGACCCACTCGCGGTGCCGCTCCAAGTTGCGGTCGCGGTCCCCCAGCGCCGGGTCGATCTGTGCCAGTCCAACCGTGAGCCGGCCGTCCGGGTTCACGCTTCGACACGCGGGAATCCCGCAGTCCTGACGCCTGATTTGGGCGGCCGCATTCCCGCACCTCGAACCAGCCATTGGGCGATGGCCGGGGCCATCTCGTCGGTGTGGCCGACATGCACCGCGGCGCGGGGCAGCGCATCGAGAAATGCGGCGCCGTAGGTCCGATTCGCGATCCGATGATCCATCAGGACGACGGCGCCCCGATCGCTCTGCCGCCGGATGAGCCGGCCGAAGCCTTGCTTGAGGCGCAAGACCGCCTCGGGAAGCGCCAGCTGCCCGAACGGGTCGACCAGGGTCGCGCTCCGTGCCAGTTGCAACGGATCGCTGGGAACCCGGAAGGGCAGGCGAACGATCACCACGCAGGACAGCGCATCCCCGGGGACATCGATTCCTTCCCAGAAGCTGCTGCTGCCCAACAGGATGCTGCGCGGGTTTTCCTGGAATTGCGACAGCAGTTGCCGTCGCGTCCCATCCAGATTCTGGGCTAGGACCGTGAGGTGGGTGTGGGCGGTGCGGACCCGCAGCCGCTCGGCGACATCTTGCAACTGCAGGTGCGAGGTGAACAGCACGAGGGTTCGGCCGTCGATCGCGTCCGCGACGTCGCCCACCACGGCCGTGACCTGGTCGGTAAAGGCCGGATCGTTGAGTTCTCGAAGATCCGTCGGCAGGCAGAGCAACGCTTGCGAGAGGTAATCAAAGGGCGAGGCCAGCACCATCTCGTGGGTACTCAGCGCCTCGAGCCCAACCCCCCGCTTGAAGTAGGCGAAGGAATCGGCGACGGCCAGCGTCGCCGAGGTAAAGACGACGGTTTCCTTGCCGGCAAAGGCGCGCTCCTGCAATTCCCGGCCGGCCGCGGTTGGCGCCGCCTGGACGAGCGGCCTGCCAGAACGGCGCTCCGATCCAATCCAGTAGAGGCGGTCCGGCCGCGGCTGGAGCAGCGCGTGCACCACCAGGTCCACCCGGATCTGCAGCTGGCCGATGAAGAGATCCAGTTCTCGTTCCGCATGAGGGTTCGTCTCCATCGGGAGCTGCGCGCCAGCACCATTCAAAGCTCGGCGCAGCGCCGTCGCGCGCTCGTCGAGTGTCGCGGCGAGCGTCGAGAGACGAAGAATGTCAGGAAGGGCGCGATTCGCGGTATCGAGAATGACCGGCTCCTCGCGAGAAGGGCGAGTCGGGATCTCGGGCTGTCGCTCGCTCACGACCGCGCGAGTTTCGCGAAAGAGCTCGACGGCAGCCTGACGGCAGTCGGCGGCGGTGCGGAGCACCGCCTCGCTCGGGGTCCCGACGGCGGCCCGGAACCAGGTAAGGGCGCCATCGATACTTTCGAGCAGCTCCCCCTCCCCCACTCGCACGGTGAGCGCCTCGATCGCTGTCTCTTCCAGCTGGTGCGCCTCGTCGACGACCAGATGCTCGTGCGGGGGCAGCACCGACCCACCCTTGAGTGCGTCGGCCAGCAGCAGCGCGTGGTTCGTCACGATCACGTCCGCGTCCTGAGCCGCCCGCCGGCTGTTCCAGTAGAAGCAGCGCTGGGTTTTGAAGTTCTCGCAGTGCGCGGCGAGGCAATCGTCAGGTGTCGATGCCGCCCGCAGCCAGAACAGCTCGTCGAATCCACTCAGCTTGATCTCGGAGCGATCGCCATGTTGCGTCTGCGCCAGCCAGACCAGCATTCGAAGTTTGAACTTCACCTCATCGTCGAACCAGCTGCCATCCGTCCGGCGGCTCGGCGCGTTGAGATAGCGGTTCCAACGTCGGAGACTGACGTAGTTGGCCCGCCCTTTGAGCAGCGAGGCCTTGAAATCAAAAGGCAGCCAGCTGCGCATGAACGGGATGTCCTTCGAGAACAGCTGTTCCTGCAGGGTGATGGTATTCGTCGCCACCACCACCGGTTCCCCGGTGGCGACGGCATGGTGGACGGCCGGCACCAGGTAGGCCAGCGACTTCCCGGTCCCCGGTCCGGCCTCGACCAGCAACCGACCGCCGCGCCCGTAGAGCTGGGCAATCGCGAGCGTCATCTGGAGCTGTGACTCGCGGAGCTCGTAATCATCGAGGCGACCCGCCATCGGACCGTTCGGGCCGAGGAGCGCTCGGATGGCCAGCGGATCGGTCGAGGGTGCGGCGCTGCGCGCGGGCCTACCAAGGGGGGCGGCGATGGGTGGCACGCTGTCGAAGCCGCTGCGTCCGGCCGCATGCGCCTCGCTGAGGAAATGCGCAAGCGGATGCGGCCAGCCTGCCGCCAGCTCGAGTATCCGATCGAACAGATCGCTGGGAAGCCCACGAGCAAATCGCCAAAGGAAGCGAAACAGCTGCCGGGCCGCGTCGGCATCCGACAGAGCTCGGTGAGGATCGGCGTGGGTCAGGCCGAGTTGCCGCGAGAGATGCGGCAGACTATGGCTGGGCGCCATCGGCAGCATGATCCGCGCCAGGTCGAGGGTGTCGAACAATTCATACGCTTGCCCCGCTTGGCCGTCGATCAAGAAGGACAGGTCGAAGGTGCCACTGTGCGCGACCACGGCGCTGTCACCGACGAAATCGATGATTTGCGCCAGCACCTGCTCGGGCGGCGGCGCAGCCGCCACGTCGGCATCGCGGATGCCGGTGAGCTCCTGGACCGGTCGCGGGATCGACACCTCGGGCCTGACGAGCGACTGAAAGGTCGCGAGCACGTCGTCGCCGCGGAAGCGAACCGCCCCGACCTCGATCATGCGGTCCAGACGTGGCGACAACCCTGTCGTCTCCAGATCGAGCGCAACGAAGGTGCGATCCACGGGCCTTAACTTACCTCAGCAGAATCAGTGGCACTCGGGCCGATAGGCCGTTCGCGCGCAGGTCTCCGGGCAAGTACGCCTATAGGAGTTTGGCAGCCAATTCCGCTAGCTCGGATCGTTGCCCCTTTGTTAAGGTGACGTGCCCCGCGAGCAGATTGTTCTTGAACTTCTCGATCGCGTAGCAGAGGCCGTTGCTGCGGAAGTCCAGGTATGGATGGTCGATCTGATTTGGATCGCCGGTCAGGACGATCTTCGTGCCCTCGCCGGCTCGGGACACGATGGTCTTGACCTCGTGTGGGGTGAGGTTCTGCGCTTCGTCGACGATGATGAACTGCTGCGGGATGCTCCGGCCCCGGATGTAGGTAAGCGCCTCCGCCTCGAAGAGGCCCTTGTCCTGGATGTGTCGGATCATGTCGGCGGCCATCTGTTCTTTGTAGATGCAGCCCATCAGGTACTCGAGGTTGTCATAGATCGGCTGCATCCAGGGTCGCAGCTTCTCGTCCTTGTCGCCGGGCAGATAGCCAACGTCTTTGCCCATTGGAATCACCGGCCGGGTCACGAGCAACCGCCGATAGCGGTGCTGGTCGAGCACCTTGCTCAGGCCCGCGGCCAGCGCCAGCAAGGTCTTCCCGGTGCCGGCCTGACCGGTCATCGTCACCAGCGGCACCCGGTCGTCGAGCAGGATGTCGAACGCGAACCGCTGGCCCAGGTTCTTGGGCTGGATGCCCCAGATCTCCTTCTTGATCGGTGCCAGCGCCACCACCTGGCCGGCCGAGCCATCGTAGCGACCCAGCGCGCTCGACTTGGTGCCATTCTGCGATTTGAAATGGACGAACTGGTTGTTGTAGAGCCCTCCATTGCTGGCCTGGTAGACGTTCGTCTTGGAAAAGGTCTCGATATCTTCCGGGGACACCGTCAGGGTCGACATGCCGTCATAGAGATCCTCTTCTTTGAGCACCATCTTGTCGGTCTCGTAGTCCTGCGCCTGAAGGTTGAGGGCATCGGCCTTCACCCGCACGTTGATGTCCTTGCTGACGAGGATGACCGGCGTGCCGTTGCTCTCCGCCTTGAGCTGCAGCGTCAACGCGATCACCTGGTTGTCCGCCTTGCGCGGATCGAGGTCCTCAGGCAGGTGTTGCGATTCCGGGTGTTTCAACTGGACACGGAGGTTGCCGCCGTACTTCAGGGCCACGCCCTCGGACAGCTTCCCCTGGGCTCGCAGCTCGTCGAGATAATGGGCCACCACCCGGGCATGGCGGCCGACCTCGTCCTGCCGGCGCTTCTGGCCATCGACCTCCTCGATCACCGCCAGCGGGATGACGATCTCGTTGTCTTCGAAGGAGAAGATCGCGTTCGGATCGTGCAGGAGCACGTTGGTGTCGAGCACATAAATCTTCTTCATGCTTGCGCGCTTTTCGATATCGGTGAGCTGGCGTACTCTCCCTGGTTTTCCAACGGCAGCAGCTGGGCAATCTTTGTCATGAGGTAATCGGCGCTCTGCTGATGATCCATCTGGCTGCCGTCGCGATTCCGGTCGGGCAGCTGGAACGGCTCGCCAAATGTCATCGCGACTTCCGCTCGCCGCGGGATGATCGTGTGGCGGCCCAGGACGTGCTGCGTCCCGGTGATGGCGATTGGCACCAGGGGAGCTCCCGAACGCCGGGCGACAAAGCCGGCTCCCGGTTCCGCCCGCAGCAGGCGGGCCGTCTCGGATCGATGGCCTTCGGGAAACAGGACCACTGCCGATCCTTGCTTCAGTAAATCGAAGGCCCGCCGCAGCGCCGTTCGATCCGGCGAGTGGCGCACGACCGGGAAGGCGTGGTAGGCCCGCATCAACCACGCGAAGGCACCGGTAAAGAGCTCCGCCTTGGCCATGAACCAGACCGGCCGCGGGGTCCACGCCCCGATGATGGCGGGGTCGACGGCGCCGACATGATTGGAAACGATGAGCACGGGCCCGCTGGCAGGCACGTTGGACGTGCCGCGGAGGTGAAATTTTGAGCCGAGGACGATGCGGGTTAGGAGCCGTGCAAGACGCGTAAGGAAGGAATAGCTCAAAGCGATCAGTGCTTCGGCAGCCGGGCCATCACCTCGTCAAAAACTTGACGGACCGACTTGCCCTCAGTCGCGACGATTATAGCATCGGCTGCCGGCCGCAACGGCGCAACCTCGCGTTCCTGGTCGGCACGGTCGCGAGCGTCGATTTCCTGTTCCATGAGTGCGTCCGGTATGGCGCTTCCAGCTGCCCGGTCGAGCTCGCGCCGCCGGCGCGCGACTCGTTCGGCGGTGGGCGCGGTAAAGAAGAACTTCACATCGGCGTCCGGAAAGATCACGGTACCGATGTCGCGACCGAGCACCACGGCGTTGCCTCGGGCGGACCGGCGCTGCAGCTCGACCAGCAATCGGCGAACGTCAGGTACCTGCGCAATCCGCGAGAGGTCGACCGCGATCGCCGGATCGTGCGCCTCGCCGCTCACGTCGCGACCGTCAATCGACAGCAGCGCGGTCTGCTCGGCCGACGGTGACGTGCTGACATCGATCCGGATGGCGCCGACCATGCGGGTGAGCGCGGCCGCGTCGTCCGGCCCGATGCCGCGGCGGCGGGCCTCGACGGTGACGGCGCGATAGAACAATCCGGTGTCGACCAGGGCGAAGCCGAGCGCATCGGCGACCATCCGCCCGATGGTCGTCTTGCCCGACCCGGCCGGCCCATCGATCGCGATGATCACGACGACAATCCCGCGGCGTTCTTCAGCCGTGCGACTTCGTCCGAATAGAGCGACCGGACCGCGCCCTCATCGAGATCGCCGAGTTCCAGGCCATCGATCCGAACGCGTTGCAGGTCCAGCACGCGGTGGCCAAGGGCCTGCCACAGCCGCCGGACTTCGCGCTTGCGACCCTCGCGCAGGACCATCGACAGTTGAGTCTGCTCGGGGGCGACCTCCAGCACCCGGACGTCGGCCGGCTGAAACCGCTCCCCTCTCACGACCATCCCCTTGGCAAGCCGCCGCAATGCCTCGGTACCCGGCCGACCTGTAATCACGACGCGGTATTCCTTGTCGACATGGTAACGCGGGTGCATCAGCCGAACCGCGAGATCACCGTCGTCGGTCAGCAACACGAGTCCGCGGCTGTCGACGTCGAGCCGGCCGACCGGGAAGAGGCGTGGATGCGGCGGGTGCAGGTGATCGGTTACGGTCGGTCGGCCGCGGTGATCACCGACGCTGGTCAGCACCCCAACCGGCTTGTTCATCATCAGGTAGGTCCAAGCAGTCACGGGCTCGACCAGTCGGCCGTCCACGGTGACCTGGTCGACGCCTGGCGTGACCTGCTGGCCCGCGATCGCGGACACGCCGTTGACGGCGACCCGTCCGAAGGCGATCAACTGGTCGGCCTTACGCCGGGCCGCGACGCCGGCCCGAGCTAGGTACTGGTTGAGCCGGATTGCGGCAGCGGTGGCAGCTCGTCGAGGCTGCTGAGTCCCAGGATCTGGAGGAATTTCATCGTCGTCCCGAAGAGCCGCGGGGTGCCGGGCGCGTCGAGCCGGCCGGTCTCTTCGATCAGCCCCTTCTCCTCGAGACTTTCCAACACCGCCTCGCAGTTCACTCCCCGAACTTCCTCGATCCGGGCTCGGGTGAGCGGCTGACGGTAAGCGATGATCGCCAGGGTCTCGTAGGCGGCCGGCGAGAGTCTAGACGGGTACTCCGGCCGCAGCACCCGGCGGACGACGTCGGCTTGCGCCGGATCGGTGACGAGCTGCAGCTGATCCTGGTGCCGTTGGAGGAAGAGGCCCCGGCCGGCCAGGCCTCCACCCAGCACGGCCGCGGCCGCCTCGACGTCAGGCAGCGGCGATTGCAGGATCTCCTGTAGCTCGAGCACGGTGACGGGCCGATTGAGGGTAAACAGCACGGCTTCCAGTGCCGCCGCCAGGCCCGCAGTATCTCGGACGCCGATCATCTTTCCGTCTCCTGTCCATAGACCATGATTTCCGCGAACGCGGAAGATTGGGCCACCCGGGCCTGACCGATTCTAATCAGCTCCAGCAGCGCCAGGAACGTGACCACGGCCTCGAGTCGCGTTCGTGCGTGGTGAAACACTGCGCTGAAGTTCATCTGCGATTGCCGGGCAAGCATCGAACGGAGTTCCTCGAGCTTATCCGCGAGCGAGACGTGCTCCATCTCGAAGGTGACCTGCTGCGGTGGGGGCAACCGATCGAGCACCTGTTGAAACGCGGTAGCCAGCGCCTCGAGGCTCACCTGCACGCGGGCCTGCGGGACCACGTCGGGCTCGAGCAGACCGGCAAAGGTGAAGCGCCCGGTGGCGTGGCGGCGCATCAGTGACTCGGCGAGCTCCTTGAAACGCTTGTACTCTTCCAGGCGTCCTTTGATCGCATCCTCCCAGGCCTGCATCTCCTCTTCTTCCCCGGCCGTCACGTCCGGCATCAAACCGGCGGCCTTGAGCTGGACCAGGCGAGCGCCGATCACGAGGAAGGCGGCCAGCCGATCCAGCGGCGGGCGGTCCTGGGCGATGGCCTTGAGATAGTCGTCGGTCAGGCTGGCGAGCGGGATCGCCTTCAGATCGACCTCGGCCCGCTGAGCCAGCGTCAGCAGCAGCTCGATCGGCCCTTCGAAGTCGGGCGTCCGCACGATATAGACCGGATCGCGTTCGACATCAATCATCATCTGTCAGGGTCGCGGGATCTCCCGCCTGCCATGCCTCGGCTCAATTTCGTTTGTCCGCCCGTTGCAGGCGCCGGGTTACCTCGGAGGCCGGGTGGGTCGCATGATGCTCCGCCACAATACCGGCAAGCTCGGCAGCCCCAGCTACCTGCAGTCGATCGGCGCCGATCCGGGCGTGGTCCACGTAGCCGGCGTAGCGCCGCGCGAAGGCGGGTCGAGCCCGGAGCAGCGCGCCGAGCAGTCGCGGAGACAACGCCGCGAAGAAAACCGCGAGGCTGCGGTCGATCACCGAGAACTCGGCGCCGCTCTTGCCGACGTCGTGGAGGAGCGCCGCCTGCTGGAGCAGAAGGCTCGGCTCGGCTTCGAGGTGGGTCACGGTATCGAGCACGTCGAGCCCGTGTCGCTGGTCGTTGACCGGCAGACGAAAGAACAGGGCAGCGAGATCGGGTCCGAGAATCCGTTCGGCGTTCGCCGACTCAGCTGGGCTTACCTGCGCCGACGCGTGGCGCCAGAACTGGCCGACACGATGACGCGCCGAGCTCATCATCGGTGAGGGTCGCGGGATTTCCCGCGTGTCATGATCGTGAGGGTCGCGGGATTTCCCGCGTGTCATGCATCGCCGTCGGTCAGCGGCAGACCCCATCGCAACTTCCGGCGGAGCAGCTCGA
>Ga0207684_10003551_pt1 | contig 15191 bp, 13 predicted proteins | sample KBSK5501metaG_FD_184342 | JGI IMG/M metagenome (GOLD analysis project Ga0207684, IMG submission 184342) | Corn, switchgrass and miscanthus rhizosphere microbial communities from Kellogg Biological Station, Michigan, USA - KBS K5-50-1 metaG... | ecosystem: Host-associated > Plants > Roots >...
GGGCGATCACCTATGGGTTCGCGAGCGATGCCGACGTGCGCGCGGTGGACGTCGTATCGCTGGGCGGCGACGGCATGCGCTTCCGTCTCGTGGCCGCCGGCATCGATCGCGTCGTCACGATCCCGACGCTGGGACGGCTCGGCGTCCACAACGGACTGGCGGCCGCGGCAGCCGGATGGGCGGCGGGCGTGCCACTCGACACGATCGTGATGGGCCTCGCGGCCGGCTGGTCCGCTCCGCATCGGGGCGAGCTGCGGCGGGTCGGCGGCGTGACGATCGTCGACGACAGCTACAACGCGTCGCCGGGCTCCGTCATCGCGGCGCTCGAGCTGCTCGCGGGGATGCCGGGTCGCCGGATCGCGGTGCTCGGCGAGATGCTCGAGCTGGGAAGCGAGCACGAGGCCGGTCATCGGCGGGTCGGCGAGGCCGCCGCGCGGCTGGCCGATCGGCTCGTCGTCATCGGGACGGGCGCGGCCGCGGTCGCCGAGGGTGCACGATCCGCGGGCATGCCCACGACTGCGGTCGTGACGGTCACCGACCGGGACCAGGCACGCGATCGCGTGCTCGAGGACCTGCACGACGGCGACGTGGTCCTCGTCAAGGCGTCCCGCGGGATCGCGCTCGACGTGCTGGTCGACGAGCTCGTGGCCGCCCTCGGGCCGGCGGCGGACGAGGCACCGACGGCGTGACCGTCGAGCTGATCCAGGGCCTGCTCCTCGCGTTCGCGATCGTCGTGATCCTGATGCCGCCCTACATCCGGCTCCTGCGGGCGACCGGCTTCACGAAGCAGATCCGGGTCGAGGGCCCCGACAGCCACCAGGTCAAGCACGGCACGCCGACGATGGGCGGCGCCTTGATCATCGCGATCGTCCTGGCCCTGTACCTCCTCCTGCGCTGGCCACCGAGCGGCGGCATCTTCGCGCCGCTGGCGGCCCTCGCGGGCGTCGGCCTGCTCGGGGCGTTCGACGACTACCTGAACGCGAAGACGGGGGAGGGGATCCGCGTTCGCCAGAAGCTCGCCTGGCAGATCGTCGTGGCGTTCGTCGCCGCGTTCCAGATCCAGCGGACCTACAACATCGACCAGATCGCAGTGCCGTTCGTCGGCCCGGTCGCGATCGCGCCGTGGGTCTTCGTGCTCTTCGCCGCCTTCGCGATCATCGCCGCCAGCAACGGCGTCAACATCACCGACGGCCTCGACGGCCTCGCCGGCGGGACGCTCGTCTTCGCCTTCGTCGGGTTCCTCCTGATCGCGCTCCTGAACCAGGTCCCGCAGTCGGACGGCCGGTTCATCAACCAGCCGAACCTCGCGTTCCTCTGCGCCCTCATCATCGGCGCCCTGCTCGGCTTCCTCTGGTTCAACGTCCACCCGGCCCAGATCTTCATGGGCGACTCGGGCTCGCTCTCGCTCGGAGCCACGCTCGCGGTCATCGCCCTGATCACCGGCCAGATCCTCGTCCTGCCGCTCATCGGGCTGATCTTCGTCATCGAGACCGCGTCGGTCGTGCTCCAGGTCGTGTACTACAAGGCCACCGGCGGGCGACGCCTGTTCCGGATGTCGCCGATCCACCACCACTTCGAGCTCGCCGGCTGGGACGAGGAGAAGATCACGCTCCGGTTCTGGATCGTCGGGATCCTCGCCGGGCTCCTCGGCGTGACGCTGTTCCTCGCCTCGATCCAGAAGCTCGCGTGACGACGGCGATGGCGACCGGGACGCCGCTCGACCTCGACGGGCTGACGATGGACGCCATCCGCGATGGGCTGCTGCGCGACCGACCGGTCACCGTCCTCGGGTTCGCCCGGAGCGGGATCTCCCTCGTCCGGTTCCTCGTCGACGCCGGCGCCCGGGTCACCGTCTACGACGGCCGGCCCGAGAGCGAGCTGGCCGACGCCGTCGGCCAGCTCGAGGGACGCCCGATCGGCCTGCTGGCCGGCCCCGACGTCGACCCGGCCGAGGCCTGGCAGGACGCCGCGCTCGTGACCACGTCGCCGTCCATCAACCCCGACTACCCGACGACCGAGCCGCGACTGCGGGAGGCGCTCCAGACCCTCGTCGCCGCGCGCGCGGCCGGCGACTCCCCGGCCCCGGCGCTCGTCTCCGAGGCCGACCTGTTCCTCCGACTCTGCCCGGCGCCGACGGTCGGCGTGACCGGCACGAAAGGCAAGACGACGACGTCCTCGCTGATCGCCGCGATCCTCGACGGCGATCCAGCCCACCCGGCCGTGCTCGGCGGCAATATCGGCGTCCCGCTGATCGAGCGGCTGCCGGAGCTGACGCCGGATCACCGGGTCGTCATCGAGCTCTCGGAGCTCCAGCTGCCGACGCTGTCCCGGGGCACGACCGTGGCGGTCTACACGAACGTCACCTCCGACCATCTCGACCGGCACGGCTCGCTCGAGGGCTACCGCGCGGCCAAACGACGCCTGGCGGAGCTGGTCGACCCGGCTGGCGCCCTCGTGCTGAATGCCGAGGACCCGGTCGTCGCCGAGTACGCGACGCTGGGAACGGCGCGGACCGTGCCATACCGGCGGGGAACGCCACCGGACGGCGGGGTCGGCGTCGCCGCCGTCGAGGACCCGTGGATCGTGGCCCGGAACGTGCGGCCATTGGGCCTGGCCGGCGCGGAACCCACGGCCGGCGGGGTCGCGCCGGTCCCGACGGACGGCCGGATCATGCCCCTCGCCGACCTCCGGATCCCGGGCTGGCACAGCATCTCGAACGCCCTCGCCGCGGTCGCCGTCGGGCTCCTGTTCGGCGTCGCTTCGGACGCGATCCGGCGGGCCGCCGGCGAGTTTCGCGGCGTCGAGCATCGCCTGGAAGAGGTCGACATCGTCGACGGCGTCCGGTTCGTCAACGACTCGCAGGGGACCCAGCCCGATGCCGTGATCGCCGCCATCCAGGCCTTCCGCCAGCCGATCGTGCTGATCGCCGGCGGCCGCGACAAGGGCGTCGACCTCTCCGAGCTCGCCCGCGAGGTCGCCCAGTGGACGAACGCGGTCGTGCTGATCGGCGAGAGCGGTCCCGCCCTCGGGGAGCTGATCCGGGCGGCCGGCCACGAGCGGATCGAGTCGGCCGCCAGCCTCGAGGCAGCGGTCGAACGGGCGGACGCGATCGCCCGGGAGCTCCTCGCGGCGTCGCCCGCCGGCGCCCATGCGACCGTGCTGCTCAGCCCGGCCGCCGCCAGCTTCGACATGTTCGTCGACTACGCCGCCCGGGGCCGGGCGTTCAAGGCGGCCGTGGCCGAGCTCGCGACCAAGCGACGGGAGGGGAGGACCTCATGAGCGATGCGTTGCCCGTTGCCCGTCGGATCGGCGGCCGGGGTCAGTCGATCGAACCCAAGGCCCGCGCCGGTCTCGGTCTCGGCCAGCGCGCCCGCGGCGCCGATCCGGGCGACGCGGCCGCGGCTTCGCGCCGGACCCCCGCCCGCCAGAAGGCAACGGCGCTCAACCGCGATCGCCACGCCGCCGACTACGGGATCCTCGTGATCGTCGTCGCCCTGACCGCGATCGGGATCCTGATGGTCTACTCGTCGTCGGCGATGAAGTCGTACATCGCGACCGACGACACGCTCTCGATCGTCGGGCCCCAGATCGGCTGGGCGGCACTCGGCATGGTCGCGCTCGCCGGGATGATGCGGGTCGACTACCGCTACTTGCGGTTCATCAGCGTGCCCGCCTACATCTTCGGCGCGCTCCTGCTCGTGCTCGTCTTCGTCCCGGGCCTGAACGTCGTCATCGGCGGATCGGCCCGCTGGCTGAAGATCGGGCCGCTGCCCGCCCTCCACCCGGCCGAGATCGCGAAGCTCGCCCTGATCATCTACCTGGCCCATTGGTTCGCGAAGCGGGGAACCCGGGTGAAGGGCTTCTGGTCGGGGACGATCCCGTTCCTCGTGATCCTCGCGCCGATCGTCGCCCTCGTCTTCAAGGAGCCCGACCTCGGGACGACGATGGTCATCGCGCTGACGGGCCTGACGATGTTCTTCGTCGCCGGCGGCAGCCTCATGCAGCTCGCCGCCATCGGATTCGCCGCGTTCGTCGCCCTCGTCGCCGTGGGCCTCCGGGCGTACCAGCTGACCCGGATCCGGACGTGGCTCGACCCGTGGTCGGACCCGCTCGGCACCGGCTTCCACACGATCCAGGGACTGCTGGCCCTGGGGCTCGGCGGCCTGCTCGGGGCCGGCCTCGGCGAGAGCCGGCTGGCCGGCGGGCTGTTCCTGCCCAACGCGAGCAACGACTACATCTTCGCGATCATCGGCGAGGAGTTCGGCCTGATCGGGGCGGGGATCGTGATCCTGCTGTTCGTCGGTCTGGCCTACTCTGGCATCCGTGTCTCGCTGACGGCACCCGACACGTTCGGGGCGCTGCTGGCGGCCGGGATCACGGCCTGGCTCTGCATCCAGGCGTTCATCAACATCGGCGTCGTGGTGGCCCTCATCCCGGTGACCGGCATCACCCTGCCGTTCATCAGCGCGGGCGGCTCGTCGCTGACCATCAGCCTCGCGGCGGTCGGCATCCTGCTGTCGATCTCGCGCGAGACCGTCGAACGAGGAAGCTGGAACGATGCGGCTGCTGATCGCCGGGGGCGGGACGGGCGGGCATATCTACCCGGCTCTCGCCGTGGCGCGGTCCCTGCGCGATCGGCCGAACGCGCCTGACCTGGTCTGGCTCGGCGGGCATCGGGGGCTCGAGGCCGATCTCGTCCGCGACGCGGGCATCCGCGTCCGGCGGCTGGCCCTGCGCTCGCTGCGCTCGGTCGACGTCTCCGTCCACGCGGTGCTCGATCCAGTCCGGCTCGCGTTGAGCGTGCCCCAGGCGGCGGCGATCCTGGCGGTCGAGCGGCCGGCCGCGATCCTCACGACCGGCGGCTACGTGGCCGTGCCGACGCTCATCGCTGCCGGCCCGATGCGGATCCCGGTCGTCCTGTGGGAGGGCAACGCGATCCCCGGGCGCGCGGTCCGCCTGACGGCGCGGCTGGCGGATGCCCTCGCCGTCTCGTACGAGGCGGCGGGGACGGCCCTCGCCGCGGCGGGCAAGCCGACGTACCTGACCGGGACGCCGATCCGCGACGTGACCGCGATCTCGCGGGCCGAGGCGCGGGCCCGGCTCGACCTGCCGGCCGATGCGCCCACGGTCCTGATCTTCGGCGGCTCACAGGCGGTCCGGCGGTTCAACGCCGCGGTCGCGGCCGCGCTGCCGCGGCTCGTCGAACGGGTCCACGTCCTGCACGTCACCGGGGAGAGTGCGTACGCCGCTGCGCTGACCGCCCGGGAGCAGCTACCGGCGGAGCAACGGACCCGGTACCGGCCCTACCCGTTCCTGCGCGAGGACATGCTCGCCGCGCTCGTCGCGGCGGACCTCGTCGTCGGCCGGGCCGGCTCTTCGACCGTCGCCGAGGTCACGGCCCTCGGGATCCCGGCGGTCATCGTTCCGTATCCCCATGCGGCGGGCCACCAGGGGGCGAACGCCGAGATCCTCGCCGCGGCCGGGGCGGCCCGGATCGTGGCCGACGACGCGTTCGACGCCGACGCGCTCGTGGCGGCGACGGACATCCTGTTCGACGAGCCGGCCCGGGCGGCGATGGCGGCCGCTGCTCGCCGCTTCGGGCGACCCGGGGCAGCGGACGCGGTGACGGCCCTCGTCCTCGCGCTCGCCGAGCGACGGCCGCTGCCGACCGCGGTGGAGATCGAGGCGATCGCCCGGGGAGCGGCCGCGTGACGGGTCCGGTCGCCGCCGGCGCCGCCGACTCTGCGGCCTTCGACCCCGTCGCGATCGGGACCGCGATCCAGCGCCGCATCGGCGTCAAGACCTCCCGCGACGAGCCGCTCGCGCGGTTCACGACGATGCGCGTCGGCGGCCCGGCAGACCTGTTCGCGACCGTCCACAACGTCCACGAGCTGCGGGCGATCGTCCGCTTCGCCCGATCCCGGGAGATCCCATTGACGCTCCTCGGCCGGGGCAGTGACGTGGTGATCGCCGACGCGGGGATCCGCGGCCTCGTCGTCCAGAACCGGGCCGAGGGCTCGCAGATCGCGGGCGACCGCTACGTCGCCGAATCCGGCCTGCCGATGGCCCGTGCCGCAACCGAGACCCAGAAGGCGGGCCTGACCGGTCTCGAGTTCGGGCTCGCGATCCCGGGCACGACTGGCGGGGCCGTCTGGGCGAACGCGGGCGCCCACGACGCCGACGTCGCCGCGATCCTCGAGACGGCCGACGTCCTCCTGGCCGACGGCAGCGAGGCCCGGCTCGGCCCGACGGACCTCGAGCTTTCCTACCGCGACAGCCGTCTCAAGCACCGCCCCGACGAGGTCGTCCTCGGGGCGACGTTCCAGCTCGCGACGGCCGAGCCGGACGTGATCGCGGCCCGCCTCGACGACATCCGGCGCTGGCGACGCGAGCACCAGCCCCTCGGCATCCCGTCGGCCGGGTCGACCTTCCGCAACCCGCCCGGCGATTCGGCCGGCCGCCTGATCGAGGCCGCGGGTCTCAAGGGCCAGCGGATCGGTGGGGCGTCGGTGTCCGAGAAGCATGCCAACTTCCTCGTCAACGACGGCCACGGGACGGCCGCCGACCTCCGCGCCCTCGTCGACCTGGTCGCGGCGACGGTCGAGCGCGAGGCCGGCATCCGCCTCGAGCCCGAGGTCGTGTTCCTCGGCGACTGGGGCGCGACCGGCCCGACGAGCCCGCCCGCGTGACGACGTCGCTGCCGCCGATCGCGGTCCTCCTCGGCGGCCCGTCGGCCGAGCACGACGTCTCGATCGTGTCGGGCACCGCGATCGCCGAGGCGCTCGCCGGCGCCGGCGCGCTCGTGACCCAGCACCTGATCGATCTCGACGGCCGATGGTGGCGGTTGCCGCCGAACCACCGGCGGGCCGACCGGCCGGCCGCGGCGTACGACGATCCGCCGGCGCTTGGCGCGGACGGCCCCCGGAGCGCCGGTGCGGCGATCGACGGCCTGGCGGCCACCGACCCGGCGCCGGTCGTGTTCATCGCTCTCCACGGGCCGTTCGGCGAGGACGGGACCATCCAGGCGATGCTCGAGGCGGCCGGACTCGCGTACACGGGCTCGGGGGTGACCGCGTCGGCCCTGGGCATGGACAAGGCGGTGTTCAAGCGCCTGGTCCGAGGCATCGGCCTGCCGGTCGTCGACTGGCGTGAGATCCGCCTCGCCCGCTGGCGGAGCGATCCCGCGGCGGTCCTGGCCGAGCTCGAGGCGTTCGCCGGGGGCACGGGCGACGAACGGCTGATGATCAAGCCGTCGGGTCTGGGATCGTCCGTCGGCATCACCCTGGCCCACGCGAACGGGGAGTACCGGGCGGCCCTCGACGAGGCGTTCCGCTACGACGCTGTGGCCCTCGCCGAGGTGTACCTCGCCGGCGCCCGGGACCTCGAGGTCAGCGTGATCGGCAACGACCACGCCCACCTGGACCTGTTCGGTCCGGGCGAGATCCTCGCCGGGCACGAGTTCTACGACTACGCCGCGAAGTACACCCCGGGCCTGTCGGAGACCTCGACCCGGGCGGAGGTCCCGGCCCCGATGCGCGCGGCGATGCTGAAGATGGCCCGCGACACGTACCGGGCGATCGGCGCGGAGGGTTTCGCTCGCATCGACTTCCTCGTCCGTGGCGAGGACATCTTCCTGTCCGAGATCAACACGATCCCGGGCTTCACGCCCATCAGCCTGTTCCCGACGCTCCCGGCCGAGGGCGGCTACACGTTCGCCGACGTCTGCATCCGCGTCGTCGAGCTCGCCGTCGAACGCCACGCCGCGCGGGCCGGTCGACGCCTGGCGCCGTCCGACCTGCCGCGCTGAGCGCTGAGCGATGACGCGATGACGCTCCGCACGCCCCGCCGCTACCGGGCGACGGCCGCGGCCGGCAGCCGCCGGCGCCCGCCGCGAGTCCGGCGGGCCTCGGCCGGCCTCTCGCCGATGCGGGCCGGCGCGATCCTTGCGATGCTCGTGTCGGCCGGTGCGATCTACGGCCTCGCGGCGACCCCGGCCTTCGGGTTCGGCCGGCTCGACGTGGAGGGGACCGTCCTGACGCCGCCGGGCGACGTCGAGACGACGCTCGGCCTGGAGAAGGGCACGAATCTCGTCGCCCTGACGACCGACCCGCTGGAGCAGCGCCTGCGCGACATCCCGTCCGTCGCCGACGCGCAGATATCGATCGGTCTGCCGGACACCGTCCGGGTCGACGTGACCGAGCGGCGGCCGATCGTCATCTGGGCGGCCGCGGGCCACCGCTTCGTCGTCGACGAGACGGGGATGCTCTTCGCCGCCGTCGGCGACGCGCCACCGCCGGCGATCGCCGCCCTGCCCGTCGTCAGCGACGACCGCCAGTCCGCGGCCTCCCTGGGCATCCGCTCGGTCCTCGACCCGGTCGATCTCGACGCCGCGACGCGGCTCGGCTCGCTCACCCCAGGCCAGATCGGCAGCACGGCGACGAGCCTGGCCGTGCGCGTGACCGACGACAAGGGGTTCACCGTGTCGAGCGGGCCGACGGGTTGGGTCGCGGTGTTCGGGTTCTACGGCATCAGCCAGCGGACGCCGGCCCTGATCACCGGCCAGGTCCAGCTCCTCACGACGTTGCTCGCCGGCCGCGAGGCGACGGTCGCCACGGTGATCCTCGCCGACGACCACGACGGCACGTACCTGCCGAAGCCGTCGTCCCGCCCGTCGGCGTCGCCGAAGCCATGACTGTCCTTCGCGCCAGCCAGGATGTTCGAGGGCAAGGCGGAGCCGAGCACCTCAGCGAGTGGACTCGATCGTCCATGAGCGAGGGGCGGAGGCGCCAACGCGGCAATCGGACGTCATGGCTGGCGCGAGTCGCGTGGCAGGGGAGGCGTGCGTCGGGTAGCCTTGCCGAAACGCACCGGAGAGAGGGCGGCGAGGCGTGTTCCTTCCCCTGGCGGGCCTCCTCGTGGGCGTCCTTGCCGGGCTCGTTCTCAATGTCAATGTCAGCTTCGAGTTCAGCCGCTACTCGGCCGTGGCGATCCTCGCCGCGCTCGACTCGGTGCTCGGGGCGGTTCGGGCCGAGCTCGACGGCGTCTACGACAATCGGATCTTCATCAGCGGGTTCATCACGAACGCGCTCGTCGCCGTGATCCTCACGTTCATCGGCGATCGGCTCAACCTCGACCTCTACCTGGTGGCGCTGATCAACTTCGGGTTCCGGATCTTCAACAACGTGGCGCTCATCCGGCGTCACTTCGTGTAGCACCGGCCGCGGGACGGGCCCGCGGCGACCAAACAGGAGGCATGGACGACGACGGTGGAGAGAGAAGCGGTCCTCGTCGGGATCGACGTCGGGACGTCGAAGGTCTGCACCCTCATCGGCGAGGTCAGCCGCGACGGCCGGATGACGATCATGGGTCACGGGACCGTGCCGTCGTCGGGGCTCAAGAAGGGCGTCGTCGTCAACATCGACCAGACGGTCCGATCGATCGCCGAGTCGGTCGAGCGGGCCGAACGCCTGTCGGGCTGGAAGATCGACCGGGCGTTCGTGTCGGTCGGCGGCCAGCACGTCCAGAGCCTCAACTCGCCGGGCCAGGTCGCGGTGAGCGGACCGCGCAAGGAGGTCAGCCGGGAGGACGTGAACCGGGCGGTCGAGGTCGCCCGCGCGGTTTCGATCCCGTCGAACGAGGTCGTCCTCCACGTCGAGCGGCGGGGCTTCAAGGTCGACGGCCAGGAGGGCGTCAAGGACCCGCTCGGGATGAGCGCGCTCCGGCTCGAGGTCGAGGTCCACATCGTCAGCGCCGCGGCCACGGCCGTCCAGAACCTCTCGAAGTGCGTGAACGCGGCCGGGGTGAAGATCGACGAGCTGGTCGCGTCGGCCCTCGCCAGCGCCGAGGCCGTGCTCTCCGAGACGGAGAAGGAGCTCGGGGTCGCGGTCGCCGACATCGGCGCCGGGACGATCGACCTCGCGATGTTCGCCGACGGGTCGCCCTTCCGGACCGCCGTCCTGCCGATCGGCGGGAACAACGTCACGAACGATCTCGCGCTCGGGCTGAAGACGAGCCTCCAGGTCGCGGACGAGCTGAAGATCCAGCACGGGACGTGCAACCTGGCCGCCGTCGGCGACGACGAGGAGATCACGGTCAGCGTCCTCGGCGAGGAAGCCGGCCGGACGATCCAGCGCCGCGAGATGTGCGAGATCATCGAGGCCCGGATGCGCGAGACGTTCGAGCTGATGCGGGCCGAGATGACCCGTGGAGGGGCGGGCCTGCTCCCGGCCGGGATCATCCTGACCGGTGGTGGGGCGCAGCTCGCCGGAGCCGCCGAGCTGGGCCGCGAGGTGCTCGGTATCCCGGTCCGGATCGCCGGACCGGCCGGGATCGGCGGCCTCGTCGACACGATCCAGAATCCGGGCTACTCGACCGCCGTCGGGCTGCTCCAGTGGGGCGCCTCGACGCTCGCCGACGACGAGCCGATGCGCTACGAGTCGGCGCCGGCGATGGGCGGCCTCGGCCGGTTGCGCGACGCCCTGCGGAGCATTTTTCCGTAGGGCGACCGGTGCAATCGCTGACTCTCACTCTCCGAACTGGTTCCGCGCGTGGGCTCACCGACCTTACTCCGGCCTGTCGGCGGTTCGTCGCCGAGCATGCGGGCAGCGGCGGCGGGCTCCTATCGATCTTCGTGCCGCACGCGACGGCGGGGCTCGCGATCCTGGAGCTCGGGGCCGGCTCCGACGACGACGCGATCGACGCGCTCGATCGACTCCTGCCGCGTGACGATCGCTGGCGGCACCGTCACGGCTCGGCCGGCCACGGCGCCGACCACGTCCTGCCGCTCCTCGCGGGCCCCTCGCTGACCGTGCCGGTCATCGACGGCCGGCTCGCCCTCGGCACCTGGCAGTCGATCGCCCTGCTCGACCCGAACGCGGACAACCCCGAACGGACGGTCCTGTTGAGCTTCCTGGCCGGCTGAGGGAGCCGCGGCAACGACGAGCTGGCGGTGGCGCTCGTCGTTGCCGCGTCAGCTTCGCCGGCGCCCGCGAGGGCGTGGCGTCAGGAGAAGGATCGCCGCGACGAGCCCGATCGCGAACCCGAGCGACAACGCCGGGCCGAGACGATCCGGGGAGCTGGCCTCGTGGCGGGCGAAGGCGTCGGTCGGTGGCGGCGTGACCGTCGGCCGGCCCGTGCCGGCACCGGCGGGCGGCGGCGTCGCCGTCGTGCCGCAGACTTCGCCGATCAGCTCGGTGGTGGCCTTGATCGCGAGGGGGTCGATCGGGCCATCCGCCAGGGCGACGTCCTGCGTCGCGTCGACGACGACGGAAAAGGATCGGGTGCAGGTGCCGTCGACGACCTCGACGACCTCGAGTCCGTCGGTCGGGGTCTTCACGGTCAGCGTGGCCGGGGCACCGGCGGTTCCCCAGGGCTCGAGGTCGGCGGCGAATTCGCCGCTCGCGTCCGTGACCACCTGGAAGCCGGCGAGGCCGCCGTCCGGCGGGAGCTGCTCCTCGATGACGAGATGGATGCCCGCCAGGGCCGTTCCATGCTCGTCGACGAGGGACCCGCTGACGGTGACGCCCGGATCGGCCGCCAGCACGGCGGGTGCGACAACGCCGCCCCAGGCCAGGGCCATCACGACAGCGGCCACGGCCGCCCGGAGCCATCGATCCAGAGGTCTCACGCGCGCTCTCCCCGGAAGTACCAGTGCCGGTACGCGGCGAAGGATCGCAACCCGGTCGAGGCCCTGTCGATAGGGCGAATGCCGCATCCTCGTGGTCGCCATCGACGCCACGATTCGTCGCCCGTGGGCACCGGGGAGCGGCCGATCCCGGGTCCCGCCGCGGCTGGTCGGGTGTTAGACTCCGCCCAGTCCGACCGACCCCGAGAGCGTGCGTGCAGCGGAAACCGGCCGGTCGACACACGCCAACCAGAGGCGGTCGTCACCCCGAGAGTGAGGGCTGCCGTCACGAGCCTCGACAGCCCCGGAGGAAGGCGATGCCGCTGCGGTCCGATTCCGAGAACTTCGCGCTGATCCGCGTCATCGGTGTCGGCGGCGGCGGGAGCAACGCCGTCAACCGGATGATCCTGTCCGAGATGATGGGTGTCGAGTTCATCGCCTGTAACACGGACGCCCAGGCGCTCCTCCAGTCGGATGCGCCCCACAAGATCCGGATCGGCGACAAGATCACCCGCGGCCTCGGGGCCGGCGGCGACAGCGCGATCGGTGCCCGGGCGGCCGAGGAGGACTCGGAGAAGATCGCCCAGGCCCTGGTCGATTCGGACATGGTCTTCATCACGGCCGGGCTCGGCGGTGGGACCGGCTCGGGTGCCGCCCCGATCGTGGCGCAGCTCGCCAAGGAGGCCGGCGCGCTGACGATCGGCGTCGTGACCAAGCCGTTCAGCTTCGAGGGCGCCAAGCGCAAGATCATCGCCGAGAAGGCAGCCGAGGAGCTGAAGGCGCAGGTCGACACCCTGATCACGATCCCGAACGATCGGCTCAAGGACGTCGTCCAGAAGAACACCTCGATCATCGACGCGTTCCGGGTCGTCGACGACGTCCTCCGCCAGGGTGTCCAGGGGATCAGCGACATCATCACGATGCCGGGGCTGATCAACCTCGACTTCGCCGACGTGCGGGCGATCATGAAGGACGCCGGGTCGGCGCTGATGGGGATCGGCCGGGCGACGGGCGAGAACCGCGCCGTCGAGGCCGCCCGCCAGGCGATCGCGAGCCCGCTCCTCGAGGTCAACATCACCGGCGCCCAGGGCATCCTCTTCAACATCACCGGCTCGTCGAGCCTGAGCCTGTTCGAGGTGACGGAGGCGGCCGAGGAGATCCGCGCCGCGGCCGACCCCGAGGCGAACATCATCTTCGGCACGAGCTTCAACGAGCGGCTCGGCGAGGAGGTCATGATCACGGTGATCGCGACCGGCTTCGACGGCAACCGCAAGCGCGAGTCGGTGCGCCACAGCCAGGCGGCGCAGCCCTCGGAGCAGCCGTCGATCCGGGCGCCGCGCGAACGCGACTTCCTCGAGGAGCTCGAGCGCCAGCGCCTCGAGACCAGCGACGGCACCACGGATGGCAATCGTGACGATCGCGCCGCGGCCACCGCGGTCGGCCCCGGCCCCCGGGTCGAGCGGACCGTCGGCGAGGCGGTGCCGGTTAAGCGACCGGCGGCCTACGACGCCGACGATCTCGAGATTCCGAGCTTCCTGCGCCGGAAGTGACGAGCCGGTGGTGATGCCACCGGATCCATTGGTCGCCGGCCCGCCCGATCCACGCGAGATCGCGCAGCTCGCGGACCTGCGCGGGCACGTCCTGGAGCGCATCGCAGGTGCGTGTGCGCGCGCGAAGCGGGATCCGGCTTCGGTCACCCTCGTTGCCGTCTCCAAGACGGTCGAGGCCGATCGACTTCGAGCGGCGGTCGCGGCCGGGCTGACGCTCCTCGGCGAGAACCGCGTCCAGGAGGCCGAGGCGAAGGCGATCGCCGTGCCGGGTGCGACGTGGCACCTCGTCGGGCCGCTTCAATCGAACAAGGCCCGGCGGGCGCTCGAGGTCTTCGCGACGATCGAGTCGGTCCATTCGGTCGACCTCGCCGGTCGGCTCGATCGCCTGGCGGGCTCGACCACCGGGGTGCCGCCGTATCCCGTCCTCCTCCAGGTCAACGTCGACCGCGACCCGGCCAAGGCGGGCTTCCTGCCGGAGGAGCTCGAGCCGGCGGTCGAGCAGCTGGACCTGCACGGCCACCTCGACTACCGGGGGCTGATGACGGTCGGTCGCCTGGTCGACGACCCCGAGGCGGCCCGACCGACCTTCGTCGGCCTCAGCACGCTCGCCGAGCGACTCCGCGGCTCGTGGCCGCGCCTCGGACTCGAGCTCTCGATGGGCATGACCGACGACTTCGAGGTCGCGATCGAGGAAGGCGCGACGATCGTCCGGATCGGCCGGGCCCTGTTCGGGCATCGCCACTGATCGCTGCTAGACTCGCCGCGTGGACCGCCACCCAGCCCCACGTCGATCAGCCACGCTGCCGAGCGCCTTCGCGCCAGCCCTGAGTCCTGTCTGACACCGACGTCCGTTTCGCCGTCCGTCTGACTCCTCGGTCGGGGTCCGACCATGTCGACGGCGTGGTCGACGGGGTCCTCCGGGCGCATGTCGCGGCCCCTGCGGTCGCCGGGGCCGCCAACCAGTCGCTGCTTCGCCTGATCGCCGACGAGCTCGGGATCGGCCGCCGGTCGGTTCGTCTTGTCGCGGGTGCTTCGGGGCGTCAGAAGCTCGTCGTGGTCGAGGGGGTCGAGCCCGATGCGATCGTTGCCCGCTGGCCGGGCCTGCGGGTATGATCGGCGTCCGTCCGGCGTCCTGAGCGGCGCCGTGACGCTCCGGGCGATTGGCTCAGTGGTTAGAGCACGCGGTTCACATCCGCGGGGTCACTGGTTCGAATCCAGTATCGCCCACCATTCGTTGAATTGACGGTTTGCAGGGCCATCGGGCCCTGTTTCTGTGTTTGCGAGCAGATCGCTCGGGTCCGGCGCGACCGCTCCGTGAGGGCCTCGGTCAATCGACGTCGAGGAGCTCGAGGACCGGGGCCATGGCGTCGACCGTGGCCATCGTCGGCGGCGACAGGATCACCTCGACGTTCGTGAAGCCGGCGGCTCCGAACCCCCGGAGGACATCGGTGATCTCCGTGGCCGAGCCCCGGATCGGAGTCCCAAGCGCGTCCGATCCGCTGACCGATGTCGGCTGGATCACGATGCCCGCCGACTTCCCGATGGTTGCGGGATCGCGATCGACGGCGACGCAGGCGGCCTCGAGGGCCGCGAGCCGCGGCTCGAGCTCGGCAAGGTCGCTGCGCTCCTCGGCGAACCAGCTCCAGATGTCGGCGTGGAGGGCGGCCAGGCGGAGCATCTTCGGGCCCTTGGCGCCGATCATGATCGGGATTCGACCGGGCCGCGGCCCCACCGGCCGGTGCTCCAGGTTTCGCGCGGCATGGAACGTGCCCTCGAAGTCCGCTCGGCCCTGCCGCAGGAGGGGAAGGATGATCTCGAGGGCCTCCGCGAATCGGCCGTAGACGTGGTCCTCGCTCAGCCCGAAGGCATGCGCCTGGGCGCCCGCATGCCCGGATCCCAGGCCGAACACGAACCGGCCGCCGCTGATCTCGTCGATCGTCTCGACGGCCTTGGCGGAGATGCCCGGGTTGCGATGGAGCGCGGACAGGATCCACGTGCCGACCTTCACCCGCGAGGTC
>Ga0207684_10003552_pt1 | contig 15190 bp, 16 predicted proteins | sample KBSK5501metaG_FD_184342 | JGI IMG/M metagenome (GOLD analysis project Ga0207684, IMG submission 184342) | Corn, switchgrass and miscanthus rhizosphere microbial communities from Kellogg Biological Station, Michigan, USA - KBS K5-50-1 metaG... | ecosystem: Host-associated > Plants > Roots >...
GGGCGGATGCTCGACGACACTATATACCCACTCGGCGTATGAGGGTCTGGAGTTCTCCCCCGATACCCCCCGGGGCCAAGAGCGGTCGACCGGGACAGATAGCGGTCCCAGAGCGCGGGGCCTCGCCCCCTGTACATGGATGCGACTATACGTCGGGCCCCCCGACCGCGGCAAGAAACCCTGGAAAGACGACGGGCCCGGGGGACGTCCCCCCGGGCCCGAAGTTCCTGCGCTCTCGCGAGCTAGAACGTGAAGCGGATGCGAGAGGAGAGCATGTACGGCTCCTTGACGTTGCGAGCGAACGAGGGATCCGTCAGCGAATCCCATGCCGGCCCCGTGAACAGGTAGCCGAACTGGTTGTCCCAGGTCAGCCCGGGGGCGAACCGCCAGCTGAGGAGGAGGTTCACTTCGGTGCCGAGATAGCGGCTAGCACTACGCACCTGCGGGCCAGCGAAAACCGGCACGAGGCCGGCGCCGGCAACTGGCGTGGCGTTGCGATCCACTTTCTGAGCCGTCCAGATCGCGTCGCCATTGGCCGAGATGCTGAGGTCCGGCGTGAAGGCGTAGGTGATCCTGGTGCCGAACTGGATGCGCCCGTACTTGTCATAGCCGATCATGTTGCCGAGGTATCCGACCTGGCCGGCGCCCTCGTTGTGCGCGTTCAAGTAGTCGATGCCCAGCGCCGTGAGGTTGGGACCCCAGTCGGCCAGGTAGCCCGTGTCCGTATCCAGCACCTGGTAGTACCGGACGGTGCCGAGCGTGTTGTTGCGGCGGCTGTTACCCGTGGTGTACATGCCGAGGCCCTCGATGAGCAGGGGCCCCAGCTGAAACCCGGCGCGGATATCGACGAGCCAGGCATCCAGGTTCGGATGATAGATGCGGCCCGGCACGGCACCGCTCGAGGTGAACGCGGCAACTGCCGCCGCGTTGTCACCGGCCCTCGGTGCGATCACGGCCTTGCTACCGAATTGGTACATGACCGTCGGATCGAGCGAGAACGGCCCCATCCGCAGCCGCGAGTCGACGCCGACCGTGTAGCGGTACTCGTTGAGGGCGCCGTGCGAGTCACCGGTCAGCGCGCTGTACTGCGTGCTCGTGTTCAGACCACCCCGCCCGGAGCGGGCGCTGCCGCTCGTGGTGCCAGAGGCGTAGAACATCGAGAACATCGGCTTGATGTCCAGGCCCTTGAAGGGGGTGATCTCCGGCGAGATGATGTAAGCGAAATCGTCACCGCGGTTCTGGGTGGACAGAACGCCCGCCCCGGTGAAACCCGTCTTCGACCCGTTCCCGACGAGGTTCTCCTCGACCTGGACGTAGGTGCCGACGAGCTTCACGTTCGGGGTGATCTGGCTGATGATGGTCACCCCGGGGAAGTCACCGGCGGCGTAGGCGGCCAGCTTGTAGCTGGCATTGGCGCCGAACGGCTGGGCGCCAAGCCGGGCCGTGGTGGGCACCGGGATGAGCGGCACCGGGAATTCGACGTACAGCCACTTGACCTCGATGATGCCGCGGGAGTCCGTGTTCAGATCGAAGCTGCCGTCCGTACCCAGGCCCGTCTGTACGGCCGTGGTCGCGGCGGCACCCGCGTTGACGATGGTCGAGTCGTTGGACCCGGCCTGGCCCCAGACGTGGTCCAGCTCGAACGCGACCACGCCCTTGACCTTCCCGACCTCTCCGTTGACGTACAGCACGGCGCGGCTGCGGCCCCACCACATGCTGTCGTGGCGGTTGAGCAGACCGCCGTTGTAGTTGCTGATGTTCTGCGAATAGGAGGTGACGCTGTCGATGAGGCCGTTGATGGTCACCTTCGGCTCGGGCGCCTGCGCGAATGCCATGGGCGCTGCGAGCGCGACGAGGGCTAATGCGCTGAGGGTGAGAACAAGCCTCCTCTTCATTTCCGTCCTCCTTTGACCGCCGGCGGCGGTTCGGACTGTGTGGACTCTCTTGTGTCGACGGTCATGTTTGCCATCCTCCTCGCGTCCGGGTTAATGGAGTTCCCACCCTCAGGCGCCGTCGAGCTCACCCCTCGGCGGCGTCGCTGCCTCTCCCCGATCCCGAGGGGCTGGCGGCCGTACTTGTCGTAGTTAGGGCTCATTAGCAGCACCTCCTCGTGGGAGAACGTGGCGGAGGGCCACTAGTCCTCTCGCCGCCGCAGACCGCTCCGCCGCCGATGGCAGTCGCACCCGCAGCCCATGGAGTCGTGATGGGCTCGCGCCTCTGCAGGCCAGCGAGCGGTTTCCGCTCGACGGCGTTACCCATCGGCCCGCTCCGCCAACACCTCGCCCAGTGCACGCATCACCGGCGCCGACCTGCGCCGGCCCTTGATGACCGGCCAGACGTTGAACCACGAGTACCCAGCGCGGTCCGCCACATCGCCGTAGGTCTTCCCGCGTCGCTGGAGTTCACGCTTGATCGCATCCGCCTTGCGTCTGTTCGCACTACGTGTCAAGGTTATCCACCGTAAGGGCAAGACTTATACGGGTAACCCGTAAGTTGTCAAGGAAAATACGAGTGTCACGTAAGAACCTGGAAGAACTGGACAAGAAGGCGATCGGGCTCCGACTGAAATTGCTCAGGGAACAGGCGGGGTTAGGTCAGGCGGAGGCTGCAGAACGCCTCGAGCTCGGCCGCCACTCCACGCTCGCCAGCTACGAGCAGGGCGATGCCGAGATTCCGCTCTCGGTCCTTATCGATCTTCCCAGGGCCTACGGGTTCCCCGTAGACATGAATTCTCTCCTTGGGGCATCATCGGTGCTGCCGTCGCAAGAGACAGAGCCAGACCTTGAACGGGTGGTGCGACTGGTGCGGCACCTCTACCGTCAGTCACGCAGGGGACAAAGGAGACATGAATGGCGCGTCCTGATGGCCCTTCTGGAGCCAGGCGAATCGGACACAACACCCTCTGGCTAGGCATCGCGCTGCTGGTCGGGGTGAACTACTTCACCCCATCGCCAGTGTTCTACGCGAGCCCAACCGACGGGCCCGTGGAAGCGTTCTCCTTTAACGTGCTCGCGTCATTGGAGCGACCGGGCCTGAACTCGACCACCGTGCGGAGCCGCAAGCGGCCTCCGTTCAAGGGGCTCAGGGCGCTATCGGCCTCCGAGCGGGATCGCTGTTGGGCCCTACTGCGCGAGATCGTGAAGGTGTTCCTGTATGCGCCCGATCGCGTCGCCTCGCTGCAGCGGGTCGTCAGCGCTTACGCCGAGGATCTGCCGCACCCGTACGCACTCGAGGGCGCTGGCACCGCCACCCCTGACGACGGCGATCGCATGGCCGCGTCCGACGTGATCCCGCCGGCGGGGTGATGACCCACGCGCCGCCGCTTCGGTTCCTGGACCGGGGGCGGGCGGTGAAGGCGCGCGAGCCGGTGACGCCGTGCCGGATCTCAGGCCGGAGCAGTGCTCGCGGAGAAGCGGCGCACCTACGCGCGCAAAAACGGGCCCGGGGGGCGTCCCCCGGGCCCGAAGTTCCTGCGCTCTCGCGAGCTAGAACGTGAAGCGGATGCGAGAGGTGAGCATGAACGGCTGCTTGACGTTGCGAGCGAAGGCGGGATCCGTCTGCGCATCCCATGCCGGCCCGGTGAACAGGTAGCCGAACTGGTTGTCCCACGTCAGGTTGGGGGCGAACCGCCAGCTGAGGAGGAGGTTCACCTCGGTGCCGAGATAGCGGCTATCACTACGCACCTGCGGGCCAGCGAACACCGGCACGAGGCCCGCGCCGGGAATCGGAATGGCGTTGCGATCCACTTTCTGTGCCGTCCAGAGGGCGTCACCATTGGCCGAGATGCTGAAGTCCGGCGTGAAAGCGTAGGTGATCCTGGTGCCTAACTGCATGCGCCCGTACTTGTCATAGCCGATGACGTTGCCGAGGTATCCGACCGAGCTGGCGGCCTCGTTGTGGGCATTCAGGTAGTCGACGCCCAGCGACGTGAGGTTGGTGCCCCAGTCGGCCAGGTAGCCCGTGTCCGTATCCAGCGGCTGGTAGTACCGGACCGTGCCGAGCGTGTTGTTGCGGCGGCTGTTACCCGTGGTGTACATGACGAGGCCCTCGATGAGCAGGGGCCCCAGCTGAAACCCGGCCCGGATATCGACGAGCCAGGCATCCAGGTTCGGGCGGTAGATGCGGCCCGGCACCGCACCGCTGTCGGCGAACGCCGCGACAACGGTGGCGTTGTCACCGGCCCTGGGCGCGATCACGCCCTTGTTACCGAACTGGTACATGACCGTCGGATCGAGCGAGAACGGCCCCATCCGCAGCCGCGAGTCGAGGCCGACCGTGTAGCGGTACTCGTTGAGGGCGCCGTGCGAGTCACCGGTCAGGGCGGTGTACTGCGTGCTCGTGTTCAGGCCCCCCACGCCCCTGCGGGCGCTGCTGCTCGTGGTGCCCGAGGCGTAGAACATCGAGAACATCGGCTTGAGGTCCAGGCCCTTGAAGGGGGTGATCTCCGGCGCCAGGATGTAAGCGAAGTCGTCACCGCGGTTTTGGGTGGAGGTGACAGTGCCCACCGCCTTGCTGAAGCCCGTCTTCGACCCCGTCCCGACGAGGTTCTCCTCGACCTGGACATAGGTGCCGACGAGCTTCACGTTCGGGGTGATCTGGCTGATGATGGTCGCCCCGGAAAAGTCACCGGTGGCGTAGGCGGCCAGCTTGTAGCTGGCATTGGCGCCGAACGGCTGGGCGCCGATACGGGCCGTGGTGGGCACCGGGATGAGCGGCACCGGGAACTCGACGTACAGCCACTTGACCTCGAGGATGCCGCGGACGTCCGAGTTCAGGCCGAAGCTGCCGTCGGTGCCAAGGCCGCTCGCGATCGCCGGAGAGACTGCGGCACCGGTGGCGCCGCCCCCGTTGGTGAAGTTCGATTCGCTGGACCCGGTTAGGCCATAGGCGAGGTCGAACTCGAACGCGAGCACGCCCTTGACCTTCCCGACCTCTCCGTTGATGTACAGCACCTCGCGGCTGCGGCCCCACCACATGCTGTCGTGGCGATTGAGCACACCGGTGCCGTTGTAGTTGGCGATGTTCTGCGAATAGGAGGTGAGGTTGTCGATGAGGCCGTTGATGGTCACCTTCGGCTCGGGCGCCTGCGCGAACGCCATGGGCGCCGCGAGGGCCACGAGGGCCAAGGCGATCATGAGGACGGCGAGACTCGTCCTTTTCATGAGGCTCTCCTCAATCAGGTGGATGACGTGCATTGCTGCAGCGTGTGCTTATCGACTTCCGGCGGTATGCGCAACCACGGTACGTCTGGAGAGACGGGTGTTTTTTTCTGTCACCCCCTCGGAGGAAAGAGTAGGAAAATGCCTGTCACTTTTACCGCGGCCGGTCGGCGCCCGTCAAGAAAAAAACCCGACCCCTTGACGGCGGCACCAGACTAATAGAATCAGCTAGTTATCCACCGTCTCCCAGCGCCTTCAGCACCTCCGCGGCCCGCCGGCCGAGCATGGAGGCGGGCGCCAGGTCGCGGGCAGCCCGCAAGTGGGCCTTGGCCTCGTCGCCCCTGCCCTCCTTCTGGAGGAGCACCCCGAGCCAGAAATGTGAGGGGACCAGCTTGGGCTCGAGCTGCAACGCCGCCCGGAACGCGTCTTCCGCATCCTTGCGGCGGTCGAGCGCCCAGTAGGCATACCCGAGGTTGTTGTAGGTGTTCTCGGGGCTCGCGTAGATGGTCTGGGCGAGGGCTTTCTTGTAGGCGCCGATCGCCTCGTCCCATTTCCCCTGCTCGGCGTACGCCGAGCCCAGGTTGTGAAACGCGTCCGCGTAGGTCGGATCGAGCTCCACCGCTTTCTGGAATTCGACCTGCGCGTCCGGGAAGCGCCCCACGTTGAGGAGGACCGCCCCGACCGCGTTGCGATAGAGCGGGTTCTGCGGCTCGACCTCCGCGGCCTGGCGCAGCGAGGCCAGCCCGAGCGAGACGCGTCCGTCCGCGATGCTCTTGACGCCCGCTTCGTAAGCCGAGCGGGCCTCCAGCTTGCGGATCTCGTCCTCGGCCGTCGTGGTCGCGCAGGCGGGCAGCAGGGCGCTGACCGACAGAACCAGGAGCGGCGCGTACCTTGACACTCTCATGCTCGCCATGTACTCCTTTGTCTCATGCCAACCTACGAGTACGAATGCCCGAAATGCCCGCGAACCTTCGAGGTCCGCCAGCGGATCACGGAGCCCGCGCTCGCAACCTGCGATCGGTGTGGGGGCCCGGTCCACCGGCTGCTGTCGGCGGCGCCGTTCATCCTGAAGGGCGGGGGTTGGTACGTCACCGACTACCCGTCCGAAGCGCGGAAGAAGGCCGCGAGCTCCGAATCGGGATCGAAGGAACCGGCGGCGAAGGAGTCGAGCGCGGCGCCAAAGGACTCATCGCCAAAGGGCACATCGACAGAGGGTGCATCGAAGGATGGCGGAAGCGCCGAGTCCAAGCCGGCGACGTCATCGGAAAGCAAGTCTAGCACGGACAGCAGCGCCGGCTCCGCTTCCTCGACGAGTAAACCCAGCAAGCCCTAACGTGGCCCGCCGGCCACGGCCGGCTCGGTTACTCCTGCCGCCTCACCCGCACCGGCGTGCCGCGACCCGCTCCCAGCCGAGTCCGGGCGCTGCCCGACTTCACGAAGATCTCGAGCCGACCTGTCGAGCCGATGACGACCGCCGGCTCGTCGTCTCCCGCATCGAGGTACGAGTCGACGAGTCCACCCAGGAGGCGCCCCGCCATTTCGATGGCCGGCGTGCCACGTCCGGGTATCTCCGGCAGCCGCGCGGCCGGGATCGAAGTGATCAGGTTGCCAAATCGGTCGGCGGCGAGCACTTCACCCACGAGGGCGTCCCCCTCGAGACGGCAGCCGGGCAGAGGGAGGCGCACGGGATCGGTCAGGGTCGGACCGAGACGCTCCAGCGGAATGCCGGCGGCCAGATAGGCGGCGGCCGGCGCGAAGATATCACGGCCGTGGAAGGTCCGGCTGACCTCCGGCAACCGGTACTCCGCGGCGGTGAGCGCGACCGCCGTCCAGCCGGAGCGCTCGAGGGCGGGCGTGAGTACTCCGGTAAGGACTCCATTGTCGGGCCCCACCAGATAACCTCCGCCCGCGCGGAGCGCGATGGCGCGGCGTGCGCTGCCCACGCCCGGGTCCACGACCACCAGGTGCACGGTCCCGGCCGGGAAGAACGGCACTGCCGCCTCCAGAGCCAGGCAGCCGCCGAGGATGTCCTGGGGCTCGAGGTCGTGGGTCAGGTCCACCAGACGCGCCGTCGGGCAGATGGAGAGGATGACGCCCTTCATGATTCCGACGAAGGGATCGCGCAGCCCGAAGTCCGTGGTGAGCGTGATCACGCGCGGCATGAGGCGCTCCCCCTCACCCTACCCTCTCCCCAGAGGGAAGAGGGAGACGGGCTTAGCGGTCCCGGTCGACGACGAAGTCCGCGACCAGCACCAGGGTCTCCTTGTCCTCCGAGCCCGGGAACGAGCGCAGCGCGTCCTTGGCGCTCTGGGCGTACTGATGAGCCCGCTCGAGGGCGTACTCGACGCCCGCATGCTTGACCACCAGGCGGCGGATCTCGTCAATCTCGTCCGGCGTGAGCGCGGGCCGCTTGAGCAGGGCCTGGATGCGGTCGCGGTCCACGGGCCCGGCCCGCTCGATGGTGGCGATGAGCGGCAGGGTGCGCTTGCCTTCCTTGAGGTCGGCGCCGACGGCCTTCCCGAGCCGCGCCTGGTCGGCGACGAAATCGAGCGAATCGTCGCTGATCTGGAAGGCGATGCCGATGTCGAGCCCATACTGGGTCAGCCCCTCGACTCGCTCGGGCTCCGCCCTCCCCAGGAGGGCGCCGATACGGCAGCACGCCGACATGAACGACGCCGTCTTCTGGGTGATGATCCGCAGGTAGTCGGCCTCGCCGGTCGTACCGCTGCGCTTGCGCTCGAGCTGGAACACCTCCGCCTCGGTCATCGACACGGTGGCGCGCGCGAGCGTCTCGAGCACGCGGGGATCGCCGTCCTGGACCATCAGGGCGAAGGACTTCGAGTAGAGGTGGTCCCCCACCAGGATCGAGGCGTCGTCGCCCCAGCGGGCATTGGCCGACGGCCGCCCGCGGCGCAGCGGCGCCTGGTCGACCACGTCGTCGTGGATGAGGGTGGCGGTGTGCAGCAGCTCGACCACGCAGCCCATCCGGATCGCCCGCGGGCCCTGATAGCCCGCGAGACGGGCCGCGATGAGGAGCAGGATGGGGCGGAGCCGCTTGCCCCCCGCCCCCGCGATGAACTCGCTCATCTCGTGGATCAGGGGCACCGGGGAGTCGATCTCGCGCCCGATGGCGGCTTCGATGGCGCCGAGCTCGGCGCCGACGGCCAAGGCGACGCGGTCCTTGAGCAGCGCTTCGAGCGGTGTGGGAGCTTTCACCGAGGGAGGCGGGAACCCGCCGGCTACCGGAGCACCACCCGGTCCTTGACCTGGACCTGCGCGCCCGCCGCGGCCTTCTGGACTTCGACCACCGAGAACTTGTCGCGCACCTCGACCACGCGGCCCGTCGCCACCTCCTCGTCCAGCTCGCCGAGCAGCTCGCCGGTGATGGGGTGGACGATGGCGATCTTGTCGCGCCGCACGCTCACAGTGGCACCGAGCTTGACACCGTCGGGCGCGGCCAGATCGATGACGACCCGGGAGGTATCCACGAACACGACGTAGCCGCGGGTCGCGGGCAGCGCCGCCACCCCGGTGGGGGCGTCGGTGCGGGTCGTGCCCGCCACCACCGCCGCCGCGCTCCGCGAGGCGGGCCCGGTCGGGATCACGTTCTCCACCTTGTAGGCCCCGCCCTGGCGCGGGCTGATGCGGCCGCCCCCCGGCGGCGCGCCGTATTTGGAGACGACGTCGGGCGGCGCGAGCAGGGTGGACTTGCCGAACACGAGGGACTTCATGGTCGTGGGGACCTTGTCCTCCTCGACCCAGATGTATTCCGGCTCGCTCGCAATGTCGCAGCAGCGGGGATTCTTGATCAGGAGCCACTTGGGCTCAGAGGCGCGGAGGTTGACCGAAGCATCGGGCCGGGCGGCCAGCCCGAAGTACTCGCGGAAGCTGTAGCCCCCACAGCCCGAGACGGCGACGAGGACGAAGCCGGCGAGGACGAGCCACCCTGCGCGTCTATAGGTCTGCATGGCGCCCAACAGCATATCAGAACCCCTGTCTGTACTCAGGTTTACGGGACGGCTAGTCGATGGGCACCGGCTCCCACGGAAAGCGCTGCTCCGTGTTGCTCTCGGCGCGGGACAGCGCGGCCCGGCGGGAGAACAGGGCCGTCCCGGTCACCGCGGACACCCAGGTGATGTCGAGGTAGGTGATGCCGCGCCGCTCGAGCAGCACGGGCACGAGCCAGCCCGTCACCTCGAGGGTCTTGCCGGCGGTCTTGGCCTTGCCCGGGCTCACCAGCAGCTCCTCGCTTCGCGTCTTCTGGCTGAGCAGGTGCTCCTGCACCGTCGAGGGGTCGGCGACCTGGAAGCGCTTGGTCAGCTCGAGGGCGTGGGCGATCATGAAGGCCACGCGGCGCAGGTCCGCATTGGCCTTGGTGAGGTCGGTGGCCGGCGCGACCGCCACCCGGATGCGGCCTTTCGTGATCCGCACGCCGTCCTCGGGCTCGGGGGCCGGCTTGCCGTCCTCGGCCACGAACAAGGCCTCGGCGTACTGGGGGTGCACGCGGACGATCTGGGCGTATCCCAGGATGTCCTCGTAGCGGCCGAGGGGACGGCCGTTGATCGGATGGCGGAAGACGTCACCCTTCCGGAACACCGAGAACTCCTGTCCGGGCCGCACGCCGCTCTTCTCGGTGAGATCGATGAAGAGCCGGTCCCCTTCCGCCTGCACCACCAGGCCCTCCGCCGGAGGGAAAGCGCCCACCACGTCCTGGATGAGGAGGCCGAACGCGGCACCGACCTGATCCGCCGTGCCCGCCCCGACCGGGCCGGCGAGCAGGAGACCCAGTAAGGGCAAACCGACCAGGTGTGGCCATCTCATCCGTCTCATCGCCTTAGAACACGACCGACGGCTGGTGCACGCCGAAGACGCGCCTCAGCGTGTCGCAGATCTCACCGAGGGTCACCTGGGCGCGCACCGCGGTCAGGATGTGGGGCAGCAGGTTGTCCTTGCCCCGCGCGGCCCGGTCGACGGCCTCGAGCGCGCGCGCGGCCGCGGAGGCGTCGCGGGTGCGGCGCACGGCGGCCAGGCGCTCCGCGATGGCGGCGCCCAGCGACGGGTCCACCTGGAAGAGATTGGCGGGCGGCGGCTCGTCCATCACGAACTCGTTGACGCCCACCACCACGCGCTGGCGGGCCTCCACCTCCTGCTGGTAGCGGTAGGCCGCCTCCTGGATCTCACGCTGCATGAACGGGATGGCGTGGACCGAGCCGCCGAGGCCATCGATCTTGGCGATGTAGGTCTCGGCTTCCTCCTCGATCCGCCGCGTGGTCCGCTCGATCGTGTAGGAGCCGCCCAGTGGATCCACGATGTCGGCCACGCCCGACTCGTGGGCCAGGATCTGCTGGGTGCGCAGCGCGATGCGCACCGCCGCCTCGCTCGGCAGGGACAGCGCCTCGTCCATCGAGTTGGTGTGGAGCGACTGGCAGCCACCCAGCACCGCGGCCATGGCCTGCACCGCGACGCGCACGATATTGTTCTCGGGCTGCTGCGCGGTCAGCATGCTGCCCGCGGTCTGGGCGTGGAAACGCAGCATCCGGGAGCGCGGGTCCCGGGCGTCGAATCGCTCCCGCATGATGCGGGCCCAGAGCCGGCGCGCGGCGCGGAACTTGGCCACCTCCTCGAGGAGGTTGTTGTGGGCGTTGAAGAAAAAGGAGAGCTGGGGCGCGAACTCGTCCACCCTGAGCCCGGCCTCCTGCGCGGCGGTGACGTAGGCGATGCCGTTGGCGAGCGTGAAGGCCACCTCCTGCGCGGCGGTGGACCCGGCCTCGCGCAGGTGGTAGCCCGAGATCGAGATGGTGTTCCAGCGCGGCACGCGCTCGCGGCAGAACGCGAAGGTATCGGTAATCAGTCTCATGGACGGGCCGGGCGGGAACACGTAGGTCCCGCGGGCGATGTATTCCTTGAGGATGTCGTTCTGGACCGTGCCGGAGAGCCGGTCCGCGGGCACGCCCTGCCGCTCGCCCACCGCCATGTAGAGGCAGAGCAGGATGGACGCGGTGGAGTTGATGGTCATGGAGGTCGAGACGCGGTCGAGCGGGATGGCCTCGAAGAGGGCGGCCATGTCCTCCACGCTCGAGATCGCCACCCCGACCTTGCCGACCTCGCTGCGGGCCACCTCGTGGTCGGCGTCGTAGCCCATCTGGGTGGGCAGGTCGAAGGCCACGCTCAGCCCGCTCTGGCCCTGCTCGAGGAGATAGCGGAAGCGACGGTTGGTCTCGGCGGCCGAGCCGAAGCCCGCGTACTGGCGCATCGTCCAGAAGCGTCCGCGGTACATCGTGGGCTGCACGCCGCGGGTATAGGGGAACTCGCCCGGGAAGCCCAGGTCCCGCACGTAGTCGATCGACGCGGTGTCCGCGGGCGTGTGCAGGCGCTCGAGCGGCGAGCCGCTCGAATCGGTCAGGGCGGGACGCTCGGCGGCCCGGCCCAGCGCGGGCTTGAGGGTCTGCTCCTCCCATTGCTTCCGGGCCTGCTCGAATCGCGCCCGCTCCTGAGGGGTCATAGCCGGCCAGTCACAGCGGAATGTTCCCGTGCTTCTTCGGCGGGTTGCTGTCGCGCTTGGTGTGCAGGACCTCGAGCGCCTGGACGAGCCGGCGGCGAGTGTCCCGGGGCTCGATCACCTCGTCGATGTAGCCGCGCTCCGCGGCCACGTACGGGTTCGCGAATTTCTGGCGGTACTCGCGCACCTTCTCGTCCTTGAGCGCGGCGGGGTCCGCCGCCGCATCCATCTCGCGCCGGTAGAGGATGCTCACCGCTCCGTCGGGACCCATGACCGCGATCTCGGCGGTCGGGAACGCGAAGTTCGCGTCGCCCCGGATGTGCTTGGACGACATCACGCAGTAGGCGCCCCCGTAGGCCTTGCGGGTGATCACGGTGAGCTTCGGCACGGTGGCCTCGCAGAACGCGAAGAGCAGCTTCGCCCCGTGCTTGATGATGCCCCCGAACTCCTGGGCGGTGCCGGGCAGGAAGCCGGGCACGTCCTCGAAGGTCACGATCGGAATGTTGAAGCAGTCGCAGAAGCGCACGAAGCGCGCGCCCTTGAGCGACGCGCTGATGTCGAGGCAGCCCGCCAGGTGCGCGGGCTGGTTGGCCACGATCCCGACCGGCCGCCCGCCGAGCCGCCCGAAGCCGATGACGAGGTTCGGCGCGTAGTCGGCCTGGATCTCGAAGAAGTACCGATCGTCGAGCACCGCCCCCACGAGGCCCTTGATGTCGTAGGGCCGGTTCGGCTGCTCGGGTACGAGTGTCTGCAGCTCCTCGTCCACCCGGTCCACCGGATCGAGGGAGGTGCGAATGGGTGGGTCTTCCGTGTTGTTCTGGGGCAGGAACGTGAGCAGCTCGCGGATGAGGGCCAGGCATTCCTCCTCGTTCTCCGCCGCGAAGTGCGCCACTCCCGACGTTCCCCCGTGGGTGGAGGCGCCCCCGAGCTCCTCGAACGAGACCTCCTCGTGGGTGACCGCCTTGATCACGTCGGGGCCGGTCACGAACATGTAGGAGCTGTTCTTGACCATGAACACGAAATCGGTGATGGCGGGCGAGTAGACCGCGCCGCCGGCGCACGGCCCCAGGATGGCCGAGAGCTGCGGCACGACCCCCGAGGCCATGGTGTTGCGGAGGAAGATGTCGGCGTAGCCGGCGAGGGAGACCACTCCTTCCTGGATCCGGGCGCCCCCCGAGTCGTTGAGGCCGATGATGGGCGTGCCCGTCTTCATGGCGAGGTCCATGATCTTGCAGATCTTCCGCGCGTAGGCCTCGGAGAGCGAGCCCCCGAAGACGGTGAAGTCCTGGGCGAAGACGAAGACGGGCCGGCCGTGGATGCGCCCGGAGCCCGTCATCACCCCGTCGCCCGGGATGCGCTGCTCGTCCATGCCGAAATCCCGGCTCTGGTGGACGACCAGCCGGTCCATCTCGGCGAAGGAGCCCTTGTCGAGCAGGAGCTCGATCCGCTCGCGCGCTGTCTTCTTGCCTGCCGTGTGCTGGCGGGCGATGCGCTCGGCGCCTCCGGCGAGATCGGCCGCCTCGTTGCGCCGTCTGAGCTCGTCGAAGCGATCGTGGAGGGACATGCTCAATGGGGCTCCTTGATCTGCAGCTTGGCAACTGGAGTATAGGAGCCCCGGAACCGGAAAGTCAATGAATGCGGGCGGTTCTCCGCCGCGTCAATTGACTTGCCGCGGGCCTCCTGCCATACTCAGTGCCCGATGACCCCCCTGGCGGTCGGTGTGATCCTCGCCTGCCTCGTGGCCCTCACGGCGGTGTTGATCTCCACGCTGCTCACGTTCAGGACGACCGCGCAGCGGGCGGAGAGCGTGCTGGCGATCCTGGAGCACGAGATCCGTCCTTTGACGACCGAGCTCGAGAACTTGACCGCCGAGCTGCAGAAGCTCTCGCGCAAGGCCAACGACAACCTGGATCGGATCGGGGCGGTGGTGGATCGGGTCGAGGACATCTCGATCACGGCCGCCCGGGTGGTGGGTGCGGTAGGGGGGCTCACGCGGATCGGTCAGTACGCGGGCGTCGCCGCGGGCGTGAAGCGGGGGGTCGAGGTCTTCATCAACCGGCTCAAGGACCGCCATCACTGAGCACCACCATTCATCGACGACCGAGAAAGGAGAAGGCCATGACTGACGAGCGTGGAGGGGATGCGGCGGGCTATCTGGGATGGTTCTTCCTCGGTGCCATCGCGGGCGCGGCGGCGGCGGTGCTGCTCACGCCCAAGACCGGGCGCGAGACGCGCGAGCTCCTGGCCGAGCACAGCGGTGACCTGTTCAAGCGCGCCCAGGAGGCGGCGGACCAGGCGCAGACACGCGCGGGCGATCTCTTCGACAAGGGGCGCGAGTACTTCGAGGAGCAGGCGCAGCGGCTGACCTCGGCCTTCGAGGCGGGCCGCTCGGCCATGAAGGACGAGATCACGCGGGGCCGGTCCAGCAACTAGCGCATGGCCGAGGTCGAGCTGCCCAAGCCCGAGGAGCTGCGCGAGCACGCCGAGAACACCTTCAGCCGCCGGGTCGCGCTGGTCACCGCCGTCTTCGCGGTGGTCCTGGCCATCGCGGCCCTCGGCGGCAACCATGCGATGAAGGAGATGCTGCTGTCCCAACAGCAGTCCTCCGACCAGTGGGCCTTCTACCAGGCCAAGGCCATCCGCGAGCACCTCTACCGCGCCCAGAAGATGCGAGTAGAGGTCGATCTGGCCGAGCGGGGCGCCGGATCCAGGCCGGAGGCGCGCGCGAAGCTGGAGGCGATCTTCAAGAAGTTCGAGGAAGAAGAGAAGCGCTACAACGCCGAGAAGAAGGAGATCGAGAAGGACGCCAAGAAGCTCGAGGCGCTGCGCGATTCATTCCAGACGCGGGATCCTTATTTCCTGATCGCGGAGGCGCTCCTGCAGATCGCCATCGTCATGTCGTCGGTGTCCATCCTGGCCCGCTCTTCCGTGATCTTCTCCTTCAGCCTGGTCCTGGCCGTGATGGGCGCGGTGCTGACCGCGAACGGCTACTTCATGATCTTCCAGCTCCCGTTCCTGCACGGGGGCCACTGACGATCGGTCCGCTTCGAGCGCGGGCTTCGCCCGCGGAACCTGTCTCGGGGGAGGTTCGGAAGGGGGGCGCAGCCCCCCTCCGAGTTACCTAGCGCCGGAAGTCGGCCCGCGTGGGGAGCAGGCGATCGGCGATGAGGTTGCGCATCATCTCCACGGTTCCGCCGCCGATCGCGAACATGCGGGCGTCGCGCGCCATCCGCTCGAGCGGTAGCCCGCGCCCGTAGCCCGCCGCGCCGTGGATCTGGAGCGCCTGGCTGGTCACCTCCTGCGCCATCTCGGCCGCGAAGGTCTTGGCCTTCGCGGCCTCGAGCGCGTCGGGAAAGCCGTGGCCCGCGTTGGTCGCGGCGCGGTGGATCAGCAGGCGCGCGGCGTCGAGACGGATCGCCATGTCGGCCAGCTTCCAGCGGATGCCCTGGAAGTCACCGATGGCTCGGCCGAACTGGCGGCGCCGGGTCGCGTGGGCCAGCGCCAGCTCGTAGGCGCCCTGGGCCAGCCCGAG
>Ga0207684_10003554_pt1 | contig 15185 bp, 8 predicted proteins | sample KBSK5501metaG_FD_184342 | JGI IMG/M metagenome (GOLD analysis project Ga0207684, IMG submission 184342) | Corn, switchgrass and miscanthus rhizosphere microbial communities from Kellogg Biological Station, Michigan, USA - KBS K5-50-1 metaG... | ecosystem: Host-associated > Plants > Roots >...
CCCTTCTTCTGCGTCAACCGTCAGATCGTTGTCAGGATGAGATAAACCCCATAGCCTCCGCCCAGGACAAATGACCAGAAAGCGATCTCCTGCACCATGCGAAACCGGCGAGCGGGATGCGTGACCGCGAAGGCCGCGCGCGCATTAGTCATCGCCGAATGCGCGATCAATACGCCAAACAGCATCACCCCGAGGGCCAGGATCGAGAGCGGCCAAAGAAACCACAAACCATTAAAGCGCACCAACAATAGCAGCATGAGACCAAGCAGCAGACAAAGTAGCGCGCTCAGTAACTGGCCGGAGACTCCGACGTCGCGAGCCGTAGGCGCCACGGCGACCGCGCCGACTTTGGCTTTCACACGTTGGCGCTCCGAATCGTACTTACTTCGCGCTACGTCGTCACGCAGCACCTGATACGCTTCATTCAGCGCCTTCATTTCTTCTTCGTTGCCGCCACGGTCGGGGTGCCGTGTGTGCGCCAGACGCTTGTAGAGGCGCTCAATCTCGCTCGGCGAAGCATCTTCGCGGGCGCCGAGAATTGCATAGTACTCTTTTTTCTCGTTGAGTCGGTTCAAGCTGGTTCGGCATTGTAAGTTTGCGAGCGTAGATTTTCAATGAACTCAGACTGATGTTCATTGCCAGGAACCAATTCAAGGCCCTGCCTGACATGCCCATCAGAGACAAGGAAAGAACCCCGGATCCAACTAGGATTATGATCGAGTTGCTGATACCTTCTGAAAGTTATGGCACAAACACTTGTCGCGGGTGACGATCTAATCTTTCAACTTGAAAGCGGCTTTGGTTTGTTGCGTGTGATTGCCATCGATGAAGGCGAGACAGACACAACGTGGCATTTGATGGCCTATGAAGAATTGTTTCCGGACGTCGAATCCGCCGAGCTCGCGCTGGGCGACCCGGCTTCGCTTCACATTCGGAAAGCTCACATGGCGTTGACTACCCGCGCGTTTGAGCGAACGCCGGCAGCGCGCCTGGGTAACCGCCCCGTTGCCGAGAGCGAACGCGCGGCTTTTCAGGAGTGGGTTGCCAGCGACGGCAAAGTCTCAGACCGGTCGGCGTTGTTGATGCTCGGACTTCGCTGACGGACACCTTTGAAACGGACAATTTGATGATCAACGCGCACCACACTTCCCAAAAATTCCAGCGGCTTCTTTTTCTACTCTCGCTTGTTTTCTTATCCGCGACTTTTGCGCCGGCTCAACGCCGAGAGCGGGCTATTGATACCTGGAAGCCGCTGCATTACGAGGTGGCAATCGCCTTCAACGAGCAACTTACCGAGATTTCATCGGCGCGAACTGAGATAGACCTGGAAGTTTTGGCGTTTCACGTGACCAGGATCGATCTGGATTTTGGTGAGATGCCAATCGACTCAGTATCGATCTCCAACTCGCCCGCACGCTTCACTCGCACAGCCGAACAACTCAATGTCATGCTGGCGCGGCCGGCAAAACGAGGCGACAAGCTGAAAATCACAATCACCTACCACGGCCGGCCAAAGGACGGTTTGATCTTTGCCAGAGATCGCGACGGCAAGGCTTCGGCCACCGGTGATAACTGGCCCAACCGTGTCCATCAATGGATTCCCTGCCTCGATCATCCGTCGGCCAAGGCTACCGTGTCGTTTACCGTAGCAGCACCGCCGCGAGAAGTCGTCGTCGCAAACGGAAAATTCGTAACGATGACCAGAAATGGCGCGGCCCCATCGACCTGGAGATTTGAGGAAGCGAAGGCGATTCCAGCCTATTGCATGGTCGTCGCCGCAAGCGAGGGCGTAAAACTGGATACAACTGAGCGAACGGTGACGCCGCTTTCTTACTACGTACCGCAAAAGGATCGCGCCTACGCCCCCAAAGGATTTTCTGCCGCCGGGCCGGCTGTCGCGTTTTTTAGCCAAACGATTGCTCCTTATCCGTACGAGAAGCTGGCGTTGATTGTCGCCGCGACGCGTTTTGGTGGGATGGAAAACTCCAGCGCTATAGTGTTCAGCAACACGCTGTTCGATCTTCACAGCAACGAGAAGATGAGTGTGCGTTTTGGTATTCCCCAACGCATTGAGAGCGTGGTGGCCCACGAAATCGCCCACCAATGGTTCGGTGATTCCGTGACTGAACTAACTTGGGCGGATCTCTGGTTAAGCGAAGGCTTCGCCACCTATTTCGCCGGCCTGTTCATTGAAAAGTACGACGGTCAGGATGCCTTTCGTGAATACATGCGTCGAGCGGCTGAACGTTACTTCAACTACGAGAAGCAACGCAAGGCACCCATCCACGACATCGAAACCCAGGATCTAATGAAACTGCTCAACGAAAATAACTACGAAAAAGGAGCCTGGGTGCTGCACATGTTGCGCACGCGTTTGGGTGACGAAGTCTTCTTCCGCGGTTTGCGCGCCTACTACAACGCGCATCGCGACGCCAATGCCACAACGGAAGATCTGCGCGAGGCTTTAGAGAATTCCTCCGGAAAGAATCTGCGCGAGTTTTTTGCGCGGTGGGTTTACGGCGCCGGTCATCCGACATACGAATTGACTTCGGGAGCCGCCGAACTCCCCGACGGTGGAAATGACTTAACGATCCTCTTGAAACAAACACAGGACGGGGAAGCTTTTCTCGATCCCGTGCCGATTGAGATCACCAACGGTAGCGAGAAGACACGAATTACAATTCAGCCCACGGGAAAAGTCGCGACGGCGCACCTTCGCACCAGGAGAGGGCCAGTTTCAATTCAAGTTGACCCCGATCAGACGCTTTTGAAGGAAGTGGTAAGCGGGCAGATGGAAAACTAGATGCCTCGAACTTCTCTAAGGAACTATTCTGACGACCCCGGTATTGCTGACCTGGCCATGGGCTTTTACGGTCACTATACACACGCCGGCGGAGAGATTATCCGGCAGGCGGAAAGTCACCTGCGCCAAATCAAAGTTCGGTACCACCCGCACGTCTTCCGCGGTCACGTCGTAACTCTGGTTACTGTTGTCGACCAAATGAACCACCACGGCAGAAGCTGTTTCGCCCAGGTTGAGTTTCAGGTTGGCAGCAAAAATCGTCACCCGCGTATTTCGATCAGGACCGAGATCGAGCCAGCTCGCCACACTCTGAACATGAAAGGGATCTCTTAGGAACAGCAACGAATCAAAGGCCGCTGCCTCGTTAGGATCGGGGCCTGATTCTTCCAGGATTAACTGAGGCGGCGAAGGCGTGATCACATCATTATCGACGATAGTCAGCGTGGCAGTATTCGGACTGCCGAGAAATGCGCCCCCAGTCGGATTGCTCAAACTCAGCTTGACGGTTTCGTTGCCTTCAACAAAGAGGTCGTCGACGATAGGAACATAAAATGTTTTGAAGGTTTCGCCGGCGGCAAAATGAAGAGTGCCCGAAGTCGCGAGATAATCAGAAGGGCTGGTTGCCGTGCCGTCACTGGTCGCATAGTCCACAGTTGCCGGCGCCGCAGTACTACCCAAACGCGTGACGGTAATCAACGCGCTTCCTCCCGTCTCTGGCACATACGAGGCTGCCGAGTTGAATTGCAAACTACTTGCGCTTGATCCGCCCTGGAACTGACCGCGGATCTCGCCGTTCGGAAAGTTGCTGCTGTGCACATTGATGTACAGCAGGCCATTCTTCAGATTCGCGACGTCGGTTGCTGTTAGCGAGATCGAAACATCACTCAAGTTGCCATTAGCCAACGGAAAAAGTATCGGCGCGATCACGCCAGGGCCGCCTGGGCCGTGAATGTGCGCGCCAGTTTCCGCGCTCGACAGACCCGAAAAGTTCAAAGAGAGAACCGCACTCGTCTCGTCAGGACTCAAGAGTAAAGTCGCAGTGCCGGTAGCGGTTGAATTGGTCGGTGGGGTTTCTTGCGAGCCGTTGAGATTGGCGACGAAGAGCGTCGGTTGCTTGCCTGAGATTTCGTAAACCGCGCCGTTGCCGAGCGATACGACAAACAGATCGCCATTCGGGGCGGTCTCGATGTCGGTAGTGATTCCAAAGTCTCGACCGATCAGTAGCGTCTCGCTCTCGGTGATATCGAACTTGTCATTGTTGTCAGCGACGAGATCGTTGAGCCGCGCATCGCTAAAAAGAAAATGCAAGCGGTCATTCGTAAGTTTGAAGCGAAACAAATATCCACCCGACAAGAACGTGCGCGCCGCGCCTACGAACATGTCTCCTTCGAATTGTGGCCCCAGTCCTCTTCCCTGGACGAATCCCAGCGGTGATGGCGCCACTGCGTATTTCCAACTGAATTCCGGATCGTTGTAATGCGCGCCGGGCAACATATAGAGAGCAGCCAGGGCGGCGGCCGGCGTATTCGCGATCAAAGACGGAGGCCAACGTAACTGCTGAAGATCGCCCGCGCCATAGGTCGTCTCGATCTGCTTGTACTGGCTGACGCGGCTGACTGGACCCATGATTTGGACCCAACCGTTGTTTGAGCCGGCAGTCATTCGATTCATTTCGTCAAATGAATCGTCGCCGTTCTCCTCGTCCCAGAGATTGCCGGAAAGGGGATCAAACCCCATGCCGAAACTATTGCGCACGCCGTAAGCGTAAAGCTTTTTGATATTCGCCGCGGCTTGTCCGCTCAGAGTAGTCGAAACATTGAAAAAAGGATTATCGGTAGGCGTCGTCCCGTCATCATTCAGTCGCAGGATAAAGCCGGTAAGGTGGGTGTCGTCAGGTTCTGGCCCCCCAAACTGATCGTCGGGCACCGGGCCGAACTGATTGTTCTGGAGGAATCCGCGCCGTCCGTTGTCCCCCATCAGGATGTAAAGCTTGCCGTCCGGCCCAAAGCGCAAAATGCCGCCATTGTGATTGCCGCGCAACTGCTGATTCGCATCAGCCTGGTACGCGCGCAGTTTGATGAGGTTGCGATCAAACGTCAGTGTCGATCCGTTCCAGAGGTATCGATCAACGCGATTTCCCAACGTCGCGACATCGGCGATGCTGGTCGTATCAACTCCGGTACTGCTCTCAGTCCAATACAAATAGACCAAGCCATTGGAAGCGAAGTTGGGATGCAGCGCTATTCCTAATCCGCCGCGTTCCGAGGCGCTGTTGACGGCGAGATCGAGTGGCGGAGTGCTTTGCACTACTCCATTAATCACTCTCTGGACCTTCCCGGTGTTTTTCTCAAAGACCAAGAAATCGTTGTTGCCGATGAAAGCCATGCTGGTCGGCTGAGAGAGTCCGCTGACGACTGTTTTGACCGAAAGATTCGGATCAATCATCGATGGGCCGTTCGACGGAGCGTTGACCGTCGTTTGAATGCTGACCGAATTGTCAGTCATGTTCGGATCGAACTCAGTTGCATTAACACTCGCGGAGTTCGTCAATTGGCCGGGCGCCTGAGGCTTGACAATAATGTTAATGACCGCCAGCGCGCTATTCGCCAGCGATCCCAGATTGCAAGTGACCGTAGGTGAACCGGTGCAAGTGCCCTGAGTCGGCGTCGCTGAAACGAAGCTAATACCGGAGGGAAGGTTGTCAGTCATGATGACGTTCGTTGCCGGCGAGGAGCCGTTGTTAGTCACAGTGACGCGATAAGTCATGTTCGCGAGGGATGTCGCCGGATTTGGCGATGCAGTTTTTGTTAACGCGAGGTTTGCACTCGCCGTTCCCGAGACGATTAGTTGAACCGAAGCCGAATGCTGCAAGTTTCCGCTGGCGGTGGTGACAGTGATGGAATACGTTCCGGGCGGCGTCGCCCCGGTGGTGTTAACGGTCAACGTGGAAGATTTAGCTGACGCGTCGCTGATCGCGATCGTGGCCGGACTAAAATTCGAAGTCGAATCGCTGGAGAGTCCGCTGACGCTTAGACTGATTGTTCCGGTAAACCCACCGCCAGGCGTCGCCGTAACCGTGTAGGTTGTTCCCCCGCTGGGGCTGACAGTCTGCGAGCCGGGCGTCACCGCGAGGGAATAGTCGCTGGCCGACGTGGCGTCTGAAATCTTTGCTACAAAGGCATCCTGATTGCCGCCGTTCGCTGCTTGCAAGGGCGAGCCGATCGGAAAGTTCGTCGATGACGTGTAACCCGTAATATAGGCATTGCTTGATGAATCCAGGGCGATCGGGTTGGTCGAGGTCACGGCGCTGACCGTGTTCTCGTTAGCACTGCCACCGAGATAGGTCGAGTATTGGAACGCGCTCCCTGCCGGATTTAGTTTCGCGACAAACGCATCAAAGCCGCCGCCGTTTGAAATCTGCAGTGGGGTCAGCGTGGGAAAATTGGTGGAGGCAGTGAAACCGGTTACATAAGCCGCGCCGGAAGCGTTGACTGCGATCCCGGTCCCTCGATCATCGCCGCTGCCGCCGAGATATGTGGTGTAGACCTTTGCTCCGGCGCTCGAGATCTTTGCAATGAAAGCATCGAACGATCCGCCGGGCGCCGGTTGCGCGGGATTCAACAACGGAAAATTGCTCGAAGAAGTTTGGCCGGTAATGTAAACGTTGCTGGCGGTATTGTCGATCGCGATCCCATAAGCCTTGTCATCACCGCTGCCGCCCAGATAAGTAGAAAAGACCAGGGAACCGATTCCGTTTGACGTGGTGTCGATCTTCGCAATAAAGGCATCGAAGCCCCCTCCTGAAGCGGTCTGAAAAGCATTCACGTTGGGAAAGTCCGCGGATCCAGCAAAGCCGGCAATGTAAGCGTTGCCGCTTGGGTCTATAGCGACTCCCGAGCCGCGATCAGTTCCAGTGCCGCCAAGATAGGTCGAGTAAAGCAAACTTGTGCCGGTAGAATTGATCTCGGCCAAATATGCGTCAGTATCGCCGCCAATTGTTCCCTGATACGCGCTGACCGTAGTAGGAAAACCGAACGACTTCGTGCCGCCGGTGATGTATGCGTTCCCTGTCGAGTCAACCGCCACGCCTTCGGTCGAGTCGTTTGCCTCACCGCCTATGAAGGTGGAGTAGATCAGAGCATTACCTTGTGCATTAAGCTTGAATAACACGCCGTCAAAATCCCCACCGCGATAGGTCGTGGCGAGCGCGCCATTGGTGGTTGGAAAATTGGTGGAAGATGAATCCACGCGACCCGCGACGTAAGCATTACCGCTGCTATCAACGGCGATACCATCGCCACGATCAAGACCGCTGCCGCCAATATAGGTTGAATAAACGATGGCGCTCCCCGCCGCATTGATCTTGGTAACGAAGATGTCGCTCAATCCCGCGTTGTTTGCGAATGCGGGTCCCAATGTCGGAAAGTTGGTCGAACTCGTAGTGCCCGTAATGTAGACGTTGTTGCTGTTATCAACCGCAATACTGCTTCCCACCTCATCGCCGCTGCCGCCGAGATAAGTTGAGTAAACCAGTGTCGGATCGATTATCAACGGCCGCGTTTTGTCGTAAGCGCCGACGTCGAATGAGATTTCACGCTTGCCGGTAAGCAAGTAACGGCCAGGCACTGACTGCCTCGCGCCGGCAACTTCTTGATAGACGGTCGGAGCTGGCTCCCGTAGCTCAGCACCCTTGAATCGTAAAACGAGGTCACCGTTCGCGGCGATGCGAGGCCTCACTTCGCCACTGAAACCAAACTCTATCGCATGCGGATTTGCGCCCGGCAAGATCTGGAAATCGTATTCCAGGCGACCTTCGCGGCCGTAATAGACGAGGCTGATGCCGGGATAAACTTCGTCATAACGAACTCTTCCGTAAGTCGGGATGTTCACCCGCCACTTAGTCGGATCGTTACCAAGAAAATAGTTTCGCTTTCCCGGCAACTGATCGCGCGCATCGCCCTTAACCTTCGCGTCGGCGCCGATCAACTTCATTTGCAGAATCTTCACACGACTTTGTTCAATGACGGCGATCGTCGCCTGCGAAGGTCCGATCATCAATCGATAGCCACCACCGTGCACCAGAAATTGATTAGGCTTCTCCGCTGCTTCGAAACTAAGCGGCAAATTCATCAAGCCAGTTCTGGCGGTCGCTTTCGAACCCTGGGTCTGGTCCCTGAGCGGATTGTCTATCCCTGACTTATTCTCTGCATGAATAGAATGGTTGATGATCGGGCCGGTTAAGCAAAGACTCTCGGCCACCAGGAACAAGAGTAGGAAGGAAAAAAAGAAAGTGACCGAGCGGAGCCATTGACGACGAAAGATATTTCTCGGCATCTCTTTTTTCAATCGCAACTCAGTCACGACGGCAAAGCTACCAGCAAACAAAATGCCCGACACGGTGAACGTATTAACTTGCTCAATCGTGCCGGGCTGATTCCTATGCAAACGCCACCTTACGGTCCCATAAATCCGAGGTTCTGCGACGAGAATCGCGACAGATTCGGAAACACTGTCGGAATGTCTGTCGGTGCTAGTCCGTACCACGCAGCCAACGTCGCGGCATATTGATCCATGGAAGTCGTTGGAATCCAGCGCCCACGTGTGTCGGTATCATCTGGACCATTGAGCTGAAGTGTCGGATAGGTGCCGTAGAAATTCTTGCCAGTCACTGATCCTCCCAAGATAAAGCCATGGCTGCCCCACGCGTGATCCGTTCCCACAGTGCCGGCTCCCGATCCGGATGGTTGAAACGTTCGACTAAAATCCGACAACGTGAACTGCGTCACATTATTGCTCAGACCCTGCGCGACCATCTCGTCATAGAAGGCACGCATTGCCTGGCTCAACTGCGTCAGCAGGTTGCCCTGATTTCCGGCATTATTCGCAACCGTCGGAGTACCCGACGTCTCGTTCGTATGAGTGTCAAAACCTCCCAATGCACAGAAGAAGATTTGACGGTGCATGCCGAGGGTATCCCGGAGACTAATTAGCTTTGCTGCCTGAAACAACTGGCGGCCGAGAGAAGTATTTGGGAAGGTTGTGGTCAAAACCGGATTCACGTTCAGCGCGGCCTTGGTCGTCAACGCCTGGTTGGTAGTATCGCTCGTGGCCTTAACCAGAGAAGCGCCGTTATCCAAACCAAGCAACGCGCGGTACGAGCTATTGTTGTTATTTGGGTTGCTTCCGGCGTCCCCGCTCCAACTCAGGTTTAATACGTTTGACAAGGGCGTGTTGGAATCTGCGATCACCAGTTGCCGCGTGTTGCGCCCTGTAGAGAACAGCGCCGAGCCTGCTATCGAAACGTTCATTGGCAATGGAACGCTGCCGTTCAAACCACCCGTTATATCAGAGACGCGTCCACCCCAACCGGTCTGGCCCACGCCATTAGGGACTACGGTCTGCTGCTGGGTCTGCTGATCCGAGTGCGAAAAGAGTTGGTACGGACGACCGATGTTCGCCTGATACTGCGCGCGCGTAATTGGCTGGACCAGGCTGCCATAGTTGCACAAGATCGCAAGGTTGCCTGAATTCCAAACATCAAGCAGGCCCTTGAATGTCTGTGCCGGAGTATTAGCAACTTCCGGCGAAAGGTTGGGATGCAGTCCGTAAGTAACCCCACTCTGGTTTAGTGGAGTGATCGGCAGCAGGGCCATTTTCGGCACCGCCAATCCCGAACCGGTGCGAACGCTGTCATAGCCGCCCGTCGCGGAGTAATTATCGAACGGAATCACCATGTTGTTAGCGTCACTGCCGCCGAAGAGAAAGATACATATCAAGGCGCGATAATCACTCGCTACGGCGGGCTGTGGAACCATTGCGCTAACCAGGTTCAGCCGGTCCAGGCTCGACACCATCGCGGCCGCGGTCAAGCCACAGGCCGCGTCTCTCAAAAAGGTTCTGCGTGGTTGTTTCATTGTTACCTCTGCACCTGATATTGCGACGAGGTCGCTACGAGATAGATAGCCGTTTGCGTGCGCAGAGCGGCGCTGGCGACAGGAATGGCAGACACCGTCGAGACGATGCTCGTGTTCATGGCTATTGACATGGTGCCGTGCATCATCCGTGCGTTCAGAGTGTCGACAAGCTGCTGTGGATTTCCGGCTAGCGCCTGGTAAGTCGAATAGTCGGCTTTCGTTCCCAGAGGGCGATTGGGCGTACTTACCGGAATTCCGTTACCGGAATTCCCAAGGAACAATGTGTTAAGGAAGTTGGCGCGCTTAAAGGTGGTCGAAGTATCAAGGATCCCAAACTCCGGACCAAATAGACTGGTACCGGGCAAGCCGTTGTCAGCCGGGTAATAGCCAAACACGGTTGGCGGATTGAACAGATTCTGCCCCAGGTCATTGCTGTAACTAAAGGGGCTGCTGGCAAGGACGCCATCGCTGACCGCGCCGGACCCGTTAAAGGTACGGAGTACGTTGGTCATCAGCAGCACTGGCTCGCGCAGGTGTCCGTAGTTGGGATCAGTCTTTACATCACCACGCGCTTCCGGATCCAGCAGGATCGCAGTGATAACCGCCTTCATGTCGCCGCGAGTCCCTGAGCCGTTGTTGGCAAAGGCTGCCGAGCATCGTCCCACATAAGCCGGGCTCGGATTGCTCGTCACCATTTGATGAATCAGTTGTGTGCACAGGTACGGCCCGGTGTTCGGGTGATTGAACAGCGCATCGATTGCCATGTTCAGCTCATTCGTCTTGTACGCCTGAGAATTTGCCAGATTCTGAGCTGCGGTTCCGCCAATGCAATTGGAACAGGCTGGGAAGGTCGTGCTGCTGACAGGCGCCAGCGTCTTTGCCTGTATGTCGTATCTCGCTGTGTTATTGTTCAGGACCATTGGGTCAAGATAATTCGTAACCGGGGTGCCAACGCCATTGATAGTGGTAGTCCGGTTGGGACCAAGATCCCAGCCCGTGAAGACCCGCGCGAGATTCGTGATCGTAGCCTGACTGTAGCTCGGAATCCGATTGCCCTGGGCGTCGAGCACCGGGGTGCCATCCGGATTTAGCGTATCCACGCCGATCGAGAAAAGCTGCATGATTTCGCGCGCATAGTTCTCGTTAGGCGCCACCTGCGAATTCCCTCGCATATTCAGGAATTGACCCATGCCTGGATTCAGAGTGATGTCATAAAGCAGAGTGCGGAAGTTTCCGAATGAGTCTTTATCGATCGTCTGCAAATACGGCGCGTACCAGCTGGTTTCGTTGTTGTTCAATTCGAGCCCGGCAGCCACGATGAACTGATGGACGGCAAACGATACACGCTGTCGCAACTGATCCGGTTGGGTTAAAGCGTTCGTGAAGAATTGCTTTTGCAAAGGGTAGAGCGTGTAGTTATCCCTCACGCAGGTCGCGTCGCAGCCTGGAGTCGGTACCGCAGATGGCTGGCTCGGATACAGCGGTGTCGCGGGATAGTCCGAGGATAAGGGAGGTATGGTCCCTGAATTATCAATGAATTGCGGCGGTGTATTAAATTGCTCGTTGATATAAGCCTGCATGCCAATGCTGCGCAGATGCTGCAAATCAGCATCGCTCGGTCCCCAGGTTGTTTGTTCCAGAAACCTTAATCCATCAGCACCGGCCGCCAGCGAGGGATCACTAAATTGCGCCTGGTACTGCGTGAGGGTTAAGGGCGTGGCCGCTGCCGGCGGGGTGTCTGGCGCCGGCGTTCCGACAGCGCCCGGATCGTCCGCGGGGCCTCCTCCTATTTGGCCGATAGCCATGCGCACTCGGTTGCTCGCTATTCCGTGCAGGTTCAGACGGATCAGCACATCGCCCAGGTTGCTCGTCATCGAATCATTGAGTCGCAGTACGACCATGTAGATACCCGAAAAGCCTGGCACTGGGGCAACGTATTCAACGTGCAGTGGATAGTGATTGTGCGCTGCATCCTCAGCATCGGCGGTTAGAGCGTTGGCGCCCTCCCCGGCCAGAAAATCCAGATTCATGCAGAAAATAGTTACGCGCGTTCGCGGATCGTTTGGGCTGAAGTTAAGTTCAGACGAGAGCGAGAAAGGCTCAGCCGTCATCGACACCGATTCCAGTGCCACGGCTCGAGTTGAAGACGCCGAAACGCTGAACAGGAGCGGACTAATCTGTGCGGCGGACGCGTTTGTAAAGACACCGCATATTAAGATCGCCACGCCGGCGCATACGACTGCCTCGAAGCATTTGCGTAACGCAAAAGCACTGTTACTCATAGGAATTGGCTCTCTTCGGTCAAAGCAATTCGAACAAATCGACAAATGAGGCTTTAGCAATCTAAGTTGGTGGAGGGGCCACCGGGCAGTTTACCCAGGTTCAAAAACAATATACGGGCGGGCGGGCGCGCGGTCAACAGTTTTTAGACGAAGTAGACAGGATTTTGGTTGATGCTTTTTGACCGATCAAGTGGGTCGCCTCGGCATGCCCACTAAGATAGTTTAGAACTTGTACGAATGAACTCATAAAAGCCTGCGGCGGCACCGAGTACCAATCCAAGCACCAATAACCAGGGTTTGGTTCCCAACCAGCGATCCAGAATCCAGCCGATGATCAGCCCGGCGATCACAGCGGCAAATAGAGAGAAAGCCGCGGCATAGGCAAGACCGGACTTGCGATTGATCTCTTCTTTGTCTTCGTCGGACATGAAATGGATCTTAACTTGTCCGATACATTCCTTCCGTTTAGCGGCTGCGCGGAAAAGGCGTTGCCTTTCCGCGCATCGGGTGGCATAGCCTCCAGGCTACCATCTCTCCCGAGTCAGATAATTCTTCGGCCCTTCGTAAAGCAAAGCCTGCCGCGAGTGACGCATCGAGTCGTGAATGAAGCAGACGTGCGTACACCAGCAGGCTTTGCCACCGTCAATCGCGCCGAGTTCCGTCTGTCGTTCCTGCGCCTCCCAAAGTGCGCCAAAGTCGTAATCATAATCGGCGAGAGTGGCGAACTTCGCGCGCAACTCGCACGCGCGAACGTCGCCGTTGTAATCAATGACCGCGATCGTTTCGCCGGCAGTGCAGGCAAACGGCCAGGCCGTTGATTGGGAAAAGTTGGCATGTTGGGTTCGATAATGCGTCGTGATCGTGCCGACGTAGGCGACATTTTTGGCAAAGCGTTTGAGCGCGTCGTCATCCGTGAACATCCGATCGCCATAGCGTTTGGTCAGTTGTGAAACGTACGTGTACATCCGCGGCAGCGAGTCGACCGGCACTTGTTTGATCTCATCGCCTACCAGAGTTTCGCCGCGCACTATATTGAAGTACTGGCCATCAAGTCGAAAATTACTCCACATGAACTCAGCCAGCTTCTCAATCTCGGTGTAATTGTCGGCGCACACCACCGTGTTCGCGTTCAGCCGCAGCCGGTCGCGATACTTCTCTTTCAAGGGATAAAGCATGGTGATGCAATCGAGTGTCTTCTGCCAATGACCCGGCACCCCCCGAATCCGATCATGAGTTTCGCCGTAACCATCCAGTGCGATGTTCAGATAAAGATCGAGATCCGAATGCGCGCCCAGAGCCTGATCCACAATCTCGTAAACGCGCGATTTCACCAAACCATTAGTAGGAATAATCAAACGCCGCACGCCATTCTTGCGGACGAACAGGCGGATGATTTCCGAGGCGTCGTGTCGCAAAGTCGGCTCGCCGCCGGATAGCCAGAGGTCGGTTATGGCCGGCATGGTGCGCGAAACCTTCTCGATCTGTTCAAAAGTCATGTCGCCGGGACGATTGAGTTCTGCATGATAGAAACAGGTGCGGCAGAAAGAATTGCAGCGCGAGGTAACAAACAGGATCACCGTGCCGAGACGTTTCTCGCGTTTCGTGGAACGCAGCAGTTGCACTAGTTGCACGGCTTTATTCGGCATGGCTTGATGGTACGACAAACCCTGGGAAACTCTGAACAAGTGCTTTACGCCTGAGAACGTATCAATTTTGAAACGGACGTTATTTAGCTGGTTCGGCTCTGCCGTTTCGGATGCGCGGCAAGTCTTCGACTTGCCGAATGCTACGACCAAGCCATTCCCGGTCTATGACCCTCGGACATCGGTCGCAGACCGAAGAAGTTGCGGGCGTTGCCGGCAAGTCTGAGACTTGCCGCGCATCCGGACGGCCAAGCCGTAGTCGCCGAGGCTCTGAAACCGTCATCAGTACCCAGTGCGACGACTTGATCCTAAGGTTTGTCGGACTCGCCGCGAATGATGACAGTTTCACTAGCTGATTTCAATTCATAGCTGATTCCACGCCAGGTGATGCGACGTGAAAATGCGGCCGCAAGAGCATTGCAGAGATAAAGCAGCGAAGCGAACGGCCAGAGCAAGAGGTGAGCCAAAGTAGTGCCGAACGATCTAATTCGGTGATCGTCAATTGCCAGCGCCACCGCGCGCAGACGCAAATACGCCTTCATTGCGCCCATCGCGAACATAGTCAGCAAGATCAATAGTGGCGTTGCGAATGACAATCCCGCGAGGGCGCGGGCGACCACCAGCGCAATTCCGCCGAAGAACACGAGCACGAAAATCGCGCTCCCGAACAGCACGCCCTTCCAAAGGTGCGCGGCGTAAGCGCGCGTAATTTTCATTTGCCGGTTGGTGAATTCCACCAACTCGCGCCATCCGCAACCTTCGAACGAAGGCGTCAGGCATTGCGGAATAAACTTGATGGGCAAGTCGGAGTCGTGCATGGCGCGAGTCAGTGCGAAGTCATCTGAGACCGTACCACGCCAATACTCAACTACTCTGCAGTTGTGAAACGTTGTGCGCCGGATCGCCGTTGAGCCACCCCAACAAAAGTTCTTCTTCTCAGCAGCACCCAGCGCTGAAGCAATCGAAGAATTCCAAACCGCGCGTAAGTGCGAGGCTAAGCCGCCCTTGACCGGGACGAACCAGCGATAGCCGGTGGCCGCGCCTATGCTTTGATCCCGCAGCGGCGCCACCAGTGATCGTAGCCAGTGGGCAGAAGGCCGCGCGTCGGTATCGACAAAGACGAACACTTCACTCTGCTGATCAGCCTGGCTGACCGCGACGCGCAGGTTATGAACTTTCTGGCCGCTGTCGGTCGCCGGCCCGGCAATGACCAACTGCATTGTCGGACCGGATTTCCCGGCAAAGGACCGCCGCGCCTCGTCGATAATCCGGAGCGCCGGATCGTCCTGGCTATCGCTAACAAAGACGACTTCGAACGACGGATAATCCTGCTCGAAAATTGCCTCGATGTTTTCCCTTAGTCCTTCGTCCAATCCGCGACAGGGAACAAACAAGGAAACGAAGGGCGTGAAGTCAGGATAGTCGTTCCCTAACTCTGCTTGCAGGTAGCGAACGAAGCGGACACCACCACGCAGGGAAATGAAGCCGAGCCAGATGGAGATCGCGGCGAGGAAATAAAAGAGAGGAAGGATAGATTCCGCTA